>Ga0208721_1000326_pt1 | contig 10919 bp, 6 predicted proteins | sample LakMenEpi17Aug10_FD_150705 | JGI IMG/M metagenome (GOLD analysis project Ga0208721, IMG submission 150705) | Freshwater microbial communities from Lake Mendota, WI - 17AUG2010 deep hole epilimnion (SPAdes) | ecosystem: Environmental > Aquatic > Freshwater > Lentic | place: Lake Mendota, Madison... | reverse complement strand
TGCAACCTGGCGAGCATCAACCTGATGAAGTTCCGCCGTCCGGACGGCAGCTTCGACGTCGAGCGTTTCGTGGCCGCATGCCGGATCTTCTTCGTGGCCCAGGAGATCCTCGTGGACCACGCGAGCTACCCGACGCCGCGGATCGCCCGCAACAGCCACCTCTTCCGGCCACTGGGCCTCGGCTACTCGAACCTCGGCAGCCTGCTGATGGCCGACGGCCTGGCCTACGACAGCGACGCCGGCCGCGGGCTGTGCGGAGCGTTGACGGCGATCCTCCACGGTGCCGCCAACCGGACGAGCGCCGAACTGGCCGCGGCGGTCGGGCCGTTCGAGGGCTTCGCGGCCAATCGTGAGCCTATGCTGGGCGTGATGCAGATGCATCGCACCTCCGTCGAGAAGATCGATCCGGCCTGCCCGCGGTATCTCCACGAGGCGGCCCAGCGGATCTGGGACGAGGTCCTCGATCACGGGCGCCGGCACGGCTACCGCAATGCCCAGGCCACGGTCCTCGCCCCGACCGGCACGATCTCGTTCCTGATGGACTGCGACACGACCGGCATCGAGCCCGACATCGCGCTCGTGAAGTACAAGCAACTCGCCGGCGGCGGGATGCTCAAGATCGTGAACCAGACCGTGCCATTGGCCCTGCGGACGCTCGGCTACGACGAGCCGGCGGTCGAGGGGATCCTGGCCGCCATCGACAAGAGCGACACGATCGAGGGCGCCCCGGGCCTCAAGGATCAGCACCTCGCCGTGTTCGACTGTGCGTTCAAGCCGCGGCTCGGTCAGCGAAGCATCGCCTGGCAGGCGCACGTGAAGATGATGGCCGCGGCGCAGCCCTTCATCTCGGGTGCCATCTCCAAGACGGTGAACATGCCGCGCGAGACCACGCCGGCAGACATCGCCGGCGCCTACATGGAGGGCTGGCGGCTCGGGCTCAAGGCGTTGGCCATCTACCGCGACGGCTCCAAGGAGAGCCAACCCCTCAACACGGGCACCGAGGCCGACAAGACGGCGGCCAAGGTGACGGCCGCGCCGCGGCGGGAGCGGCTGCCCGACACGCGCCGGAGCGTGACCCACAAGTTCAACGTGGGCGGGCACGAGGGCTACATCACCGTCGGCCTCTACGATGACGGCCGCCCCGGCGAGCTGTTCATCACCATGGCCAAGGAGGGGAGCACGATCGGCGGCCTGATGGACGCCTTCGGCACGGCGGTGTCGATGAGTCTGCAGTACGGCGTGCCGCTGGAGGTGTACGTGAAGAAGTTCTCGCACACCCGGTTCGAGCCCTGGGGCTACACGAAGAACCCCGACATTCCGGTCGCCAAGAGCCTCGTGGACTACCTGTTCCGCTGGATGGGCACCGAGTTCATTCCCGGATATCGCGAGGCGAATCGGTCCGGCGGGTATGGCGGCGGCGGGGAGGCCGCCGCGGGGGACGACACGGAAACGGAGCGCAAGCCCGCCGCCACGATGGCGAGCGGGCTGGCCGATGGGCAGGGAAAGGCCCGCACGAACGGTGAGCAGACGACCAGCCGCGGCCGGCACCCCGGTTCGAATGGCCATGCAACTGCCCAGACCGCACCGGCCGTGACGAAGACGGCGGGGCGTTCGACCGCTGCGACGGGGACGGTGCCCGTCTCCGCGGTGATCTCCTCGGCGGCGATGCTGGAGCGGGCGGGCCTGAAGATGGCCGTCGATCCGCACGCCAGCCCGGCCGACCGGCAGAGCCAGTTCGCCAAGTTCCAGATCGATGCCCCCGCCTGCGATAATTGCGGCTCGATCACGGTGCGGAACGGCAACTGCTACCTGTGCCACAACTGCGGCAACAGCATGGGCTGTTCGTGAACTTCCCCGGAAACAGCCGCCGGACCGGTCACCCATCGGGCTGACCGGTCCGGTTGTGCGGGGTGCGGTCCTGGGACTGCAGGCCGGCGGAGCGAGGGGTCGAATCTCCCTGCAACGATTTCGACCTGTCATCGCATTCCGTCGGAGGTGCCAAACCCTTTGCGTTGAACCGGATCCCCTGAAAGCCCCGGACCCTCGGGTTCCGCGGCCCGATCCGCTTCATTCTCGCAGTGCTTTACCCCGTTCGCAGGCGTTTGACAGGATCGATCACGGAAGGGCCGCGGTGTCGCACGACGCCGCGGCCCTCTTCGCTTTCGGGCCGTTTGCGGTGACGGCCCTGTGGAATTACATTTTCAGGGGACAGGCGGGCGGCGGCCAATTCGGCACCCGCCCCTCGCCCGGTACTCCCCACCGTCCTCCATTCTCGAGGTATCCCGTGCGCCGCTCCCTGCACGCGTTCCTGGTCGGATTGCTGACGCTCTCCTTCTCGGTCGACACCGCAAAGGCCTGCTGGTATCTGCGGCAGGGGCGTGCCGCGTGCGTCGTGCGCCCCGCCTGCCCGCCCCCTGTTCTCCGGCACGCACCGGAGCCGGTCCGGGTGATCGTGATCCAGCCGGCGGGCTGCGGCGGGCCGGGCGAGTTCGGCGGCGCGATGGACGGATTCGCCTACGAGGAGATCCCGTGCGGACCGCCGGTCGCCTGCTGCGGCGACGCGGGCATGCCGGTGGCCGACGCGATCGGACAGTCGGCGGTCATCGCCGTCCCGACTCCGGCCCCGGGAGCGGCCCGGCCCGACGTCGTTCGCGAGACGCCGCGGTCCTTGCCCGCCATCGCCCAGCAGGATCCGCTCCTCACATTGCCACTGACAGTCGCTCCGACTCCGGTGCCGGCACCCGTGCCGGACCTCCAGCCGGTATCGCCTGCGGCGAATGTCCAGCCCGTCACCCAGGAGCAGCCCCCGGTCGAAGTCATGCCCGTGGAGGTCAAGCCCGTCACCCCCGCGGAGGTACCGGCGCCGCTGACCGAGAAGCAGCCGGAACCGCCGGCCATCGATCCGTTCGCTGATCCGGCGCCGGCGGAGAAGCCTGTCCCCACGGAACCGGCCTCCACGGAACCGGCCTCCGAGAAGGCACCGCTGCCGGCGAAGGATCCCGTCCCGCCTGCCGATCCCGTCGCGGAGGAGGAGCCTGCTCCGGCGCCGCAGCCTCCCCTGCCCGAGGAGAAGGGGCCCGTACCCGCGCCAGAGCCTCCCGCCGAGCCGGCCGAGGAAAACCTTTTCGATACCCCGTCAGCTGCAAAGCCGACACAGTCCCAGGCGGATGCGCCGAAGGGTGAGCCTGCCACGGACGCGCAGCCTGAACCACAGCCCCCGATCGAGCCGCCGGCCGATGAGAAGCCCGCGGCACAACCGTCGGCCGAGGAGCCGGCCGAGGAGCCGGCCGAGGAATCGAAGGCCACGGCCGACGAGGAACCGGCCGCGGAGACGAACGGTGAGCAAGCCGGCGAGACCGAAAAGGCGACACCGGCCACGAAGGAGGAACCCGCCCGCGCGGAGCCGGCCTTCGATCCGTTCAGCGCCGTCGAACCGCTGCGTCGCTGGATCGACGACACCGGCAGGCATGCCGCGGTGGGCCGGTTCGTGGCCGCGGGTGTGGATGGCGTGGAACTCCTCACGCCCGACAGCCGCACGCTCGTGGTGCCGTTCCAAAGACTGAGCGCGATCGACCGGTCATACGCGACCGAGGCTGCCGCGCGTCAGGTGGCGGCAAAGCGACCGCTGCCCGCGCCGGAGACCACCGCTGGGCGCTGATACGCATCGTTCCTGACACGGTCAGCGGACGACACCGGTCACTTGTCGTCGAGGACTTCCACGGTGGCGAAGGCCTTGCCTTCGAGCATCTCCAGCGACGCCCCGCCTCCGGTGGAGACGTGGCTGACACGCTCGGCATAGCCGAGCTGCTCCACTGCCGCTGCCGAGTCGCCGCCGCCGATGATGGTGATCGCGCCGTGCGCGGTCGCGTCGGCGACGGCCGCGGCCACGACCTTCGTGCCCTCGTCGAAGGGGGGCATCTCGAACACCCCCATCGGCCCGTTCCAGACGACCGTGCCGGCCGAGCGGATGATCTCGGCGTAGGCCCGGGCCGTTTCCGGGCCGATGTCGAGCCCCTCGAACCCGTCGGGAATCGTGCCGGCCTGCACCACCTGCCGGGCCGCGGTGGCCGAAAAATCGGCGGCACAGTGCGTGTCGCTCGGGAGCACGAGCCGGCCGCCCCCGCGGGCGAGCAGGTCGCGGGCGAGGTCGAGCTTGTCCTTCTCGACGAGGGACTTTCCGGTCTTGCCCCCCTGCGCCAGGGAAAACGTGTATGCCATGGCACCGCCGATCAGGACGTGGTCGCAGATCGAGAGCAGGTTCTCGATGACGGCGATCTTGTCCGACACCTTCTTGCCGCCGAGGATCGCCACGAAGGGCCGCTTCGGCCGGGCAACGGCGTCGGCGAGGTACTGGATCTCCTTCTCGACGAGGAAGCCCGACACGGCCGGCTTGCCCAGGGCCTTCATCGCCACCGGCACGGCATGCATGCTCGCCTCGGTGCGGTGGCAGGTGCCGAAGGCGTCGTTGACGTAGGCGTCGGCGATGGTCGCCAGACCCTGGACGTAGGCCGCGTCGTCCCCCTTCTTCTCCCCCTTGTTGAAGCGGACGTTTTCCAGCACCAGCACGCCGCCGGCCGGCAGCGATCGGGCCTTGGCGTGGGAGTCGGCGCCGCCGGTGTCGGCGGCCAGTGCCACCGGACGGCCGAGCAGCTCGCCGAGCCGCTGTGCGACCGGGGCCAGGGAAAACTCCGGCTCGACCCCCTTGCCGGCCGGCCGGCCGAGGTGCGACATGAGCACGGCCTTGCCGCCCCGGTCGATGATCGAGCGGATCGAGGGGATGGCCATGCGGATCCGCCGATCATCGGTGATCGCCCCGGCCTCGTCCTGCGGGACGTTGAAGTCGACCCGTACGAGGATCGTCTTGCCCTGGGGGTCGAGATCGGCGACTGACTTCTTGGCCATGGTGGCATGCTCCGGGAGTGCAGAGACGGGCAGCGCCGCGCGCCGGCCGGGCCGCCATTCGACCCGACGGCCCGCCGGGCTTCAACCAGCGGGCTTCGCCCCGCACCGGCACGCCGGTCAGCCGCCGCCGCCGTAGTCGGAGAGTGTCCCGGGCCGCCACGAAACCCGCAGCGCATTGACCACGGCGATCACGTCGATCGCCTCCTGGAGGAGGGCTCCGGCCGCCGGCGGCAGGTACCCGGCGGCTGCCAGGCCCATCCCGGCGAGGCTCGCGATCATGCCGCCGACGGCGCTCTGCAGGGCGATCGACCGCAGCCGGCTGCCGATGTGAAACAGCTCGTCCACCCGCTCCAGCGCCGAATCCATCACCACCGCCCCGGCAGCCTCGCTCGTCACGTCGCTCGCCGCCCCCATCGCGATGCCGACGGTGGCCGCGGCCAGGGCCGGTGCGTCGTTGATGCCATCGCCGACGAACACGGTCGGCGCCTCGGCGGTCGCGGCCTCGACGATCGCCAGCTTCCCCTCGGGCTGGATGCCGGCGTGGACCTCGCGAATGCCGACGAGATCGGCCAGCCAGCGGACCTCGGCCTCGCGATCGCCGGAGACGAGCATCACGCGCGACAGCTGATGGGCGGGCCGCAGGTGGTCGACGAATGACCGGCCATCGGCCCGCGGTGCGTCACGAAAACGAAGCAGCGCCGCCGGCTCCCCATCGACGACCACGACACACTCCAGTCCGCCCGCCATCGGCGGCAGGCGCGCGGCCGCGTCCGGCCCCGTGGCGGCGAGCTTCTGCCGGCTCGTGATCGCCACCGCGTGCGGGCCATGCGTGCCGTTGAGCCGGTGGACCATGCCGGTCAGCCCCTGCCCCGGCTTCTCGGCGAGGGCCTCGACCTCGCACAGCCGCAGCGACCGCTCGGCCGCGGCCGCGACGACCGCCGCTGCCAGCGGATGCTTCGAGTAACCCTCCAGGCTGGCGGCAATCGCCAGCACGTCGGCCTCCGCCAGCCGGCCGAGCAGCACCACCTCGGTGAGCCGCGGGCTGCCGTACGTGAGCGTCCCGGTCTTGTCGAAGATCGCGGTCCGGCAGGAGTCGAGCCGCTCGAGGATCGCCGGGTCGCGGATCACGATCCCGCGTTTCGCCGCCAGTGAGACGGCGCCGATGATCGCCACCGGGATCGCGATCAACAGCGGGCAGGGGGTGGCGACGACGAGCACGGCGAGGAACCGGGTGGCGTCGCCGCTGGCGAACCAGGCCGCGGCCGCCACCGCCACAGCCAGTGGCGTGTAGAACGCCCCGAGCGTGTCGGCCAGCCGGCGCAGCCGCGGCCGGCGCTCGCTGCTTGCCGCGAGCACCCCCATGATCTTCGCGTAGCGGCTGTCGCCGGCGACCGCGTCGGTGCGGATCTCGAGGGCCGCCTCGCCGTTGATGGCGCCGGACAGGACGGTCGATCCGGGCGCCTTCGCCATCCGGTAGGGCTCACCGGTGAGGTAGCTCTCGTCCATCGAACCGCGACCCGCGATCACCGTGCCGTCCACCGGGCAGATCTCGTGCGGCAGGACGACGATCTCGTCGCCGATCGCGACCTCGACGAGCCGCACGTCGCTGAGGCCGGCGGGCGTCTTCCGGTGGGCGAGGGTCGGCATGCGCCGGGCAAGGGCCCGGAGCACGTCCCCCGCCCGGCTCACGGCCCGGGCCTCGAGCGCCGCGCCGCCGGAGAGCATGAGGACGACGAGTGCGCCGGCGAGGTACTCGCCGAGGATCACGCTCGTGACGATCGACAGCCCGGCGAGGAGGTCGGAGCCGAAGCGGCCGGTGACGAGTTTCATGGCCAGGTCGGCGACCAGCGGCAGGCCGCCGGCAACGAGCACGGCGACGAGGGGCAGATCGGCCCACATCGGCGGGCGAAACGGCAACGCGGCGTCGAACGCGACCGAGGGCACGGGGAGCCGACCCCAGGCGGTTCCGAACCAGAGCACGGCCCAGGCGGCGAGCCCGGCCACGGCCCCGACCGCGATCCACTCGTTGACCGGCCACGGGCGGGTGACCGGCTCCTCGACACGGGCTGGCTGGGAATGCATGGTCGCGCTCGACATGGAGGCCACTCTTCGCAGGAACTGCCGTGCCGCGCGATTCCCTGCCCTGACGGTCAGACCCCGCGCCGGCGCGTGAGCATGAACTCATTCCCTTCCGGGTCGATGCACATCGCCAGGTGCGGCGGCTCCCCATTCTCCGCTTCGGGCTCGCGCGGCATCCCGCCCCCGGCCGCGACCACCTCCCGGCCGCCGGCGACGACGTCGGCCACCTGGAGGCTGAGGCCGGTCCAGGTCCGCTTCCCCTCGCCGCCGGAATGGATGCCGATCACGGCCCCCTCGATCTCGACCTCGGCGATCACCGGGTTGCGCTTGAGGAGCCGCCCCGCGAACGTGTCGCTCCAAAACCGCACGGCCCGGTCCATGTCGGCGGCCCAGATCACGTACTTCACGCGCTCGACCTGCATGCAGGGATCTCCCGGGCTGACGGACCGTGGCATTGCCGGCCTTGTTTCCGACATCCTACCCGCTCCCGGGTGGCGGCGTACACGACGGTGGAGTAGGGTGCTGGCGATCCGCGTGGAGCCGGTCCACCGGCGGGACCGGCAGCGAGACGAAATCGATCGATGGCCTTTTCCCATCTGCCGCTGGGCTATTGCACCAACGTCCATCCCTGCCGGACGCTGGCCGACGTCGCGCCGCTGCTCGACCGGTTCGCCGTGCCGATCCGCGACCGCTGCGGCTTCGCGATCGCGGCCGGGCTCTGGCTGCCGGCCGCCGCCGCCGCCGAGGCCGGCGCCTCTCCCGCCGCGGTCGCCGACCTCGCGGCCGCGCTCTCGGACCGCGGCCTCACCTGCCACACGCTCAATGCCTTTCCCTACGGCGACTTCCACGGCACGCGGGTGAAGGAAAGCGTCTATCTGCCCGACTGGACCGACCCCCGGCGGCTCGACTACACGCTCGCCTGCGGCCGGCTGCTCGCCGCGATCCTCCCCGCCGGGGCCGAGGGGAGCATCTCGACGCTGCCGCTCGGCTTCAAGGCCGCCGCGACGCGGCCCACGTTCGAGCCCGAGGCAATCGCCACGCTGCTCGACTGTGCCCGCGGGCTGGCCACGATCCACGCCGAGACCGGCCGCCTGATTCGGCTGGCGATCGAGCCGGAGCCGTTCTGCCTGCTGGAGACGACCGCCGAGACGGTGGCCTTCTTCGGCCGGCTGTTCGTCGCCGCGTCCGCGGCAGGCAGCGAGGAGTTTGTCCGCCGGCACGTCGGCCTGTGCTACGACGTCTGCCACCAGGCGGTGGAGTTCGAGGATCCGGCAACGGCGCTGGCCACGCTCACGGCCGCCGGCGTCAGGATCAACAAGGTCCAGATCAGCTGCGCCATCGAGGTCGCCGACCCGCGTGACCCGGCCCAGCGCGCGGCCCTCGCCGCCTACGTCGAGCCCCGCTATCTCCACCAGACGATGGCTCGCGCCGCCGACGGCTCGATCCTCCGGGCGGTCGACCTGACCGCCGCGCTCGTGGCGGATCCGCCCGCGGCATGGCTGGCCGCCCGGCCGTGGCGGATCCACTACCATGTCCCCGTCGATGCCGAGCAACTTGGACCGCTCGGCACGACCCGCGCCGATCTGCGGGCAGCAATCGATGCGATCGGCGGGCTCGCCGAGCCGCCCCATCTGGAGATCGAGACCTACACCTGGCCCGTCATGGCCGGCGGGGCCGCCACGCCGATCGTCACCGGGATCGCCAACGAGCTGCGGGCCACCCGCGACCTGCTCGCGGCTCCGGCCGCCGGCGGGCCGGCGTTCTTCAGCGGTTGACGTGGACGACCGTCGCCGGCGGGAAGCCGTTGAAGTGCGTGCTGCTCGCCGCGGAGTAGGCGCCGATGTTCTCGCTGTAGAGATAGTCGCCGATCTCCAGGTCAGGCAGCTGCTCCGAGAGGCTGATCGTGTCGAGGGCGTCGCAGGTCGGGCCAAAGACGGCGCACAGCCTGGTCTTGCCCCGCTTGAAGCTCTTCATGTGGTACGTGCAGTGGTCGAAGATCACCCCCGAGTAGGTGTGATAGACGCCGTCGTCGACGTAGTAGCAGGTCTTGTCGTTGCGGAACGCCTTGCCGATGATCTTGCTGACGGCCGAGCCGGCGGAGGCGACGAGGAACCGGCCCGGCTCGGCGAGGATCTCGATCGGCTCGGGAAACAGCCGGTCGATCTCGTGGTTGATCTTCCGGGCCAGGGCGGAGAGCTTCGGCACCGAGGCGTCGTAGGCGGCCGGGAAGCCGCCGCCGATGTCGAGGAGCCGGAGGTCGAAGCCCCCCGTCTTGGCCTCGGCAAAGATGCCGGCGCAGAGATGCAACGCCTGGATGTAGTTCTCGGGGTTCGTGCACTGGCTGCCGACGTGGAACGACAGTCCCTCGACGACCAGGTCGTGGTCGTGGGCGCAGCGGATCAGGTCCACCGCCTCGCCGGGGAGGGCGCCGAACTTGCTCGACAATTCCACCATCGACCCGGTGTTGGGGACGCGCAGCCGGAGGCAGAGGCCGGCGTGCGGCGCGTGGGCCGCGATCTTCCGCACCTCCTCCTCGTTGTCGAAGGTCACCAACGGCTTGTAGCGGTCGAGCTCGCGGAGCGTCTCGATCGGCTTGATCGGGTTGGCGTAGATGATCTTGTCCCAGATGAAGTCCTGCCGTTCCTTGGCGGGCAGATCGGCGATGTTGGCGTGGACGGTGCGAAACTCCTGGATGCTCGCCACGTCGAAGCTGCCGCCGAGCTCGTAGAAGGTCTGCACGATCGCCGGGTCGGCGTTGACCTTGACCGCGTAGTAGACCTGGACGCGGGGAAAATGCCGGCGGAAGAGGGCGTAGTTGCGGCGCAGTTCGGCGTGGTCGACGACGAACAGCGGCGTGCCGTGCTTGCGGGCGAGGTCGAGGAGCGTCTTCTGGTGCATGGCCTGTCGGTTGTTGGCTGGGCGGGCGGTTGCGGAATGCACGGCGGGACCGCCGCGGTCAGTCGCCGTCGGTGAGGAGGAAGTTCTTGAACTGCCACGGATCGGCCGGATCGACGGCGGGCCGGTTGTAGCCGTGGAAGGCGTTGGAGTAGTTCTTGAGCGGCGTCCAGTCGCTCCGCTCAGAGATGAACTTGCCGAGGTACGGGCGGGCGATGTCGAGGACGTACTCGTGCGGCAGGTCGTCGGGGAGAACGACGCCCCGGGCCGGGTTCTCGATCAGCCACATCGTCGCCGCCACCACCGAGATCGCCACCTGCATCGTCGTCGCGTTCTGGTGGGGCACCAGCCGCCGCGACTCCTCGATCGACAGGTCGGTGCCGCACCACCAAGACGTCAGCGGGTGCCCCATGACGAGGGCCCCGAGGATGTCGGCACCGCTGGTGATCTCGTCGGTCATGATCCGCACCCGGGGCTGGAGCCGGTAGTCGTTGCCGCGCAGCTCCCAGAGGCTGGCGATGGCTGCGTCGCAGGGGCAGTAGGCGTAGTGGACCGTGGGCCGGTAGATCGTCCGGCCGTTGCCGTCGCGGACGGAGAGTTTCTCCGTGATGCTGAACGCCTCGCCGTGCCGGACCACCATCCCCACGATCGTATGGTTCGGCACCCAGCTGGCGACCTGCGTGTTGATCCCCATCCGCGCCAGGCAGATCTGGCTCCGCGGACCGTCGGCATGCTCGTAGGCGAACGGGGGCAGTTCCTTCTCGTGCGTGCCCCAGCCCATCTCGGCGGTCGTCGTCCCCTCCTCGCGAAAGCCCTCCACGCTCCAGGTGTTGACGAACTCGTCCACCTCCTTGGGGCGGTCGGAGATCTGCGTGTCCCGCTCGCTGCAATGGATCACCTTCACGCCCAGCTCGTGGGCGAGGTGGTTGAAGGCCTGCGACTTGGCGTGCTGGGCGATCCGCTCGGCCTGCGCGCCGGCGAAGGCCCGCTCCTCCAGGCAGACGCGGGCGATGTCGAGGAGCGCGTGCTTGGTGAAGTGGCTG
>Ga0208721_1000325_pt1 | contig 10921 bp, 5 predicted proteins | sample LakMenEpi17Aug10_FD_150705 | JGI IMG/M metagenome (GOLD analysis project Ga0208721, IMG submission 150705) | Freshwater microbial communities from Lake Mendota, WI - 17AUG2010 deep hole epilimnion (SPAdes) | ecosystem: Environmental > Aquatic > Freshwater > Lentic | place: Lake Mendota, Madison... | reverse complement strand
CCGCCGTTGCCGAGCATGTAGTAGACCCGGTTCTCCAGCCCCTTGAATGACAGCGTCGGGCCGAGCTCGTTGCCCTCGGCGGTGTGGTTGAAGACGACGTCGAGGATGACCTCGATGCCGGCGGCATGGAGTGCCCGGACCATCTCCTTGAACTCGCGGACCTGGCAGCCCGGCTCGGTGCCCGCGGCGTAGCCCCGGTGCGGCGCGAAGAAGGCGAGCGGATCGTAGCCCCAGTAGTTGCGCCGCGGTGCGGCGTCGGGCGACGGCATGGCGTCGACGAACTCGTGGACCGGCATCAGTTCGACGGCCGTCACGCCCAGCGACTTGAGATAGGGGATCTTCTCGACCACGCCCCGGTAGGTGCCGGGGTGGGCGACGCCGCTGGTCGGGCTGGCGGTGAAGCCGCGGACATGCATCTCGTAGATCACCGTGTCGGCGAGGCCGCGCCGCAGGTGCCGGTCCCCCTGCCAATCGAAGGCGTCGTCGACGACGACGCACAGCGGCGGCACGAGCAGGCCGTCGGCCCCGATCCGCATCGATCCGACGAGGGCCTTGGCATAGGGATCGACGAGCCGGGCCCGGCCGTCGAACCGTTGCCCCCGTTCCGGGTCGAAGGGGCCGTCGGCCTGGAAGTGGTAGAGCTGCCCCGGGGCGAGGCCGGGCACGAACACGCTCCAGATGTCCCCCCAGCGGTCGGTGGCCGGGTCGAGGGAAATCACCTCGGCCGGCTCCGTGGCATCCACGGCGTCGTAGAGCAGCACCCGCACCGCCGTCGCCGAGCGGCTGTAAAGCACGAACTGCACCCCCTTGTCGTGCAGCACCGCGCCGTAGGGCAGGGGGTGGCTGAACTGGAGCGGCGGCAGCGGTTTTCGGGCGCGGGCTCGCCGGGCCGGCGGCGTGCTCTTGCGGGGCGGCATGGTGCGGCGATGATACCATCCGGGCCGGGTGGACACCCGGCGGCGAAACGTTTCTCCGGGAGCGCAGGACCGTGGCGGGAGCGACCTATTCGAGCGCGGGGGTGGACCTCGACTTGTACCGTGAGGGAATGGCCCGGTTGCCGGCCCACATGCGCCGCACGCACTGCCCCCGGGTGCTGGGGGCCGAGGGGGGCTTCGCCGCGCTGTTTCACCTCGACCTCAAGGGCCTGTTCGCGCGGGGCTACGAGGATCCGCTCCTCGTCTCCTGCACCGACGGCGTGGGGACCAAACTCAAGGTCGCCGTGCAGGCCGGCATCCACCACACCGTGGGCATCGACCTCGTGGGGATGAGCGTCAACGACGCCCTGTGCACCGGGGCGGAGCCGCTCTTTTTCCTCGATTACGTCGCCCTGTCGCACGACGATCCCGACCTCCTCGAGCAGATCGTCCGCGGCATCGCTGACGCCTGCGTCGAGTGCGGCTCTAGCCTCGTGGGGGGCGAGACGGCGATCCTGCCCGACGTCTACCAGCGCGGGGAGTACGACCTCGCCGGGTTCTGCGTCGGCGTCGTCGAGCGCCGCCGGCTCGTCGACGGCCGGGCGATCGCCCCCGGCGACGTGGCGCTGGGAATCGCCTCCAGCGGCCTGCACTCCAACGGCTACAGCCTGGCCCGCAAGGCCGTGTTCGAGATCGGCGGCCTCGCCTGCGGCGATCGCGTTGCGGCCTGCGCTGGCCGGACCGTGGCCGAGGTGCTCCTCGAGCCGACCCGGCTGTATGCCCGGCCGATCAAGGCCCTGCTCGACGCGTTCGGCGTCGCGGGGCAGGTGCACGGCATCGCCCACATCACCGGCGGCGGGCTGGTCGAGAACCTGGCGAGGATCGTCCCGGAGAGCGTGCAGATCGTGCTCCAGCGGGGATCGTGGCCGGTGCCCCCGGTGTTTCCCTGGATCCAGTCGCTGGGATCGATCGCGGCCGACGAGATGGACCGCGTCTTCAACATGGGCGTCGGCATGGTGGTGGTCGTCGCGCCGGCCGTCGCCGCGGAGGCGCAGCGACTGCTCGCCGATGCCGGTCACGAGTCGTGGCCGATCGGCAGCGTGCGCCCGGCAGTCGCCCCCGCCGCCGAACGTGTGCACTTCGGCTGATATCGGCAACTACCGGCGGCTTTCGTGGCCGGCGGGTGTGGTGCTAGGATTTTCTCCGAGCCAACGCTGATTCCGGGTCTCGCCGACACTCCGGCGTCTGGCTGGCGGTCATGTGCCGGGAGCAGCCGATGAGCCGATCTGGAATCGCGCATACGACCGGGAAACGACGCCCGCGGCCCCGGATGGCGCGGCGTTGCGGGGCCTGGCTGGTCGCGGCCGCACTGGCCGCCGCTGCCGTCCCTCCCGCAGGAGCCGCCGAGCCCCGGCTCGTGCTCCAGAAGGGGGACAGCATCGCCGTCATCGGCAACACGCTCGCCGACCGGATGCAGCACGCCGGCTGGCTGGAGACGCGGATCCACGCCGCCCACCCCGGCCTGGAGCTCGTGTTTCGCAACCTCGGCTTCGCCGGCGACGAGCTCACCATCCGGCCGCGCGAGGAGAACTTCGGCACGCCGGACGAGTGGCTCGCCAAGGTCAAGGCGGGCGTGGTTCTCGCCTTCTTCGGCCGCAACGAGGCCCTGCGCGGCCCGGGGAGCCTGGACGCCTTCCGGAAGGAACTGGCGACGACGATCGACGGCATGCGCGGGCAGAAGTACGACGGCCGGTCGGCGCCGCGGCTCGTCTTCTTCTCGCCGATCGCCCACGAGAATCTCCACGATCCGAACCTCCCCGACGGCGCCGCCAACAACGATCTCCTCACCCTGTACACCGATGCCATGCGCGACGTCTGCCGGGAAAAAGAGGTCGTGTTCGTCGACCTGTTCGCGGCGACGCAGCGGCTCTACGCCACGGCGGCGAAGCCGCTGACGATGAACGGCGTCCACCTGCTCGACGAGGGCGATCGGGCCGTGGCCGACGTGGTCATGCAGAACCTGTTTCCGGGGGCACGCTCGGCCCCCGAGCCGGCCCTGGAGAGGCTCCGGCAGGCGGTGCTCGACAAGAACGACCACTGGTTCAGCCGCTACCGGGTGATCGACGGCTACAACGTGTTCGGCGGCCGCTCCAAGCTCGCCTGGTTCGGCCAGTCGAACGCCGACGTGATGATGCGCGAGATGGAGATCCTCGACGTCATGACCGCCAATCGCGACGCCCGCGTCTGGGCCGTCGCCACGGGGGGCGACCTCGTCGTCAAGGACGACAACCTGCCCCGCCAGGCCGCGGTGAAGACCAACATTCCCGGGAAGCTCGAGGGGGGCAGGCACGTCTATCTCGGGGGCAAGGAGGCGATCGAGAGGATGAAGGTCGCCGACGGGATGCAGGTCAACCTGTTCGCGTCGGAGGAGATGTTTCCCGAGGTGGCCAACCCCGTGCAGATGGCGGTCGATCCGGATGGCGTGCTGTTCGTCGCCATGTGGCCTTCCTACCCGCACTGGAATCCGACCGAGCCGCGGCTCGACAAGATCGTCAGCCTGCCCGACGACGACGGCGACGGCGTGGCGGACCGCTGCGTGACGTTCGCCGACGGCCTCGACAGCGTCACCGGCTTCGAGTTCTGGGGCGGGGGGATGCTGGTGGCGGCGCTTCCGGAGATCTGGTTCCTCAAGGACACCGACGGCGACGGCAAGGCAGACTTCAAGCTCCGCATGCTCCAGGGGCTCGACAGCGCCGACTCGCACCATTCCGCCAACGCGATGCTCATCGGCCCCGACGGCTGGCTCTACTGGTCGCGGGGCGTGTTCAACGTCTCGGCGATGGAGACGCCGACGCGGACGGTGCGTTCCGCCTCGACCGGCGTGCATCGGTTCAATCCGCGGACGTTCGAGGTCGAGTTCCACTTCCCCATCGGCCCCAACCCCCACGGCGACGTCTTCGACCAGTGGGGCTACCAGTTCGCCAACGACGGCACGACGGGCGTCGGCTCGTACGTCAACATCGGCAAGGGGGTGGGCAACAAGCCCTGGTTCCCCAAGCGGGTTCGCCCCGTGGCCGCGACCGGCCTCCTGTCGAGCAGCCATTTCCCGGAGAAGAACCGGGGCAACTTCCTGGTCTGCAACACGATCGGCTTCCTCGGCGTGCTCCAGCACGAGGTGAAGTACAGCGGCGCCGAGATCACGGCCAGGGAGATCGAGCCGATCGTCGTGTCGAGCGATCCCAATTTCCGTCCCTCCGACCTGGAGATCGGCGCCGACGGCGCCCTGTACGTCGCCGACTGGGCCAACGCCATCATCGGCCACATGCAGCACAACATGCGCGACCCGAACCGCGACCACGCCCACGGCCGGATCTACCGGGTGACCGCCAAGGACCGTCCGCTCGTCAAGCCGGTGCGGCTCAAGGGAAAGCCGATCGCCGCGGTTCTTCAGCAGGCGTTCTTCGCCCAGGAGAACGCCACCCGGTACCGCGGCCGGCTCGAACTCTCCGGCCGGAAGACGGCCGACGTCGTGGCGGCCGTCCGGTCGTGGACGACGTCGCTCGACCCGGCCAATCCCGACCACGCCCAGGCGTTCCTCGAATGCCTGTGGGTGATGGAGGAGCACCGGACCCCCGACGAGGGATTGCTGGTGAAGGTGTTCAGCGCCGCCGAGCCGCGGGTCCGTGCCGCGGCCATCCGCACGCTCGGCCACTGGGGACCGGCGATCGCCGGCTGGCAGCCGCTGCTGGCCAAGGCCGCGACCGACGAGTCGGCCCTCGTTCGGGCCGAAGTCGTGAAGGCGGCGGTGTCGTTCACCGGCCCGGCAGCGGCTGACGCCGTGTTCGAGGCGGCCTTCCGCCCCACAGACCCGGAGCTCGAGGCCGTCGTCGACTACGCCCAGGGGAAGGTGCAGTGCGTCGCCCACGTCCTCAACGCCCTGAAGGCGAAGCAGCCGCTGTCGCCCGCCGCGGTCACGTTCATGCTGCGTCGGGCGCCGGCCGAGGACCTGTTGAAGATGGACCGCACGGAGGCGGTATGCGAGGCGATCCTCGGCCGGCCCAAGGCCTCGGCCGACGCGATCCGCGCGGCGATCGCCGGACTCGCCGAGATCCGCAAGGTGGCGACGACGGCCGCTCTGCTCGACGCGATCGGCAGACGGGACGCGGCCAAGGACACGGCCACGATCGGCCGACTCGCCGCCATGCTCGGCCAGCAGCCGGCCGCGGACCTCGCCGCCAGCAGGGGGGCGATCGAGACGCTGGCGACGAAGGCCGCGACCCCCGAGGCGCGGCGGGCCGGCTTTGCGGCCTGGATCGTGGCCGATGGGGGAGGCGACCGCGCATTTCTCGCGGCGTCGCGCGGCAAGGAGAGTCTCCGCGACCTGCTTGCGGCCCTGCCAACGATCCGTGACGAGTCGCTGCGGGCCGGCCTGTACGCCGCCGTTCGGCCCCTGATTCTCGATCTGCCCCCCGGCCTCGAGCCGGAACCGGCCGCTGCGGGGGCCGAGTCGGTCCACGAGCTCGCCGTCCAGGCGCTGCGGGCGATCCCGGGCCACGATGCCGAGAAGTTCGCGGATCTGACGGCGGCGGTGAAGGCCGGCCGGTGCCGCGCGGCGGCCATCGGGGTGCTCGCGAAACTTCCGCAGGCCGCCTGGGCGGCCAACGACGTTCCTGATCTGGCCGACAACGTCGTCGGCCACCTGACCAGCCTGCCGGCATCCGCCCGGACGTCGGCCGCGGCGACCGAGGCGATGCAGTTCGTCCGCACGCTGGCCACCACCCTGCCGGCCGACCGGGCCAAGGCGGTGACCGACAGGCTGCAGAATCTCGACGTCCGCTCGATCGCGATCGGGACGATCCTCGAGCGCATGATCTACGACAAGGAGACGCTCGCCGTGCAGGCCGGCAGGCCGGTTGAGTTCCGGCTCTCGAACGGTGATGCCATGCCGCACAACTTCGTGATCGTCAGGCCAGGGGCGCTGGAGGATGTGGGCCTGCTCGCCGAGTCCACGGCCCGCGATGCCGACGCCAAGGAGCGGCACTACGTTCCCAAGAGCGACAAGGTGCTGCTCGCCAGCCGCCTCCTCGATTCCGGGCAGTCGCAGGTGCTCTCCTTCGAGGCGCCCAAGGAACCGGGGGTCTATCCCTATGTCTGCACCTATCCGGGCCATTGGCGCAGGATGTACGGGGCACTGTTCGTCGTTTCCGATCTCGCCGCATACGAGAAGAATCCGCAGGCCTTCCTCGCCGCCACGCCCCTGACAGTGAAGGACGAGATGCTCGCGGTGCTGGGCAGGAACACCGACTGGAAATACGACGATCTCGCCGCCGCGATGAAGCCGCTGCCGCCGGGCCGGTCGTTCGAGGTCGGCAAGCGGGTCTTCGCCGCGGCCAACTGCGTCGGCTGCCACAAGTTCGGCGGGGCCGGGAACGAGGTCGGCCCCAACCTGGCGAAGCTCGCACCGGCGCGGCGGACGCCCGAGCAGCTCGTGCGATCGCTCTGCGAGCCGTCGCACGAGATCGCCGACAAGTACCGGTCGCACACGTTCGCGCTCGACTCGGGCAGGCTCGTCACCGGGCTGATCGTGGCGGAGACGCCGACCGCGATCACGGTCATGGAGGATCCGCTCGCGCGCTGCGAACCGACGCTGATCGAGAAGGACACGATCGAGGATCGCAAGGCGTCGCCCGTGTCGATCATGCCCAAGGGCCTGCTCAACCGGCTTTCGCGCGAGGAGATCCTCGACCTCGTCGCCTACCTGGTCGCCAACGGCGACGCCCGCAATCCGATCTACGCCCCGCGCTGATCCGCTGCCGGCTCAGCGCGGGCGGAACCGGGCTCGAAGGAACCGCGGGCGGCTCAGGGAAGGGAGGCGGCCCGGAGTTCCGGGCTGGCCGGCCGCGACGGCCCGGCCTCATCGAGGGCGGTGAGCACGTCGCGCTCACTGATCAGGTCGCGGAGCACGATCGGGGCCGGCGCCGGCTCTCCGGGCCGGCCCGCAGGGAACACGGCGAGCACGGGGATCGAACGGCTTCCCAGGCTCTCGAGCGCCTGCTTGATCTCCGGCGAGCCGTCGGTCCAGTCGGCGAGCAGCGGCACGACCCGGTTGCGGTCCAGCGCGGCCCGGACCTTGCGGGTCTCGATGGCGAACGCCAGGTTGACCTTGCAGGTCGGGCACCAGTCGGCCGTGAAGTCGACCATCACCGTCCTGCCGGACCGCTGCAGGTCGGCGAGCCGGGCCCGGGAAAACGGCTCCTCCCAGTCGATCAGCGACCGCACCGGCCCGAGCAGCACAAGCGCCGCCGCGCCGACGACCGCGGCGATCGTTCCCGCCTGCACCCAGCGGCCGACGCCGACCACTCCGGTCGTCTCCTGGGCCCGGCCAACCCACCAGCAGGCCATCCAGATCCCGATCAGGACGACGAACGTGGGCACGAACCAGTCGTGCTGCAGGAACGTGAACAGGTAGGCCACCGTGCCGAGCATCACGAACCCGAGAACCTCCTTGAACGTCGCCATCCAGGCGCCGGGCCGGGGCAGGAAGCGGACGAGGCCCGGCACGAGGCCGACGACGATGTACGGGAGGGCCATGCCGGCGGCGATCGCCATGAAAACGGCATACGTCACGGCCGTGGGCTGGCCGAGCGTGAACCCGAACACGGGACCGAGAAACGGCCCGCTGCAGGGGGTCGCCAGCACGGTGCTGAGGACACCCTTGAGGAACGCCCCGACCGGACCCTCGCGGGACTGCACGTGCCCGGCCTTCTCGCCGATGAACCCGGGAATCGGCAATTCCCAGACGCCGAGAAACGAGAGTGCGAAGGCGAACACGATCCCCGTCATCGCGATGTTGAAGCCGGTCGACGTGAACTGCTCGCCCCAGGCGAGGTTCGCCCTGGCGAGGCCGATGTTCGCGGCCACGCTCGCCGTCGCCAGGCAGAAGAAGACGGCGAACACGCCGAGGCAGTACCAGAGGTTCATCTGGAACACCTCGCGCCGGTCGCGGCCCGACTGCTGGGCGAACGACATCAGCTTCAGGCCAAGCACCGGGAGGACGCAGGGCATGAGGTTGAGGAGCAGACCGCCGGCGAGGCTCATGAGGAGCACGAGCGGCAGCGACAGCGGCGCCGCGGCCGACGCGGCGGCGATCGGCGGCCCGACGGGCGCCGCGGGGGCGGCGGCGAGGGGCAGGGGGCTCGTGCCGGCGTCGCGATACGCGGCCGGCGCGAACGTCACGTCCGTCCCAACGACACGAATCCGGATCCCGGTCGGCGGATCGCAGGAGTCGTGGTCGCAGGTCTGCAGCCCGACCACGAGGCCCATCGGCGCCGACGCCGGGCGGGATATGGTCAGTACCACGGGGCCGTCGACCGCCCCCTGGGCAGCGAGTTCGGCATCGGCCGCCAGGCGGGCGTCGCTGACCGTCAGCGTGGGGATCGTTTCGCCCCCCGCATTCCCGTCGACCGCGACGATCGTCGGCTTGCCCTGTCCGAGCCCTGAGTCGGCGGAACCCGCGGGGCTGTAGACGTGCCAGCCGGCGTCGGGAAGGATCTCGATCCGCACGGTGTCGGAGCGGGCCGCGACGCGGACGCGGGCGTGCGAACGCTCCACGGGCTGCTCGGCCGCGGTCGGGCCGGGGGAGCCGGCAGGGACGGGAGCGGAGCCAGACGCCGGGCCGGCGGCAGCGGTGAAGGGGATCGTGTCCGGGGGATTGCAGGCGTTGTCCCGACAGAGCTGCAGGCTCACGGTGCCCCGCAGGGGCCCGGCCGCCCCGGGCTCGAGCGGGGCCCGCCACGTGACCGTGCCGTGGTGCTCCTCGATCGGAATCCCCTTCCAGGCGGGAACGTCGTCGAGAAACCGGGCCGACGGGGGGGCATCGGGCGCGAACGGCCCGGCGGTCTTGCGCACCGAATCGGCCGCGAGTGCGATGCGGGTCGGCTTCGGCCCGCCCGGCTTTTGTGTCACCGAGTAGAGGTGCCAGCCCTCGTCCAGGGTGGCCGTGACGGCGAGCACGTCCGGCCGGCCGCCCCCCCCGGGCTCGACCGCGGCCGACAGCCTGACCGGGGACCCGAGCCCCTCGTTGACCGCAGCGAGAGCATCCGCCCCGACGGAGGCTTGAACGCCGAGCCGGGCTGCCAGATCGTCGCCCGGCGCCAGGCCGGCCAGGCCCGGCAACGAAAGCAGCGACAGGACGAGGCACACCGCGCGGCTGCGGCCGATCATGGACTGCGATCCATCGGTAGAGGAGCGGTTGCTCACGGCGGGACCCCGAATCCTTGGGGCAATGTCGACCCTGAAAGTCTACAAACTGCAATTTCAGCCGGTCAAACCGCCCCGTCCCGCCCGATCGGCGAGGAACTCCAGCGCGGCGGGCAGGTCCGCGAGCAGTCCATCGATCCTAGAGAGTGCGGCGTCCGGCCGGGGAAAGAGCCGTTCCTCCTCGATCAGCCAGTGAAACCAGGTGTCGAGGCCGAACAGGACACCCGTGGCGGCGAGCAGCGGGATCAGCAGCCGCTCGCTGGCCTGGAGCGGCCTGACCCGCTCGTAGGCGGCGAGCGTCGGCCCCCAGGCGGCGAAGTACGTCCCCTCCCGTCCGGGCGGTCGCCAGCTCCCCAACAGTCGGGCGATGTCGGTTGCCGGGGAGTCGATTGCCGCCGCATGGTAGTCGATGATCCCCCCCACGGCCGCGGTGCCGTCGACGAACAGGACATGGTCGGCCCAGACGTCGCGGAGCACCGGCCGGAGGTCGGGCACGACCAGGTCGAGCCGGGCGATCCAGCGCAGGATGTGCGTTGTTGTCGGCGGCAGGAGCCGTGCGGCCCGTTCGAGCCGGGCCGCCACGTCCGCGGAGGGCACGCGGCCCGGGCCATGGCCCTGCGCGGAGTCGCACAGCCGGCGCAGCATCGTCCACGGGCGGCCCAGCATCCGCTCCGCCATGCGGATCCGGCGCAGCACGCATGCCGGCATGCCGGCCGCGCGGGCCGGGGCGACCCCCCGGCGTGCGGCGTCGTGCATGCGCGCCAGGGCCACGACCGCCGCCTCGGCCTGACCGGGCGTCGGCGCGGCGGTCGGCAATCCGCCACGAAACTCGATCAGCTCCCAGTGGGTGCCCGCCCGATCGGTCACGATCGTGTCACCGGCCGGGGTGGCGGCGACGGCCGGCACCTCTGCCACGCCCGCCTCGCGCAGGATGCGCATCAGACGATGGACCCAGGCGGCCCGGATCGAGTCGACGCCGGCCGCGAACGCCTTGCAGACGAAGGTCTCGTCGCGATCCCGGCCGCACGTCTGCACGCGGTACACGCGCGAGCCGCTGAAGCCGGCGCCCCGCAGCGGCGCGATCGCCAGGCTTCCATCCGGCACGAACTTCCGGCAGATCGCCCGCACGCCCGGCTCGTCCATGGCGGTCGTCATGTCATCCATCGCTGCCCCGGCGTCGTGCGAAGTGCGATCGTGCCTGTGGTTCGTCTCCTCGCCCGATGCTACCCTGTCGAACGGCAGCGGCGCTGCCAGCGGTTCGGACAGCGGCCCCGGCGCCGGAGGAGGATTGCCAGATGCGGTTCGTCGTCGCGATCGTCAAGCCGGCGGCCGTGGAGTTTCTGCGCCAGGCGCTGGCCGCCGTCCACGTCACCCGGCTCACGGTCTGCGATACCCACGACTACGATCTGGCCGCGGACGGCGTGGCCCAGGGGGCGCTGCTGGAGATCGCGGTCAACGAGGATTTCCTGGAACGGACGCGGGCGACGCTCGCGGAGGCGCTGGCGGCGCTCGGTCCGGATGCCGGCCGGGTCTTCGTCCTGCCCGTCGAGGAGGCGGTGCAGATCTACCGTGACGTCCGCGGCGCCGAGGCCGTCTAGTCCGGGTCCTTCCGACAAGGAGCAGCATCGATGCAGCCCGAGCCCAGAATCCTCGTCGTCAGCGCCGACCTGATGGTGACCAGCCGGCTCGCCGGTCCGGCAGGGGCGGCCGGGGTGCGGCTCGATCAGCGGGCCGTGATCGCCGCCGAC
>Ga0208721_1000324_pt1 | contig 10951 bp, 3 predicted proteins | sample LakMenEpi17Aug10_FD_150705 | JGI IMG/M metagenome (GOLD analysis project Ga0208721, IMG submission 150705) | Freshwater microbial communities from Lake Mendota, WI - 17AUG2010 deep hole epilimnion (SPAdes) | ecosystem: Environmental > Aquatic > Freshwater > Lentic | place: Lake Mendota, Madison... | reverse complement strand
GTTGCACCACCCTTTACAACACTGCCCTCGGCGTCAGTGCTATTTACGCCACAACAAGCGGAACCTGCAACGCTGCCTTTGGGTTTGAGTCCTTAAAGTACAACACCACGGGATCATTTAACACCGCTCTGGGAGACCGCTCCGGACAACTTTTGAACGGAGGTTCTGGAAACGTTATTGTTGGTGGTACCAACGCAGCGGGGACCTACGCCCCCGTCTTCGACGTGAACAGCGAAGATAACCGGGTCGTCATTGGAAGCACGGCGGTCACGAACGCCTACGTCCAAGTTGCCTGGACCGTAACTTCCGACGCTCGCGACAAGATTGTCGAGGGGTCTGTACCCCATGGCCTTGAGTTCGTCAAGCAACTTGAGCCCAAGGCGTTCCACTTTAAGAAGGACCGAGAGAGCACCGAGGCACATGGCCCCCTGCGCTATGGCTTCCTCGCTCAGGACATTCTCGCTCTCGAAGGGGGCTCAGGCATCATCATCGACTCCACGGATCCCAACAAACTTCGCTACAACGGTGAAGCACTCGTTCCCGTCCTTGTCAAGGCAATCCAGGAACTCTCCACCATGAATGCAGAGCTGGAGTATCGCGTTTCCACTCTCGAGTCCCGTCCGTAAGCCACCGGGTAAAACCGTTTATAGATAGCGTTTGATTATGGCGATCACACCTCCGCGTTTTAATCCAAACCAACCAATTCCAAACAACCCTTTCTACTCCCCTCTAACTACCTTCGTTCAGAGTGCCACTGGCCCCCTGATCATTGGCTCAGGCCTATCCGTTGATTTTACTACCGGTATCCTAACCTCTTCCGGGGGTACCGGGGTCGTAACCAACATAATTGCGGGTGCTGGCATCACTGTCACACCCCCTGGTGGAACTGGGGCGGTTACGGTCGCCATGACCACTCCCGCTGTCACTGCTGTCACTGCGAGCGCACCCCTGGTTAGCTCTGGCGGTTTGACACCGGCAATTTCAATGTCGGTCTCCGGCGTTACACCTGGCACTTATACGAATTCGGATATTGTTGTTGATGAATTCGGTCGTGTTACCTCAGCCACTAGCGGAACTCCCGGCGGCGTAACGTCGATCGCAGTTACCGCCCCAATCACTGACACCGGCACAGCGACTGCCCCCAATATTGGCCTCGCCGACACTGCGGTTACCCCTGGCACGTACACCAACGCCGACATCACCGTTGACGCTCAGGGTCGCCTCACTTCTGCCGCCAGCGGAACCCCTGGCGGTGTCACATCAATCTCGGTCACTTCGCCGATCACTGACACCGGTACAGCCACGGCCCCCAACATTGGTCTCGCTGACACTGCGGTTACTGCCGGAGCATATACCTACTCCTCTCTGACCGTAGACGCCAAAGGACGCCTCACCGCTGCTTCCTCTGGCGGTGCTGCAACCACTGGCCAACTCGGCATTGTCCAGGTTGGCACAAATATTGATGTTGCCTCAGGAGTTATCAGCGTAGCAAGTTCCTCCACAACTCTCGCTGGTATCGTTCAACTGAACGACACTGTTGCTAGCACTTCGACCACAGAGGCACTGACAGCGAACCAAGGCAAGGTGCTGCAAGACCAGATCAACTCCCTTCTACTAACTCCTGGCATCGACCTCGCCGGTACAATCGACGCCTCCACGGGCTTCGTTGCTAGCATCACCTCTGTGGGGTCCACTGCTGGCTACACAGTTGGCGCGGTTCTTCCCGCAGCCTCTGCCACCACAGTCAACACCTACGTCATCGTTACCGAACCCGGTACAATGACACCCCCCGGCGGATCCGCCGTGGCCGCAACCCGTGGTGACTGGTTCCTGGCCTCAGAAGTTTCAACTGGGGTTTATGCTTGGCAGTTTCTGAACGTTGGTACCGACCTTCCGATTGCCTCAACCGGCACCGCCGGTATCGTCCAACTTGCAACTTCCGCTGAGACACAAACCGGTACCAACACCACAAAGGCGGTCACTCCCGCTGGTGCTGCTGCCACTTACGTTCCTCTGTCCGGCTACACCGCTAAAGGTGCCGTCCTGGCAGCCAGCGGTGCTAACACCCCCGTTGCTGTTACCGTTGGTACCAACGGCCAGGCCCTTGTTGCTGACTCCGCTTGCACCACTGGCGTAAAATGGGCCACGGTTATTCCTGCCGACGCCACGCCGATCGCTGCCGGCATTGTACTCGGTTGCACAATCGAGAACAACACTGCTCTTGGTTGCAATGCCCTGGTTGCTGCTACTGCCCTTTCCGGCCAGACTGCCATCGGTGTTAACGCTCTGGCGGCAAACTCTGCCGGTCTCTCGAACGTTGCTGTTGGTTGCAACGCTCTGTGTTCGAGCACCGGCTCTCAGAACGTGGGAGTTGGTTCCTGCGCTATGAGGTTGGCAACAGGAACCGGTAACGTGGGTGTCGGCCATAACGTACTGACCGCCCTAACTTCCGGAGCACTTAACACTGCTGTGGGTTCCGCTGCAGGTTGCAATCTGACCACCGGCATTCGTAACGTTGTCATCGGTGTTGACACCGAGATTGCCTCCCCCACCGGTTCTTGCCAACTTGCAATCGGATTCGCTGCGGGACAAAACTGGCTCACTGGCGACTCCAGCAAGAACATTATTCCGGGTGCGGGTATCAAGGATTGTGCCGCATCTGTTGGAACCGCTGGCCAAGTTCTCACATCGACTGGAACCGCTCTGGAATGGCGAACTGCCCCCTTGAGCGCCGATTACTGTGCCAAAGGCGTAGTCCTCGCCGGTTGCGCCGTCGGCTCGGCCATCGCTGTTGGTCCGGCGGTGTCTGACTGCTATTGGCTGATGTCTTGCAACGCCTGTCCGGGTGGCGTCACCTTTGCTTGCATCCCGCCGTTCCTGGGCGACACTCCGGTCGGCTCGATTCAGTTCTTTGCTTCCACTGTCGCTCCCACTGGCTGGCTTCCTGCCGACGGTCGTATCATTAGCCGCACTTCCTACGCCTCTCTGTTTGCCGTTATCGGCACCACCTACGGCGCTGGCGACGGTTCGACCACCTTCCAGATTCCCGATATGCGTGGCATGTTCCCGCGTGGTTGGGACGCTGCGGGTGGTACTGCTCGCGGTTGCGATCCGGGCCGTGCGTTTGGTAGCACGCAGTTGAGTGCGCTGGGTACTCACTGCCACGTGGTTTCCGTGTGCCCTGGTGCTGCGGCTGTCTTAGAGTGGGCCAACGTCGACCCGACGAGCACCCAAAGGGGCTATGGCGCCCCCTCGAACACATCACCCAACTCTCGCCAAGCCGGTTTCACAGACAACACGGGTGGTACAGAAACTCGCCCGGTCAACGTGGCGCTGATGCCTTGCATCAAGTTCGAAGTTACCACCGCACCTTTGACTCCAGGTGGCGGTATCCCTTGCGCTTGCATCACAGGCAAAGGGGCGATTCTTACAGGAGCAGCCGCAAGCACTCCGACGGCGCTTCCTCTCGGCACTAACGGTCAGATTCTGGTTGCTGACAGCACTTGTGCTCAAGGACTCGCGTGGTGTAGCTCACTTCTAACTGCAGTTAACGCTGCTGCTTGCTGGAGGGTCACCGCCGGTTGCATGGTTGGGACTAGCTTAAACGTGTTAACCCCCGGAGTCAACGGGGTTGCGATGGTTGCCGACTACAACTCCTGTGGCTGGTGGAGTCCGACTACAGGCCGCTTTACTCCGACTATCGCGGGCTACTACCAGGTCAACGCATCCCTGGGCGTCGCTACTGCGACCACAAGCGTCTTTGCGACCCTCATTTGTAACGGTACAGAGATCGCCTTCTCTCGGATGCCTAGTAACGCGAGCAACGGCGGATTTGGAACCGTTCCGGTGAGTACCACCGTTTACATGAACGGTTCTACGGATTACCTCCAGCTTGGGGGAACGACAGGAACCAGCCCGAACAACCTGACAGGCACCCGCTTCTCCGCCGCCCTCACCGGTGCTATCACCACGCTGCCTGCCTCGTATCAAGTCTCTCAGTTCCCAACCTGGACCTCGGCTGGAACGATTCAAAGTGTTGGAATTGGTGCGGTTAACACTGCAGGGACCGGACCGGGCACAGCGCCAACAATCGGGACGTCGACACAAAATAACATACGCTATCGTCAAATCGGTCCGAAAGAGTGGGAAGTTCAAGGGGTACTTGTCACGGTAGGTACCGGTGGCACTAACGGAGACGGATACTACGTCTTTACTCTACCGAACGGTCTTCAGTTTGACTTGTCATCCCCCTATCAGCTACCGTTGACGTCCAACGTTGGCGAAGCTTCTGGATGGACTTCTTTCGGTTTGATCAATAGTTGGGCTACTGTTAGCAGGTCCGGTGCTGCGTCATACAATCAGAACTGGATCGTCCCATTCGATGCAACACGCTATCGTATCGCTTTCGTGTCTCCGAGCCTTAATTACTGGGGCAGCTTCTACTACAATATGCCAACCGCCTCCTGGTACAAGTGGGGCTTCACCTTCACAACGCCCTGAGTTTGCGAGGAGAACGAGGGAGGGGGTAAAACCAACCATAAGCACTGTGAATCGCAGTTAAAATGGCCATCGCCCTACCTCGTTTTAATCCAAACCAGCCGATTCCAAACAACCCTTTCTACTCTCCTGAAAGTTGCTATCTCTGCGGTGCCTACTATCCCGCAGTGATTACCTCTTCCTCCGGGTTGTCTATCTGCGCGGATGGCACCATCTGTGTGACAGGTGGCGGTGGTGGCGGTGGCGGAGTGACCTCTGTAACTGGTACTGCCCCCATTTTAGTATCTGGGCCTGCCTCGAACCCTGTAGTTTCCGTTGCGGCGTCCAGTACCACAGCACTCGGCGTAATCGAAATCGCAACGAGCACCGAAGTTGCTGCGGGCACGAGCTCCACTCTCGCTGTCACACCTTCGGCACTCGCCCTGACCTACATGCCGAAGAGTGGCGGTGCTTTCACTGGCCCCGTAACTTTCAACGCACCAATCACTTCAAACAGCACCGCACTCTTCAATGGTGCTGTCACGAATGCTAATACTGTCACAAATCTCGGCGCTGTTACAAACTGCAGCACCACGACTCACGTTGGTGCCGTCACCAACTGCGCCCTGGTCACAAACTGCGGTAATGTTATTACCTGTGGCACCACTACGAACGTAGGCGCCGTTACCAACTGCGCTCTGGTCACAAACCTCGCCAACGTCGTCACCTGCGGTACCACCACAAATGTGGGTGCCGTTACCAACTGCACAAACGTTACAACTTGCGGCACCACCTCAAACATCGGCACCGTTACTAACTTCAGCAACGTTGTCACCTGCGGCACCACCACAAATACCGGCGCTGTTGTCAACTGCTCCAGCCTCACCACTTGCGGCACCACAACCAACGTCGGCCTCGTTACCAACTGCTCCAACACCGTAACTTGCGGCAACGCTACAGTTGTTGGTACCACGACAAACTGCGGCGCTGTCATCAACTGCAGCACAACCACAAACGTGGGTGCTGTCACCAACTGTGCGCTGGTCACCAACTGCAATAACGTTGTCACTTGTGGTACGACAACAAACGTGGGCGCTGTCACCAACTGCTCGCTCGTTACCAACTGCAACAATGTTATCACTTGCGGCACTACGACCAACGTCGGTGCTGTGACCAACTGTGGCGCTACCACTCTGTGTGGGCCCACAACATTCTGCAACACCGCCACCTTCACCTGCCCGGCGACTTTCTGTCAGCCGGTTACGTTCTGCACCACACCGATTTTGCCTGCGGGAGTGTCACTCGGTTGCGCCCTGTGCGTCACCTATAGCAACACAACCTCCGGTCTGACTGGCACCAACGTTCAGGCTGCCATTGATGAACTGGCGCTGAGGGGAACAACCCCGGCAACCACCACGGCATTGGGTGTTGTCTGCATCGGTACCAACATCTCGGTAACACCCGCTGGTCAAATCAGCGTCGCCAGCGCAACCACCGCGCTCCCTGGCGTTGTTCAACTCGCTGACGTTCTTAACTCCAACTCCACGACTCAGGCGCTGACTGCTGCTCAGGGTTGCTGCCTGCAACAACAAATCACAAACCTTAGCGTCTCTGGCGGTGTGAACCCTGCTGGTACTCTGAACGCTTCTACTGGGTTGGTTGCCTCCGTAACCTCTGGTGGCGCTACCGCAGGATTCGCTGTTGGTTCCGTGCTCCCTGCTGCGAGTGCAACGACCGAGAACTACTACGTTATCGTCACAACTCCTGGCACAGTCACACCTCCTGGCGGCACTCCGACCGTTGCAACTAACGGCGACTGGTTCCTGGTTTCGGAGACTTCTCCTGGCGTGTATGCCTGGGAGTTTCTCAACATTGGCTACGAGCCCCCTGCTGCCACAGATACGGTAGCCGGTGTTGTTGAACTTGCTACCAACGCTGAGACTCAAACGGGCACAGACGCCACTCGCGCTGTTACTCCTGCCGGTCTGCAGTCGAAGGTTTCTGACTCGACTTCCACAACTTCCTCGACGACAATAGCTTCGAGCACCGCTGTCAAAGCGGCCTATGACTTGGCCGCCGCTGCGATTCCCAAGAGTGCCCTCACTCTCAAAGGCGACCTGATTGTTGCCACCGGCACTTGCACCTGTGTTAGTCTGCCCGTTGGTGCAAACGGTCGGATGCTCACCGCAAACTCTGCCTGCACCTCTGGCATGGAGTGGGCGATTCCTTGCTCTGGCACCGTAACTTCGGTTGCAACGGGAACCGGATTGACTGGTGGACCGATCACTACGACCGGAACAATCGCTCTGGCAAACACAACGGTCATCCCCGGTTCCTACACCAACTCTTCGATCACTGTTGACGCCCAAGGTCGCCTCACTGCAGCACTCAACGGTCCAGCTCCCATTCCTTGCAACGCTTTTACAGCAAAAGGTGACATTCTTGGTGGAACGGGCGCTGCAACCTTTGTTGCTCTCGGCGTTGGCGCTGACAACCAAGTTCTGACTGCGTGCGCTGCTGCCTCCACTGGACTTTGCTGGGCAACTCCTCCCGCTCCCGCGATCCCTTGCGCCTGTATCACAGCAAAGGGTTCGCTCCTCACCGGCACCGCTGCAAGCACTCCTGCCGCTCTGCCGGTTGGTACAGACGCCCAGTTCCTGACTGCCGACTCAACCTGCGCCACTGGTCTCAAGTGGACAACCTACACTCCGTCGTTGGTTGTTGATACCACGGTCATCACAGGTGGCACCGACACTTACATCCTCTACGACAACGCTGGTACTGTAGGCGAGAAGGGTATCACTGGCACTGGCAATGTTGTGCTGTCCTCCGCTCCGACCATAACCGGACTTATCGGTACTCAGGCTGCTCCTGTAATCACCGCAGGCGCCATCACAATCGACGCGGGTATCGGCAATATCCACAACTTCACCCTCTCGTCGTCCGTTACGAGTGTGTCGTTTACGAACGTACCTGACGCGGGGTCAAGCTACACTACAACCCTTTACATTCTTGGTAACGGTAGTGCCTCTTCCTTTAACTGGCCCGCGAGCGTCGTCTGGCTGGGTGGCACCACTCCTTACCCGAGCACAGGCAACAACGTAATGAGTGCCTTTGAGTTGACAACGTTCGACAAGGGTGTTACCTGGTACGGTAGCTATCTTGGGGCTGCCAGCAAGCCTGGCTCCCCGTCTGCTCCTCTGTCCGTGTCTGCCGTTGCGGGTAACGCTCAGGCAGTGGTCTCGTTCAGTCCCCCGACAACTGGCTCTCCCTTCACTTCCTACGCCGTCACCTCTTCCCCAGACGGTATCGTTGTTACCGGCACTTCCTCTCCGATTACCGTCACCGGTCTGACCAACGGAACTCCTTACACCTTTACGGTCACTGCGACTAACGCTGTCGGTGCTGGTACTGCCAGTGCGCCGAGTGCTCCCGTCACTCCCGTGGCCGGTATTCTTCCTGGCGCTCCGACCGGTGTCTCGGCTTCGGCGGGTAACGCTCAAGCTACGGTCACATTCACTCCTCCTGCCAGTTCCGGGTCTTCGCCGATTACTTCGTACATCGTCACTTCGTCCCCCGGCGGCCTCACCGCTACTGGCGCAAGTTCCCCAATCAACATCACTGGCCTCACCAACGGAACTTCCTACACCTTTACTGTCGCGGCCATTAGTGCAGTTGGCACCGGTCCTGCCAGCACTCCGAGTTCTGCTGTTACTCCGGTGTCCATCGCTGTGCCAGGCGCCCCGACGGCAGTTACTGCGGTACTCGCCTCGGCAACATCGGCAACAGTCAGCTTCACTCCGCCCGCAAGCAGCGGCGGTGCGATTATCACTTCTTACACGGTAACTTCCAGCCCCGGTGGACTTACGGCAAGTGGTGCTTCCTCGCCAATCACTGTGCCTGGGTTAGCTTCGGCAACGGCATACACATTTACCGTAACGGCAACAAACGCGGGTGGAATCGGACCGGCCAGTTCCCCCTCTAACACTGTCACTACCACTGCTTTTGCTTCAGGGACGATTATTGCGGCCGGTTCTGGAGGGGTATTCAAGATCTCTCCTGCCGGGGGAAGTGGAACTCAATTCGGTTCTCCCGCAACCGGAGCCACTGCAACTGCGTTAATCTACAACCCAGTCACGGACGCTGTTTGGATTGCCAATAATAATGGAATCACCTATTCGGTAACCTCTGCAGGTATTGCTTCTACAAGAGTAGGAATGTCTGCTACTCAATACGCAGTTGACCCGAGCGGTAACACTTATAGCGTAGGTATTAACCAGCAGGGTATTAACAAAACGTCGTCCTCATACGTTTTCACAAACAACTGGGTATTAACCGGAAACACCCCATATGGAATTGTTTACGGCAGCGACGGATTCCTCTATTCTACTGCTCAAGTTTCAAATACCGTCTATAAGACGAGCCCCTCCACCGGATTCAACACAGCGACATACTCTCTTAACCCCGGCAGCTCGCCTACCTGGATCACTCGCAACAATGCGACCGGTGATCTCTATGTCTTTAACTCCGGTAATAGCACAGTATCAAAAATTACCTCGGCAGGCGTTATCACGCAAACATTTGCAACAGTGCCGTCACTGACCTTCGGTTACAAGGGAATGAACATCGACAGCTCCGGCAACGTTTATCTCTTGGGATCCACGGGCGTAATTCGAAAAATTACTCCAGCAGGGGTTGTCTCCAGCCTAACTGGTTCTGGTTCATACACAGCAGGTTTCGGATTAGTATTTGACAGCCTTGGTAACCTTTACTTTGCCGACCGTCAGAACGCCGCAATTGTTCAGGTAACACCGAGCGGAGTCTTTTTTAACACCTGGGGCACCCTTGCCTCCAACCCAGAGGCGCTCTGCATCGTATAACCTGTCGAAACACTCAACAAGGGGTAAAACCACTCATACAGAGACAGCGGTTGATTCATGGCGTTGCCTATCTCATTTAATCCAAACCAACCGATTCCAAACGACCCCTTCTACTCGCCGACGACGTACATCATCCAGGGTGCCTACAACCCACTCATCGTGGGGGCGGGCATCTCGGTTGATCAAAACGGTGTCATCTCCGCCACTGGCGGAGGCGGCGGTGTAAACACCCTCATCGCGGGGCTTGGCATCGGATTGTCCGGCCCAACCGGTAACGTCACAGTTTCAAACACGGGCGTTACAAGCATTGTACCTGGCCCCGGAATCTCAGCCTCTGCCGGTACCGGCACCGTAACTCTGTCTGCAATCGCCCTCGGAACTGTCACCACGGTCTCAACCGGGGCAGGTTTGACAGGTGGCCCGATTACTGTCTCAGGCACAATCGCACTCGCAAACACTGCCGTCACTCCTGGCACGTACACCAACCCAAGCATCATTGTCGATGCCCAAGGTCGCATCACAGGGGCGAGTAACGGAACCGCCATTGGCTCTGTTGTCGGAACTTCTCCCATTAACGTTTCCACGGTTGGGTCAACCTCCACCGTCTCAATCAATGCCGCATCCGTCACACAAGCGGGTGCGGTGCAACTGTCTAACTCTGTAAGCGATACCTCAATCACTCAGGCCGCCACTTCCAACGCTGTAAAAACTGCCTTCGACGCTGCGGTTGCGGCAATCCCTAAGTCTTGCATCACTGGCAAAGGCGCCCTCGTCTCCGGCACAGGGGCATCCATCCCTACTGCCCTGCCGGTGGGTACAAACGGCCAGGTCCTTACTGCCGACTCGGCTTGTGCTACCGGGCTCAAGTGGGCCGCCGCTGGCGTCGTTCCCGCCACACCCAACTACGGGTCGTTTTACACGAGCACTACGCAAACTCTTGCCACTGTTAGTACCCCCCAGCCCGTCCAGTTCCTGACTCTGGATAGCGCAAATAACTTCTCCGTCGTGAGCAACTCACGTGTCACAGCTGCTGCTGCGGGCACTTACAATGTGCAGTTTTCTCTTCAACTGCTTGTAACTCCTGGCGGTGGCGGTGACTACGAAGTCTGGCCTGCTATCAACGGAACCCCCATCCCTAACTCCAATACTCGCTTCTCCGTCAAGAACACCAACGAGGCCGAGTGTGCAGCACTGAACTACATCGTTACTCTAACGGCTGGCCAATACCTCGAACTCTACTGGGCCACTGACGATACGTCCAATATTCTGTACGGAGCGACCTCTTTATTCGGAGGTCCCGACATTCCTTCCGCTGTCATCACTGTGACACCGGTCGGCGCATAAGTCACGTACAACGGCAGGGTAAAACCATGTATATGCCTGCGTCAGAGAAGTAAAGATGGCACTTCCGGTTTCCCCCGATAATCTGAACCCAATCCCTAACGGCCCATTCTTCTATCCTGAAGGATTCTACATCCTTGGCCCTCTGGGTCCCCTAATCGTCGGCGGTGGCCTCTTCGTCGATTACAGCTCCGGCACAATCAGTGCTGGCGGTAGCGGTGGCCCCGTGGTCTCGACCATTCTGCCTGGCCCCG
>Ga0208721_1000323_pt1 | contig 10958 bp, 9 predicted proteins | sample LakMenEpi17Aug10_FD_150705 | JGI IMG/M metagenome (GOLD analysis project Ga0208721, IMG submission 150705) | Freshwater microbial communities from Lake Mendota, WI - 17AUG2010 deep hole epilimnion (SPAdes) | ecosystem: Environmental > Aquatic > Freshwater > Lentic | place: Lake Mendota, Madison... | reverse complement strand
AGGCGGCCGGCTGGCTGCGGGAGGCCCGGCACCGCGGCGAGCTCAGCAGCTGGAGCCTCGATCTGATCCAGGGACTGCCTGGACTGGGGCTGGAAGCCTGGCGCTCCCAGCTGCGGCAGGCCATCGATCTGGCCCCACCCCACCTCTCGGTTTACGACCTGATCATCGAGCCGGGCACGGTGTTCGAGCGGCTGGAGACCCGCGGCCAGCTGGACCTGCCGGACGAGGAGCTGGCGGCCGATCTGATGGAGCTCACCGCCGGCACACTCGCGGCGGCGGGCTACAGCCACTACGAGATCTCCAACTACGCCTTGCCGGGCCATGCGTCCCGCCACAACCGCGTGTACTGGAGCGGCGCCGGCTGGTGGGGCTTCGGCCTGGGCGCCACCAGCGCCCCCTGGGGTGAGCGGCTGGCCCGGCCCCGCACCCGCGAGGCCTACGCCGCCTGGCTGGAGCAGCAGCCCGGCACCGGGGCCATTGCAGAGCCCGTTGCCCAGCAAGACGGGCCACCCTTCGATGAGCGGGTGCTGGTGGGTCTGCGCCGCCGCGAGGGTGTGCGGCTGACGGCCCTGGCTCAGCAGGCCGGCATCCCGGCAGACGCCATGACAGCGCTGCAGCAACGCTGGCGGCCGTTCCTGGACGCCGGGCTGCTGATCCGCGAGGGGCCCCGCTGGCGGCTCAGCGATCCGCAGGGCCTTGCCCTCAGCAATGCGGTGCTGCGGGAGCTGCTGCTGTGGTGGGAGCCGCTGCAGCTGGATGCTGCACGGCATCCACCCAGCCCCTGAGGGCATCGACGCACAGCTGGCGGCCGGGCAGGAGCGGTGGAGAAAAGGGCGGCTGGCGTTCGGTCAGCCCGAGCAGATCCGCCGTGACCCGCACCTGACCATCGCACTGATCGCCGGCGCCGATGCCGATCACCGGCAGCGTGAGCTCGGCGCTGAGGCTGGCGGCCAGCTCCGCCGGCACATGCTCCAGCACCAGGGCGAAGCAGCCGGCGGCCTGCAGATCGAGGGCGGCGCGGCGCAGGCGCTGCTGGCTGATCGGGTCGTTGGCCTGGCGGCGGTAGCCGAAACGATGCACCGACTGGGGTGTGAGCCCGAGATGGCCCATCACCGGGATGCCGCTGCGCACCAGGCGGTCGACCACAGCGATCGTTTCCGGCTCTCCGCCCTCGAGCTTCACCGCAGCGGCAGGGCTGTCCTTGAGCACCCGGCCGGCGGCGGCCACGGCATCGTCGAGGCCGCACTGGTAGCTGAGGAAGGGCAGATCGGTGACGATCAGCGGCTGCTGTGCTGGCGGGCGCTGCAACCCCCGGCCGACGGCGCGGGTGTGGAGGATCATCTCCTCGAGCGTGACCGGCAGGGTGGTGGCGTGGCCGAGCACCACCATCGCCAGCGAATCCCCCACCAGGATCACATCGGCACCGGCCTGTTCCACCAGTGCCGCCGACAGGGCATCCCAGGCGGTGAGCACGGCGATCGACCGCCCCTCCTGCTTGTGGCTGAGCAGATCCGCAGGACGCAAGGGCCGATCACCTCGAAGGCGTGGGCCCATTGCTAGCATCCAACCGACTCGGACCCATGCGGCCCGGACGCCCAAATCTGGTCAGGACCGGAAGGTAGCAGCCACACGGGATGCTCCAGGCAGGCGTGGACTCCGGGTCACCCTCTTCAGCAGCTCACAAGGAGCTGAGCCCGCTTCAGCTGTTCTGCTGGCGGTTCAGCAGGAACGATGGGATGACGGCACCTGGCTGATCCTCCCCGGAGCCTGCGCTGGCGGAGCCAGTGGCGAAGCTGCTGAGGCTGCGCTCCGGCCGGTAGGCGCCACCGCCCTCGAAGCCGGTGGCGATCACGGTGACGTGGATCTCGCCCTCGAGGCGCTCATCCACCACAGCGCCAACGATGATGTTGGCCTCGGGATCCACCACGTCGTAGATCACTTCCGAGGCGGTGGTCATGTCCTCGAGGGTCATGTCCTTGCCGCCACTGATGTTGATCACGCAGCCCTTGGCGCCGTCGATCCGGGCCGACTCCAGCAGTGGGCTGCTGATGGCCGCCTGAGCGGCTTCGCTGGCGCGGGAGCGGCCGGAACCCACCCCCAGGCCCAGCAGGGCGGTGCCGGCGTCGGTCATCACCGAGCGCACATCGGCAAAGTCCACGTTCACCAGGCCCGGCTTGGTGATGATGTCGCTGATGCCCTTCACGCCCATGCGCAGCACGTCGTCGGCGGCGCGGAAGGCGTCCTGAAGCGGCGCCCCGGCGATGGCTTCCCGCAGCCGGTCGTTGGGAATCACGATCAGGGTGTCCACATGCTCAGACAGGCGGGCGATGCCCTCCTCGGCCTGGCGCATGCGGCGGCGCCCCTCGAAGCCGAACGGCTTGGTGACGATGCCCACCGTGAGGGCGCCACACTCCTTGGCCACTTCCGCCACCACCGGTGCAGCGCCCGTGCCGGTGCCGCCACCCATGCCGGCGGCGATGAACACGAGATCGGCGCCCTGCAGGGTCTGGGCCAGATCGGCACGGGATTCTTCGGCGGCCTTCTGACCGATGGCGGGGTTACCGCCGGCGCCCAGGCCGCGGGTGAGTTTCTGGCCGAGCTGCACCCGCTGCTTGGCGGAGGATTGCAGCAGTGCCTGGGCATCGGTGTTGAGAACCCGGTAGCCAACACCCTGAAGATCGCTGGCGATCATGCGGTTCACGGCATTGCTGCCACCGCCGCCCACGCCGATCACCTCAATCCGCGCCGACTGGCTCGGAACGATGCCGCCGGAGCCATTGCTGGTGGCGGCACTGAGGCCTTCGGGTGCAATCTCCATGGAGGGGCCGAATCCGTTCATGCTGCGCTGCATTATGTCGTCGAATCGTCCGACTAGAAACGGGTTCCAGGCACGTTCACTGGCCTGAGCATTCCGCGCAACCGCCTGTCACCGTTTGCGGGCTTGATGGCCAGTGCTCAATCTGCGCCCTGAGCGGAGCGTCCTGCAGCAGCCGAACGGCCCGGAACCGCCGGCAGCCCCAGCTCCGGTCGGTCGGGATCACTCAGATCGATCGACTGCACCTTCAAGCCGCGGATCTGCTGCGGCAACTGGCTGGAGAGATGCTGCAGCACCTCCAGGCGTCGGGGCAGGCGCTGATCGGCCGGGCCCAGGTGCACATTGCCGAGGGCAGCGGTGCGCAGCCACACACTGCCGTTGGCTTCGAAGCGCACCAGCTGCAGGGGGCTGCCGAGCTGCTCACGGCGGTCCAGGATCTGAGCCAGGGCCGGGCGAAGCCGCTCCTGCCAGCCCAGCACACGCACCGCGGCAGCCTTGCCGGCGCTGCCGCGCTGCTGGCGGCTGGTCATCCAGTTGCCCAGACGATCCACATAACCCTGCTCCAGTCCGCGTGGGCCGCGGCGTTCCGCCCGGGCGACAGCTTCACGGTCGACCAGTTCGATCCGCAGCCGCGGCGGCAGCATCAACCGGCTCACCTGCACCTGCTCCACCGGCAGCCCAGCGGACAGCCGTGCCGAGAGCTGCTGGGGCCTGAGGCTCAGCAACTGCAGGGGCAGCTTCAACTCGCCCTCGCGGATCACCTGATCGCGGCTCACCTGGCGGCTGCCCAGCACCTCGATCTGGGCAGGGGTGCGCAGGACCCAACCCTGGCGCAACAGCAACCAGCCCAGGCCTGTAGCGGCACCGGCCAGCACCACGATGCGCCAGAGATTGCGCAGACGTTCGCGGCGGCGCTGCAGGCGCAGTTCGCGACGGCGCTCGACACCGACCGCCACGCTCTCAGGCGGCTGTGCGCTGCGGGTCTGGCTCACAGTTCGCAACGGGAGCGGGCCATGAGCTCGTCCACCCAGCGACGGGCACGATCGGCGCTGGCGAAGGGCAGATCCTTCTGCTGTCCACCACCCACCAGGCGCAGCCGGCAGGCACCGTGGGACTCATCGGTGAGAGGAGCCTCGCCGGAGCCCAGGGACAGAAGCTCGACAAGCTCGAGGTTCTTGACGATGAAGCTGTCCTTGGTGACGAGCGTTCCGGATTCAAAGGTGCTCCAGCTCACCACGCCATCAATCAGACGGGCGCCGCCGCAATCGTCGAGCTTGGAGAGTTCAGCCCCCTCGGCCCAGGCGCGGAAGAGTTGCTGACGCCGACGCTCAAGCCAGCCCAGGGCGGTGATCAGCGGAAACACCACCAGCAATGGCAACCAGATCAGGCCGTGACTCATGCGGCTTCTGCGCTCGTGGCACAAGATTGGCCTGATTCTTGCGCCAGTTCCACCAGCTGGTGCACCAACTCCTCAAGAGGCACGCCGCTGGCCTCCCAGAGCATCGGGTACATGCTCTGGCTGGTGAAGCCCGGCAGGGTGTTGATCTCGTTCAGCCAGAGTTCGCCGGACTCGCGGCCGTAGAAGAAATCGACCCGGGCCAGCCCCTCGGCCGCCACGGCGCGGCAAGCGGAAATGGCCATGGCGCGGGCCCGCTCGCTGATGCCGGCCGGCACCTTGGCGGGAATCACCGTGTGGCTGAGGCCATCGCTGTATTTGGTCTCGTAGTCGTACCAGTCGGCATCGAAACAGATCTCGCCCACCACCGAGGCCCGCATCTGGCGGCGCCCCAGCACGGCGCACTCCAGCTCGCGGGCGTTCACGCCCTGCTCCACCACCAGGCGGGGGTCGTGACCCGCTGCCTCGCGCAGGCCCGCCAGCAGTTCGGTGCGATCGGTGGCCTTGCTGATGCCCACCGAGGAGCCGAGGTTGGCGGGCTTGATGAAGCAGGGATAGCCCAGCTGGTGCTCCAACCGGTCCAACAGCCCCTCCTGATCAGCGTCCAGCTCGGCCGCCTCCACACAGGCATAGGGCACCTGGGGCAGACCGGCGGCGGCGAAGGCCGCCTTCATCGCCTGCTTGTCCATCCCCACGGCCGATCCGAGAACACCCGAGCCCACGAACGGCACCTGCATCAGGCTGAACAGCCCCTGGATGGTGCCGTCTTCCCCGTTGGGGCCATGGAGCACCGGCAGCCACACCTGCACGTCGAGGGCGCTCTCGGGAAAGCCACGGAAACCAGGTCGCAGCGGCGCCGCCGGCAGCTCCTCCCGAGTGGCAGGAACTCCCCGCTCGAGAACGGCATCGGCGACCGCCGGCGGCCACCAGTGGCCCCAGGAGTCGATATAGAAGCAACTCAGCCGGTAGCGGCTGGCGTTGCCCCCCCGGCGCAGGGCCGCCGCCACGGTGTTGGCCGAGCGGATCGAAACGGCATGCTCACCGGAAACCCCCCCGAACACCAGACCGAGATGGGTGGGGGAGACGCTCATGGCAGCGGCGGGATGAGGCGCCAAACGTATCAGCGATCGACGGCCTGACCACTCAGGGAGAAGGCACGCACCTCCTCGATGCGCACGGTCACCAGATCGCCGGGCTGCCAGGCACCACCACCGGCACGGGCGGCCGGGAAGAAGGTGAGGCGATTGCTGCGGGTGCGGCCCATCACCTGGCCGGGATCCTTGGGGTTGATGCCCTCCACCAGGATCTGCTCGCTGCGGCCGGCGTAGCGCGCACTGCGCTCCCGGGCCGTGCGCTCCACCAGGGCGTTGATCTCACGCAGGCGCTCCACCTTCACCTCCTCGCTCAGCTGATCGGGCCAGTCGGCGGCGGGGGTGTTGGGGCGGGGCGAGTAGGCGGCGGTGTTCACCTGATCGAAGCCGATCTCCTCGATCAGATCGAGGGTGCGGCGGTACTGGGCATCGGTTTCGCCGGGGAAGGCCACGATCACATCGGCGCTGATCGAGGCATCGGGCATGCGCTCGCGGATGCGCTCGATGATGCGGCGGTAGCGATCCACCGTGTAGCCGCGGGCCATCGCCTTGAGCAGGTCGTCATCGCCGCTCTGGAAGGGGATGTGGAAGTGCTCGCACACCTTGGCCAGATCGGCGCAGGCATCGATCAGGCGCTCGGTGAAGTAGCGCGGGTGGCTGGTGGCGAAGCGGATCCGCTCGATGCCCTCCACGTCGTGGACGTGATGGAGCAGGTCGGTGAGGGTGTGGGCGCGACGGCCCTCCGGGGTGATGCCGGGCAGGTCGCGGCCGTAGGCATCGATGTTCTGGCCCAGCAGGGTGATCTCCTTGAACCCCTGGGCCGCGAGGCCCTCCATTTCCAACTTGATGGCTTCGGGTAGGCGCGATTGCTCCTTGCCGCGCACGGAGGGCACCACGCAGTAGGTGCAGCGCTCGTTGCAGCCATAGATCACGTTCACCCAGCCGCAGATGCTGCTGTCGCGGCGGGCGGTGGTGATGTCTTCAAGGATGTGGTGCTCTTCGGTGGCCACCACCTGCTGGCCCTGCTCCACCTGGGCGAGGAGGGTGTCCAGCCGATTGGCGTGCTGGGGGCCCATCACCAGATCGAGCTCCGGCACACGCCGCAGCAGCGATTCGCCTTCCTGCTGGGCCACGCAACCGGCCACCACCAGGGTGAGATTGGGGTTGGTGCGTTTGCGCTGAGCCTGCCGGCCCAGGTAGCTGTACACCTTCTGCTCAGCGTTATCGCGGATCGTGCAGGTGTTGTAGAGCACCAGATCCGCTTCCAGCTCCGCCTGCGCCTCGCGATAGCCCATCGATTCGAGGATCCCGGCCATGCGCTCGGAATCCGCCTTGTTCATCTGGCAGCCGAAGGTGGTGATCCAGTAGCTGCCGCGCCCTGATGCCGCAACGGGTGCGGATGGTGCGCTCAAGGATGTGGCCGTCATCAGACCATTTTCCGGTATGGGCGTCACCGCCGCTGCCCTGGAGCGGCCGGGGGGATGAACGAGGTCGGCGCGCTGTCCGGATGTGGGACCAGATCAGCCGGCGATGTGGTCCCACATCGGGAGTGCATGGGGCCACCACCCCGCCCCACACCTGACGGCGCTGCGATTCCATGCCAGCTTGAGCGCAGTGCGTACGGCAGTGGTAAGGAGTCGATGCGCCTCAGCCTGCGCCGCTTCACGCTCACCAAGGCCGTGCCGCTGGCCATCAGCCGCGGCAGCACCAGCGCCGTGGAGCACCTGCTGCTGGAGCTGGAGCACGGGGGCATCACCGGCCGCGGCGAAACCGGCGGCTTCGACACCGGCCATCGCCACCACGCCACCGACGCCATCGCCGCCGAACTGGAGGCCCTGGCGCCGCAGCTGGCGGAGCTGACGCCGCAACCCCTGCAGGCGATCGAGCCACTCCTGGCCACCCTGAGCCCACCGGCGCGCTGCGGCCTCGATCTGGCCCTGCACGACTGGTGGGGGCAGCGCCTGGGGCTGCCGCTGCACCGGCTCTGGGGCCTGGATCCAGGAGCGTGTGTCGCCACCAGCGTCACCCTCGGGCTCGGAGAGCCCTCGGCGGTTCTGGCGCGGCTTGAGCGCTGGCGGCTGCAGCTGCCGGCCACCCGCATCAAGCTCAAGCTGGGCAGCCCCGCCGGCGCCGAGCACGACCGCGCCCTCGTTCAGACGGTGCGCGCCGCCCTGCGACCCGGCGATGAGCTGCAGGTGGACGCCAACGGCGGCTGGGATCTGGACACGGCCCGCTCGATGATTCCCTGGCTGGCGGCGCAGGGGGTGGTGCTGGTGGAACAACCGCTGGCGCCGCTGAACGATCCGGCGGCCGACACGGCCGGCTTCGCCGCCCTGCAGGGGCTGGCGCCGATCCCGCTGATCGCCGATGAGAGCTGCTGGGATCTGGCCGATCTGCTGCGGCTCGCGCCGCACGTGGACGGCATCAACATCAAGCTGGTGAAGTGCGGTGGGCTGAGCGAGGGGCTGCTGATGGCCCGCACGGCCCGGCGACTGGGGCTGGGGGTGATGCTCGGCTGCTACTCGGACGGCGGCCTGCTGAACGGTGGCGCCGCCCAGCTGCTGCCCCTGGTGCAGTGGCCCGACCTCGACAGCCACCTGAACCTGATCGACGATCCCTTCAGCGGCCCCGAGCGCGAAGGGGATCGGCTGCGGCCTGCCGACCGGCCTGGCCTGGGCGCACTGGCCGCTGACGCCGGCCCGCCGGCGAACCCGATGGCGATGGAGATGCCCTGATGCTCAGCCCCGACGCTCCCCTGGTGCTGCTGCTGCACGGCGGGCTCGACAACCTCTCCGGCAAGACCGGCCTGGCGATGCTGCGCTACCGCCACGGGCCGATCGTGGCGGTGATCGATCCGGCCCACGCCGGCGCCGACCTGCCGGCACTCACCGGCATCGCCCGGCCGGTGCCGGTGGTGGCGGATATGGCGGCGGCCCTGGCCTTCGGGCCGGCGGTGGCGGTGGTGGGGCTGGCGCCCTCGGGCGGGCGGCTGCCGCCGGAGATGCGCGCCGACGTGCTGGCGGGGCTGAACGCGGGGCTGAGCGCGGCCAGCGGCCTGCACAGCCGCCTGGCGGATGACCCGGAGCTGGCGGCGGCCTGCAACCGAACGGGCCAGTGGATCTGGGATCTGCGCCAGGAACCGGAGGGGCTGGAGGTGGCCACGGCCCGGGCTTCCGCTCTGCCGTGCCGGCGCGTGCTGGCGGTGGGGTCGGACATGGCGGTGGGCAAGATGAGCGCCTGCCTGGAACTGCTGGCGGCCGCCGGGCGCCGCGGCCTCGATGCCCGCTTCGTGGGCACCGGCCAGGCCGGCATCCTGATCAGCGGCCGGGGCGTGGCCCTTGATGCCGTGCGCGTCGACTACGCCGCCGGCGCCGTGGAGGCGGCGGTGCTGCAGGCCGCCGAGGGGGCCGGGCCGGAGGCGCTGGTGCTGGTGGAAGGCCAGGGATCCCTCTGCCATCCCGGCTCCACCGCCACCCTGCCGCTGCTGCGCGGCAGCCAGCCCACAGATCTGCTGCTGGTGCACCGCGCCGGCCAGAGCCAGGTGCGCACCCGCCCCGGAGCCGTGCCGGTGGCGATCCCGCCCCTGCCGGAGGTGATCGCCGCCAACGAAGCGATCGCGGCCCTGGGCCGGCCCGACGGCCACAGGCCACGGGTGCGGGCAATCGCCCTGAACACAGCGCTGCTGGAGCCGCAGGCGGCGGCGCAGGAGGCCCGGCGGCTGGCGGAGCTCACCGGCCTGCCCTGCCTGGATCCGGTGCGAGAGGGGGCCGATGCGCTGCTGGAGGCCCTGCTGGCGCCCTGAGCGCCGGGTAGCGCAGATCCGGTGCAAAGCAGAAGCCCCTGCCGCTCAGCGAGCGACAGGGGCTTCATACAGGGGCGAGCGAGGGGACTTGAACCCCCGAATGGCGGAATCACAATCCGCTGCCTTAACCACTTGGCTACGCCCGCCAGGGCTGCGCGATCCTATCAAGGCATGTTGCAGCACTCGATGACCTCTGGCCGCGTCCAGCAATCCCTGCCCTGGCTGCTGGCCGGCATGGCCGCAGCCGGGGCCCTGGCGTGGAGCAACCCGGGACCGGCAGAGTTCGAGGCCTTCGCCGGGGAGCGACTGGTGGAGCTGATCGCCGGCGAGCTGTGCCGGTCCACGGGCCTTCCCTTGGCGGTGACCCTGCTGGTGCGCGACTGCCCCCAGCTGATCCACAGCCAGCGAGGCGTGCTGGGCGCCTTGGCGGCCCAGCAGACCCGTCGGCTGAACGCCGGGCTGTTCAGCCTCTATCTGACCGATCTCGGGGGGCAGACCGTGCTGCCGGGTCTGACGATCCCGCGCTATCGCGCGCTCACCCTGGCCTGTGCCGGCCAGCTGACGGTGCTGCAGGCCAGCGGCGAGACCGACCGGCCGAACCAGCGATGAGCCTGCCGGCGCAGACCCTGGCGGTACGCCTCCCCCGCGCGCTGCTGGACCCCGGCGGGCACCCGAACGCCGCGCCCCTTCCCGCCGGGGATGCGGAGGGACTGCTGTCGGTGACGCTCACCGTGGCGGATGGACGCATCGCCGCCATCGAGCCGCGGCAGCCCAGCTCTACCGGTGAGGCCACCCGCATGGAGGCACTGCCCCTGGCACTGCCTCCGCTGCTGGAGCCCCATGCCCACCTCGACAAGGCCTTCAGCTGGACGGACTTCCCCAACCGGGACGGCTCGATGGCGGGAGCCCTGGAGGCCAACACCCGCGAGGCCGCGATCCGCAGCACCGCTCTGGTTCTGGAGCGGGGCGAACGGGCCCTGGATCAGGCGTGGCGCTACGGCCTGCGCGCCCTGCGCAGCCACATCGACAGCGGCGGCCCCCAGGAGCAGCCGAGCTGGGAGGCTCTGCTGGAGCTGCAACAGCGCTGGGACGGACGGCTCGCCCTGCAGCTGACGGCCCTGGTGCCGCTGGCCCACTGGGCCACGGCTGAGGGCGAGGCCCTGGCGCGGCGGGTCGCCGCAGCCGGCGGGCTGCTCGGTGGCGTGCTCGGACCACCCTTCAGCGAGGGCTACAGCCACGGCGATCAGTTGCAGCACCTGCTGCAGCTGGCCGACCGGCACGGCTGCGGCCTCGATCTCCACATCGACGAATCCGATCGCCAGCCCGGCCGTGGCCTGCGCCTGCTGCTGCGCGAGTTGAAGCGCAGCCCCGTGGCCGTGCCGATCACCTGCAGCCACTGCAGCAGCCTGGCCCTGCTGCCGGAAGAGCAACAGCGGCGCCTGGCCGCTGGCCTGGCGGAGCGCAACGTGGCGGTGGTGGTCCTGCCGACCACCAACCTCTGGATGCTGGGCCGGCGCCACGGTCTGACGGGGCCGCTGCGCCCGATCGCACCGCTGAAGCTGCTGCAGCAGGAGGGGGTCTGCGCCGCCATCGGCGGCGACAACGTGCAGGATCCCTGGTATCCGGGCGGAGATTTCGACCCGGTCGAGCTGCTGCGCCTCAGCCTGCCGGCCCTGCAGCTGCCGCCCTGGCTACGCCAGGGACTGATGCCCTTCACCACGGCGGCCTCCCGGCTGCTGGGTCTGGACTGGGATGGGGTGCTGCGCCCAGGCGGGCCGGCGGATCTGCTGGTGCTGGGCGCCTCGAGCTGGAGTGAGCTGCTGGCGCGCCCAACCCAGCGACGGGTGCTGCGGG
>Ga0208721_1000322_pt1 | contig 10973 bp, 7 predicted proteins | sample LakMenEpi17Aug10_FD_150705 | JGI IMG/M metagenome (GOLD analysis project Ga0208721, IMG submission 150705) | Freshwater microbial communities from Lake Mendota, WI - 17AUG2010 deep hole epilimnion (SPAdes) | ecosystem: Environmental > Aquatic > Freshwater > Lentic | place: Lake Mendota, Madison... | reverse complement strand
GCTCGGCCGGGCCGCGGAACGGCCCGCCTGATCGATCTCCATGCCGCGTGCCGCCCGGTCAGGCCGGGGCGAGGATCTCGCGCAACGCTGCCGCGATCTCGGGATACTGGAAGACGAAACCGCTCTCCAGCGCCACGCGGGGGATCACCCGCTGTGACGCGAACAGCACCTGCGCGAACTCGCCAAATAAGACCCGCAGGCCGATGTAGGGAGCCGGCATGAAGGCCGGACGATGCAGTTGCCGGCCGAGGGCCCGCGTGAATTCGGAGTTCCGCACCGGGTTCGGGGCGGTCGAGTTCATCGGCCCGCGAATCCCGGCCTGCTCCGCGGCGTGCACGTAGAGCCGGGCGAGGTCGGCGACATGGATCCAGGGCATCCACTGCCGGCCGCTGCCGAGCGGACCGCCGAGGCCGAGCCGAAACGGCGTCAGCATCTTGCCAAGCGCCCCGCCGCCGGCGCCGAGCACGATGCCCGTCCGCGCCGTGACCACGCGGACGCCGGCCGCCTCGGCGGCGAGTGCCTCACGCTCCCATTCCACGCACACCCGGCCGAGGAAGTCGTCGGCCGGCGCGGCGGACTCGACGAGTTCCTCGTCGCCGCGATCACCGTAATAGCCGACGGCCGAGGCGCTGACGAGCACCGCCGGCTTGCGGGCCGCAGCGGCGATTCCCTGGACGAGGTGCCGGGTGCCGATGACGCGGCTGTCGCGAATCCGCGCCTTCTGGGCGGCGGTCCAGCGGCCTTCCGCGACCGACTCGCCGGCCAGATGGAGCACCGCATCGACGCCCTCGAACGCCTCGGCCGGCGGCGGGCCGGCCTGCGGATCCCAGCGGACGATCCGGGACGCGAGGTGCCCGATGCTCTGCCGCGCCCGCTCGGGGTTCCGCGACAGCACGATCGGGCCGTCGAGGAGCCGGAGCAGTCGCGGGCCGACGAATCCGGTCGCCCCGGTCACAAGTGCCTTCATGGTCGAACCTCTCGCAACGTGGGAATATGCACCGCGGCCGTCGCCGCGCGCGTGTCGGCGGATCACGGGTGAACGGCGGCACAGTATAAACAAGTCGCCCATTCTGGCCGCCGCACGTCGATGTCGGCCGCAGCATCCTGCCCGAGTCCGCCGAGCCGCCCCCCAGCATGCCCGTCGTCCCCCGCCTGCCGCATGGCTCGCTGCGCCGCGATCTCTGGATCACAACCGCCGACGCCGCCGCCTACAGCGTGATGGTCGGCTGCGGCGAGACCTACATCCCGGCCTTCGCCCTGGCGCTCGGATTCGGCCCGGTGGCCGCCGGCGTGACCGCCACGCTGCCGCTGCTGGTCGGCGCCGTCGTGCAACTGATCACGCCGGCGGCGGTCGCCCGCATGGGCAGCAACCGGGCGTGGGTGATCGCCTGCACGGCCCTGCAGGCCGCCAGCTTCGTGCCCCTGATCTGCTGGGCCCTCGTCGGCGCGGCCGAGTTCTGGCAACTGCTCCTTGCCGCGAGCGCCTACTGGGCCAGCGGCATGGCGGGCGTGCCGGCCTGGAACTCGTGGATGGGATCGCTCGTTCCCGAGCGGATGCGGGCCGGCTACTTCGCCCAACGGAATCGCCTCGGTCAGTTCAGCGTGTTCGTCGGCTTCGTGATCGGCGGCATCGTCCTCCAGGCCGGCAAGGAGCGCGGGGGGGCGTTGCTGGCCTTCGCGGCACTGTTCGGCGTGGCGGCGATCGCCCGGCTGCTGTCGACGACCTGCCTGGTCGTGTGCCGGGAACCGCAGCCGCCGGAGCCGCACGATCAGCCGCCGCCGCGTGCCGACGGTGCGCGGACCCGCCGCGGCCTCGTGCAGACGCTGCGGTCGATGGCCGGGCAGCCGTCCGGCCGCATCGTCGCCTTCCTGTGCTGCTTCGTCTTCGGCGTGCAGTTCGCGGGCCCTTATTACGGTCCCTACATGCTGCGCGAAATGGGCTTCTCCTACTGGGCGTTCATGCTCGTGATGGCGACGTCGTTTCTCGCCAAGGCACTTGCCCTGCCGCTCCTCGGCAGGCTGGCGGCGCGGATCGGCGCGGTTCGCCTCCTCGCCTCGACGTCGCTGGCCGTCGTGCCGCTCGGGCTGCTCTGGATCCCATCCGCCAACGTCGCCTACCTGGTGGGCGTGCAGACGCTGGCGGGCTTCGTCTGGGCCGGCTACGAGCTGGCCGTGGCCCTCGTGTTCTTCGAGCAGGTCCCGGCCCGCGAGCGAACCGCAGTGATCACCATCTACAATCTCGCCGTGGCCCTTGCCACGGTCGCGGGGGCGGCCTGCGGCGGCCTGATGCTGCTCGCACTGGGGGCGGATCGGACCGCCTACATGGCCGTGTTCCTCGCCTCCTGCCTGCTGCGCCTGGCAGCCATTCCCGTCCTCGTCCGGCTGCAGGCAGGGGCAGGGCGGCCGGATGGCGGTCGGTGACGGTGGCGTGGTATGATCGACGTAGCGCGATCACGGTCGCGACGATCCACCGTCGACGCTTTCGTGCCTGAACCCCGGGAGCATTTGCGATGCACAGGGCAATCTTCTGGCTGGCACTCGGCTGGATGGCGACGGGCCTGCTCGCCGCGGCAGCCGCGGCCCCGGCCGACCCGCAGACGATCACGGATCTTTCGGTCGAGGAAGCCCGGCGGCTGGCGGGCGAGAACCGTGGTCGGCTTTCGCTCGACGCCCTGACAACGCTGTCCGACGATGCCGCGAAAGAACTCGCCAGGCGCGAGGGCTGGCTCGCGCTGAACGGACTGAAATCGATCTCGGATGCGGCGGCGGCCGCGCTCGGTGACCACAAGGGCTACCTGTTCCTCGACGGCCTGACGTCGCTCTCCGATGCGGCCGCTGCGTCCCTCGCCAAGCACGGCGGCTACCTGTCGCTCAACGGCGTCACGACGCTCTCCGACGCGGCGCAGGCCGCGCTTCTGAAGTCGGGGGGCGCCTCCGGTCACCTGTACACCCGGGGCGGCCTGTCGCTGCGCGGGCTGACCTCCGTCTCGCCCGAGGGGGCCCGGGCGTTGGCGGCGCGGAAGGGAGCCGAGGCGGTCCTCAACGGGCTGACATCGATGTCGCCGGAGACGGCGACGCTGCTGGCCAAGGCGGGTGCCTGGAAAGGTGCCTTGCCGACGATGACGGCGCTGCCCGACGATCTGGTGGGGCCGCTGGCCGCGCTTGGTCACCGGATCGAGCTCCCCGGCCTACGGGAGATTTCGCCTTCGGCCGCGGCGGCTCTGGCGGGGAGTTTCCAGGGCCGGCTGTCCAGCCTCCAGACGCTGACGCCGGACGTGGCCGCGCTGCTCGTCAAGAACCTGCGTGGCGAGTGCGTGCTGGACGGCCTGCGCGACCTGTCCGCGGAACTGGCGACCGTGATCGCCACCGTGCCCGTCCCGACGTCGCTCGACGGCCTGAAGACCTTGTCGCCAGACGTCGTGGAGGTCCTCGGCAAGCGCAAGGGCCCGCTGTCGTTCGACGGCATCGCCGAACTCGCGCCCGACGCGCTCGTCAAACTCACCCGGAAAGACCTGCCCGCCTGTCGACTCGAGGGCCTGACGAAGCTCCCCGACGAGGCCGCCGGCCCGCTGATCGGCCATCCGAAGTGGAGTGGACGACTGCCCCGGCTTGGCACGGCGTCGGAGACCGTCGCCGCCGCCCTCGCTGCCCGCCGCGACTGGAACGGCGCGCTCCCCGCCGTGAAGTCGCTCTCCGCCGCGGCCGCCGCACGGCTGGCGGAGCGATCGGGCAACCTGGCGCTCGACGGCCTCGAAGCCCTTCCCGACGACGTCGCCGCGGCCCTCGCCACCCACCGCGGCGGCACGCTCTCCCTCGACGGCGTCCGGACGCTGTCTGACAAGGCCGCGGCGGCGTTCGCCACGCACACCGGACGACTGTCCCTCGACGGCCTCGGCACGCTCTCCGCGGCAGCCGCCACCTCGCTGGCGGCGCACAAGGGCGACTGGCTCTGGCTCGACGGCGTCACGTCGCTCTCCCCCGAAGCGGCGCGGGCGCTGGCGGGTGCGACCGGGACGGTCTCCCTCACCGGCCTCGAGCCCGGTCGGGAGGATGCGCTGGCGGTTCTGCGGCCCGCTGCGCGGGTGATCCTGCGCACGGGGTTTCGCCGCCCCGCCGCCACCGCCGCCGCGCCGGCCGATGAAAAATTCGTCCACGCGTTCCTCGGCAGGCACTGCGGCGAGTGCCACGGCGAGGACGCCGAGGAGATCAAGGGGAAGTTCGCGCTCGACAAGCCGTGGCCCTCCATGGCGGGCATCGCCGGCCGGGTCGCCTATGCCTCGATCCTCGAGCGGCTGCGGTCGGGCGACATGCCGCCGCTGGACGTGAAGCAACGGCCCGACCCGGCGGAGACGGCGCGGGTGAGTGCGTGGATCCTCGCCCAGCTCGACACGCCCCTGCCCGGGCCGGTGGCGGCGTACGAGGTGCTCGACAGGCCAGTCGACGGCAACCGGCTGCCGCACGCGATTCTCTTCGGCGGCCCACGGGGCCCGAGCGTTCCGCCACCGCCACGGCTCTGGCGGCTCTCGCCACAGGCCTATTCGGCCTGGACGGGGAGCTTCAAGGATGCCCACGTGGATCAGCAGCCCTTCGGCCTCACGCAGGACACGGGCATCAAGGACTACGCGTCCCTGTACACGCCCGACGAGGGGGCGTCGGGCCTGCTGCTAGCGAATGCCGAGTTGATCATCGAGGCCCAGACGAAGGTGAACGGCCTGTTCAACCTGAAGGAGAAGCCGGACCTCGCCACGCGGGCCTGGCCGCCAGCCCCGCGGCTCGCCACCTGCTCGCCCGAGGAGCAGAAACTGCTCGAGGACGGGCTGCGGACCGTCAGCGGCGGCGTGTTCGCGCCGCTCCTCCACCCGCAGGTCACTCCGACCCGGGCGGAGATCGAGGCCGCGATCGCGGAGCAGTTCAAGATCGCCCTCGCCCGGGCTCCCGAGTCGAACGAGGTCGAGGGCCTGGTGAAGCTGTACGAGACGGTGGCCGCCCGCGGTGACAAGCGGCTCGCCGGCAAGACGGTGCTGATGGCGCCGCTGCTCAGCCCCGACGCGATCCTGCGGTTCGAGATCGGGTCCGGCGCCGAGGTGCGGCCCGGCGTCCGCATGCTCGCGCCGCGGGAAATCGCCCAGGCCGTGAGCCTGTCACTCGGGCCGAAGCTCGAGCCCGGCCTCGTCCAGGCCGCGGGGGGCGGTGGCCTGACGACGCGGGGGGACGTGGCGGCCCATGTGCGGCGGATCCTCGACAGCCCGACGATCGGCAAGCCGCGGGTCTTGCAGTTCTTCCGCGAATACTTCGGCTACCAGCGGGCTCCCGAGGTGTTCAAGGACAATCCACGTGGTGTCCAGCACTTCTACTGGGGGAACATGGCGAACGGCTACGTGCATCGGACCGACGCGCGGGTGATCGCCATCCTCGCCGACGACCGGCAGGTGCTGGAGCGGCTGCTGACGGGCGTCGCGTCCTACCGCGACGGGGGCGAACTGCATGCGCCGGCCATCAACGCGGCCTCCAGCCTAGGAGCGAGCCCGCTGTTTCGCACGCTGCCGCCCAACTCGCTCGTCGTCGAGCCGGGTCCGGTCGAGGGGCGGGTCGGCCTGCTGATGGATCCGTCGTGGCTGGCCGGTTGGTCGACCAACTTCCACACCGACCCCGTCCGCCGCGGCCGCTGGATCCGCGAGCAGCTGCTCGGCGGCCGCGTCCCCGACCTGCCGATCAACGTGAATGCCATGATCCCCGACGACCCACATCGCACGCTCCGCCAGCGGCAGTCGGTGACCCGCGCCGAGGCGTGCTGGAAGTGCCACTACCTGATGGACGACCTCGGGCTCCCCTTCGAGGCTTACAGCCACTACGGCTGGGCGCAGGATGGCGAGGAGGTGCTCGACCTCGAGGCCACCGAGAAGGCGAAGGGAAACAAGATGTATCGCACCGTGCCGCTCGACACGACCGGACTCGTCGCCCACACCGGTGATCCGGACCTCGACGGCCCCGTGACCGACGCCCCGCAGATGCTGCGCCGGCTGGCCCGCTCGGAACGGGTCCGGCAGGTCTTCATCCGCCACGCGTTTCGGTTCTTCATGGGCCGCAACGAAACCCCGGGTGACGCACCGACCCTGCAGGAGGCGGACCGGGCCTACGTCGAGAGCGACGGCAGCTTCGCGGCCGTCGTCGTCTCGCTGCTCTCGTCGGAGTCGTTCCTGCATCGTTCCGTGGTCCGGCCCACGGCGGATGCCAAGAAAACCGCCGGCCGCTGAGGAGAATCCCCGTGCCCGTCCCGTGCATTGCCCCTGCCCGCCTGATCGCCCGCCGTCCCCGGCTCCTCGGCATCGGCACCGCGGCACTGCTCCTCGCCGCGTGGAACACGGCGGCGGTCGCGGCACCGCCGGAGCCCGTGCCCTCCCGGCCGCTGTTCGATGGAACGAGCCTCGCCGGCTGGGACGTGCGCGAGGGGGAAGAACGCTGGTGGAAGGTGGCCGACGGGGCGATCATCGGCGGCTCCAGCACTGAGCACGTGCCCCACAACACGTTCGTCAGTTCCCGGGAATCGTTCCAGAACTTCGACCTGCAGGTGAAACTCCGGATCCGCGGCCAGAAGGGCTTCGTGAACTCCGGCGTCCAGATCCGCAGCGTCCGCGTGCCGCGAAACCACGAGATGATCGGCTACCAGGTGGACGCCGGAACCACGTGGTGGGGCAAGTTGTACGACGAGTCGCGACGCAAGAAGGTGATCGCCGAGCCCGTGGACGGCCAGGCCGTGGCCAGCGTGCGGCCGGACGACTGGAACGACGTGCGGATCCTCGCCGAGGGACCACGAATCCGGACCTGGATCAACGGCATTCCGGCGCTCGATTACACGGAACAGGACCCGCAGATCCCGCTCGACGGCCGGATCGGGCTGCAGGTTCACGGTGGCGGCACGCTCACCGTGGAGTTCAAGGAGATCTCGATTCGGGACCTGCCCCCGACGCCCGACGCCGCGAGTTGGGGTGCGGCCCTCACCGATCCGCAGCGGAAGTGAGGGCAGCCTTCAGCCCGCCGGCATCCGCGCCTCGTGGGCGAGGCTGTCGAGGAAGGTTCGCGCCCGGCCGTAATCGCTCGCCGGATAGTCCTTGACCCGAGACTTGAGCGAGTCGATGAAGTCTGTCACCGTCGTCTGGATCGCCCGGAAGTCGGAGTAGGCCATGCTGCCGCCGCTGGCGGCCCGCTGGGCGAAGAGCTTGTCGAGTCGGGCCCGATAATCGACGTATGGCTCGTCCATCAGCACCGGCGGGTAGCCGATGTGGCCCGTCACCGGATCGAGTTCGGTCGAGACGAGCCGACGGGGGGCATTGTCCCTCGCCATCCGCATGGCCTGCTCCTTGGTGACCGGCGGTCCCCTCTCCGCCGCCTGGGCCTCGCGGTTGACCTTGCGCATCTCGAAGTAGGTTTCCGTCCAGCGCAGGCGGTTTTGAATCTCCTGCGTCTTCGCCTGCTCCCAGTTGATGGCGGCCTGCGAGTTCTCCAGGTTTTGGGAGCCCTGGGCCCGCATCATCTCCGACATCCCGTATGCAGCCGCCTGCTGGGCGGTCGAGGCGAACCCGCCGCGGTTGTAGCCAAAGCCGCCACCGCCCCACTGGGCGGAAGCCTGGAGCGGAACGCATGCGGCGGCGATGACCAGGGTGGTCCGGGCGAAGATGGGGAACGTCGAACCCGCGGGGGAGATGCTTCGGAAGGCCATGCCACGTACCCTCGAGACGCTTTTCCTGTGGAGATCGGCGGCGGACAGGCGTCCGCCGTCTGCGATCGGCCGTTTCGTGGAGTATACTCTGAAACCGATGGTTGGAGGAGATTTTCGGTCGGTCGGCGGCCCCGGTTGCAGCGTCTCGCACCCCCCGCAGATCCCGGCCTCCCCGCATACCCCGCTGAGGATCGTTTGCATGCATCGCGCCCCGCTCGGAATGGCTCTCGTGTCCGCCGTCCTTTTCGCCCCTGCCTGCTCCCGGCAGCCGGCACCGGTGGCGCCGCCGGCCAGCAAGGCGCCGCCGGCCGTCACCGACGGGGCCGCCGCGGCTCCGAACGCCGGACAGCCGGCGACGGGTCTGGCCGCCCTGCGGAGCCAGCTCAAGGCCGCCACCACGGATGAAGCCCGGATCGCGGCGGTCGATGCCCTCGCCGACCTCGGCCAGAACGCCGCCCCCGCCATCGACGACCTCGTCGCCGCCACGAAGGACGCCGACCCGCGGGTCCGCTGGCACGCGGCCCGCGCGCTGGGGATGGTCGGCGAGGACGCCGTGGCCACGATCCCGCTGCTCATCGCGCTCTTGGCCGACGAGGATCCGCTCGTGGTCGCCCAGTCGGCCGCCGCCATCGGCATGATCCGCGCCGACGAGGACGTGGCGACGATCACGCCGTCCGAAGACGGCCACTACAAGGCGGCGTTCGCGGCCCTGTCGAAGACGATGGTGCATGCCGACCCGCGTGCCCGGCGCGCGGCGATTCGCGGCCTCAAGTCCCTCAATCCCGCTCCCGACGTGCTCGCGCCGCTGTTCGCGAACCAACTCTCCGACAGCGACCCGTCGGTCGTCGTGCCGGCGCTCCATACCCTCGCCGACATGGACGAGCTGGCGGTTCCGGTGCTGCTCGAGGCGCTGAAGAACCCCAAGTCGCGGTACTGGGCCACCGTCGGACTCGCCGAAGTCGGCGAGGAGGCCGCGGCAGCCACGCTTCCTCTCGTCCGCGTGCTCGAGGAGGGGGAAATCCACGAGCAGATGCAGGCCATCCTCGCCCTCGCCGCGATCGGCGAGAAGGGGACGGCGGCAGGGCCGGCGATCCTCAAGCTCCTGCAGTCGCCCGACAAGTCGCTGCGGTTCCCGGCCGCGTTCGCCGTCGGCAAGATGCGGATCAAGGAGGCGGACGAGCCGCTGCAGGCGGTGGCCCGGGACGCCGATCCCTTCCTCGCGGCGGTCGCCACCTGGGCCCGGGCGAAGCTCAACCCCGGCGACAAGGCGCTGCGTGAAGACGCCATCGCCCGCCTCAAGGCCGGTCTGGCCAGCGACGACGCGCTCGTTCGCGACGGCGCCGCCGACGGCCTCTCCGATCTCGCCGCCGCGTTCGACGACGAGGAGAAGTGCAGGATGGCCGACCTGTTCGCCGGCCTGATCCAGGACAAGGATCCGAAGGTGGCGGTGAGCGCCGGTGCGGCGCTGATCCGGCTCGGTCCAGCGGCAGTCGACGCCCTGCGTGGCAAACTGGCCGATCCGGCGCTCCGGCTGACCGCCATGGAAATCCTCGGCGAACTCGGCCCCGCCGCGAAGCCGGCCCTCGGCGAGCTCGTCAAGGCCCTCGGCGACGCCGATCCGGTCTTTCGCAGTGAAGCGGCGGCCGCCCTGTCGGGCCTCGGCCCCGACGCGGCACCGGCCATCCCCGAGCTCCGCCGCCTGCTCGGCGACGAGACGGTGCCGGCGCAGGCACGCTATCCGGCGGCCTTCGCCCTCGGCTCGATCGGCGCTGAGGCGAAGCCGGCGCTCGGCGAACTTCGGACGCTGGCGAAATCGGCGGACGAACTGATGGCGACGGTCGCGGTCTGGGCGGCGCTGAAGATCGACCCCACCGACACCGAACTGGCCGCGGCGGCCGTGCCGCTTTTGCGCCGGGCCCTGCGGGCCGACAGGGAGATCGTCCGCCTCGAGGCCGTGGTCGCCCTCGGCGACATCGGCCCGGCGGCGGCGGCGGCGGTGCCGATTCTCCAGCTCGTCTCCGAGGACGACCCGTCGCGCGGCGTTCGCCAGGCGGCGGCTGCGGCGCTTGCGAAGATCCGGCGCTGAGCGGCAGCTGGTCGGCGGCGGGCGAGTCGCCGTCAGGCTCTGGAGTCGTCGCGCCGAGGCCGGCCCGCGGCTCGGCGGCCGGCGTGTTCTTGGGAATGTCGAAGAACAGGTACTCCTCCGAGGGAAGCTCGGAGAGCGCCGTCGTGAACGCCTTCCGTGTCAGGGATTATGCCTGTCCTTTTCTCCCTGCTTACCTTGAACCGCTGAGCGTGCCTGGGCCGGGGCTGTGTGGCCAGCGTCAGCCCTCGTCTACGTACTCATAGAGGCTGTCGAGAAACTCGGTGAACGAGTTGGCGACGAAGTGACAGTTGTCCCACATGGTGACCGGCGTTCCGTCCTCGTACGTACCGCCACCCGTACACTCCATTTCGTGATCCCAGTAATAGATGCAGCCGGTGTGCTCGCCGGACACGCAGAGGCAGATCTGGTTGCCCACCCCGTCTTCGCCGATGGGGATCAGTTCTTCGGGCATGCGGGAAGTCCCCGTACGCTTATAAAGGCGTATCGTCCGAGTAAGATTCATATTGGGACTGAGCCCGGTTTCTGTTTCCGGCTTCGTGTAGATGGAAAAAAAGCTTTCAACAGCGGAATGAACGACATCTGTGCCGTCGCTGCAGTCAAACCATCGCGGATTCGGGGCTCCGCCGTTGTGCTTCAGCAAAAACGCACGGTAGTCGTCAGGCAGGAGGACGGCGTTCTCCTGTTCAAACGCCGAAATGTCCGTCTTCGTGAGCATGGGATAACGGCGGTTATTTGAATTGACCGTGGTCATGATGAGTGTCTTATTGGGGGGCTGGCGCCGAACATTGGCAAGAAGCGAGCCTGTCTGGAAAGAGTCAAGTTCGGCAACAAGCGTCAGTTGAACAGGCTGGGGTCAAGGTTGGTGAGCTCGGCCCACCGTCGCAGCATGGCCCTGAAAATCGCGGCGCCGCCGGTATGGTGGCAACCTCGGTGTACATCTTTCCTGACCAAAATCATAGTGCCAAGTTCTTCGGTGTGATGCCACACCCATTCGTCTGTCAAGGCAGCCCGATCGAGGCCCGATTCCCGCCAGGCTTTATCAATGTCGAGTTGCGGATCCTTCGCCCACACAAACTTCTGTGTCGCTACTGGCGAGTCGTACTTGAATGGCGCAAGGTCAGGGAAGCCGCCATTCTTGAAGTTGACCTG
>Ga0208721_1000317_pt1 | contig 11066 bp, 9 predicted proteins | sample LakMenEpi17Aug10_FD_150705 | JGI IMG/M metagenome (GOLD analysis project Ga0208721, IMG submission 150705) | Freshwater microbial communities from Lake Mendota, WI - 17AUG2010 deep hole epilimnion (SPAdes) | ecosystem: Environmental > Aquatic > Freshwater > Lentic | place: Lake Mendota, Madison... | reverse complement strand
GTGCTGCGGCTCGTCCGGCTGGCGCGACGGCTGCGGCCGCGGCCGGTGGTCATCTGGGGCCGCGGCCACCTGCCGGCGGCGGTCGCGCTGAAGTGCGGCTGTCGAACCGCGCCGGTCGTCGTCCAGGTCGCCAAGCCGCTGCGCGGCAGCGCGGAACGCAGGCTGGTGTCGGTGCTCGATGGCCTGATCGCGACGACGCCCGCCGCCGCTGCCAGCGGGCCCTGGGACCCGGGCCGCGATCCGCGCGCGGCGTGCATCCTGCCCGCCGCCTGCGCGGCGCCGCCGCGGGGCCTCGACCGGTCCGCCATCGCGCGCACGATCGGTCTCGACCCGGCGCGGTCCTGGACGCTGGCGGTGGCGCCGCTCGTGGCCGCGAGCCGGCTCGACAGGCTGTGGTGGGCGATCGATCAACTGCGGGTCGTGAACCGGGACGTCGAGCACGTGGTCGTGGGTGCGGGCCCGCTCCGCCGGCAGCTGGAGCGGCGGGCGCGGGCCCAGGAGATCGCCGACCGGCTCGTCATGCCTGCGGACTGCGACCTGTTGCCCGACCTGCTGCGTCAGGTTCGCCTCGTCTGGCAGTCGGGATCCGTCGCGCTCGGCGGCGCGTTGGCCGATGCCCTCGACGCCGGGGTACCGGCCGTGGCCGTGGCCGACGACGCCTCCCGGCAGCTGATCGCCGACGGCGAGACGGGCCGGCTCGTCCCGGTGGTGCCGGAGAGCGAACTGCCGCGACGGGCGTTCGAACTCATCGAGGATGAAGCCTTGGCGGCCCGCTTCGCCGTCGCGGCGCGGCACCGGGCCGCGGCCCTGTTTCCCCTGCAGTCGATGCTCACGGCCCAGATCGCCGCCTGCGCACGCCTCGCCTGAGGGGCGGTAACGTCAGGCGGCCGCTCATCGGTCCAGCAGAGGCTCGGGCAGGAGATCGACGGTGTCGAGCGCCGGGATCGACACGTTTCCGCGGGACAGGAGGACCGCCATCGTCTCCGCCGTCGCCGCCCGGAGGTTGGGAATCGACACCGCGCCGCCAGCATCGACGAGGGCCCCGGCAACGGCGGCCGAAGCGAGGGTGTCGAGCCGCTGCACGTTGGGGAGCGTGAGCAGCGGCGTCTTGCCCGCCAGCAGGGCGGCGATCTCCGCCGAATCGAGCCGCGACGTCTGCGTGAGCTGGTAGAGGTCGATGTCTCCCGCATGACGCAGCAGGGCGGCAGCCGCGCCCGGCTCCAGCATCGTCAGGCCCGAGAGCACGAGGGTCCCCTGGTGGATGGAGAGCGCCTCGGCCGCCGTGGCGGTCAACGACACCAGCGCCGGAAGGCAGAGCACGCCGCGATGGAGCGAGAGCACGGCCGCCACGTCGTCATCCAGCATGCCGACTCCGGGCAGCGACAGCGCGCCCTCGTGGTCCGCGAGCGCCAGCGCGACGTCCGCGGAGAGGTGCGACCTGCCGGGCAGCGTGAGCGTCGAGCGGTGCCCGGCGAGGAGCGCGGCGATCTCGGCTGTCAGCACGAAGGAACCATCGAGGGTCAGGGGACCCACGTGCCGGGCGAGCGCGGCGGCGGCCGCGGCGGAGCATGCGGCGATCCGGGGCAGCACCAGTTCCCCCTCGTGGGACGCGAATGCCTCGGCGACGGCGGCCGGGATTTCCGTCAGGCCTGCGAGCGTCAGGCTCCTGCCCCGATGCAGCGACAACACCCGCGCCGTGTCCACGGAGATCGCGGTCAGGCCGGGCAGCGACAGGTGCTTCGCCTGCTTGGCGAGCGCCGCGGCGGCCGCCGGATTCAGTTCCGTGAGCCCGGAGAGGCAGAGGTGTCCGGAATGCCTGGCGAGCGCGGCCGCGACCTCGACGTCGAGGGACTTCAGCCCGGACAGTTCGAGGTGCCCCTTGTGACCGGCGAAGGCGGCCGCCGTGTCCGGCGCGAGCGTCGCGATGCCGGGCAGATCGAGGTCGCCCGTCCGCAGCGCGAGCGCCCGTGCGGATTCCGGCGACAGCCACGCAAGCGCCGGCAGCGAGATCCGGTAGAAGCCGCCGGGCCGGGCGATCGCCTCGGCGACTTCGGGAGATAGCGTGGTCAGGTTCGGCAGGAAGATGTCCCACGCCTTCTGCCGCTGCACCAGTTCGCGGATGACTTCCTTGGCCTCGGCGACGGAGAGTTCCGTGCGAAAGACAAGGTCGGTGGCGGATCCGGCCGGCGCCTCGTCGCCCGCCGCGACGGGCGATCCGGGCCCTGCGAACAGGGCCACGGCCAGCAACAGCGACGAACCGAATCGCGTCGTCATGAGGTCGGTCCGCGGGAGATGACGAAACTGTACCACGGTCCCGGTGGACGCACCAAGCAGGGCCGCGGACCGCACGCCTCGCGATCGCCGGTTGCAGCGGTTGGGCCGGGGACGCTCCTTCGACGCCGGCGGGCCGGAATTCGTTCCCAACGCTCCCGCGGCCGGCGAAATACCCGGAAAATCCCGGCCCCCTCAGGTCGTCCGGGCAGCCAGCGTGCGGCCGACGGGGGAGGACCGGACCTGCCCGTCCTCGGCCACGAGCAGCCCGGCCTTGAAGACCTTCGCAGGCATGGAAAACATCCGTGCCAGGTCGGCGTCGGGGCGGTAGAGGGCGATGTCGGCGTCCGCTCCGGGGCCGAGGTGCCCCTTGTCGGGCAGGCCGGCGATTCGCGCGGGGGCGGCGCGGGTCACGATGCACAGTTCTTGCAGCGTGTATTCGCGGTCGAGGCCGGCGAGGGGCGTGCGGCTCCTGACGCGGGGGTGAATGCGGCCCAGCGCCTCGCGGCGGAAGGCCGCGTCGCCGAGCAGCCGCATGAGGTGCGGATAGGCGGTGAAGTGGGCGCCGTTGGGGTGATCGGTGGAGAGGGCGACGCGCCACGGATCGGTCGCGGTCAGGAACCATTCGAGGCCGATCGCCCACTGCCAGGCATGCACGAGGCTCTTCTCCCGGTAGGCGATCGGAAGCACACCGCAGCCCCCCTCGAGGTGCAGGTCGTGGGCCATCCAGGGCACGCCCGTGGCATGGGCGAGATGCTCCGCCGCGGCCGCGTCTCCCGTCATCGCCACCGTCTCCCCGAAGAGGATCTGGCCGACGTCGAGCGTGAGCGTGTCGTGGTCATTGAAGAACTCGACGAGCGGGGCGACGCCCGACCCGAAGCCCCCCTCGTCGAGGCCGCCCCCCGAGTAGCTGTGAAACTGCACGTGGGCGAGGTGCGCCCGCCGGCCGGCGAGCGACCGCATCGTCTCCAGCGTCGTCCGCCAGTTGCCGGGCAGGCCGAGGTTTGCCGTGTGGACGTGGAGCGGATGCGGGAGCCCGACCGCCGCCACCGCATCGGCGAGCCGTTCGAGGATCAGCCGCGGCGTGAGGCCGGGACGATCGGGCAGGGGCGTGTCGAGGTCGTGGTGGTCGCCGCGCCGGCCGTGCTTCCAGAAGGCGGCACCGCCGGGGTTGGCGACCTTCACGGCCCAGCCGGTGCCGGCCGTGATCGCGGCCCCGACCAGGCGGGCGGTCTGGCGGGCATCATGCCGCGCGAGGGCGTCGAGAACCGCCGCCTCGTCGGCCGCGAGCAGGTAGATGCCCTTGTCGAGGATCGGCAGATCGGCGAGTTCGAGATGGGCGAGCGCCGCGGCGGCCGTGGGGATCGCCGCATCGAACACGGTCGTGTAGCCGAGGGCGGCGTAGAGGGCCCCCGTGGCGTGGATCGTCGGCACGGCAGCGACGCCTTCACGGCGCCGGGCCAGATGGGGGGCGATCTGCCGGCCGGCGTTGACCTTCGGCCCCGCGACGTGGCTGTGGAGATCGACGCCGCCCGGCATGACGACCAGCCCCGTGGCATCGATGCGCCGGAAGCCGGTCGATGCGGCGGGGGCCGCGACGATTTTTCCCCCGTCGATCCAGATGTCGGCCACGACGCCGTCCCGGCCGTGCGCGGGATCGTGGATCCGCCCCCCCACGAGGACGAACCGGCCCGGCGCGGAGGCGGCGCGATCGGCCTGCATCATGGCCTTCCTCCGGGCGCCGGCAGGTCACGAACACGGGCATGCAACCGGGCGACGACCGCGGCCATCGAGTCGGCGCCGCCGGTTTCCGGTCCGAGGACGATCCGGCGCCCGTCTCCGCGCAGCATCGTGCCAGAGGGCCGGGTGAACAGGCTCGCGCAGGGAAGATGGATTTCGCGGACCGCGTCCCGGCGCGGGGCAGCGGACAGCGTGGCGGGATCGGCGATGCGGATCACGTCGAGGTCGGGGCGACCGCCGATCGCCGCGTCGAGCGGCGCCGGCAGCCCGCCGACGGCGATCAGGCAGTCGACCTCGCCGCGGGCGACGAGCCGCATCGCATCCGCCTCGGCCGGCAGGAACGCGGCGCCGCCGCGGTCGGCCCGGGCGATCGCCCCCGCAGCGCCGTACCGCCAGGTGCAGATCGCGGCAGCACCGGCGGCATGGGCGCCGTGGCCGGCGATTCCCGCTCCCAGTGGAACCGCGAAGGCGGGCCGGACGTGGGCGATCCTGCGGACGAGGCTGGCCATGGCCCACGGCTCGATGCCGACCCGATCGTCGGCATGCCCGGCGACAAGCGCCACGCATCCGGCGGCGCTGACGGCGGAGGAGAGCGTCGCCACGGCGGCGACGTTGTCGGCCGCGGCCGGGCCCGGATCGATGCCCGCGATCGCGGCCTCGAGCAGGCGGGCGCCGGCGACCGCTGCGTCGCCCGGCAGCTGGCAGTGGACGTGCAGGGAGCCGGGCTCGAGCACGGCCGCCGGGCCGACGGAGACCGTGCGCCGGCTGCGGCCGGTGCCGGTCGGCGGCGCGACGAAGCGTTCGATAAACCGCGGGTGGCTGGTCGCCGGATCGCAGAACCAGAAGATCACGAGGTCGGCCCGGTCGCGGAGTTCCTCCCAGTCGGCCGTGACGGCGCCGATCCGCGCGATCGTCGGCCCCGCGGTTCGGGCCGTCTCCGGTCCGCCGGAGTCGACCGCGGCGCCGAGCGTCTCGGCGAGGTCGCAGGCCGCGAGGAGCGCCTCGTTCGTCGCGCCGACGAGCCCGGTGACGAGAACGCGCCGGGCGGCGCGGCAGCGCGTCGCGGCATGGGAGATCGTGGTCTCCGGCACGTCGTGCACAGCCCCCCCGTCCGCCGCCACGAACGCCGCGACGCCGAATTCACAGGCCCGCTGTCGCCGGCCCGGGACGACGTCGTCGCAGAGCAGGGGGCAGGCCGTGCAGACCGGGCCGGTTACCGACACCGCCGCGCCGCTGGAGCCGGGCTCGATCACGGCTTGGGAAGCACCCAGATGTTGCGGAACCGCACCGGCTCGTTGTGGTTCTGCAGATGGAGCTTCCCGGTCGGCTCCTCCTGCTTTGCCTGATGACCGGCGGTCATGCCGCGCAACTCCCGGTCATCATGGATCACCACGCCGTTGTGCCGGACCGTGATCCTGGCGTTGGCGACCTTCCTGCCGTCGGTGAATCGCGGGGCGGTGAAGTCGATGTCGTAGGTCTGCCAGATGAGCGGCGGCAGGCACATGTTCACCGCGGGGGGGCCGTTGCCGTAGATGCCGCCGCATTCGTTGTCCCGGCCCTCGAGCCCGAAGCTGTCGAGGACCTGCACCTCGTAGCCGCCGTTGACATAGACGCCACTGTTGCCGCGGCCCTGTCCGGACCGGTCGGACTGGTAGGGCGTGCGGAACTCGATGTGCCAGGTGGCATCGCCGAAGGGCTGCGTCACGGTCGCGCCTTCCATCAGCAGCCCGTCCGCGGTGAACCGGGCGCCCTTGTCAAAAGTCTTCGTCTCGTCCACCGGCCCGCTGCCGTCGCAGATCACGACGGCCCCGGCGGGAGGCTTCTGGCCGAGCGTCGGGCTCGTCCGCTCGACCCTGGAAAATCTGGCCGTCACCGATCCGTCGTCGGCGAGGGCCACGACCTCCCCCTTGCGCACCTCCCCCTTGCGGGCGACGCCCCCCCAGTCGACGCCCTCGAGCGTCACCCGCGCATCGGCCCCCGTTCCCGCGCGGACGCCGGAGCCCTTGAGCTTGTTCGGGGGCGTCCAGCCGGCGCCGGGAAGGCCGCCGGGATAGGCGACGGCGGCGAACTTGCCCTTGCCCTGGGCGATCACCTGGATGCCGATCTTCATCTTTTCGCCATTCACCGTGGACTCCCCGGTGTACTCGCCCTGCAGGGCGAAGTCGTCGTCGCTGGCCGGCGTGTCGGCGGGGTCGGCGGCGCAGGAGAGGGACGGGGTCGGGCCGCAGGCCACGAGCATCACGAGCATGGCCGCGCGGGTCGGCGCGGGACGGCGGCATTGCATGGCTGGAGTCTCCGGGGATCGCAGCGGTTTCGCCCATGGAGTATCGTCTTCCGACGGTGAGCCGGCAAATGCCCGGGCCGAACTGGCGGACGCTGCGGCCCAGCCCTGCTGCTCAGGCCCGCGACGCCTCGGGACGGGCGAAGACGAGCCGGCCGGCCGTCGTCTGCAGCGTGCTGGTGACGCTGACCCGGACGGTACGGCCGATCTGTTCGCGGCCGTTCTGCACGACGACCATCGTGCCGTCGTCGAGGTAGCCGACGCCCTGGTCGGGCTCATCCCCCTGCTTCACCAGCCGCACGGCAAGGGCGTCGCCGGGGACGAACGCCGGCTTGAGCGACAGGGCGACGTCGTTGACGTTGATCGCCGCCACGTCATGCAGTCCGGCGACCTTCATGACGTTGGCGTCCGCGGTCACAACGCGGCCGCCGAGCCGGCGGGCCATCGACACGACCCGCGAGTCCGTGGCCATGGCGTCGTCATCCTCGTCGCCCGGAGCGAGGACGTCGATGTCGATCCGGGGGTGGGCCCGCATGCGCGAGAGCATGTCGAGCCCGCGCCGGCTCCGGGTCCGCAGCGTCCGGTCGGACGCGTCGGCCGAGGCCTGGAGTTCGTCGAGCACGAACGACGGGATCACGAACCGGCTCTCGAACAGGCCCGCCTCGGCGAGGTCGGCGATCCGTCCGTCGACGATCGAGGCGGCATCGAGGACGTTGGGGCGGAGCCCACGGACGTCCCGGGCGAACTCGACGTAGGGAATCAGGAAGCGGAAGTCGTCGCGGGTCTGGAGGAGCAGGCTCGTGCAGAAGTAGCACAGGACGGAGCCGAGGATGACGGGCAGCCACGCCCAGACCGGGCCGTCGCGGTCGGGGGGGAGGATCGGCGACAGCGCCAGCATCGAGACGTAGGTCAGGAGCACGCCCACGAGGAGGCCGAAGTAGACGGCGGTGATCGTGGTCAGGTCCTTGCGCTTGATGCCGGCATCGATCCCCATCACGGTCAGCGGCAGCGCGATCATCGCCGCCAACACGCCCCACGGCAGCCACTGGGGGGCATGCCGCATGGCGTCGGAACCGAAGATCGACACGGCGATCCCGACCGAGACCATCACGAACAGGGCGCGCAGGACGATGAGGGCCATGGAATCGACAGCCGGTTGTGAGCAGATGAGCGGGAGGGAAGGCCAGGGGATTATAGCAAGGCCACCCGGCGGAGGCGGTCAGCCGTGCCCCAGCCGGCGCTCGTGGTCGTGCTCCAGGAAGCGGTCTGTCATGCCGGCGAGGTAGTCGCCGATGCTGCGCGGCACGCCGATCGACTCCGCCCGGAGACGGAACCCGGCGGGGAGTTCCAGCGGATGGTCGCAGTACCAGCGGAACAGGGTGGTGAGACGGTGCTGGGCCGGCACCCGGACCGCGAGGACCCGCGGGCTGCGGTAGACGCGTTCGAAAAGGAAGCGTTCCAGCGCCCGCTTGCCGGCGGCCACCCCGGGATCGTGGGCGAGCAGCCGCCGGCCAGGCCGTCCGTCGGCGTTGATGAACGCTTGGCGCACGGCCGCCACCGAGTCGATGCCTTCCGCGGCCAGCGTCGCACGGGTGCGGCTCACCAGTTCCACCACCTGGATGTCGACGAGCTCGTGGAGCACGGCGTGACGTCGCTCGGCGCCCTGCAGCGGTCCGTAGCGATCGGCGGCCCGGCCGGCTGCGGCGGCCACGATCGGCAGTTCCAGCAGCTCCTCCATGCGGACGAGTCCGAGCTCGACGGCGTCGTCGGCGTCGTGGGTGTCGTAGGCGATCGAGTCGGCGGCATCGACCACCTGCGTCTCCAGGAGCGGCGCCGGCGCCGAGCCGTCGCGGAGCCGGCTGGCCTGGGCTTCGAGCACCTCGCGGGACAGGTTCAGGCCCGGGAAGTCCGGGTAGCGGCACTCCAAGAGCTCCATGATCCGCAGGGCTTGGCCATTGTGATTGAAGCCCCCCTCGTCGCGGAGCAATTCGGCCAGCGTGTCCTCGCCGGCATGACCGAGCGGTGGATGCCCGATGTCGTGCGCCAGGGCGAGCGTCTCGACGAGGTCCTCGTTGAGGCCGAGCGCACGGGCCAGCGTCCGCGCGATGCTCGTCACCTCCAGCGTGTGCGTCAGCCGGCTGCGGTGATAGTCGCCATGGTATCCCGTGAAGACCTGCGTCTTGTGGGCGAGCCGGCGGAAGGCGGCGGAGTGGACGATCCGGTCGCGGTCGCGCTGGTAGGGGCTGCGGACCGGATGCGGCGGCTCGGGATGGACGCGGCCGGCCGTGTCGGCGGCGTGCATCGCCCACGGGGCGAGGATCGCCCCCTCCCGTTCGCGCCAGTCGAGCGGCGTCATGGCGTCGTGCCCGGAGACGGGGTGGCCTCGCGGAGCTGCTCCCAGAGCGCGTCGAGCGCCTGGGGCAGGACGCGGACGCCGGCGATCGCGGGCATGAAGTTGACGTCGCCGCTCCAGCGCGGCACCACGTGCCAGTGGAGGTGGCCGGGGACGCCGGCGCCGGCCACGCGGCCGAGGTTCAGGCCGACGTTGAAGCCCTGGGCCTGCAGGCTGCGGGCCAACGTCCCGCACCAGCGGGCGAGGCAGCGTTGCAGGTCGAGCAGCTGCCGGTCGGCGAGGTCGGCGAGGCCGGCCCGATGATCGAGCGGCGCGATCAGCAGGTGGCCGTTGGCATACGGGAACCGGTTCACGACCACGACGCTGTCGGCCGTCCGCTCCAGCACGCCGAGGACGCGGTCGTGCTCCGCGTCGGCGGCCGCCGCCCGGCACAGGAAGCAGCCGTGGTCGGCGCCACCCCGCCAGTGGTGCGCCGGGATATCCGGCGGCGGCGGCGTGTCGTCGCCCCCCTGCACGTAGCCGATCCGCCACGGCGCCCAGAGTGTCGGCCTGTCCCGCTCGTCCATGGTCGCCAGACTACCCGACCGGGCCGGTTCGCGCTGCGGCCGGCGCCGGCCGGCCGTATGATTGGCGTCGATCGTCGCCGTCGGGACTGCGGGAAACACGCGTGGAATTCAAGGTCGAACTCGACGTCTTCTCCGGTCCGCTCGACCTGCTCCTGTACCTCGTGAAGAAGCACGAGGTGGATGTGGCAGCCGTGCCGCTGGCCACGGTCGCGGCGGAATTCGTGGCCCACATCGATGTGCTCGAGGCCCTGGCGCTCGACGAGGTCGGTGAGTTCGTGGAACTCGCCAGCGTGCTGCTCGAGATCAAGGCCCGGGCGCTCGTGCCGCGGCCGGAGGAGATCGAGGAACCGATCGACCTGCCCCGCGAGGACCTCGTCCGCCGACTGCTGGAATACAAGCAGTACCGCGATGCCGCGTCGCTGCTCGAGGATCGGGCCCGCCGGCAGGAATCCCGGTTCCCGCGGCACGCCGTCGATGAACCGACCGGCGCGGACACCGCGCCGCCGCCGGCGTTGATCGGCGACGTCCACGTCTGGGATCTCGTCGGCGCGATGTCGCGGGTCCTCGCCCGGCGTGAGAAGCGGAAGCCGCGGCAGATCGTCCACGACGACACACCGATCGAGCGGCACATCGAGCGGGTGGAATCGCTCGTCAGCGAGCGGGGGAGGGTGGCGTTTTCGGACCTGTTCGACGACGATATGTCCCGGCCGCGGCTGGTCGGAATCTTCCTCGCCGTGCTGGAGCTCGTCCGGCGCGGCCGGCTCGCCGCCCGCCAGGATCGGCTGTTCGCTGAGATCTGGCTGGAGCCGCCCCGGCCCGGCCCGACCCCGGACCAGGAACCCGCATGATCGACAACGCTCCCTTTCGCACGCTCTCCCACAAGGGGCTGACGGTCGAGGGCTACTCGCGGGCCGCCGTGCAGAGCTGCTGGCGGATTCCCGAACTCAAGCTCGGCTTCGATCTCGGCGCCCAGCCGTGGGGCTTCATGGCGACGGCCACGTGGTTCGTCACGCACACCCACCTCGACCACATCGCGGCGCTGCCGGTGTACGTGGCGCGGCGGCGGATGATGAAGATGGAGCCGCCCGTGATCTACGTGCCGGAGGACGCGATCGAGCCGATCGAGCGGCTCCTCAAGGCCGTGTCGCGGCTCGACCGGGGGCGGCTCCCGTGCACGCTCCTGCCGGCGCGTCCGGGGGACGAGATCGAACTCTCCCGCGAGCACGTCGTCACCGTCTCGGCCACCTGCCACACGCTGCCGAGCGTCGGCTTCGTGGTCTGGGAGCGGCGCCGCAAGCTCCGGCACGAATACACGGGGCTTCCCGGGGACAAGATCCGTGACCTGCGACTGTCGGGGGTTGACGTCACTCAGGAGGTGCGGACGCCGCTGGTGGCCTATCTCGGCGACAGCGCGCCGGAGGGGCTCGACCGCTGCCCGGCGATGTTCGAAGCCCAGATCCTGATCACCGAGATGACGTTCGTCGCCCATGGTCACCGCAAGGAAAAAATCCACAAGTTCGGCCACACGCACCTCGACGACCTGATCGCCCGCGCTGACCGGTTCCGCAACGAGCTGGTGATCGCCGCGCACTTTTCGACCAGGTACACGGACGACCGCATCCGGCGGATCATCGCCAAGAAAATGCCCGACATGCTCGGGGGCCGGCTGCACGTATGGCTGTGAGCGGAACGCGCGCCGGCCACGGGACGGTACGAGTTCACTCGCTACGGCCCCGAGCGGCCTGATGCTCGTGATCCTCGCACCGATCCCGTGGCCTCCTCCGCCGGTGGGTGAGGGCGGCATGCGCGCCGGCCAGGGGACGGTACGCGTTCACTCGCTACGGCCCCGAGCGGC
>Ga0208721_1000315_pt1 | contig 11076 bp, 9 predicted proteins | sample LakMenEpi17Aug10_FD_150705 | JGI IMG/M metagenome (GOLD analysis project Ga0208721, IMG submission 150705) | Freshwater microbial communities from Lake Mendota, WI - 17AUG2010 deep hole epilimnion (SPAdes) | ecosystem: Environmental > Aquatic > Freshwater > Lentic | place: Lake Mendota, Madison... | reverse complement strand
GTTTTCGTGCGACAGCATCACCCCCTTGGGCATGCCGGTCGAGCCGCTCGTGTACTGCAGGAAGGCGAGCGTCTCGCCGGCGATGTCGGGCCGCTCCCAGCGGTCGGCCCAGCCCGGATCGAGCTCGGAATCGACCTGCCAGACGAGGTGCTCGAGGCTCGGGGCCGCGGCCCGCAGCCCGTCGAAGCGGTCGAGGACGTCGCGGGTCGTCAGGGCCACGGCGGCGTCGGCATCGGCGGCGATCGCCTCGATCCGCTCCACGGAGCGGTTCTTCCGCGGCGGGTAGGCGGGCACGGCGATTGCCCCGCCGTACAGGCAGCCCATGAAGGCGGCGATGAAATCGAGGCCGGATGGGTAGAGGAGCAGCACCCGCTTGCCGACCATGCCCCGGTCCAGGAGCCAGGCCCCGAGCGCCCGGGCCTTCCGGTCGAGCTCGGCGTAGGTGATGTTGAGTTCCTCGTTCTCGCCATCGACGAGGAACGTGAACGCCCGGTCATGCGGCCGGTAGGCGGCCCGCTGCCGGAGCAGATCGACGATCGTGGGGGCGAAAGAGGCTTCGCTCGCGGGATTCGGATTCACTGCCTGGGAAGCCTCCGCTCTCTCCACTTCTTCCTTGGGACCGGGCCGTGGCCGGCGCGAAGACGCGGCCGACGGAGGCATCCTGTCCCGCAAGGGATTCGGCAGGAATGTCCCGGAAACGCCACAGTTTACCCGTCCCGACGGGACAACCGGAAGTTTCGGAGCAGCCCCGCGAAAGCCGGTTTTTGCCGGGATTTTGCCCGCTTCCGGCGGGACATTCAGGTTCCGAGGAACCGAACGGGTCGGCGGAGGAGAGCCGCCGGGATCGTCCGGGTGGCGCCGGTCAGGCGGGGGGAAACGCGTGGGCAAAGCCCCGCTCCAGTCGCACGAACAGATCGGGGTCGATCTCCTCGGCACGGGCTTCGGCCGTCAGGCCGAGGTCGGCGAACAGCGCGTCGATGGCCTGTCGGGCCCGCTCCCGATCCCCTCCGGCGAGTCGCGTGAGCACGCCGCGCAGGAGCTTGCGGCGGTGGCAGAAGACGGCGCGGACGAAGGTGTGGAACCGGGCCAGGTCCTCGATCGTGGCCCGGCGCTCCGGCTCGAGGTCGAGCCGGACGATCGCCGATTCCACCGCGGGACGCGGCCAGAAGACGCTCGGTGGCAGGGCGCGGACGATGGCACCGCGGCACTGGGCGCCGAACCACACGGAGAGACCGTTGTAGGAAGGCGTCCCGGCCGCGGCCGTCATGCGCTCGGCCATTTCGCGCTGCACGGTGACCACGGCGGCGTCGAACGGCCGGGGGAGGGCGAGGAGATTGGAGATCACGGGCGTGGCCACGCAGTACGGCAGGTTGGCCACCAGCAGCAGGCGGCCGACGGGCGCGGCGTCGAGCCCGGCCGCGATCGCCTCCAGCACGGCCGGAGCGAAGCGGTGCTTGCCGGCAAGCGCGTCCCCCTCGACGAGCGTGACGTTGTCGCGGTCGATGAGCCGGTCGCGGGCGAGCTGCGCCAGCCGCGGGTCGATCTCGCACGTCACCACCCGGCGGGCCGCGGCCGCCAGCCGCTCGCTGAGCACGCCGGTGCCCGTGCCGACCTCGAGCACGACGTCGTCCGGGCCGATCTCGGCGGACCTGACGACGAGATCGATGAGGTTCAGGTCGACGAGGAAGTTCTGGCCGCGCCGGGCGTCGATCGTGAAGCCGACCTGGGAAAACAGCTTCTTCAAGTAGGCCGTGGTCTGCCGGGGCGCGGGAGCGGCGGGCTGGTCGGCGGTCGTTTCGTGCGTCGTTTCGTGGTTCATTGGCCGCCCGCTGCGACGCGGGCCTCCACCAGCCGGGCGACATACTTGAAGAGCAGGTCGGTCTCGAGGTTGACGGCATCGCCGACGGCGAGCCGGCCGAGCGTCGTCCGCTCCAGCGTGTGCGGAATGAGCGCCACGCTGAACCACGCGGCGTTCGCCTCGACCACCGTCAGGCTGACGCCGTCCACGGCGACGGAGCCCTTGGCCGCCATCTGCGCGAGCAGTGGCGGAGGGGCCGAGAACCGGCAGATCGACCAGTCGCGGTCGTCGACCCGGGACTCGAGCCGGCCGACGCCGTCCACGTGACCGGTCACGATGTGGCCGCCGAGCCGGTCCGTGGCCCGCAGCGACCGCTCCAGGTTGACCGTCGCCCCGGCGCCGAGGCCGCCGAGCGTGGTCCTGGCGAGCGTCTCGGGGCCGAGTTGGAACTCGAGCCGGTGGCCGTCGATCCGCACCACCGACAGGCAGCAGCCGCCGGTGCAGATGCTGTCGCCGAGCCGGACGTCGGCCGTCACGTCCGCCGCCTCGATCACCAGCCGCAGGCCGGGGGGCTCGGGGATGGTGGCCACGACGAGCCCGAGCGTTTCGACGAGGCCTGTGAACATGGAGTGACGACGGGGCCGAACGGGGACGGACTTGTATCGAATCGAGGATACCCCGGGGGCGGACGGTCGGACAGCCACGGGCCTTGCGTGGCGGGTGAACAGTGGCACAATTGCCGCGGTTTCGTTCCGCAGCCTCCCCGAGGATCACCATGTCCACGATCGCCGACATCCACGCCCGTCAGATCATCGACAGCCGCGGCAATCCGACCATCGAAGTCGACGTGACCCTCGCCGACGGCGCCTTCGGCCGCGCGGCGGTTCCCTCCGGCGCCAGCACCGGTGCCCACGAGGCGTGGGAAAAGCGCGACGGCGACAAGGGTGTGTACCTCGGCAAGGGCGTGCTCGAGGCGGTGGAGAGCGTCAACACGCGGATCGCCGAGGAACTGGAGGGCTGCGACGCCCTCGACCAGACGACCATCGACGAGCTGATGCTGGAACTCGACGGCACGTCGAACAAGAAGGAACTCGGGGCCAACGCGATCCTCGGCGTCTCGTTGGCGGTGGCCCACGCCGCGGCCGAGCACTGCGGCCTGCCGCTGTATCGCTACCTGGGCGGGGCCACGGCCAGGCTCCTCCCCGCGCCGATGATGAACATCATCAACGGCGGTGCCCATGCCGACAACCCGCTCGACGTCCAGGAGTTCATGGTCATGCCGCTGGGCTTCGACAGCTTCGACGACGCCCTCCGGGCAGGCGTCGAGACGTTCCACGCCCTGAAGAAGGTGCTCAAGGACAAGAAGCTCGCCACCGCGGTCGGCGACGAGGGGGGCTTCGCGCCCCACATCGGCACCTGCGCCGAGGCGCTGGAGGTGATCCTGGCGGCGATCGGCAACGCCGGCTACGTGCCCGGCGAGCAGATCGCGATCGCGCTCGACGTGGCGGCCACGGAACTCTACGACGCCAAGGCCGGGACCTACACGATCGAGGGCAAGACCTTCGACTCGGCCGGAATGGTGAACTTCTTCGCCGACCTGGCGGGCAAGTATCCGATCGTGTCGATCGAGGACGGCTGCTCGGAGGACGACTGGAAGGGCTGGAAGCTGATCAGCGAGAAGCTCGGGCAGCGGGTTCAGCTCGTCGGCGACGACCTGTTCGTCACGAACTCGGAGCGGCTGTCCCGCGGCATCGCCGAAGGGGTCGCCAACAGCATCCTCGTGAAGGTCAACCAGATCGGCACGCTGACGGAGACGATCGCCGCCGTGCAGCTCGCCCATCGCTCCGGCTACACCTCGATCGCCAGCCATCGCAGCGGCGAGACCGAGGACGCGACGATCGCCGATCTGGCCGTCGGCCTGTCCACCGGCCAGATCAAGACCGGGTCGGCTTCGCGGAGCGACCGGATCGCGAAGTACAACCAGCTGCTGCGGATCCAGGAGTCGCTCGGCGACGGTGGCATCTACGCCGGCCGCGACGTGCAGGGCCGCTGGCCGGGCTGCGCCTGACGCCGGCAGCGGGAGCTCCTGTCGGCGGTCTCGTGCTGCGGCGACGGTTCGGGCAACCCCTCGCGGATGCAGCAGCGGAGGCGATGGCGGGTCGAATGCGGGCCGCTGCCGCCGGTTGCGGTAGAATTTCGGCATGGAGTCGCCCGTTCGCACCCCATCCCGTCCGCTCACCGACAGCGGCTGGTTCTGGGGGCTCATCTTTTCCCTGACGGCGCTGGCCGGCATCGGCCTGATCGCCCCCAAGTTCGCCATCCGGCAGCGGCAGGTGGAGGGGCGGTTCCTCGGCCGGCAGGCGGCGGCCGACGCGCGGGCCCGGCGGGCGGCGGGCCTGCCGGCCGAGGATCTCGCCGAGGGGGCGCGCGACCGCGACGAGGTGCAGCAGGACCGCATCGTGCCCTTGTGGACGCTGGCCGGCGGTGCGGCGCTGGCCGCGGCCGGCTCGGCATTCCTGCTGTGGCGTGAACGGCGCCGGCCGCCGGTCAGCCGATGATCGAGCGGCGCCGGGCGACGTAGTCCCAGACGACGAACCGGTCGAGGTCCCGGCCGGCGGCGAAGAACACCCGGCCCGCGGCCGCCTCCGCCAGCCGGTAGGCGAAGCGGATGTCCTCCCGGGACTGCGACCAGCCGGAGAGCAGGAACACGTTGACGCGGATCCCCTCGCGCCGGCAGGCCCGTGCCTCGCGCAGCGTGGCCTCCTCCGTCCGCCCGTGGGGCGGATAGAGCAGATACAGATGGCTGCCCTCGAAGTGGGCCGTGGGCAGGCCGTCGGTGATCAGGAGCACCTGCCGGTTGGGCGTGTCCTGGCGGGCGAGATGCTGCCGGGAGAGCTGCAGGGCATGCTGGATATTGGTGAAGTGCGGCGGCACGTCGGCCGCGGAGATCCGCGGGTCGGCCATGTCGGCCCGCAGCCGGACGACGGAGTCGAACACCGTCACCGGCTTGGGCATCATCTTGACGATCTCCCCCGCGGGCCGCGGCACGGCGAAGGAGGACATCTCGATGAACTGGAGGAAGTCGCCGGGGAACTCGCGCTGCACGAGGCCCTGCAGCGCGAGCGCCATCTTCTTCACGCTGACATGCAGGTTGCCGTAGCGCATCGAGCCACTCATGTCGAGCACGACCGAGGTGGCGCACTTCGGCGAATTGCGGGTCCGGTGGACCTCGATGTCCCGCGGGTCGAGCCGCAGCGGCCCGGCGTCCGCGCCGGCGGCCGCCCGGCGCAGCAGGGCGTTGACGAGCGAGCCGGGGATGTCCATGTGGGCCACCGAGTCGCCGAACTCGTAGGGCCGCGTCGGCACGAGCTCGACGGCCCCGTCGCCGCTGACGTCGGACCGGTGCCGGCCGGTCCGACCCGGCGCCAACTCGGAGAAGATCCGTTCCAGGAGCCGCCCCTGGAACGTCCGCATGGCCTGCGGTGTCAGGGCGTAGCCGCGGGCGGTCCGCTCCAGCCCCTGCCGGGCGGCGAGATCGGCGAGCATCTCCCGGACCTGCTCGCGAACGCGGCCGAGGTCGTCGAGCTCCCCCTCCTCGACGTGGCGGCCGAGGGCCTCCATGTCGATGAGGAACACCTTCGCGTTTCGGCGCGCCTCCTCGAGCTGGCGCAGGAGGGCCTCGATTTCCTCGAGCCGGGCCTTGACCTCCAGCGCCTCCTCGACCGAGAGCTTCTCCCGTCCCGTGAACTGCCACGTCGCGGCCAGCTCGTCGACCTGGTAGACCTCGCCGAGCAGGTCGATCAGGCCGGCGAGCCGGGCGGCGAACCGTCCCTGGTCGTCCTCCTGGGCGTACCAGAGCCGCTCCAGCCGGCGCAGCTGCTCCTCGCGGACCGCGCGGGCGAACGCCTCGGCATGCCGCGCGGGCGGCCGGGCCTCGCGGGCCGACTCGTGGAAGGCGGCGCGGGCCCGCTTGCGGACCGTGGTGGTCTCGTACCGCTCGAGGATCCGGCGCCGTGCCTCCTCCAGACGGCGCTTCAGCGAGTCGAGCGACGGGCCGAGCATCGCCAGCTGTTCGGGCGTGATCTCCACCGCCTCCGCGAGCTGCTCCTCCGTCAGGCCGAGCGCCTCCGGGTCGTCGAGATCCCCGAACTCGAGGAGCCGCTCCATCGCATCCGACACGAGGTCGGTCGCCGGCGGCCGCGGGGGCGGAATCCGGGCCGGATCGTACTTCTGGTAGGTGTGGAGGACGCCGCCGAGCGTGTCACGGGTGGGCATGGGATGACCTCGTCTGCAGATTCCACATGATCGTCAGGCGTTTCGCTGGTCGGGGTTGCCGACGCCCCGTCGCCGGACGTTCGCTTCGGCCTTCCAGGCCTCCGCTCTCTCGATGCTGCCTGTGCTTCGCCATCCATGGCTCCGCTTGTCAGCAACGCCGGCTCCCGGGGCATGGGCAACCCCTCCCGTACCCTCTTTGTGCATCATGCGGGTCATTTGCGCGGCTCCAGGGGTTGCGTCTCAGCGCAGGCCGCCGGTGTCGTAGGTCGTGCGGCCGTGGGACTGGATCCGGGAGATTCGCTCGGTGGCATACAGGCCGGCGAGCACGAATTCGATACAGCTCGCCCGCACGGCCGGATCGCGGGCGGCGTTGACCTCGAACGCCTTTTCCCAGACCTCCGGCACGTCTTCGAGGAGCCGCTCGTAGTCCGCCGACGGCACCATGTCGCCGACCTCGATCTTGGCCCCGCGGCCGAAGGCCTTGGTGATCTCCTCCAGCCCGTGCGCCTCGACGTATTCCTCGAACACAACGCCGATCGCCTCGGCGACGACGGCGTCGAGCACCTGCCGTTCCGTCATCTGGTGGCTCCCCATCAGATCGAGCTCCAGTTTGCCGAGGCTCGACGCGTAGAGGTGGCCGAGGTCGCTGATCCGGGGCACGGCCGGCTTCTCGCCGAGCCGCACGCCGCGCTGGCGGGCGCTGGCGACCATCGTCTCGTAGTTGGCGATCGAGAACCGGGCGCTGACCCCCGACTGCTGGTCGATGAACTTGCTGCGCCGGGCGGCGATCGTGATCTGCTCGAGGATCTGTTTCATGAAGTGGGGCACGACGACCGGCCACTCCCCGCCCAGATCGACCCCCGCCTCCTGCTCGGCGACGCGGATGCCGAGCTCGCGGTCGGCCGGGTAGTGGGTGTGGATCACGGCCCCGATCCGGTCCTTGAGCTGTGGGATCACCTTGCCGGAGCGGTTGTAGGTGGATGGGTTGGCCGAGAACAGGAGCATGACGTCGATGTCGAACTTCACTGGGTAGCCCCGGATCTGCACGTCCCGCTCCTCGAGGATGTTGAACATTCCCACCTGGACGAGCTCGTCGAGTTCGGGCAGTTCGTTCATGGCGAAGATGCCGCGGTGCATTCGCGGGATGAGGCCGAGGTGCAGCGCCTCCTCGCTCGCCATGCTCGTGCCCCCCGCGAGCTTGGCGGGGTCGATCTCGCCGATGATGTCGGCGAACTTCGTTCCCGGCGCCAGCCGCTCGGCATACCGCTCCGCGCGGGGCCACCAGGCGATCGGCACGTCCCGCGGGTCGCGGTCGGCGACGAGCCGGCGACCGGCGGCCGTGATCGGCGCATAGGGATCGTCGTGGAGCGGGATGGCGGGATCGTCGAGGTACGGGAGGTGCGCGTCCAGAAACCGCACCAGCAGCCGCATCAGCCGGCTCTTGGCCTGCCCCTTTTCGCCGAGAAACAGCATGTCGTGCCCGGCCAGCAGGGCGACGTTGATCGTGGGGATGACCGTGTCGTCATAGCCGACGATCCCGGGAAAGAGTTCGCTGCCGTCGCGGAGCATGCGCAGGAAGTTGTCGCGCACCTCTTCCTTGACGGTCCGGCTGAGCCAGCCGCTGGCGCGGAGGTCGGCCAGCGTGGCGGGGAGGGGAGCTGCGGTCATGCGGGTGGATTCCTGGAAGGTGCCCCGATTGTAGGCGTGCCGGGGCGGCCGGACACGCGGCGGGTGCGGGCGTCGTTTCGCGCCGTCGCCGCCTGGGTGGTTGTCGCGCCGTCGCCGCCGTCCCGGCGTCGGCTCCGGCTTACCGGCGCCGGGCTCACCCCCGGCTAGCAAGGCTCGTCTCACGATTCGGGCACGAGATTGCCCCGCGCCGGGGCATCCCGTCCGGCCTTGACGAAGGCCTTCCAGAAGTCGTCGGTTTCGCCCACGACGCGGTCATGGTGGTTTGCCAGGGACGTCCGCGGCAGCCGGCTTGCACATGTGAGTCGTCCTGGCCAGTGGAACAAGCGGATGTTCGACACCGGGCACCGTAACGGGCATACTGGTTCGTGTTCGCGGTCGGAGTGGCCGCACGCCAGACCGCCGGAAGAGGGACATCGTGAAAGCCGAGTTCACCGCCATCATCGAAGCAGCACCGGAAGGTGGCTACTGGGCCATGTGCCCCGAGATTGCTGGTGCGAATGGACAGGGAGAAACTGTCGAACATGCCAAGGAGAGCCTCAAAGCGGCGATTGAATTGATCCTCGCCGATCGCCGCGAGGACATGCTTCGTGGCTTGCCCACCGATGCCATCCAAGCGACGGTAACCGTCGAATGAAGCGGCGGGATCTCGAGCGACGTTTGCGGATCGCCGGCTGCTATCTGAAGAGAGAGGGCAGTGCCCACTCACTGTGGCTGAACCCGAAGACAGGCGCCGTGGAGGCCGTGCCGCGCCATTCCGAAGTCAAGGAACCGTTGGCCCGCAAGATTCTCAAGAATCTCGCGGCCGATTGAGCGGGCTGGAGGCATGGGACGGCCGACGTCACCGGCGCTTCTTCTGCCGCTCGGCGAAGTCCTCGGGAATCACGAAGTCCTCGGTCGCGCTGCCGTCGGGCTCGGGGATCAGCTCCAGCGTCTCGATGAGCGGGATCTCGACGTCCTTCTTGGCGATCAGGGCCGTGAGCGTCTGGGGGGAGATCTTCTGGAGGTTGGGGAGAGCGAGCTGGCCCTTGCGCGTGGCGAGGGCTTTGGCCACGGCGACGGAGTCCGGAGCCGAAAAGGCCGTCAAGCAGGGGAGTCGGCCATCCCATGAAGGAATCGCGACGAGGGCGTCGGCCGTCGGCGCGTCGAGCGCGGTCAGGCCGCGAACGGCCAGTGTGGTGCCGGCGAAGCCCGCGAGAGCGTCGGCGACGTCGCGGTCGAGCCTGCGCAGGCCGGACAGGTTGAGCGTGTTTCCTTTGGCCCCGGCGATCGCACGGGCCGAGCGGACGGTCAACGCGGAGACATGCAACAATCTTCCGTCCCACTTCGTCGCCGCCGCCAGCACGGCCGCGGTCTCGTCGTCGATCGTCTTCAATGCGGGGAGGTGGCCATCCCAGGCGGGGGCCGTGGTGATCGCCCGCGCGGCGTCGGCTGACAGGCCGGCCACGTAACGGAGGTCGAGTCGCGTTCCCGTGAAACGGGCGAGCGCTCTGGCGGTCTCGTCGTCGATCACGGAGAGGCCGGAGAGTTGCAGATGTCGCGTCCGGGAGGCGGCGAGCGCCCGCGCGGCGTCGGCATCGAGTGCCTTGACGCCGATATGCAGCGATTCACCCGGAAACGCCGCGAGCGCTGCGGCCGTGTCGGCCTTGAGACTGGTCAGGTTGGCGAGGCTGAGTTGCGGGCCTGGGAATCGCGCCAGGACGCGGGCCGTGGCGGCGTCGAGCGTGGCCAGTTGCGGCAGGTAAGCAATCCGCCAGGCCTGCAAGCCGACAAGCACATCCGCGGCGGCTGGATCGAGCGCGATCAATCCGGGGAGTGCCAGCTGTCGGCCCGGGAATGCCGCGAGCTTTTGGGCTTCGGCGGCGTCGATCATCGTCAGGGTGGGAAACGACAACGCATCACACCGTAGCCGCCCCACCCCGCGATTGTCGCCGACATCCAGCGTGGTCGTTGTCTTCAGGGCCAGCCCCCTGGGGTACTGGGCGAGCGCCTCGGCGGTCTCGGCGTCGAGGGTCGTCAGCCCTGTGAGATCGAGGCCGTCGGACGTCGAGGAGTCGAACCTGAGTAGCACCCTTGCGGTGGCAAGATCGAGCGTGGCCACGTTCGGGAGGCTGCCCGTCCATCCGCGCGCGGCTACCAGCGCTCGAGCGGTGCCGGCGTCGAGCGTCGTCAGACCGTCGAGCCGAAGACAACCCGCGTAGTCCGCCAGCGCCAGTGCCGCGGTCGCATCGAGCGTCTTCAGGCCGGTGAGATGCAGCGACTGGCCCCGAAACGCCGCCAGCGCCCGGGCCGTGTCTGCCGGGAGAGTTTCGAGGCCGTCGAGCCGCAGTTGGGCAGCCCGGGAAGCGGCAAGTGCCTCCGCCGTGTCGGTGTCGAGAGTGGTCAGGCCCTCGAGCATCAAGGAGGAACGAGGCCCGAATCTCGCGAGGGCCCGGGCCGTGTCGACATCGATCCGCGTCAGTCCGGAAAGGGAGAGGGAGTGGCCGCCCACGATGTCCGCAGCCCCATCCAGCTCGGAAAGCGCTCGACCCTCGTACGCGGCGAGCGCATGCGCCGATTCGGCATCGAGAGACGACAGACCGTCGAGGTACAGCCCCTGGCCCTTGAATCCGGCGAGGGCCCGGGCCGTGTCGCAGTTCATTTCGGTGAGGCCGTTGAGCAACAGCCGTCCCCTGGCGTACGTCGCCAAAGCCGCCGCCGTTTCGGCATCGATCGACGTGAGTCCGTTCAGCGGCAGGCCCGCAACGACAGCCGCCCGGGCCCCGTCGTTTGCTGCGCTTGTCGCCGGCGGCAAGGCATCCCCCAAGAGCGAGCGATCGGCGTGACGGACGTCGATTTCGATTCTGGTCCCCGGAAACTCCGCCGCCAGCGTGCGGGCCTGCTGGGGTGTCAGCCGTTCCAAGCGGTTGGTATCCGCGGGCAAGTTGGCGGCCGGCACCGAAGACGGGCCGACCGCATGCAGCGCAAGGAGCGCTACGATCAGCGGAACCGTGAATCCGTCGTGGCTCATGGCGCGCCTCGTTGTGGTGGAGGTGAACGGAAGGTGGGCTCCCGTCCGACATGTTCGCACCGCGGCCGCAGCCGGATGCAAAGGCATGCCCAGCGCACGCGTCGTGCGCTTCGGGCGTGCCTGGGTAAGCGTCTGCTCCGGCTTGCAGGCTTTCGCGCCGTCGCAGCCGACCCGGCGTCTGCAACGGCTTACGGTCGCCGGGCGGAGCCCGGCTCGCAGTGCTAGGCGATGAAGCCGGAGGATCGGCGGAAGTCGAGGAGCGTGAGGCTTGCAGGTTTTCGCGCTGTCGCAGCCGACACAGCGTCTG
>Ga0208721_1000314_pt1 | contig 11146 bp, 10 predicted proteins | sample LakMenEpi17Aug10_FD_150705 | JGI IMG/M metagenome (GOLD analysis project Ga0208721, IMG submission 150705) | Freshwater microbial communities from Lake Mendota, WI - 17AUG2010 deep hole epilimnion (SPAdes) | ecosystem: Environmental > Aquatic > Freshwater > Lentic | place: Lake Mendota, Madison... | reverse complement strand
AAGAATCACCAAGGCTGTGAGTCTCGCCCCAGCGGATTCGTGTCGAAACACCGATGCGACCCCAACGAACGGTATGAATCTCAGTCAGACTCGAACCTCATCGCTGGGATTCCCGCGCCCAACCACGTTCGGCGGCACTTCCTCGTTGAACATCGCAGTGTTGCCTCTTGCCTTTTCCGACTTGCCGTATCGCGAGTCCGATCACGCGGCGCTACAAGCTGCAATGCGGGAGTTCAAGAGGTACTACGAAGCCATGGCATATGGGCGAACTGTCATCAATTACCAAGTTGTCGCCTTGTCCGACGCTGTGAGGATGCCAGGAACTGCGCGCTCTTATGGCGCATTTGATGAATACGTCGATCTTGAACGAGTCGTTCGAGAGTCACTCGCAAACGCATCGCCAACCTTGCGACTCTCGTCTTTTGACATGGTGGCGTTGGAAATGGCTCGCAATGAGTCGGTGAAGTTCTGGCCGGTCGCGTACACGAATTCGGTTGAATCCTCGAGCGGACGAATTGGCGGAGCTGTGCTGGCGGGCGGGTGGCAAGGGGCGAACTGGCGTGCCATCGCACACGAGGTTGGGCATGTTTGGCTTGGTTTGGAAGACCTCTACGACATGTCGCCATCGCCGCAATACGACGGCACATTTTGGGAGTACGACCTGATGAATAGCTTTCGCGGATCTGCACCAGAACTCACGGCCTGGCATCGGTTCTTGCTTGGTTGGCTAGACAACCCGCAGGTGCGATGCGTCGATTCTGTGACAGCGAGAAAGACCACGCACTATCTCGCCGCAATTGCCGATCAGAATTCCTTGCCAAAGATGGTGGCGAAACCATTGAGCCCCGGTCGCACTCTCGTACTCGAGAGTCGGCGAAGGCGGGGCTACGACAACGTTGATGATTCGGTCCTCGTGTACATCGTGGACTCCACTCGGCGCGGTGGAGACGGGCCGATTGAGGCCAAGGCAGAACTGACGCTCAATCGGAATCGAAAGCCACGCCTCGACCGCTACGTCATTCCGGTTGGACCAACTGTTCGGGTTGAAGGCATTGTCATCCGTCTCATCGCATCAAGTAAGTGGGGTGATCTCGTTGAAGTCGTTCAGAGTTGAGAAGGTGGCCGCGAGGAGGGCGGGCTCCGGCGTTCTCGTACTTGTGCTCTCTCTGGTGCTGAGCGTCTCGGTGAGTGCTGCTGCAGTTGCTCAAGTGACGCCGGGTGGAGCTTGCGACAAGGTCGGTCAAACTTGGAACTACAAGAGCCAACTGCTCGTTTGCAGATCGAACGGTTCGCGAAAAACCTGGGTTCAAGCAACTGTCGCACGCAAGCCAAAATCGCAGGTGCAGCCAGACAAGAAAGACACTCTCGCTGACGACTACGCACGATTCTCCAAACCGCTGCCTCGAACGTTGGTCGATCGACCTGACGATGGAGGAGAGTCAAGCCCGAAGGTAAAGGTCATCTACGCAGTTCCCTCATTCGCAAAGGATCAGCGACGCGACGTTTCTGGAGAGATTGCCCGCGGGCTCTTCGAAGCAGAAGAGTGGCGCGCCAGTCAAAACGGAGGGTTCGGCCTAAGGTACGACACCTACAACGGGGCACTTGACATTGGGTTCATGACTTTTGAATCCACCAAGCAGCAGTGGTATGACCGCTTCTATGACATTCGGCCGTTTCCTGGTTTTCGCAACGGCCTGAGTCACTTTCAGGTCGAGTTGCACAGAGCAGGGTGGTGGACTGGGCCGCTCGTCGCGAGCGCCGAGGACACTGCTGGCTTGGACGCGCTACGACGGGGCGATCTCTACTTCGTGGTGTTTGAGGCTCCCGCTGGCGCCTACGGGCGTACCGGCGCAGGTGAGGGCGGTTGCCGATCGATGACCGATGCGACGAACGACAGTATCCCGATCATTGGCTGGGCATCAATAGATGACAGCGGAGGAAAGTGTGATCGAGTTGATGTTGCCGGACGTTTTGACTTCACGTCCAACGCTCGAGCTCAAAATCAGTGGATTCAAAAGAAGTTCGGAATGATTGATCACTTCCATCAGTACATGCGTCACCTGCCTGGCTGTCCTAGGCCGGCCACGCCCAAGGATGGTGAACGAGTGAAGATTCCTGGTGTACAAGATGAGTCCAAAGCATGGGAGATTCGTGGTGGGTTCAACCGCGATCTCTCGGAGATCCATGATCCGAATAGCTCTCGTGTTTCGGAAGGAATTGCAATCTCCAAAGCGCCGATGCTCGATCCTCGTCATGACCTGTATTTTCACATCACTTCCGACAAGCTCGCAGGCGGCGGTGAATGCAACAGCGACATCTCCCGTCATCCTTTGTGGGATGACAGGCCGCTCGACCGCAATTCGGGACGAACACTGTTGCGCAGCAGTTATGACCGACCAGACGACATCGCCGGACCTCAGGTTCATGCCGTCTACGTCGTGCGAAATGGTGCAAGAGACATGATGTACGACACCAGTGGCGATATCGAGCGCGCGCTTCGACATGCCGATAGCTGGCTCCGTCAAGAGTCGGGGAAGGGCATGCGCCTCGACACTTTTCAGGGGAAGGTTGACGTCACGTATTTCCCGTTGCCTCCCCGCTTTGAACTCAACACCGGGAAGGACTGCAGCAAGGTTCCGTGCCCCAATGACCAGGATTTCTATGCACACCTTCGCTCGTACGGTCGAATCAATCCAGAAAAGACGTATCTCTTTTTCTACTCAGGAGGGCTTACCGACTACGTGCTCTGCGGAGGTGCTGGACTCGGGAAGTCTCTCCTGCTGAATCTTGAAGTTGCAGGGAAGTCATGTTCTGGAACCGATTGGACCAAGGCGAACGACACTTCCATTCCGTGGTCGTTGCTTGCCCTTCATGAACTGTTTCACTCTCTCGGAGCCGTCTGCACTTCCGCCCCTGAGAGTGATGGGGCGTATCACTCGTCGCGTGCAGACGACATCATGAATGCGCGGGCGAAAGGTGTGGTAAAGCTTGACCCGACACGCCGGAACTATTGGGGCAACGTTCCTGCGAGTTGCACCGATGTTTCTCAGAGCCCACTGTTCGGATCATGAGCAACAGGAAATCGGCTGCAGGCCGACTCACTTGGTGGATCGTGACAGCGGTGGTGTTTATCATTTCGGTTACTCCCGTACCATCGCAAGCGACATCCATGACGTGCAGAGCAATAGGCGTACTACGTCTGGAAAACGGCACGCTGCAGCTCTGTGCCCAGGTCGGCAACAAACGGATCTGGCAGAGTGCAACAAGTCACTCCACGAGTGGCAAGTCAAGAATTCGAGTCTCACAGATTTTTCCTGGAAGCGACCTCACGCGACAGAATCTCCGCGGAATTAATCTGGAGGGTCGCGATATCTCGACCGCCAGAATGCCTTTCGCTGATCTGACCGGCGCGAATCTTGCAGGTGCTTTTGTAATGAGCCTCAACTTCGCCTCCGCAAATCTCACCAACTCCGATTTATCCCGCGCATACGGGGGATGGCTCTTTTTTAACGGGGCGAACTTGGCAGGAGCGAATCTGACCAATGCGTATTTGCCATATTCCAACTTCGATGCTTATGTTGTTGAAAACACGATGATTCGGGTCAACCTTCGGGGCGCGAATCTGGATTCTGCAACATTGCGCGGATCGACATTTGAGAATGCTGATTTTGATCGCGCAAATGCTAAGGGTGCGAACTTCCAGGACTCACTGTTCATCGGTGCCAGTCTCCGAGATGCAAATCTCACCGGAGCAAACTTCGTAGGTGCGACTCTGAGCAATGCCAACTTCGCAGGCTCCACGTTGGGAGACGACTGGCGGACATTGTTTCGTGGTGCTCGTTTTGAAAACACCACATGGGTGGACGGAAAGGTTTACTCCGCTTTTCCGGGGACGCCTTAGGCAATCCGGTCAGTTCGAGCGCACGCGGCGCAAGAACTGTTGTGTTCGCTCATCGCGTGGATCACCGAACACCTGCGAGGGCGTGCCGATTTCGGCCACCGAGCCAGCGTGCAGGAAACACACCCGGTCGGAGATTTCGCGGGCAAACGCCATTTCGTGTGTGGCAATCAGCATCGTGATTCCGCTGCCCTTCAGCTCGCGAACCACATCCAGCACCTCACCCACCAGCTCGGGGTCCAGTGCCGAGGTGATTTCGTCGAGCAACAGCACTTCGGGCTGCATGGCGAGTGCACGAATGATCGCCACGCGCTGCTGTTGACCGCCGGACAACTGGTCGGGGAATGCGTCGGCCTTGTCGGCCAAGCCGAAACGGCTGAGCAGCTCGGTTGCGCGCTGTGCTGCTGTGTCGCCCCGCAAATCGAGCACTTTGGTGAGTGCAAGGGTGATGTTGCGCGTCACCGACATGTGCGGAAACAAGTTGAAACTCTGAAACACGATGCCCACTCGACGTCGCACCGGATTGGGATCGCGTCCGATGGCGGATATCTCATCGCCGTCCAGCAACACCTCGCCGTCGTCGATTTGCTCCAGCAAATTGATGCAACGAAGAATGGTGGTTTTGCCACTTCCGCTCGCGCCGATGAGCGAGACCACCTCACCGGTCGAGACATCCAGCGACAGGTTTCGCAATACCGTGTTGGCGCCAAATGACTTGGTGACGCCACGAAGGCTGACCTTTGGTGCGCCTGTGTCGCGAGTCGTGTCCGGGCGAGTCATGCTGCCACCCGTGTTCCACTCGTGCGGCGACGTTCGCGGTGCCAGAGGTAATCGGTCAGCCGTGTAAGTGGAATCGTCACCGACAAAAAGATGAGTGCGGCAACGACGAATGGAGTGAAGTTGGCGAACTTGGCTTTGTCGATGCCGGCTTGACGGAGAATTTCAATTGGGCCGATCAGTGACACCAGAGCGACGTCTTTTTGCAGCGAGACCATGTCGTTCAGTAGCGGCGGTACCACGCGGCGTACTGCCTGCGGCAGCACCACATGCCGCATGGTTTGTGCACTCGACAACCCAAGTGAACGTGCTGCAGCACGCTGACTTTCGTGCACGCTGTCGATACCTGCTCTGAATACCTCAGCTACATAGCCCGAGTACGTCATGCCGAGTGCAACGGAGCCCCAGAGCAATGGTGAGTTGAACGGTCGTTCCAGCCCCAGGCCGGGTACGCCGAAGCCAACGAGATAGATCCACAGAATCACCGGAACGCCTCGCATGACGTCGGTGTACGCGGCTGCCAACATGCGCACCGGGAACAAGGCCGGCGAGCGTGAATTCCGCGCCAATGCAATGAGCAGGGCTGCAACGAAGATTGCCGGCGTGGTCCAGGCAAAGATCTTCACGTCGAGCCAGAACGCGTCGATCAAACGGGGGAACGAGTCCCGCATTTGATCGACGTCGAAGAACGACTTCTTGACGCGATCCCACCGCGGCATGCGGGGGATGAAAACAACCACGGCGACCAGCACCACGAGGGTGCTGGCCGCCGCGATAAACGAACTACGACGCCGTTGCCGGCGTTCGTGCTCCTGACGCGTGGTCAGTCGAGGCTGATGACCGGAGCGCCGGTGTAGCTCGAAAGCCACGTCTCCTCGATGCTGGCCAGTTCGGAGGTGAGGTTACGCATGCGATCGAGTGCGACGTTCACACACTCCACCAACGGGTTGTTGAGGTCGAACAGCATGCCGAAGTCGTCACCAGGGGCGGCATCGCTCGGTGGGAACTGACCGACAACTTTCGAACCTTCGATTTCCACTGCGCTGATGTACAGAGCGGTGGGAAGGTCGACCACGATGGCGTCGATTTGCTTGGCTTCAAGCGCAGCCTTTGCACCGGCGTTGTCGTCATACGCAAACGGCTCGGCATCCGGCTGGATCACGCTGGTGATGAACTCCAGGCTGGTGGTTCCGGCTTGTGCGCCGAACTTCAGACCCTTCAGTTCGCTCACCGAAGTGGCGTTGGCAACCGGCGAGTCGGCGAATGCGACGAGCGCTTGGTTGGTGGAGTAGTACGGATCGCTGAACGACACCGTCGCCTTGCGCTCCTCGGTAATGGAGTACTGCTGCAGGTTGAAGTCGAAGTTCTTCGCGCCTGGCTGGATTGCTTCGTCGAAGCCCGTTCGCACCCAGACGACGTTTTCGTCGCTGAAGCCCATCTCGGCTGCTACGGCATACGCCACGGCTGCCTCGAAGCCTTCCTTGCTCTCCGGCGCGTCGCCGATTACCCATGGCTCGTAGGCCGGATTGCCGGTGGCGATGGTGAGCTTGCCCTCGACGAGGGTCTTGCCCGCGGTGCAGTCATTGCCGGTGGTGAGGAATGCACTGTCGGAGGCTTCCATTTCGATGCCTTCATCCTCGGTGGTGTCTTGCGTTGCTTCGTCGCTGCCGCCGCAGGCTGCAAGACCAATAATGGCTGCCGCGCCGAGTGCGATGAGACGAACGCGTGTGGAGCGTTGCTTCATTTCAGGGTCCTTTCGGAGGGTTGTTAGGAGTCGCGCGCTTGGCGACGACTGCGTCATGCTAACTGAAATACCGAGCAATCACGAGTGCGGTGGTCAACAATTCGTAAAGCCGACCAGCGTAGGTTGGCGAGGTGTCAACGACAGAGTCGCCATCGAGTGGCGAGCCACGCATCGGTCGTGTGATTGCTGTCGGCCTTGCAGCCGGGTTGCTTTCGGGGGTGTTCGGTGTCGGCGGTGGAATCCTCATCGTGCCCGGCCTCATGTGGGTGGCGTCGATGGAACAGCGCCGCGCGCACGGCACATCGTTGGCTGCAGTGTTGCCCATTGCAATGTTCGGTGGTGTCACGTACATCGCAAATGATCACGTGAACTTCGGTGCTGCACTGGCGCTCACTGTCGGGTCGTTGGCCGGAACGTTGATTGGCACTGCGTGGTTGGCGCGCGCACCAAAACGAGTGTTGTCGTTGTCGTTCGCGGTGCTCCTGGTGGTGTCGGCGGCGCGACTGTTGTTCGAGCTCGACACGTCTCGCGAGCACGCGCTCACCATCGGTTCGGCCGCAGCCTTGGTGCTCACCGGAGTCGTTGCGGGAGTGCTCGCCGGGCTGCTCGGCATTGGTGGGGGCGTGGTGATGGTTCCCGCAATGATGCTGGTGCTCGGGTTGTCGCCCGTGGTAGCCAAGGGCACGTCACTGGCGGTCATCGTGCCAACGGCAATCATTGGCACGTGGCGGAACCGCCGCAACCTCAATGTGGACTTGCGGGCAGCCACATTGGTGGGGTTGGGTGGGGCCGGCTGTGCAGTGGTGGGTGCCGTGGTGGCAGATCGACTGCCAGACCGTGCCTCCAACATGCTGTTTGCTGCCCTGCTCCTCTTTATGGCGCTTCGGCTCGTCCGCGAAGTTGGACTTGCAATGAGACAAAAATCGTCTTAGTGTCTCAGGTGATGTCGGTCACAGATCAGAACCTCAGCGACGCAATCCTCGACGCCACCAAGGTGGCGATCGAGCGCTGGGGTGTGGAGCGTCTCACCATCAACGATGTGTGCGAAGCGGCCAAGGTTTCCCGCGCCACGTTGTATCGGGCATTCCCCGGCGGAAAAGAAGTATTGCTCGAAGCGTTGCGAGTGCGCGAACTCGAACTCTTCTTCACCACGTTGCGCGCGCATGCCGAAGGAGAGTCGACTCTCGAAGACACCATCGTGCGCTGCATGGTGGTGGCCACCAGCGAACTGCGAAACGACCAACATCTGGCGTTGATGCTCGCAGCCGAGCCCGGCGAAGTGGCGACGCAACTCACCGTGCAGGGCGTGCCAAGAATCGTGCGCGTGGCAACTGCGTATCTCACACCACTGCTCGAGCCATATCTCTCGCGCAAAGAAGCAGCCGACGTCGTCGAAGTGTTGGCCCGAATGGTGATCAGTTACTTCCTGGCCCCAAGTTCCCGATTCGATTTCACCAATGAACACCAGGCGCGTGCGTTCGTACGAGCGCACGTGCCCTTCACACAAGGAGCAATGCAATGACCATCACCAGCGAAGAAAACCAGGCAATCATCGGTCGCGCGTCGATCAATGACATCGAGGCAATCCTCTCCACGCCATTGGTCGACCCGAAGGAGGTCGAGCATGTCGTGAAGAACAACGCCGACTCCATCTTCACGTGGGACTACTCGTTGGCTCGTCCGCAGTTGCGCAAGTTGTACGAGAAGGCGAAGACCGGTCAGTGGAACGGCACCACCGATTTGCCGTGGGACATGAACGTAGATGTTGAAAAGACCGTCGCCGAAGACCAAGCGCTCATCGGTAATGGCATCGACCCCAACTGGTACGCGGATACACCGCTGGCCAAGTGGGGCGACAAGGAGTGGCTGGAATTCGGTATCCAAAGCCGAAAGTGGTCGCTCTCGCAATTCCTTCATGGTGAACAGGGTGCACTCATCTGCACCGCCAAAATCACCGAAACGGTGCCCTGGTACGACGCCAAGTTGTACGCCAGCACGCAAGTAGTGGACGAAGCCCGTCACGTGGAAGTGTTCGCGCGCTACCTCGACGAGAAGTTGGGTGGCGGCTACCCGATCAACGCGCACCTCGAGATGTTGCTCGATGACATCATCAAGGACTCGCGTTGGGACTTCACCTACCTCGGCATGCAGATCATGGTCGAGGGCTTGGCCCTCGCGGCGTTCGGTTACCTGCATCAGCTCACCAACGAGCCGCTGCTCAAGCAACTGTTGCGCTACGTCATGAGCGACGAAGCCCGTCACGTGGCCTTCGGTGTGCTCAGCCTCAAAGAGGTGTACGACGGCATGAGCGACGCAGAAATCAAGGACCGCCAGGAATTCGCCTATGAGGCGAGCATCCGCATGCGCGACCGCTTCCTCCAGCAAGAGGTGTGGCGCCACATGGGTGTGGATCCAAAGGTGGTCGTGCCGTTGATGGTGAACGACCCGGGCCGCAAGATGTTCCAGTCGTTGCTGTTCTCCAAGATCGTGCCGAACTGCAAGAAGTTGGGTCTGCTCGATCGCAACGAGAAGTGGCTCCGCCGCCGTTTCGAGGAAATGGGCGTCATCCAATTCGAGGACATGGAGAACACCGGCGAGGAGTATCTCCAGTTCGAACTCGGCAAGGACATGGCGGCACCGGCTCACTGAGCCGCGCCCACCAGCTCGCTCGGGCGCGCAAGCGCCCCGACAACTAGCCTTCGGCCATGCCACGATTCGGTCAGGTGCTCACCGCGATGGTGACGCCGTTCCACAAGGACGGCTCGCTCAATCTCGACGGTGCCGTGCGGCTTGCGCGCTGGCTGCAAGACAACGGCAATGATGGGCTGGTGCTTGCGGGCACCACAGGTGAATCATCGACGCTCACCGACGACGAGAAACTCTCACTCTTTGACACCGTTGCCAAGGCGGTGACCATTCCGGTGATTGCAGGAACGGGCTCCAACGACACCGCACATTCGGTGCACCTCACCAAGGAAGCCTCCAAACTCGGCGTTGCCGGAATCTTGGCGGTGTGCCCGTACTACAACCGCCCCTCGCAGGCGGGCATCGATGCACACGTTCGCGCCATGTGTGCTGTCACCACGTTGCCAGTGGTGGTGTACGACATTCCCGTGCGCACGGGTCGCAAGATCGCCACTGCGACGCTTGCCGCGCTTGCCAACGAGGTGAAGAACGTGGTGGGTGTCAAGGACGCTGCGGGCAATCCGGGGGAGAGCGCCCGGTTGATGGGCATGGTGCCGTCGACGTTCGAGTTGATTTCCGGCGATGACGGACTCACCCTGCCGTTGATGGCCGTGGGTTGTTCGGCAGTGATCGGTGTTGCCACGCATTGGAGTGGAGTCGACCACCAGGAGATGTTCGCAAAGTGGAGCGCGGGCGATACGGCAGGTGCGCGCAAGGTGAATGCACGCCTCACCGAGAGTTTCGCCTTCGAAACGGGTGATGACAATCCCAACCCGCTGCCCACAAAAGTGATGATGAATCATCTCGGGCTCGACGTGGGTGAGGCCCGTTTGCCGATGGGTCCGCCACCCGTTGGTCTTGCAGAACGTGCCGCCAAGGTGATGGCGAACTTGGTTGCTGCGCGCGCCGCAGCCCGCTGACGAATCTCAGTCAGCGAAGAAGAGTGATCCGAGCATGTCCATTCCGGCGTCCGTCCACTGCTGGAGCTCATCAGCCGGCAAATCGTTGTCGAAGGCAACGATGATACGTCCGAAGGTAAGTGCAGAAATGAAGTTCGCGAGTACTCGAGACGAGTAACCCTGTTTGGCGAAGCCTCGAACTCGGGCAAGGTCGATACTGCGAGCAAGATCCTTCATCATGTCGCTCTGCAGCGCGACGACTTTTGCGCGGAGTTCAGGGCGTGCAATCGTTCCTGCCAATACTGCGGCGCGGTGAAGGCGTTCGGTGGTTCGTTTGAGATCTGCCACGTAGTGCGTGAGTTGTCGAAACCGTTCCACGAGTTCATCGCGCGACTGGGAAGTGCGAACCACTTCGTCGATAACGCCGATCGTTTCCCGGTAGTGACGCTCGTAGAGCACCATCAACCCTGCAGCCACCAAGCCGTCCCGGCCGCCGTACTTGCCGTAGAGGGAGCTCTTGGACACCCCGGTTGCTCGTTGCAGTTCTTCGATCCGCAACCCGCTTTCGCCGTGGGCGGCAAGGAGGTTGGCAGTCAGTTCTTCAATCGCCGCGAAATCGGGGGTCGTACGAGGACGACGCTTTCGCTGAGGCATGCGTTCTTCAGCCTATGAAATAGCGGGCGTTTTGGCGCCTTGCGTGGGAACCCTGAGGCGGGATAGCCTTTCCCCAAGAACAAGGACTATTTTCCAAAGCCATCGGAATTTGGTTCGGACAACTGGCCTTTGTTCGCAAGATCGTTTTTCGGGCTGGAGGACGAGGTGGAGAGAGCGAGGGCTGGACGTCGCGTGCGCGGTGTCGCGCGTCGTCGTGTCGCCCGCGGACTTGTCTCAATCCTGGCGTTGGCACTGACAGCAGGAATGGTGCTTGACGTTTTTGCAGGTTCACGTGATGTACAGGCATCAACCAACTGCACTACGCAAACGAGTGGTCTCACCACCGCAGTCAGCTTCGATGGTCGATACTGCCTACTGAGGGTCACCTGGGGTACAGGGACCTGGACGATTCCCTCGAATGTTTCGTCATTCGACATCATGGTGGTTGGTGGCGGTGGCGGTGGCGGCGCCGACTCTGGTGGCGGTGGC
>Ga0208721_1000312_pt1 | contig 11154 bp, 7 predicted proteins | sample LakMenEpi17Aug10_FD_150705 | JGI IMG/M metagenome (GOLD analysis project Ga0208721, IMG submission 150705) | Freshwater microbial communities from Lake Mendota, WI - 17AUG2010 deep hole epilimnion (SPAdes) | ecosystem: Environmental > Aquatic > Freshwater > Lentic | place: Lake Mendota, Madison... | reverse complement strand
GCGCTCGATCTCAATGCCGTCGTCCACGCAGTCGGCAATCAGGTTGCCTTGAATGTCGCTGTCGCGGACCAGGCCGTTGCCGGGCGAGGGCGACGTGCCGCCGTCAGATTCAAACAGGACGTCATTGAACATGTGCTCCGAGTCGCCGTAGAACTCGTTGAAGCGGATGACGTGGTGGCCTTGGGTGGGCGGCTTGAAATACACCGCCTTGGCGCCCTGCGGGTGGTTGGTCTTGAAGAACGGCGAGGGCTGCGTCCAGTCGTTCGCGGTGTATCGCGGATGATGGACTCTGTTGCCCTGGATGATGATCCTTTCGACGTCTTTCCCCTCGGAATAGATGCCGCTGTCGAGTTGCACCTGCAACGGCAACGCCGGTGTGCTGGCCGGGTCTTTGCGGCCCCAGCCGGAAATGTCACAGCCCTCGATGACCACGTCCTTGACGTTGCCGATGCGCAGGCCGTGGATCCTGGCATTGCGCATCGTCACACCCTGCAGGATGACAAAGCCCGCCCGGATGTCCGCGCAGAAGTCCGCCGCGTTGGCGACATCGATGGTCGTGCCAGCGGGATTGGCCTTGTAGAGTTTGTAGCCGCTGGCCGCCGATCCGCCCTTGGTGATGACATAGGTGTCGGTCAGGACGCCAGCCGGCAGAACGATGGTTTCCTCGATCTTGAATCTGCTGTTCCACGTCGTGCCGTTGAGGACCGTACTGATCCCGCCGGGAAGCGTGAGTTGGAATTCGTATGCCGTGGCTTCTGCGAGATCAACGACCGAGCCGCGATACTGTTTCTCGATCGGGTCCCACCACAGAGGATGCCCCGTCTTCCAGTCGGCAGCACCCTGTACCCGGTACTGCACGCGGCACGGTACGTCGGGGCCGCCCTTGGCGCAGTTCCATTCCAGCGACATGCAGCTGAAGGTTGGGATGGCCTGGTCGGCGGCAGAGGAGACGGCCGCCATCGACAGTAATCCCAGACCCAGGATTAAGGCACATAGAGATGCTCCCCATCGCTGCGAGGTCGTTCCGTGCTTGGCTGATTTCATCATAACGGCGTCATGGCGGGGATTGGTGTTCATGACATGTCACTCACTCGCAGAACGGTCTCCGCGACAAGCAGCTCCTCTTCCAGTGAGACCGACAACGGATGCTCGCCGCGTACCGCCGCGGCGAGTTCGGCGAAATCGGCCTGGTAGCGTTCGTAGGCCGGCAGCGGAACCCGTTGCGAACCCTGTTTGTAAGGTCCGGCAGGCTTTGCCAGATCGATGGTAAGGGCGGGCGGTTCGATGGGCTGCAGCGTGGCGGTGCCGTTCGTGCCCAGCACCTCGAACGAGCGCGGAGGACTCCCTGCGGCTTGGATCGCGGTGTTAATCAGCACCGCGCTGGCGTGGTCGTACTCGAGCACGGCCACGTTGTTGTCTTTGAGCGCGTCCGCGAACTTGCCGTGGTGGCGAACGAAGGGCGTCACCGCCTTCGGTTTGCCGAGCAGGCGAACGACGGCGTCCACCAGATGCGAGCCCAACTCGAACATGGAGCCACCGCCGTACTCACCCCACTCGGGCCGGCGCGCGGCCGCGAGATTGTTGCTGATGAACCCGCGGATCAGGAACACGTCGCCCAGCCAGCCTTTCCGCACCGCTTCGAAGATGGCCTGAAAGCCCGGGTTGTGTCGCCACATGAACCCGACTTGCAGGAGCAACTGCTTGTTGCGAGCCAGCGCGACCACCTCCCGCATGTCGGCGAGTTTTAATGCGGGCGGTTTTTCGAGGTGGACGTGCTTGCCCGCCTCCAAGGCCAGCAAGGCGTGCGCCGCGTGGTCGCGCACGTCGGATTCCACCGCGACAACCCTGGCCCGCTGGAAGAGTTCATCCCGTGAAATGAGCTTCGCACCAAGCTTCTCGCAAGTCTGGCGCCCCGCGTCGGAGGTCTCGCAGACGCCGACACACTCCCAATCCGGCGAGGCCAGTGCGAGCTTGATCTTGTCCGGGCCGTGCGAGTAGGTCGCTCCAAGGAATCCGATGGGGAGCCGCGGTTTGGCCGCGGCGCTGTCGGCCGCGGCCATTGGAATCGGCAACGCGGCGAGTGGCCCGCAACTGAGGCTGGCCTGGAGGAATTCTCTTCGGTTCACGGTGCTCGTGCCTCCTCACGCTTCGTTTCGAGCCGACGCTGGCTGGCCATCATCCTGGCGGCCTCGCGGGCCAAACGGCTGACTTGTCTTGCTCCCGTCGAACCTGGCAACTCCGTGATCAAGAGCGGGCCTAGCCTTTTCCCCGAAGGATTCCAGACCACGCCCCAGCAGCGCAAGCGGTTCTCCGGCCCAGGTCCACAATCTGCGCGAACAACTCCCGCTCCACCGAATCGATCCGCCCGCCGGAATCCGCCGTCTGCTCCACGTACTGGCAGGTTGTTTCGAGGTGTGCCTGCGCGTTGAGAAAACGCTCGTTCCTGTGAGACGATCCTGGCGTGGGGCCTCCGTGAGGATGTGTTGATTTTCACCCCCTTCCATGACGAACTTACCTTCGGCCTGTCACAGACCGCACGATCACGATACCCGAGCCACCGTTGCCGCCTTTGGCGGGGACATACAAAGCGCCATAGGCACCGCCACCGCCGTCGTAGGTTCCCCCGCCGCCGCCGCCGCCGCCCACCATGAGATATTCGACTTCCCCCGCACCGCTGACCCGAAGCGTGCCGCTTTGGGTGAAGGTGTGCACCGTCCAGTGCTTGCCGCCCTCGGTGTCGTAGGTCGTCATTCCCCCTTCGCCGTGGATGCCCTCCCACGAGCCGCTGGCCGTGGCCACCACACACACTGGCATCGAGGTCGCCGTCAGTCCCGTGCTGTCCGTGGCGCGGGCCGTTACCGTGTGACTGCCCGCCGGCACGTCGGTCCATTCGAACGCGTACGGTTCCGATCCGGCTTCGCCGATCTTCATGTCACCACGGAAGAACTCGACCTTGCGTATGGTGCTCTCGCCTTGAAGGATGGCCGTCTTCGCCGTCAGTGTCACATGCGCTCCAACCTTCAGCAGCGTTGGATTGGCGGGTTCCGCGATGGCGCAGGCGACTCGTGACGCGAAGTTTGCCCGGAGCGTCGCATTGCCAAAGACGCGTATGGTCGTGTCGGCGGCTTTCGCGTCCGCCAGCTCGGCGTTTCCCTTCAGAACAGTCCGGCCCGTGAAGAGATGGTTCGCTGCGGGCGTGGCGAGGATCGGGATCGGCGCGCCCTTGGCCACGATCAGCGTGTTGCCTGGCGAAACCGTGCCGCCCCGACCGGCGGACAACGTCAACGGCTCGGTCACTCCATCGGTTCCGAGCGCCGGGGCAGGCAACCCTTCCCGGTTGTAGAGATTGCTGAATGGTGATTCCTTGGTGTGAAACCCGTACCGCACGCCGGCCGCTGCGGCCACCTTGTCGCTGCTGATGACGACCGTATCGCCGACGATCGCGGCCTGCGCCGGCCAGTACTTCTCGTCCTCGCCTCGGATCGAAAAACTGACGAGTTCGACCGTGCCATTCGAGCCTTCCTTGACACGGTAGGCGGCGAAGCTGCTGCCGTTTTTTCCGCGATAGGGGTGAGAATCGGCCTCGGGATCCAGCCACATTTCCTTGGCGAGCAGACCCCCGCCGACGTGATTGAACTCGAGCACCGCCCGAGCGCCTTCATACTTGACGCTGTTGAGCATGGGGCCGGAATAGACGATCTTTTCTCCGTACGTAATCCCGCGCGCGACGAGCGCGAGCCGGTCTCCGCAGGGCCGTTTTGGGTTGGCGTGGATGCTTCCGCCGACATCGCTCGTCGCGATGACTCCGGTGTTTCTGCCCTGAACCGCCGTCAGAGTTTGCGATTCGCGACACCAGTCCCACCCTGGGCTAAGCGGAAGTTGGACGATGTGAAAGGCCAGGTCGGGGTTCTGAAAGCCGGTCCGCCAGTCTTCGATCAGCGCGGGAAGCATGGAGCGGTATTTCCAGTCGCCGCCGTTGGTCTCGCCCTGATACCAGATCACGCCCCGCATGCGGAAATCGAGCAGCGGCTCGATTTCCCTCTTGTAGACCCCCGAAACCTGACCGACAGGATCACCTTTGTAATCCGGGATCGGTTTCTCGAAGGGGTCAACAGCGGTTGGACTCATGAACACCTGGATACGAGCACCGCCTTGCGACGCATGAATCAGGCCGACAGGAACTTTCCGCTGTTCTTGCAAGTGTCGGCCGAAGAAGTACCCGACCGCCGAGAAGCGATACATGGTCTTGGGGTTCGCTTCGAACCAAACCCCGGGCGGCCCATGGTGCGTAGCGCCGGCATCGCTATGCTGCGTGGTCGTAAACAGACGCAACATCGCATTGGCCGGCGCGGAGTCGGCGTACTTCTTGGCGGACTCATCGCAACTGTTCAGCCCCCAGTCCATGTTCGACTGGCCGGAACAGAGCCAGACCTCGCCGACGAGCACGTTCGTGTAGGCGATGGTGTTCTTCCCGGCGATTGTCAGCTCGAACGGCCCGCCCGCGGCGCCGGACGGAATGGAAACCAGCCAGCGACCGTCCTCTTTGGCGATGGCCGTCGCCTTCTTGCCACGGAAGGTGACCGTGACCTCCTCTCCCGGATCTGCCGTGCCCCAGAGCCTCGCATCCATCTCCTGCTGGAGGACCATGCCTTCGCCGCAAATTGGGGCCGGTTTGACCTCCGCGACGGCCGCCTGACGAGCCAATGCGACCATCGCCACGAGAATCAAGGCCAAAGTCTTCACGTTCATCCGCAACTTCTTGCGATTCCGGCTCGAAATCACTTCCTCAGCCGTCCAACGGTAGCCCGGCTAGAAACACTTCCGCAACCGGTTTCGGCTCGGTGCGTTGCATGTGAGCCCTGGTTCACGCCGGTCGGTCGGTCACACCCCCTTCGGCACCGCCCAGTGGCCGTCGCGGTATTTCCGCCGTACCATCGCGCCGGCTTCGGCGTCGCCGACGATCTGCTCCTTCACGGGGTCGAACGTGATCGTCTTCCGCGTGCGGGTGCAAATATTCGCCAGGTGGCACATGCCGGCGGCGACGTGCCCGGCCGGCGCCGGTGCGTTCGGCTTCTCGCCCTTCCGGATGGCGTTCAGGAAGTTCGTGTGGTGCCCAACCAGATCGACCCGACCGGTCATTTGTTCGACCAGTGCGTTCTTCGGTCCGTACAACTTCCACCCGACGGTGTGACCGATCACCAGCATCCCCTTCGTGCCGTAGAAGGCGTTTCCGTTCTCGTACTCCTCCTGAACGTAGGGCGACCAGATCCGCTGCTCGTAGATGAACTGCCGCGTCTTGCCGCCGGGCGTGTCGAACTCCATGACCGCGTACTGCGTATCCGGCCACTGCTGGTCGTCGTCAAAGAAGTGCTTGCCGCCCAGCGCCGTGGCGCGGTTCGGAAGTGCTGTCAGCCCCAGCCCCCAGGCGGCAACGTCCACGTTGTGGATACCGTCGTTGCCGATGTCACCGGCCCCGTAGTCGAAGAAGAACCGCCACATGCCGGGGATGCGGTTGGCGAAGTACGGAGCCTCCGGAACCGGTCCCTGCCACATCGAGTAGTCGAGGAACTCCGGCGGGGCCGACGCCTTCACCTTGCCGAGGTTGCGGCGGAGTTGGCTGTTCCACGCCTTCGCTACCAGGATGTCGCCGATGGCCCCGTCGTGCAACCGCTTCATGGCCTCTTGCACGGTCGGCGTGCTGCGGGCCTGCATGCCCACCTGAATGACGACCGGATTGCGGAGACCGGCCTCGACGAGCAACCGCCCCTCGCGGACGTTGTGCGAACAAGGCTTCTCCACGTAGACGTGCTTGCCGGCGTCGGCGGTGAGGATCGCGCCCGGCGTGTGCCAGTGATCCGGGGTGGCGTGCCAGACGGCGACGACCCCCTTGTCGTCAAGGATGGTCCGCATGTCCTTGACCGGTGTGACGCCGTGCCCGGCGTCGGTCGCGATCTTGGCGGCGGCCTCCAGCAGCTTGGCGTCCGGGTCGCAGACGTACTTGATCTCCACGTCGTTGCGAGCGGCGAGCAGTTTCAGGTGGCTGGTACCCATGCTGCCGCACCCGACGAGGGCGACGGGCGTTTTGCCCTCGGCGGCACTGGCACGGGCAGCGGTGGCAAGCGCGGTGGCGGACACGTGTAGGAACGCGCGGCGGGTCGGCATGGGAGAGGCCTCCGGCGGGGGAGTGAGGGTTCGGAACCAAACAACGGGTCACTTCGGCGGGACGTCCTTGGCCCAGCCATCGGCCAGCAGCTTGGCCAACGGTTCGACGACGGGCTTATTCGCCGGGTCGGCGGCTACGTTGACATTCGCGGGCGGGTCGGTCTGGTGGTCGTACAACCAAGGGCCACCACGGCCGACAGCAGGCCGGACGTGGGCACCTCGTGATGCGACCGCAACTCGCCGTCGGACACCGGATTGGACAAAGAATAGTGCGGCCAATGGCACTCCCGCAACCGTCTTCCGCTCGGTGAGTTGGATGTGGGCCCCGGTTGGGGGAGGTGTCGTGACCGCGGGGCTGTGAGCGTTCACCACAACCAGTCTTCAAGGGCTTCGGGACCCTCGCCACCTTTATCGCCCGGTTCCGCCGCATCGCGGGGTTCACACCGGCGGTGGTGCGGCAACGGGCGACGCCGTGACGGCCATGTCGATCCGGTCGAGGATCGTGGCGATGATCTCCCGGTCCGAATCGGGCCTCCGCGGACTGTCGGGATGCGGCTCGTCCGAGGCGAGCAGGCCCTGCAGGTGGAGGGCCTGGGCCATCGAGTGTTTGTAGGCGGGCACCGGGCGGCGAAAGGCGAAATCGCCGAGCGCCTGCAGGCTGTCGTCGAGCTCGTCGAAGCGGCAGTCCCCCTCGGCCCACCAGCGATCGCGAAGGGCGAACGCCGCCGGCGCCGCCGTCGACAGGCCGAGCAGCCAGTCGCTGCCATACCGCACCATGTCGATCGCCAGGTCGTTGCCCGTGAACACGTGGAACTCGGGCCGCACGCGATCCCGCAGGGCGAGCCGTTGCCATTCGAGCCGCCGCGAGAGCGACGAGTGCTTCGCCCCGATGCAGTTCGGAATCTGCATCAGCTCTCCGTAGGCCGCAAGCGACAGCACCCGGCCGCTCGGCACGAATTCGGTCGAGAGCTCGAAGCCGATGAAGCGGTCCACCCGCGATGCCAGCCGCCGACACCGGCCCACGAAGTCTGCATCGCCTCCGGCCGTCAGCCCGAACGACGGAAAAATGACCGGCAGACCACCGACGCTCATGATCATGTCGAGTTGTCGCCCGTACGCCGGCTCGTCGAAACCGGCCCCGGTCGCGTCGACGACACACGCCCCGGCCACGAGTTCTCCACCCGGGCCAAGCGTGTCGCGGGCGATCCGCAACGCCTCGCGTCGCGTACCATCGTCGATCAACTGCACGTAACCCGTGTCCATGTTCACGGCCGGCGTGATGCCGGCCGCGGCCGTGCGATCCACGTGCGCGGCAAACGCATCCCAGTCGATCCGCCGGCCGGCAGTGAACGGCAGCAGAATCGCCGACATGCCGCGAATCCGCCGCCGCGGCCGCACGAGTGTCGCGGGATCACAAGGCACTTCGCCCACGTCCGATCTATCGTTGAGCATGACCGGAGTATCGACGCGCAGTGGCGGTTCTGCCAGTGGTTCAACCTCCACACCCGGTGATACGGCGCCCACTTGATCCTCGCGCACCAAAAGACACCGCTGCCCCAGGGGAGAGGGAGGGGGTTGCCCGTGCCCCAGGAGCCGGCTTGAGCGGCCCAGCGCAGCCAGGACGGCGAAGCGCAGGCCGGTCTGAGTGAGCGGATGCCACGAAGGCATCCGCGAACGTCCGGCGATGGGGCATGGGTACCCCCGACCAGCGAACCACGCGAGCTTCAAGTGTGCGCCGTATGAGTCGCCCCCCGATCGCATCCGCGCTCGCACGACCAGAAGCACGGTGTCGTTGGCGGTCGTGAAGGCTGTATCCGTGAGGGGTTGCCCATGCTCGGCTATGCTGCAGCCCGGAGGACCACACCGTGTATCCGCGCATCGCCCGCTTTCGCACCGCCGCTGACCTGCGGGCCCACTGCCGCACGCTCGCGGCGCCGATCCCGCTCGACGACACGATCCTGTCGGCGGCGGAGGGCTCGCCGCTCGCCGCGCCGATCACGATCGGCGGCCGCGAAGTGGGCAACCGCTGGTGCATCCACCCCATGGAGGGCTGGGATGCATCGGCCGATGGCCAGCCGACCGACACGCTGCTGCGTCGCTGGCGGCGGTTCGGCGAGAGTGGTGCCAAGCTCATCTGGGGAGGCGAGGCCGTGGCCGTGCTCGCCGAGGGGCGGGCCAATCCCAACCAGCTGCTGGCCGGTACCTGCGGCCGGGAGGGCTTCGCGCGGCTGCTCGAGGCCGTGCAGACCGCCCACCGCGAGCGACACGGCACGACCGACGACCTGCTCGTCGCTCTTCAGCTCACGCACTCCGGGCGATTTTCAAAGCCCACGTCCGCCGGCCGCCAGCCGCGGATCGCCTACCACCATCCGTTGCTCGACGCCCGGCACGGCGTCGATCCCCACGACGAAGCCTGTGTGCTCACCGACGACGATGTGGAGCGGCTCATCGACGCCTACGTGGCCGCCGCCAGCGCGGCCGCGGCCGCCGGCTTCGAGATGGTCGATCTCAAGGCTTGTCACGGCTACCTCGTGCATGAGTTCCTGTCGGCGCGCCGCCGGCCGGGGCGATTCGGCGGCGACTTCGCGGGCCGCACCAGGCTGCTCCGCACGCTCGTCGAGCGGGTGCGAGCCGAATGCCCCGGGCTTGCGGTCGGTGTGCGGCTGTCGCTCTTCGACACCGTGCCCTGGCACAAGGTCGGCGACCATGGCGAGCCGTTCCCGTTCGCCACGGCACTCCCCTATGACTGCGGCTTCGGCGTCGATGAGCAGGATCCGCTTACGACCGATCTGGCGGAGCCGATCGCGCTGCTGGAACTCCTCCGCGACCTCGGCGTGGCGAGCGTGAACCTGTCGGCGGGCAGCCCGTATACGGTGCCCCACATCCAGCGGCCCGCCGCCTTTCCGCCCTCCGACGGCTACCCGCCGCCGGAGGATCCGCTCGTGGGCGTGTGGCGGCAGATCGAGGCCGCCGCCCGGGCCAAGGCCGCGGTGCCGGGGCTCGTGATGGTGGGGTCGGGCTACACCTATCTCCAGGAGTACGTGGCCCATGCGGCGCAGGCGGTCGTCCGGGCCGGCTGGATCGACATCGTGGGCCTGGGGCGGATGCTGCTCTCCTACCCCGAGCTTCCGGCCGATGCCCTCGCCGGGACGACTCTCGCCCGCACGAGCATCTGCCGCACGTTCAGCGACTGCACGACGGCTCCGCGCCACGGCCTCCGCAGCGGCTGCTACCCCCTCGACGATTTCTACAGGCTTCTCGAGCCCGAAGCCTCCCTTGTGAAGGCCAGCAAGGCAGGACGCTCGCTCTGAACGCGCTGACCGCCCGCCCCGCGGAAGCCCCGCATCGTCCCGATTGTTGACAGCATTCACTTCCCGGCGGCGACGCTCGGATACGGATACTTCGACACCATCTCCCAGGCGATCTTCTGCAGGATCTTGTCCTCGGCGGGCGTGAGCGCCCCGAGATTGATCTCCGCCGGCGCGCCCTTGGGCTTCGTCTTGAACTCCGGGAACGGCACGACGAGTTCCTCCGGCGAGGTGCGATAGAGCGTGGCGTAGTGGCAGTACGCGGCCAGGGCGGTGAGATGCCTGCCCGGTGCCCAGTTGCCCTGCTCGGCGAACAGTTCCTCCACGGACGTGACCCCGGGAACCTCGCCGGCCACGACCTTGTCCATCAGCGCCAGGCCGGCGTCGGCCACGGGCGCGATGCAGGCCACCCTCCTCCCCAGCCGCACGTTGACGCCATCGACCTCGGCCTCGAGCTGCTTCCGCCCGGCGATGAGACTTTCCCGCGTCGACTTCAGATTCAGCGCCGGCTTCGCATCCTTGTCGGCCGGTTTGTCGTGAAGGGCGGAAGCGGCCGGAGATGGTCGCGAAGTTCACGATCGACGGGATTTCCGCCCTGGCCGCTCTCGACCGCGGAAAGGGGGCCGGGGCCGATGATCCAACGGTCGGCATGTGGGAGTTCCTGAATACCGACCGTTGGACAATGCTCGGAAAGGCGCCTCGCGGCCGCCGCGACGTCGTGGTTCCGCTGCACCGCACGCCGAAATACGAGTTGATGCTGCCACAGATCGTGGAGATGGCGGAGGCTGGGTCGGGCATCGACCTGATCTCACGAGCGCTCGGCATCGGGGCGGAGGTGGTGCGGGACGCCCTCTATCTGCACCGCACGGGAAAGCGGCCGCCGGGCCGGATCGACAGACGTCGTCGTCGGCCGCGTAAGCCCGGCCAGCCGTTCGTGCCGAGGTACAAGCAGATTGCGGCGGAGGTGGATCGCCGTAGGAAAGCCGGGGAGGGGTTCGATCGGCTGGCTCGCGAGATGAAGGTCAGCCGCGGCACGGTCTTGCGGGCCTACGATTTTGCAAACCGCGACGAGGCCGCTGCCGCAGCCCGCGAAGGGCGGAAGCCGTCCCGGCCGGCTTACAAGTGGAGCGAGGAATCCCGGGCCGCAAAACGCACGCCGCGGGGTGCATGACTGCAGTTAGAGCCTTTGGCGCCCGCAGGAGCGTGCGCCGCAGGCCTCCTGACCGAGACATCGCCCGGATTGAGGCAGCAATTGAGCAGGGGGCTCTGGTGAGAGTCGCTCGCATCGGCCTCGTCGCCGCACTAGTGTACGGGCGAACACTCCTCTCGTCCCTGTCCCGGTGTGCCCATGGTCGCCGTGCTGACTGCGTCGCCGACGCGGTCCATAGTCCGCCCGCACGTCGGCACTGCGAGTTCCCGCCGCTACGAGCGGCGCCGACCAGAGAAGACGCCGCTCTACAAGGTCGTCGCAGAGCACCTCGAAGGCTGGCTCGAGACTCGGGCGGTCGCTGAGCAGCCCGTTTCGGCGCACGTCGAACGGGAGCTGCGGTCGTACCTCACCTGTGGCATCCTCTGCTTCGGATTTGGCCGGGCACGCTGTACATCGGGCGGGCAGGGTTTTGTCGTGGCCTCCCGGCTGAGCCGGGCTCGGCAGCCATGGGAACCCTTGGCGTTCTCATCGGCT
>Ga0208721_1000311_pt1 | contig 11169 bp, 17 predicted proteins | sample LakMenEpi17Aug10_FD_150705 | JGI IMG/M metagenome (GOLD analysis project Ga0208721, IMG submission 150705) | Freshwater microbial communities from Lake Mendota, WI - 17AUG2010 deep hole epilimnion (SPAdes) | ecosystem: Environmental > Aquatic > Freshwater > Lentic | place: Lake Mendota, Madison... | reverse complement strand
CCCGGCCCAGCATGCCTCTGCCGCCGGTGACCAAGTAGTTCATTGCCCCTACTTCCTTCTTGAGCACGAAACGACAAATCTCATCGTGGGAACGCCAACGCGAGGCAGGCCTGAGCGCACGACGTGCGGCTAAATCCAAGAAAAACTTGTCGGGAACGTCGGCCTACGAGCCTCGGCATGGTCAAAGCATACGTGGAAGTGTGCGATCGCACTGCAGCGAATGCTCGGTTTAACGATTATTCAATACAGCCGACGGAGAGTCGGGTTGCATCCGGCGTAGCGTACGATCGCCACCCGAACATGTCCTTCAGCATGATGCCTGGCGTCCGAATGCAGTTTTCAGGAGTCTCTATGACCGGCGGCAGTGTGCCAGTCGCCCCGAGCGGGTCGGAGCGAGAGGCGGCCATTCTTCGCCCGCCGATAGAGCCGTGCGTCCATTACCCGGCACTGACGATCCATCGGGAGATCATGGACGGTTTGCGCGCGTTCATGGATGCCCTGGAGGATTTCTACCTGGCGTGGGCTCGTGAAGATACCGCCGTGACGCAGCCGCCGAAGCAGTTGTTTTGCCGGCCCACCGTGCGGGGGGAGTAGCGGGTCATGCCCTGTGCCATCGAGCGTAGCCGTTGCTTCTCGGGCGCAGCGGGCCCGATCGACGCGGTGAAGGTCATTGGCACCGTCCAGGACGCGTTGGTGTGCCGCTTTCTCCATGACAGGCTGGGTGGCCGCGGCGGCCTGCCCCTCGGCTCGCCATAGCCCGGGCAGGGATGAGGAATCCGAGACGCCGTTCGGGCAGGGTTACGACGGTTCATGCCTCCCGGCGTGCGGCGGGCGCGACGTGTCATCGTGCGCCTGCCCTATGTGCTCTGGCGGTCGGTGGAACGCACGCGGCAACAAGCGAGTCGACGTCGCGTGGGGCATTGCGACAGCCTTCTCATGCACCCTTTTCGTCGGCATATCGAAGACGACTACACGGTCAACCTGATCTCGTGTCGGCTGGGCCTGCGGCTCACGACCGATCTCGGCCAAGAGTACGCCGCGGCGATGCACTGGTACGACACGACGCACCGGCCGCGCAACTTTGTGCTCGAGGAACTGGCCCCTTCCATGCCCCTGATCAACCTGCACGGCAACGACATCAGCAAGACGCGGGTCGATGCGGTGATGAAGGGGGTTGTCGGGTACGGACTCGCCGTCGATCCCCTGGCGACCCATGGACCGCTCGTTGAGAAAGCCGATGCGAACGCGCTGCACGATGGTCGACTCGTCACCGGACCCCTGGCCGCGACGACGCCCGGCCGGGTTTACCAACGCTTGATCCGATGAAGACACGTGGGGCACCTTGTCGAGGAGCTTCGCGTGCCTCTCGTTTATTTGAAATACAAGAAGAGCGACGCCCCTCTCGCGCTCTCGATTCAACGCACGATCGCCGAACCGTCCGCCGTGCTAGAGCCTCGCGCGTGCGCATCCCCGATCCGCTTCGCTCGCGTCCTCGGCATCGACTTCGGTGAACTCGACGCCATCCGGGACCATGCCGACGGCCGACTCTATGTTTTCGACGCCAACAACACGCCGTGCGTACGTCTCGCCGGTGTTTCGGCGGCCGACCGGAGGCCGACCGTCGAGAAGTTGGCGGAAGCCTTCGACCGCGCCTTCCTGCGTCGCCAGTAGCGGCCGGCGGCAACGGTGGTGAACCGGAGCGTTTTCGTCGCTTTGAACCACGAAGAAGCCGGCGCCTACGATCGCCCTGAGCCGCCGGCCTGGACGAGAGTTGCGCCACAGCGCTGCCGCAACTCACGCACCTTGAGACCGATGAGGTAGTCGTAAAAAGCCATCAGCACGCTGTAATCAAAGCCCGCACGGCCGTCGAGAAAACCCCACTTCCAGACGTACAGGTATAGAAACCTGACGAGCGGCCGCAGCGGCAGGAAGTCGGCACATCGCTTCAAGGCCTGCCTTTTCTTTTCAGGCGTGTCGCCGCTGCGGAATTGCCGCCAGGCCTCGCCGAGAGACGAGGTCTCCGCCACGATCCGCTCGGCCTCCGCGGTCGAATACTTGTTATGCCGGGCGAGCCAGTCAGAGATGCCCTTGGAAAAGTTGTGGTGAACGTACGGCTCACAGAGCGTGCCCGTGCCCCGATCCGAACGCTCGAGTGCCGTGCCGTGTCCGGCGACCTTGAACCTCGACTGCCCCAGTTTCACCAGCCGTGACTGGTATGCCGGGTAGGTGGTCACGTGGCGGATCCAGCGACCCATGAACATCAGTTTATTGGCGATCAGGTAGGCACTTTTCGAGTCCTCGCGACATACCTCCAGCATTTCAGTGTGTAATTCCGGCGTCATGCACTCGTCGGCATCGAGGTTAAGAATCCACTCGTGTTTGAAGGGCACCGTATCGAGGGCGAAGTTGCGCTGGGCGGCGAAATTGTCGAATTTTCGTTCAAAAACCCGCGCCCCGCCGGCCCGGGCGATCTGCTGCGTCCGATCGGCGCTGCCGGAGTCGAGCACGACGATGTCGTCACAGCTGGCCAGAGAGGCCAGGCAGCGGGGCAGGTTGGATTCCTCGTTGTAGGTCAGGATGACAGTTGAGTACGCCATTTCACGCTTCTTGAATTGCAGGCTTCTCGCCAGTGATCAACATCGACATCCAGAGATACGGAAAGCGACCGACGCCGTGGAACCTCAGATTCACGAAGCCCGCCTCATGCATGAGAGGGAAGAGAGTCCGTCGGCTGAAGAACTTGATGTGTCCGCCGACACGTGAGGGGTGAAGGTGTTTGTCCCAGCGGTCGAGTAGCGAGATTCCTAAGTTCTTGAGATATCCGTGATAGGGTGTACTGCAGATGAACACGCCCCCGGGCCGTAATGCACGAAAGCAGCCCCTCAGCAAACTCTGCGGATCGTATACGTGCTCAATGACCTCCAGGCATGTCACGTAGTCGAATGGCGGCTCAGCGAGATGGTCGAGGAGAGCATCGTCCGCAGCGAGCATCTCGAACCGTACCGCTGGGTGTACGGCACGCGCGATCGCTAGGCCTGACTCGCTCACGTCGACCCCGACGACGCGATACCCAAGCCTCAGCAGTCGTCCACAGAGCGCTCCGTTACCGCAGCCGACGTCGAGCGCCCGGGCCGGCCGGCCATGCACGAGCGGCTGCATGGTCCGTTGCAGGAGCGGTATGAACCGCGCCTCCATGTGTTGCGGATCGGCCGAATACCAGCCGTAATCGCTAGCCCCGGAGCCGATCGGCTCAGGCGACGATGGGCTGGGTGTTGCAGACTGGCCAGTGGCGGACATGTGGCAGTAGATCCTTGAGAGGGACGAACCTAAAGCGAGCGAGAAGGAATCGTAACTTGGCGGCGGTTGTGTAAAGAGTGACGTAGTACTTTTGGTATTTGATCGTCTCTCTCGGGCGCCACAAGGGTGGCCGCGGCAGCCGCGGCTGCGAGACGTTCGTCTCCCGCGGATGAATGTAGGTTACGCAGGCGCGATCCACACCGTGGTTTTCCGTAAAGCAGGCCGCGAGAAGCCACTGCGGAAACAATCGCAGGTAGCCGCCGCCGGCGAACGGAACCCGGCGGCCCAGCAGGGTCATGACCGGGTTGGGGATGCAGCGGATGTCGCCTTCCGTCGTGCGGATGATGCACGGCTCCCGGGTGAATGACGTCATTCCGCCATGATCCCGGCGTGCTGGCACGATTGAAAGATCGACCGCGATGCCGTGGCGGCGTAGAATAGGAAACGCCCACATCTCAGTGTCGCGGATGGAAAAGCCTGGAGCCCGGAAGGCGTCCCCCGGTTGCCCGGACACATCCCGGAGCACAGCCAGCGAGCGTGCTAAGTCGCTCTCAAAATCCTCTGGGGTGAGTTCAAAGACGAGGCGATGGTAGTGGGTGTGGCAGCCGATTTCATGCCCCTCACGAGCCAACCGCCGGATGAGGTCTGGATGGCGCTCTGCGATCCAGACCAAGGCCAAGAACGTACCACGTAATCCGGCATTGTCGAGCATCCGCATCAGCGTCTCGGTGTCGGCGACGACGCACGACGGCGCGTCGTCCCACGTGCGCGGATTCTCGTAGGGACTGCGGATGCCGAAGGAATGGAATAAGTCCTCGAGATCCACGCAAAAAGCGTTGAGAGGTCCGGACGCCGTGGAACCGGGGGCCGGAGTCATCGCGCCTGCAGCTTCCCGACCGCCGTTGCGATTCCGCCGATCGAAGTTAATTCCACCATCTGGTCCGGCTCGATTCGCACGCCGAAGGCCTGCTCCACCGCCAGCATCAGATTGAGGTGACTGATCGAATCTCAGGCCTCTACCGATTCGGATGACGAATCGGCCGTCAGGGCTGCTGCAGGGACGCCGAACAAGTCAGCGGCCACTTCGATCAGCCGGGTAACAAGGTCGTCGGAATCGCTATTCATGCTGGCAGGGCCTCGGCGTCGAGAAGTTCGATCCATTCCGGAAACTGAATTGTGCCATCGTCCAGCGCGAAAACCCCGCGGGTCGCGGTTCCTGCCTCCCCGGCTGGAGCGAACCCGTGTCCGGCGAAGGTATCAGCGGCGCGGGCGTTTTTCTTGGTCGGGATGAATTCCCCGACGAGCCGGTTCGCCCCGGCGGCGCGCGCCTGCCCGGCGAGCCAAGACAGCATGGCGGCTTCGACGGTGCGGCCGATCACGCGGCAGCTCATCAGGAACGTATCGATCCGCCATTCCTCTGGGCCCGCTTCCACGATCAGCAGCCCGACGATGCCGTTGTCGCCGAAGCGATCCGCGACCTGCACGGTCCAGACTCGGTGGGAGGCGCTCTCGGCGAACGCTGCGATCTCGGCTTCCGTGTAGCGGCGGGTGGTCATGTTGAACTGGTTGGTCTTCTGCGTGAGTTGGCTGGCGCGGGCGACCGTCTCGTGAACGACTGGCCAGGCCTGCATCCGCATCTACAGCGAGCGGTAGTAGTCTTCCACCGAGGTGGCCGACCGCTGGAGTTCGTCGCGGCAGCGATGCTGGGCGTACATCGCGCCGCGCTCGCGGTCTTCGGCGGTGAGCCGCAGCCGCTCGAAGAGCGGAAACCGGCGGACGACGTCGGTGAACTGCTGCACGTCGCCGGGCAGGTCGAGCACCCGGACCTCCGGCGCATGCTGCATGACGTGCTCCGTCGGCCGCATGGTCGTCCGCCCGCGCCTCCCGCATGGCTGCCGTCCGGCTAGGCAGCCCGACCGCCGCACGCCCCGCGGAAACCGCCGCATCCACGAGCGGCACCGCCCAGCCGGCCCACTGCCGTACGGCCCGCGATCGCGAGGCCAGCAGCCGCCCGGGCTGGGTCATGATCTTGACGAACCCGAGTTTGAGGTGGGCGGCGGCCACGTGCTCTTGGCGCGTCGCGGTGTAGATCAGGTCTGCCCCGCCCGCCTGAGCCCACCGGAGCATGGCCATGACCAACTGCGGGTAGACCATGAGCGCGCGGGCTTCCGGCCGAACGTAGAGGTGGCTCCAGTACCCCGCTTCCAGGCACCCGGCGGGTGAGTCGATTTTGCGCCGATAAATGGCGTTGATTCCGACCGGTTGCCCCTCCTTTTCCGCCAGCCACACCGTGATCCGCGACGGATCCAGATCGGCGAGGTAGCGGGCTACGGCGGCAGTCGGGTGCGCCGCCGCGTCGCGCTCCCTCAGGAGTCTGGTGATGGCGGCAACGTCGGCATCACAGGCGACTCGGATCGTGACCGTCAACGCCGTCCCTCTGCGCACCGCCGGGCAAGGGCTTGAACCTGCTCCTGAAAGCGGGAGACCGTGAGGTGCCGCCGAGCCCAGGCCCGGCCCGCGGCTCCCATTTCAGCCAACGATTCCCGCGGGGCGGCGAGCGCGGCCTCGATCGCGTCCGCCGCGCTGCCCCCGACGGGCATCATCCAGCCGCAGCCGACGTCGGCGATGTCGCCCGCGATGTCGTTGCCCGCCGAGAGAATCACGGGGATTCCCGAGGCAAGGCACTCCATTGCCGTGAAATTAAAGTTCTCGCGGTGGGAGAAGGAGATGTAAGCGTCACAGGCGTCGAAGTAGGGCAATCGCTCCTCTCCGTACTTGGGGCCGACCACGTGCACGCGGTCGGCCAGCCCTCGGTCGGCCGCCCTCTGCAGGCATGCCGCCCGACTCACCCCGAACTCGTTGCCCATCACGATCAGGTGCGTCGTTTCGCCTCCACCATCGGCGACGGCGTCGATGGTCTCCAACGGACGCTTCATGGGATCGAGGCGGCCGAATGCAAGCAGGCAAAAAGCCTCCTCGGGAATGCCCAGGGCACGTCGGCACTCATGCCGTGAGGTCGGCGAGCGTTCGCGAAAGTCGTCATCGGCAAGCGGCCAATGGATGATTGCTGGCGGTGCGTGTGGCACGATATCGCGAAGTTTCTCGTATTCCCGGGTCGCCGAACAAACCACTGCCGCGGCATCCTCCAGAAACGCCCTCGCGCATGAGGAGAGAAAGGCCCGCTTGAAAAGCCGATCCGACTCGAAGGTGTAAGGATCAAGGATCCCGTGCGGCACAAACCAGTAAGGCACACGATGGCGCTTGGCGACACGGTGCAGCCAAGGGATGTGCCAGCGCCAAAATGAATGGCAGGAGACGATGTCGCTTTCCGCGACCACCCGTTCGGCTGCGATGACGTCACTTACACTCGTGGGAACAAGAAGTTGGCGAAGCACGGGCAGCCTTGAACCGCGCACGATTGCGGAGTCGGCCCAGATCAGGCGTTCCCGTCGGTATTGGAGGGGATCGACCCATGAGATCACACGGGCGTCGAGCGCCTCTGCAAACGCTTTGATCGACTTGCTCGGTCCGCCTGAGCCGCGATAGAGCCCGAGGGTGAGGATGGTCGCCGTCACGGCCGATCGATCTCGCCGCCCCCGCCGGGTTGGATAACACGGTAGCGAATGACCCGCGCAGGATTGCCACCGACAATGGCCCAGTCGGGCACATCCTTGGTGACGACGGCCCCAGCGCCGATGATGCAATGATCCCCTACTCGCACACCAGGGAGAATAATCACCCGAGTACCGATCCAGACATCGTTTCCGATCGTGACTGCCCGCGGGGGAGGGGCGCCCTGGGCTCGCATCGAGATGTCGGTGCGGTTGAAGTTGTGACTATTCGAAAGAATCGTCACCTGCGGCGCCATCATCACGTCATCGCCGATGCGCGTGTCACTGCCCACCCAACAGTCTCTCGAAATGGAAGAATTCTCCCCCAAATGGATGCGAGCCCCCGTGCCGAAGTTCGCCCCGCGGTTGATCCGTACGTGAGAACCGCAATGCTCGAAGATTTGCTGGGCGAGCAGACGGCGGAGGGTCTGGCCAAGCCAGGCACCGGGAAACGGCACATCGGGCAGCTTCCCTGCAATAGCGTAGTAGAGACCCAAGCAGATCAACTTCCAGGGTGTGAGGCCATGGGCGCGCGTCAACTGCACCACGTCGGTCTGGAGCGGCCCCATCGGCCCCTCCTTGTGCCCTCGCCCGTCACTCATGCGCGATCCTCCCTCGATGGCCTAGGGTGGCACCGTTGCACAACTGCCTCGAGCAACGCATGAGTGCGAGCCGGCCAGGTGTGCTCCTCCAGCGGATACCGTACATCCGGCCGTCGCTCCGCAACGCAGGCCATCACCGCGGCGGCGAACGCGTCGGGGGCCGGCTCCACGTAGGTGCCGAGGTCACGGAGCACCTCCGCGACCTCGCCGACACGATTTGTGATGATCGGCCGGCCAGCCTGCATGTAGGCGAAAGTCTTCGCCGGACAGCGCATGCGGTTGCCCTGCGTGTCGCGAATGGGAAAGACGAGCACGGAGGCGTGCCGGAGATACCGCCACACGTCCGTCCACGGCAGGAACCCGTGGACGAACACGTTCTTCAGCCCCAGCTTCGCCACCTGGTCTTGCACGCGGCGGAGTTCGGTGCCGCCGCCGATCATGTGGAGAGCCGGGCCTTCCTGTCCCGCGAGCGGCCCCGCCCACGTTTCCAGCAGGATGTCGTGATCAGAGTCATGGTGGAGGTTGCCAAGGTATACGGCGCTGGGCCGCGTGAAAGGCGACGCACCTTCCTCGAGAGGCTCCAGGTAGGTGGCGTAGGGGAGATACACGCTGTCGACCGCATACCGGTCGTGAAACATCTTCTGCATGTGGCGACTGGCGACCACCGTCAGATCCGCGCGTCGCCTGGCGTACACTTCGCAGAGCCAACTGATAACGTTCATCGCCGTCGACTTGCTGCGGGTCGACAGAAGTTCGTCCCAGTCGGATACGACGAACCTGTTCGTCCCGAAGATGGTAGCCGAGTTGCTCGGCTGTGGATTCAGCAGGTGCAACACGTCAGGCGCTGCGGCACGAATGACCGCCCGGCGGGTCAATACCCGCCCGAGCCGGCCGACGTTGTCGACGCGGTGGCAGGCGGCAAAAGACAACGTGGGCACCACCCTGTCGTTGCATGGGGCGGCATCGATGACGTAGTGCACGTCCACGCCCTCGGCGGCAAGGCAGCGGCCGAACTCCCTGAGCCGCATGAAGCTCGCGTTCGTCTCGAGCGAGCCGGTCGTGATGAAGCAGTACCGCAACGGTTGCTGCCGCTCGGCCCGAGTGCCGCCGCTGTCCCGCGGTATCACAGCGGCACCACGTCCCGCCGCATCGCTGCCGGTGCCCACGACGGCCATGAAGTCTGTACTCATCGCGTCACGCTACCCTGCGCAGAACTTGTAGTTTCCGTTGCGCGGAGTCGAGGGTGAGGCCCAAGGCGTCGTTCGCAACCAAGGCGATCACGACACTCTGTTCGATTCGCCCCGCGATCGGTGAAAAGAGAACGTGCCAGATGACGGATAGCACTGCCGCCGCCAAATACAGCCCCAGCCGTTTTTCGTCGACGACAGGGCGGAGAATCTGCCGGACATAGAAAAAAATGACGTAGCTCCAGAAGACCAGCCCGCCAATCCCGTTCTCGACCCACGCGCACAGTATGTGCGAATGGGTAGGAATGAGCGGGTAGCCGAGACGGTAGAAGTTCGGATCGGGCTTTTTGCCCGACAGTTCGCACGCCTGCAGATAAAAGCCTTCACGATCCAACGGCCAGGAGCCATAGCCGATGATTGGCGAGTCCAAGGCGGCGATCACGCCGCTCACAAAGGCCTCCCGACCCCCGAGAAGCAGTCCCAACCTGGAACTCGCCTGGTTGAGGTATTTGTCTTGTGCTTTGTCGCCAAGGCGTCCGGACGCCGCCGCGTCGGTGTAGAGCACATAGATGCCGTACGAAACACCGGCCAACACCACGCCCGCTACCACTGCGCGAAACGCCGAAAGCAGCACGTCGCGACTCAACAGTTTGCCGCCGACTGAGCGCTTTAACGCGCAGAGTACGCTTCCAATTAGAAAAATAGCTCCCGCCGAACGGGAGCCATTGGCGATCTGGAACACGCCTGTCGCCCAGGCGACTGCGTGGGTCAGCAACGGCGAGCGGCGGTAGTAGACGAGCAGGCCGAGTAGGATGCCGGCCCCGAGCACCACGCTCCAGTGGCTCTCAAAATCCAGAATGGCCTGCCCGTACACTCGCTCGCGGCCAGCGATCACGCCGCCACGAAAAATGTACTCCGACAGGATAATCGACGGAATCGTGCCCGCCGTGAACCAAACCGCCTTCTTGTAGCCGTCGGTCGAAAAGAACCAAACGAACTGCGGTATGGCGATGCAATAAATCAAGACCCGGGCGAACCCACGGGCGGCGAGCGACCAGTCGGTTCCGCGATACAGGTCGGTGAAGACGGCACTCGCCAGCCACAGGAAGCACAACGGCACCATCCAACCGGTCTTGCGCAGATTGGCTGACGAAAATGCACGGGCAAAGTTGAAGGGAAGAAGGAGCAGGAGCGCCAGTTCTGCGAACGGCAGGTGGCCGATGACATTGATCTGCTGCCGCGTGCCGAGCCCGAGGAGGAACGCCAGAAGTCGCCCGGTCTGGGCACCCGCCGGGCGAACCGATGACGGAATGGCGGGATTGAAGGGTGCGGGGTGAACCGCGGTTCGACGTAGATCAGCTTCAGAAATCATAGGTGCAGTACTCATGGCTGCAGCCGAGTCAGTCGCAAGAGAGGCTCATCAATCACGCACGAATATACCGTCGGCTTGCAACAGTCGCCCCGAGCGGGGATCGGAAAACCCGGGGATGATGTCGAAAACCGTAAATCCGCGTTCGGCAAGATAGGCGTAAACCTCATCGAAGAGCGGCTGGCCGCCGTATAAAGGCTGAAACGACATCTCCGTCTGGATTGCGCCCACCGCCGCAACAGTTTCCTCGGCGCCCTTGAGAACCTCGAGCTCATAGCCTTGCGTGTCGATTTTCAGGAGTACGTGCCGGTCGATCGGGATGCTCCGTTGCCGCACCACGTCGTCGAGCCGACTGATGGTGATCTCCTCCACCCCCCGACCGACGGACTGCGGGGCGGCAGACTCATGCGACGGTTGCATCGGCAGAATCGACGAACTCACCGAGTTGCCCGCAACATGAATCGTCGTCGTGCCGTTCACGGCGCCCAGTGCCGAGCGCGGCGCCACCTCCCAGAGCCGCAGCGGATCGGCGGCCGCTCTCGCGGTCAACGCAGCATGGGCAGCCGTCAGCGGTTCGAACGACAGAATGCGACCGTGGTAGCCGAAGTCGGATCTCAGCAGAGACCCGTATTGGCCTGCATTTGCGCCGACATCAAGAATCAGGCGAATGCCTCGCGTGCGAAGCAGATGCGCATATCGCGCGTCGTGGTGGGTGTCGGGGCGGTACCGTGAGATGTCAAAGCCGAAGCCGCGGGCCAGGGTCTTGATCATTGTGGTCAGCATGACAGACGTCTTTCCGTTGAGTGAGCTTCGCGAGGCTCTGCTGCAGCCACCTGCCGATAAAAGTTCAGCGTGGCGCGTGCAGTTTCGTGCCATGTGTACCGTGCGCACGATGCTTTGGCAGCCCCGACCAGCTCTGCGCTGCGGCCGGCGGCGATGGCGGCCGTGACGGCGTCGCCCATCGCCCGTGTGTCGGATGGCGCGAAAAAACGCGCATGCTGCCCGAGAACCTCACGGAACGGCGGAATGTCACTACACGCGACGGGGCAGCCGAGTTTCGCCGCCTCGACGAGCGGAATGCCAAACCCTTCCGCGAGCGACGG
>Ga0208721_1000310_pt1 | contig 11221 bp, 18 predicted proteins | sample LakMenEpi17Aug10_FD_150705 | JGI IMG/M metagenome (GOLD analysis project Ga0208721, IMG submission 150705) | Freshwater microbial communities from Lake Mendota, WI - 17AUG2010 deep hole epilimnion (SPAdes) | ecosystem: Environmental > Aquatic > Freshwater > Lentic | place: Lake Mendota, Madison... | reverse complement strand
CCGGCCGCCAGCCGAACCGGCCGTCGCCCTCGTCGATCCAGCCGGCCGGCCGGGGGCCGCCCGTCAGGCTCGCGACGACCGCCGCAAAGGCCAGACCGAGAAGCAGGGAGACGGCGAGGAGCCGAAGCCTATCGGGCCGCATCGGTCGCCTCCCGGCCGATGTCGCGGAGGGCCGAGACCCACTTCGCCCGCTGCTCCGGTGTCACCGGGCCGCCGGCGGTCCCGACCTGCTCCTCGAGGTAGACGCGGATCGCGTCTCGGGCCGCCGGCTGGCGGGCTCCGATCGACACGCCCCGGCATCGCAGCTCGCGGGCCCGCTGCCGCAGGTCGTCGAACGCGACGCCGCTCTTCAGGGACGGCTCGGCCTGCCGGCCGTCCCATTCGATCTCGTCGGCCAGCTCGGAGCAGAGGCCGCCGATCGTGGCCGCGTCCTCCGACGCCGTCGGCCCCTTGAACAGGCCGCGCAGGTGCAGCCCCGCCGGGGCCGGGGCCGGGGCCGGGGGCGGCGGCGCCGCCTCGTCGCGGCCGGCCGAGAACCAGACCATCGCGGCGCCGATCACCAGGCCACTGGCGAGCAGGTGCCGCGGCTGGAGCGTTGCCGCGGCGGCCTTCTGCCGGACGGCCTCGCGGATCGCCTTCAGGTGTTCGGGGCTCGCGAACAGCAGAGCGGCGGCGGCGAGTAGGAGCGCGGTGATCATCACGACCTCACGAGTTTCAGGATCTGCTCCATCGCCCCGGCGGAGATCGCCAGGACGAGCGACCGGACGGCCGGGCGGACGAGGATCCAGAGCGGCCAGACGGCCGTCGGGATCGCCTTGTCGGCCACGAGGTCGAACAGGTTCGCGGCCGCGGCCAGGACGACCGCCCGCTTCTCCTCGCCCGACAGGCCCTGGACCGTGTCGAGCGTGGTGACGCACAGCCGCAGGAGCGAGACGAGCAGCTCGCCGAACTCCTGCCAGGTCAGGCCGTCGGCGGCCGACGACTTCGCCGCTGCCATGAACGCGGCGAGCTGGGCCGCGAGGGTGTCGAACGGGGCCGCCGCGGCGGCGGGGGCGTTGGTGTCGGTCATCGGCTGCGCCTCCAGATTGAATCCGCAGGGACGACCTGCCGGCACCGGGCGCGGCAGGACTGGCACTCGACGTACTGGACCTGGCGGTCGCCGGCCCGCTTCGACGAATCGACGCGGGCCCGACCGCCGCACCGCGTGCACTTAGCCGGCATGGATCCGCATCCTCGCGACGGCGGCGGCCGCTGCGGCCCGGGCACCGGCGAGGCTCGACACGCGGACGCCGCGGGTCTCCTCTGGCTCCGGCACGGTCTCGGGCTTGTCGTCGATCCAGATGTCGGGCGAGAGGCCGGCGTCGGCTGCGGCCGACCGCTTTCGTCGGTCCGGCCCGGCGAGCACGACGCCGGCCAAGTCGCCAAAATGCCCCCCGAACGCGAGCCGCAGTTCCTCGCGGTTCTTCTCCGTGTCCTCGCGCCGGGTCACGCAGCAGACGCGGTTTCCGCGGGCGAGGGCCTCGGTCATGAAACTCCGCCAGAGGCCGGGGGCGGCCGTGAACGTCTGGTCGAAGTCGATCGAGATCAGCAGCCCCGGGGCGGAGCCGGGGGCGGCCGCGGCGGCGCGGGCGGATCGCCAGAGGTCGAGGGACCGGGCCGAGAGAGCCGACGACGGGTAGGCCGCGCGGGTGACCGGCGACAGATCGTAGAGGCCCGACGCCTCGTTGATCGTCCTCGTGACGTTGCCGCGGCCGTCCTCGTCCCAGCTCTCTCCCTTCTCGTTCACGGTGAACGCGAACGACGAGCCGAAGATCGTTTTCGAGCGGATCAGCGTCAGGACCTCGGCGGCCGTCGGAGTCGCGACCGGATCGGCCTCATAGGCCAGGCCCTTGTCGGTCTTCTCGATCCGGAGCGTGCCGTTCGTGGTCCTCGCGAGAATCTTGGAGTCGTCGTGGTTGAAGAGCAGCGGGACGTCGAGCCGCTTCTTCGCCAGAACCTTGTCGAACGCCGTCGGCGCGAACTTCTCGCGGAAGCCGCCCAGGTCCGAGGAGAGCGAGTCCCACGGCGGCGCGATGCCGCGGATCTTCGGTGCCTCGCCGTCCCGCTGTTCGACCGTCAGTTCCCCGCCTTCGGCGATCGGGAGGTAGCGGCGTTCAGGTTGCATCGTTCTGGCCTCCTGGCTGGGCGGGGTTGGTGCCGTCGACCATCTGCGACGCGAGGGCCTCGGTGATCGTCGGGAAGGCCGCGGTGATCAGGGCGACGGCCGCGTCCTTGTCGATCGTGCCGGCGGCGATCTGGTTCAGGACATCGAGGAGCGCCGCGACCTGGGCGCCGTTGAGGGCGGTCGAGGCCAGGGCCGCGCCGGAGGCTGCGGCCGCGAGCGGGTCGGTCTCCGAGTCCACGGTCGTGTCGACCGGCGTGTCGTCTGCCGGCGTGTCGTCGGTCGGATCGCTCGCCGGCGGATCGCCCCCGGCGGCCCCGGCCTGGGCGGCGGCCGCCGCGGCCAGCGTCGAGAACCCGAGTTGCACGAACGTCTCGTTCGCGGCCGGGTCCTCGAGGAGCGGCAGATCCTCGCGGTCGCGGATCTCGTTCGGCGTGATCGCCCCCATGTTCCAGAGCGTTTGGTAGAGCGAAGACCGGGCCGCGGTGTCGCCGCGGAGGAGCCCGCGGTTGTCGAGCTTCGCGTAGACGTCCTCGCCGTAGACCGGCTGGAGGAGCATGTCGACCGGGCCCTCCATCCGCTTCTGCCAGGGCAACAGGCACCAGACCTGGGCGGAGAGATGCTCCTGCTCGACGGTCGAATACTTCGCCATCCGGGCGTCGCCGAGGAGCGTCGAGGGAACGCCCCAGCAGCGGCAGACGTCGGGGAGGATCGCGTCCCTCAACTCTTGGAACTGGTTCGCCTCCATGCTGTTCGACTCGATCGGGACGAGCTTGGTCTTCTTCGGCAGGACGGCCGCGCTGCCGCGGTTCGCGGCGCCGCCGTAGAGCGTCCGGATCTGCTCGCGGAGGGCCGCGACGGCTTCGTCGGGGATCTTCTCCTGGGTCTCCAGGACGACGTCGGGCCGGGCGGAGTTTTGCCAGAAGGCCGTCGCCGCGATGTCGAGCTGGCGGGCGAGGGCGATCGACGTCCCGCACAGCTCCGCCGGGGCCATGCCCACGACGCCGTTGTTCGACAGCCACCGCCAGTGCAGGACCTCGGAGGCCGGCACCGGCTCCCAGGTCCCGCGGTCATTGAAGAACGTGTAGGCGAGCGAGTAGTCGGAGAGCCGATCGACCTTCACCCGCGACGGGTGCATCGGCCGCAGCTCGGAGCAGAAGCCGCGCGGGCCGGGCAGGACGCGGGCGTAGGCGTTCCCGTAGAGGGCCGTCCAGTAGGAGACGAGCTGCCAGAAGTCGTAGGCGCTCTGCCACGGGTTCGGCCGCTTCCGCAGCGTGTAGGAGCAGGGGATCGCCGCGTCTTCCTTCCGCCCGTCGGGGAGCGTCCGCATGATCTGGAGGGGCATCACCGCCACGGCCTGCGAGATCCAGCGGACGACCCCGAGGATCGAGGAGACGCGGATCGCGGTCTCCGGGCCGATGTCGCGAGGCGACAGGCTCCAGGTCATGTCGGCCAGGCTGCTCCGCAGGTTGACGAGCGTCCCGCGGATCGGCCGCGCGGCGGCCTTGCGGCGCGGAGTGGCGGCGGGCTTGCGGGGCATCGGCGGACCCTCGGGCTGCGGGCTCGGCCGGCCCGCCGTCCGTCAGTCTCGCGCGGCCGCCCGGGCCCGGGAAAGTTTCAGAGAACGTGGATCTTCCAGTCGTCCGCGCTGCCCGTTTCCGCGTCGTCGGTCGAGGCGAGCGCGAGGGCGTTGACGAGCGCCGCGATCCCGTCGATCTTCTCGCTCGACTTCGCCTTGTCCGGCTTGATCATGCCCGTGGGGTCCGTGTAGACACAGACGTTGTTGGCGTTGAACGCCGCGACCGGGTTCGCCCCGTGCCGAAGCCGGCCCTCGACGACCAGGGCCTCGAGCAGTTTGCACGGCGCGTTCAGGTAGGCCGTCCGCTGCGCGACCGACTTCACTTCGATCCCTTCCCGCTGGAGGAGTGTCTCCAAGGCCCCGGCCTGCCAGGGATCGACCCCGACGCCGCGGATCTCGTGCGACTCCCCGTAGGCGACGATGTCGCGGGCGACCGCCTCGTGGTCGAGCCGGTGGCCGTCCGTGACCGTCACCCAGCCTTCGCGGATCCAGGTGTCATACGGGATTCCCTCGCGGACCCGGTCGCCGACGGTCTCCGACGGCACCCAGTATTTCCACTCGACCGAGTAGGAGCCGTCCTGCTCCCGGAACACAAAGGCCGCGCTCGTCATGTCGAGGTTCGACGCGAGGTCGACGCCCACCCAGCAGGGCCGGCCGGGGAGCGGCTCCAGCGGCTCGCGGCCGCACTTCGCCCAGTCGTCGCCGTGGAACCAGCGGGCGTCGGCCTGTTGCCAGACGTTGAGCGAGTAGCGGAGGAACTTCGACATTTTCCGCGGATCGGTCGTCGCGTCCTGGTAGTCGGCCGCGAACTCCGACTCGGGAAACGCTACGCCCATCGACGGGTTGGCCTTCCGCCAGACGGCCGGGTCGGAGAAGTCGTCCTCGGGGTCGGCGGCGTAGATCAGCCCGTAGAAGGTCGGGTTCGCGGCGGGGTTCTTCATCACCAGTTCCGAATCCTTCCACCACTGCCAGCCGATTCCGTTCCGGTCGTCGCCCGCCGTCGAGATCGACATCACGAGGCTGTTCGGCGTTCCGCGGATCGCGTAGACGAGGGCATCGACCAGAGCCGGCGAGCGGAAACTGTGGATCTCGTCGAGGATGACCGAGCCGTTCAGCCCTTCCTGCTTCCGCCACTCACTCGACAGGCAGCGGATCTCGTTCCCATGCTGCCGGTTCCGGATCACGCTCTTGTAGTCGATCACCTCGAGGAGCTTCGACAGTTGCGGTGAGGCCTCGATCACGGCGGAGGCCATGCGGAACATCGTCCGGGCCTGCTCGCGGTCGTTCGCCGCGAGGAAGACGTCCGCGATCGGGAAGTGTGACGTCGCCATGTACGCCGCGAGCTGCGACATGAGCGAACTCTTCCGGTTCTTCTTCGGCACCCAGATCCCGGCCCGCCGGTAGCGGAGCCTGCCGGTCGGCCCCTTCCATCCGAAGATCGGCGCGATCACCCGGTCCCGCTGCCAGTCGAGGACCTTGATCGGCTGGGGCTTGCCGTCGTCGCTCGGGTGCCGGCAGAAACGCTCGATGAACTCGGCCGGCCTGGCGGCGGCCTCCGCGTCGAACGTGAACCCGGCGACGTACTCCGGCCGCTTCTTCGGATCAGCCGCCCGTGAACGCCCGGAGGGCGCGGTCTTCCTCGTCGTCTGCTTCGCCATCGGTGGGATCCTGCGGGAGCCGGGCCGCGCTGGACGCGGTGAGACCGAAGTCCCGGGCCAGCATGACGAAATCCCGCCGCGAGTCACGGAGCAGCTTCGCGACCGGGCTCGCGGCCTGCCCCTTGTCGGTCGCCGTGATCCAGCCCTCGGCGGCGAGCTGCTCCTGGAGGGCGAGGATGTCGGCATGGATCTGGCAGAGGATCGCGAAGGCGGCGGTCTGCTCGGGGGCGAGCCGGTCGGCGGCGATCAGGGCAGGGGCGACGGTCCGCCAGAAGGCGAGCGCCGCCGGCACGGCGGCGACGTCCGGGGGCGGCGGCAGTTTGCCGGCAGGCGGGGCGGCATCGGCGGGCCTGGCCGGCGCCGGCTTTTTCGCCCGCGTGTTCCGGCCGGTCTGGGATCGGCCGCTCCGGGGGTCAGGGATGGGACCTCGGGAACCCAAGTGGACCTCCAATTCTCGAAAACCCGACACGAACTAGCGCAGAGCGGCCGTGGGGTCATGGGTTGAATGGCACGATTGTTGCGTACCCCACCCCCCATCGGCGAGCCGCCGTTCAAGCTCTGCCACCATGCGAGGCGGCCTTTCGGCCTTCGCCCTTGCGACGAGTGTCTCCGGCCGCGCGGTCATCTCTTTGACGGCCGCGCCGGCCCGGCGATAGCGGGCCATGTCGTCGTCGCTGGGGTAGGCGTGGACGATCCACACGTTCTTGACACTGCCGAACCTGTGAGCGCGGACAGACTCGTCGATAGCGAACCAGCGGACGCCGCGCGCGATCTCCCGAACATGCGTCGGGTAGTCGTGGTGTCTGGTGTCTTCGACGGTCAGGGCGAGGGCGAGACGGTCTAAGTCGATCACGACGTCGCCCGGCCGCGAATGCTGGCGCACCCAGGTTGATTTCCCGGCGCAGATGTGACCGATGACGACATGGATCACAGGACGCCGCGCCTCCGTTGCTCCGCCCTGGTCTTCTGCCCGTGGCACGAGCTGCATCGCCAGGCGAGGTTGTCGTCGTCGTCGCGGCCGCCGTCCTCGAGGGCGACGATGTGGTCGGCGTGGCCGGCCTTCCCGTAGGCGACACGGCCGCAGTCGCGACAGACGTAGGAGTCGCGGATCGCGATCCGCTGCCGCTTCGCCTGCCAGTCGGCGGTCCGGTAGTGTGCGACTTCCTTCGTCTGCGCTCGCCGCATCGTTGGCGGCCGCCAGCGTGGGACAGGGGCTGGCATGGTCAGAGCCCTGCGGCCTCCCGGAACGCGGCGTCGAGCGTGGCGGCGTCGAGGCCGAGGGCCGGGCCGAGGGCCGCGAGCCACTTGGAGTCCCGATGGACCTCGGTCCCGTACTCCCACTCGACGCGGACGCTTTCGCGGGTGACGGCGTCGGGGATCGAGGCGATCGCCGCATCGACGGCGGCGAGGTCGATCCCGTGGCGAACCATCCAGAGGCGGGCCTGCCGGGCGGAGATCGACGGCGGGACCGGGTTCGCCTCCGGGGCGTACTGCCAGCCGGCTGGCAGGTCGTCGCGAGAGACAGCCGTGCAGCCGTCGGGCGGCGCCCAGCCGTCGGGTAAATCCGCCCGGACGAACGTCTGGACGAAGCCGCGCGAGTCTACGATTGCGATGTCCATCAGAAATACACCACGATTCGGACCATTCCGTTCGCTCCGTTGCCGCCGGCGCCGCTGGCGTAGCCGTTGAACGCGGCCCCGCCGCCTCCACCACCGCCGCCGGGGAATCCGCCGTTGCCGCCGTTGCCGCCTGCCGTCGTGGCGTTGCCGGCGGCGCCGCCGCCGCCGCCGTTTCCGCCGACGGAAAATACGTTGTTCGCGGTTGCGCTGGTTGCGTTTCCGCCCGGCGCCGTGCCGCCCTGCCCCCAGCCGATCCCGCCGCCCGACCCGGCAGCGGCCCATTGTTGCGAAGTCCCAGGCGCGCCGTTCCGACTGTTGTTGCTGGAGTCGATGCCGCCACCGGGACCGCCTGGACCGCCGCCGCGGAGATACATCCCCTGCCCGGAGCCGTTAGCCGTGACGCTGCCAGCCACGGCGCCGACCGAAGCCCCTGTTCCTGCGGGCTGGTTGAATCCTCCTGTGCCAGCCGCAGCCGTCCCACCGCTGCCGCCGCCGTTGCCCACTCCCAGCACAAGCAGCGGCGCCGCGCCACTGGAGAGGGCCACAGAGGACGATCCGCCGTTTGTCCCGGCGTTGCCGTTCGTGTCGTCGGTCCCCTGCGCCGCCCCGCCTCCGCCCCCGGCGCCGACCGTGATGGTGAGCGTGGTCGAGGGCATTTCCGCGACGGCCAGCATGGCCTCGCCGAGCGCGCCGCCGACGCCAGCGCCGCCGCCGAACCGCGCGGAGGCCGCGGCCCCTCGGCGGCCCGAACCGCCGCCGGCACCGCCAGCGATGGCGATCATGTAGACGGCCTTCGCTCCGGCCGGGATCGTCCAGGTGTACGGGCCGGGTGTTGCCCCGGTCGCGCCGGCCGGCGCCGCCGTTCGCGTGAAGTCAAATACCTGGGAGGTCGGGGCGTAGGTTTGGTCGCCGCGGAGGAACGTTGAGGCCGACGCCGTCCCGCTCCCCAGCCGCGCCGTCGCGATCGTGCCGGTCGTGATGTCGCTCGCCGCGTGTGTGTGAGTGGTCGGCGTCCGCGAGTCGGAGAGCCGGGCGTCGTTCCCCTGGCAGACCTTGCCAGAGGTCGAGCCGAAGTCCGGCACCAGGGCGCCGCTCGAGGTCGTGAGCCCAGCCCCGACCGACAGGCCGACGGTCTGCGAAGCGTAGGTGATCGGAGCCGTGGCCGAGACGACGCCCGGGTCGCCCTGCGGCCCGGGCGAGCCTTGCGGTCCCTGCGGCCCTTGGGGGCCGGCCTGGCCTGCCGGCCCGGTTGCCCCGGCGGCGCCCGCGTCGCCCTTCGGTAGCGTCAGGTTGAGCGTCTGGTTCGGTGCCGTGCCGGTGATCGTGGCGGCTGCGGTCGCTCCGCTCGTCACGGTGCCGACGGCGAGCGTGTTCGCGGGGCCGGCGGCGCCGGTCGCGCCCTGGGGCCCGGCTGGGCCCTGGCCGCCGGAGACCGAGACCCCGACGTTCTGTTCGCTGGCGGTGACGGAGATCGGGCTCACGGATAGACCTCGACGGTTCCTTGAGTTGCGGTTCTCTTCGCGTCGCCCGGGGCGACCCACTCGACGCGGAGCCCGTAGGTGCCGGCCGCCAGGGCGGCCGTTTGCAGCTCGGAAAGGGACAGGTTGATCTGACCGGTGGCGTGGGAGACGACCGTGAGCGTCGGCGTGGCGACGGTCGCCCCGGTCACGACCGAGTAGATCGCCGCCGCGAACGTGTAGCCGGTCGTCGCGAACGAGAAGTCGAGCAGCGTCGAGAACTCATCGCCGCGCCGGAACGCGACGGAGAGCGGGCCCGGGAGCGATGTGACCAGTGCCATGCCGCGAGGTTATTCCGGGAGCCGGCCGCCGGAAAAGTTTGGGTGCAGAGGATGCGAGCATTCCGCGCGGTGCAGGTCGCTCCAGCCGGCCTGGATCTCCTGGCAGATAGTGGCGATCTCGGCCGGCGTCGGATCCACCAGCCGGCGAGGCCCTCCGCCCCGGCCGCGGCCGACCTTCGCGTCGGCGAGCTGGTCGAGCGTCCGCGTCAGGAGCCGCCGGTATGTGACCCCGATCGCGTAGGCGACGTCCCTGTGACAGACCCCGTCGGCGAGGAGCCGCCGGGCGAGCTGCTCCTGCTCGGCCGTGAGCCAGAGCTTCGCGTCGTTCGGGGGCCGGCCCACGGTCAGAGCCTCCGGATCTGGATGATCGTCCGGGCCGGCTCGCCGCGTGCGGCGTAGCGTTTGATCCCTCGGCCGTCGATCACCTGGGTGTCGTCTCGCCAGACGTTGCCGCAGGCCTTCACGGCGTCCTGGGCCCCCTTCACGAGGTTGTCCCAGTCGCCGCACCGCATCCCAGGGAAAGACGGGGCAGAGGCCGCCAGCTCGCCGGCCTTCGTCCAGTGAGAAGGCGGCCTCGCGAATATGCACTCGACGACGACCTGGAACGGGCCGTCGGACACAGACCATCGGCGCCGCTTCGCCTCCATTCCGACGCGGATCGCGATCGCCTGCTTGAACGGGCGGATCAGTTTGCCAGGCGTGTAGGCCTGCCCAGAAAGGCGATTGAACCGCGCCCGCGGCTGCGGGATCGGGTCGCCCGGGATCTCGACCGTGATCTCGTTCGGTGCATCCATGCACCGCCGACGCTACAGGTTCCACTCCACGAGTCCAGCGCGCGGGCCGGGGCGTTCCCGGCTACTCCTGGACCTTGGTCCCGACGTCATACGGGTAGCCGTTCTCCGGGTCGTCGGAGTAGGTGCCCTCGTAGTCGTTGTCCCACCAGGGGATCTTCGAGTCTGGCAGGGAGTCGTCGGCCGCGTCGGTCATTTGGGACGAGTTCTCACTTCAACCGCTCAAGCAATCCTCGCAGCGTGTTCGCCGCAATCATTAGCGCAGCGCGAATGCGGCCATTGATGTCGTTGCGGGACAGGCTCTCTAGGGCATCCGCGCCAGCGTCTATCGCCTCCCGCTCGGCGTCGGTGAGCGTGGCCGCCCGCCAGCCCTCCCACGCCCATCGCGTCGGGCCATCAAGGTAACTGCCGTTCTTCTTTTTTATGGTGCGAAGGCAGCCGTCCCCATCAGCCCAGCGCTCAAACGCCGCCCGGCACGCATCTCCGTGAGAACCAGCGGATGCAAGAGACGGCTCGGCACCGCCCTGCGTGTTGTCATCGCTCATTGTTCGCCGCTCCTGATCCTTGTCGTTCTCAGCCTAGTCGGTCCAGCAATGCAGCGAGTACGTCGTCCGCCTGCCAGTCGTCGTCGGAAGTCCCGAGACGAGACTTTGCCAGCGCAATTGCCGCCCGCTCCTTGTCGGTGAGCGTGGGCTGCGACCGAACCGCCGCGTCCAATAACCGCAGCCGGCGACGCAGTTTTTCTATTACTCCCGCCGCTTCGTCCATGATGTCGCTGGCGAAAACGGCGTCAACGGAGTGCGTCCAGCGTCGCAGCCTCACTGTGATGTCTGGCCCTTGAGAAGCAGCGGATGCAGGAGGCATCGCCTTGTCGTCCTGCGGTGTAGTTTCGTTTGTCATGCGATGCTCCTGATCCTTGTCGTTCTGTGGCTACTTGCTCGTCTCGGGCGGGGCCGGGAGCGGCATCCAATGGGTGATCATTCCCCGGCTCTTTTCTCCAGCCGTCTCGAAGCCAGTTGGCTTGACCGTGCAGGTGATGCAGCGGCGAACGACCGATCCGTCCTTCTTGTTCACAATGACGTTCCATGCCAGTACGGGCGTCCACGCCGGCGGCGGGTTGTCTTCGACTGAAATCCAGTGAGTGTCTTCCATCGCATCCTCCCTTTGTGATTCGCAATCCTACGCTCACAGAACCAAGCGATGCAGCGGACGGGCCGCTGATCGCAGGCGTTCTCAGGTCAATCGTTCCAACAGCCTGCGCAACGTCGCGGAGACTGCCTCGTAGTGTGGAATTGCTGTCAGGCGACTATATGCCATCCCAATCGCCTCCCGCTCCTCGTCGGTGAGCGCGGGCTTTGTGCCGCCGCCATCCACCCCGCGAGTCGTCGCATGGCCGGGCCGCAACCCAAGGGCGTCGCGGAGCGTGGCCCACATGGCGTCGGCCTTCTCTCTCGGAACATCGACCGACACCCAGCGGCCGGCCTCGTAGAGCGCAAGGGCTGCGGAGCGAACCGCGTCGCCGTGAGAACCAGCCGATGCAACAGACCGCTCATTCGTATCGCTCATGTTCGTCGCCTCCTTTGTTCGCGGCTGTTGATCGTTCACGTTATGCAGT
>Ga0208721_1000308_pt1 | contig 11235 bp, 6 predicted proteins | sample LakMenEpi17Aug10_FD_150705 | JGI IMG/M metagenome (GOLD analysis project Ga0208721, IMG submission 150705) | Freshwater microbial communities from Lake Mendota, WI - 17AUG2010 deep hole epilimnion (SPAdes) | ecosystem: Environmental > Aquatic > Freshwater > Lentic | place: Lake Mendota, Madison... | reverse complement strand
CCTCCAGGAGCGGCTCGCGGCCCTCGAATCTCCCGCCGTCGTCGCCGGCGGGCTGTGGGCCGAGCTCGTCCACCTCGACGCCGAGATCGCCGCGACGGACGACCGGATCACCGAGGCGGCCCGCGGCGAGGAGGTGATCCGCGCGGTGCTCCCGCTGGAGGACCTGCACGCCGCCTGGCGCCGCACGGCCGAACGTCTGGGTGCGCTCGAGTCGGCGCCGCTGGTCCACCCCGACCGTGACGCCTGGCGGGATGCGAACCGCCGGCTGCGGCGGCACGCCCGGCTCGCCCTGCGGCGCAAGAAGCAACGCGGCAAGCTCGCCCGTGCGCTGGCCGGCCTGGCGGAGGAGTCGGCGGTATGGCGGAAGCGGGTCGCCGTGGCCGCGGCCTGCGAGGAGCTGCCGCGGCTGGAGCGGCTCGCGGCCGACGTCGGCCGCGCCGAGGCCCATTCCCGGCTCGCGGCTCGGCGGTTCGGCGAGCAGGTGGCGGTCGCCGGCCTGTCCCGCGTGATTCCCATCGCCGCGACGATCGACGATTCGACCGTCCTGCCCGAGGTGTTGCTGCCCGAGGGCTTCGCCCATTCCTTCGGCCCGCTCCGCGCCCGGGCCCGCGACCTCGCCCGGGCGGCCCGCGGCGTGACCGCGGCGAAGCGGGCCCTCGCCGAGGCCCGGCGCGGGCACGACGAGGCCCGCGGTGTCGTCAAGGCAGCCGGGGCGTCGCTCGGCGGCCTGTCGCTCGCGCAGGCGATCGAGCAGGCGGGGGAACGCGTCACGACGCTGCGCAAGCGGCTCCTCTCCGGCGACCAGCTGGCCGAGGTCGATGGATCGATCACCGGCCTCGAACGCGAAGTGACGGCGAGCCTTTCCGAGCAGCTCATTCCCGTGCCCTGGCTGCTCGGCCTCGGTGCCCTGTTCGTCGCCGGCACCGGGATGGTTCTCTCGGGCCTGTTCCTCCAGTCGCAGATCACGACGGCCCTGGCCTACGCGTTTATCCCCGTCGGCCTCGTGTGCAACGCGGTCTCGGCCGGAACGACCTGGTCGCTCGACCGTTCGGCCAAGGTCCGGCTCGAGTCGGCCCGCAGCCGGTTGGAGACGGCCCGGACGCGTCGCGACGAGCTGCGTGCCCAGTGCGGGCTGCTCGACAAACGGATCGCGCCCGATGCCACCACCGCGCTCGACCGCCGGCTGGCGGCGGCCCAGGCGGAACTCGACCGGCTGGAGGAGCTCGGGGCCAGTGGCGGCGCCGTGCAGCTCCATGCCGACCGCGTGACGCTGGCGGAGCAGGGGCTGGAGCGGGCCCGCGGCGAGGCGCGCACGGCGCGGCAGCGCTGGCGGAAGGCGCTCGAGCACCGCGGCCTGCCCGCCACGCTCTCCCCGCGCGAGGTCCGGCAGATCTCCACCCATCGGCACACGCTGCTGACGCTCGACGACGACCGGCGCCGGCTCTCGGAGGAGGCCCGGCACAAGCGCGAGGAGGTGGCCGCCTGCGCACGGCGGATCGACGAACTGCTCGTGGAGTGCGAGATCGTGCCCGAGTCCACGCCCCTCGACCACCTCCGCCTCCTCCAGGAACGGCTCGATGCGGAGAAGGCCCTGGTTCGACGCCGGGGATCGCTCACCCGGCGGCTGGAGGCGGCCCGGCGCCGGCATCGGCACGTCGTCCGCCAGGTCCGCGTGGCCGAGCGGGCGGTCCGCGAGTTCTACACCCGCTGGGGAGTGACGACCGAGCAGGACTTTCTCGCCAAGGTGGACCGGCGGCCCGAGTACGAGCGCGCCCGCGGTGAGGCCGAGGCGGCCGAGACGGCCTGGCTCGACGCCCGGCGGCGCACGAGCGAGCCGGCCGACATCGACCGCTGGCTGGCCGAAGTGCATGTCGTGCCGCTCGACCGCCGGCTCGCCGACGCCTGCGCCGTCACCGGCCGCCATCGCGCCGCGCGATCGGCACTCGAGTCTCGGCGCCGTGAGGTTTCGGCCCGCGTCGAGGCCGCGGCCCGCGACCGGGGAACCGAGCCGCTGCAGGTCGAACTCGCCGAGGTCGAGGAGCGGCTGGGTGCGCAGCGCGACCGGCGCCGGCTGCTCGAGCAGGCCCGCCGGCTGTTGGAGGAGACGCGTGCCGTGGTCGCCCGCGACCATCAGCCGCCGGTGCTGCGCGAGGCGTCGCGCTGGCTGGCCCGGCTCACGGGCGGCCGCTATCCGGCCATCATCACGGCGATCGACGAGGCCCGGCTCGACGTCCGCGATGCCGACAACGGGCTGTGGAGCCCCGAGCGGCTCAGCCGGGGAACCCGCGAGCAGGTGTTTCTCGCCCTCCGACTCGCCCTGATCCGCGACCTCGGCCGGCACGACGTCAGCCTGCCGATCGTCATGGACGACGCGCTGGTCAACTTCGACGACGCCCGGGCACGGGCGGCGGCCCGCGTGCTGGTCGAGTTCGTCGCCGAGCAGGCTGCCGACCGGCAGATGATCGTGCTCACCTGCCACGAGCACGTGGCCCGCATCTTCCACGAGTCCGGCGCCCACGTCCGCTCGTTCACCGACCCGGACCCGCTCTGGGGGCCGCCCGCGCCGCGTTCCCGGCCGGTGCGTGCGATCGAACCCGCCCCGCTGCCGCAGCCCGTGGTCAGCGTCGCGGCGGCCGAACCGGTGCCGGAACCGCCGTCCGTCGAGCCGAGCCCCGACCTCTGGCCCGCCGAGGCGTTTTTCTTCGGCCCTTCCGCCGCACGCCCGGACAGCCCGGGGACCGCCGCCGACCGGCGGGGTAGCCGGCGGCAGGCGGCCCGGACGCGTCGCAGGCGCTGACGTTCCTCGCGAAGCGAAGGCCCGTGCTGCTGCGGCTGGCGCGGGCGGCTCGGGCCCGACGGAGACGCATCACGGGCGCCGCGGGCGGAAGATCGACAGGCTCCACGTGACCACCGTGGCCCGCGTGGCCAGCCGCGCGGCGAGGGACACGAGGAAGTTCGTCCAGCCCGGGATCACGTACTGCCGACCGGCGTCGAACGCCGCCAACCCGGTGCGGACCACCGTCGTCACGTCCTGCCCGCGGTTGCGCTCGGCCCAGCCGGGAACGCCGGAGTGGTCGAAGAACTCGGTTCGCGTCGTTCCCGGGCAGAGCGTCGTCACGGTGATCCCGCGCGGCCGCAGCTCCGCCCACAGGGCCTCGCTGAAATGCAGCACGTACGCCTTGCTCGCCGCGTACACCCCCATGTAGGCCGCGGGCTGAAACGACACGACCGATCCGATGTTGATGATCCCGCCGTGCCCGCGTTGGACCATCTCCTGCGCCGCCAGGAGCGTCAGCTCGGTCAGGCACGCGACGTTGACCTGGATCAACTCCAGCGCCCGGCCAACGTCGGCGTCCTCCACAAACGACACCATCCCGAAGCCCGCGTTGTTGACGAGCAGTTCCACCGTGATGCCGCGCCGGGACACCTCGGCGAGCAGGTCCCGACCCGCACGGGGCAGGGACAGATCGGCGAGCACGATCTCGCAGCGGATGCCGTGGGCCGCCTCGAGCTCCCGCGCCACGGCCTGCAGGCGATCCTCACGACGGGCGACCAGCACGCAATGCATGCCGCGGGCAGCAAGCTGCCGGGCGAACTCGGCTCCGATCCCCGACGAGGCCCCGGTGACAAGACACCACCGACCGGCGTACGCTTGCACCATGGTGGAACATCCGAGGTGGGCAGCCCGAATCCCTCGTCCCGGCTGCGGAGCCGGAACGCTCTCGCCGGAAGGATAGCCCGGCCGACGGCGGCGCCACCAGCGGCGTGGCCGGCATCCGATACCGACTGGATTCATCATGCCCCGCCAACCGCCTCCAGCGGCCCACCACGACCGCTTCGCCCGCAGCGCCTGGATTCTGCTCGATTGGGCCGCCAGCGCGTTCTCGACCGTGCTGATCACGCTCGTCGTGGCCTACGTCGAAAAACTGGTGTTCGCGACGGGCGGCTGGGGTGTCGAGGCCGGGGTCATCTGGGCCTGGACGCTCGCGGCGGCGATGCTCGCCTCTGCCGTGCTGGTGCCGTGGGTCGCGGCCTGGGCGGATCGTCGCGACGTCCACCAGCGGGCGGTCATCGTCGCCACCTGCGTCGGCGCCGGGGGCTTGGTCATGCTGGCCGCCGTGCCACCCGAGGCCCGGATCGCCGTCGTGGCCGCGGTCGTCACGGCCTGCGTCGGCTTCGACGTCGCGCAGGTGTTCACCGGCAGCCTGCTGCACCGCGTCGCCGGGGATGGGGAAACCGATCGCCTCTCCGCCTTCGGCTTCGCCGCCGGCTACGCCGGCGGCGCGATCGCGCTTGTGATCGCCACGGCCGTCGTCAGCGCCCACGCCCGCCTCGGCCTCGACCTCGCCGGCGGCCTGCGGGCCGCGTTCGCCGTCACGGCGGCGTGGTGGCTCGTGTTCTCCGTGCCGGCAGCAGTCGCCCGCTTCGGCCACGGTGACGGCGGCCGGCATGCCGCGTCTCCCGGCCGAGAGCTCGGCGCGTTCGCGATGAGCCTGTGGCGTGCCGCGCCCGGGTCCGGCGACCGGGCGTTCGCCGCGGTCCTCGGCGGGTCGATGCTGGCCCTCGGCGGCGTGCAGACGGCGATCGCGCAATTCTCGAGTCTCGCCTTGCAGCGGTTCGACCTCGACGGCCCCGCGTTGGTGCGGCTCGTGCTCCTCGTGCAGGCGGTGGCGCTGCCCGGTGCCATCCTCGTCGGCTGGCTCTCGACGCGGGTCGGCCGAAGGCCGGCCACCCTGCTCTGCTTCGGCGGCTGGATCGTCGTGCTCGTGCTCGCCTGGTTCGTGGAGACGACGCAGCAACTCTACGGTCTCGCCGTGCTGCTGGCGTTGGTGCTCGGGGGCATCCAGAGCCTGCTTCGTGCCGCCGTCGCGGCGCTCGCTCCACCCGGACATGCAGGCGTGTCGTTCGGCCTGCTCCAGGTGGGCACGAAGCTCTCGGGCTTCGCCGCCGGCCTCGCCTTCGGCGGGCTGCAGCTGGCGACGGGCAGCCCGCAGTCCGGACTCCTCGTGCTGATCGCGCAGCTCGCCATCGGCTGGTGGCTCGTCCGCCGCCTGGCCTGACGAGCCGGGCGTCCCGACGCGCCGGGCGGCGCCAGCCGCCACATGAGCCGCAGCGCCTCGTGATGCCGCCGGGGCACCTCCCCTGGCGTCCGTCCATACCGTACACTGCCCGCACTGCCGGGAGACGGACCGAACTCAGAGTGGCTGGCCGCTCACGGCGACCCGTGATCGAAGGAGAACCATGATGAGGGTCAATCGCCGCGTGGTGTTCTGCACGTTGACGGCCGTGGTGTCGCTTATGTCCCAGGGAATCGCACAGGAAAAAAAGATGCTGCCAAGATGCTTTTTGGATATCTCCGCCGGTGACGAGAAACTCGGCCGGATCGTGGTCGAACTACGGTCCGACGTCGTGCCCAAGACCGCGGAGAACTTCCGTGCCCTGTGCACCGGTGAGAAGGGCTTCGGCTTCAAGGGAAGCTCGTTCCACCGCGTCATCCCCGACTTCATGTGCCAGGGGGGCGACTTCACGAACCACAACGGCACCGGCGGCAAGTCGATCTACGGCGAGAAGTTCGCCGACGAGAACTTCACGCTCAAGCACACGGGGCCGGGCGTGCTGAGCATGGCGAACGCCGGGCCGAACACCAACGGCTCGCAGTTCTTCCTCTGCACCGTGAAGACGCCGTGGCTCGACGGCAAGCACGTCGTCTTCGGCCAGGTGGTGGAGGGGATGGACGTAGTCAAAAAGATGGAGTCCCTCGGGACGCAGTCCGGCAGGACGTCCAAAAAGATCGAGATCACCGACTGCGGCGAGCTGAAGCAGTAGACATGCCCTGAACGCGACGGGGGCCGTGACGGCCGACTGTTCGGGGAAACGCGTATCGAGTCAGCGGCGGCCGGCGTCATGCCGGCCGCCGCCGACTGACATGCCTCCACTGAAACGTCGCCCCTTTCAGAGAGAGAATCTCTGGGGGGTACCATTGGCCGACCTATCTTTACTTCGGCAGCAGGTCGTCTTTTCATTTCCCTTGGCAAAGGTAGATCGATGACGCGGTTTCACGCTCGATTGCAGTGCTGGCACGTGTTGCTTGGCGCTTTCTGGTTCTGTTTTTCGGGAGTGCACGCTCCGCAACTCATTGCCTCTGAAATAGAGTTGGACCGAATGGTGCTGCCGATCCGAGAACCCGCAGCGCCTGTTTACAAAGATCTGGACGCGCGCAACGTCGCTCCGCCTCCTCGCTGGCAGGTTCAAGCCCCGGCGGGTGCACCGAATGTCATCGTGGTGCTGATTGACGACATCGGCTTTGGCCACTCCAGCGCTTTCGGCGGTCCCTGCAAGATGCCGACCTTGGAGCGGCTCGCTCAGAACGGCTTGAAGTACAACCGCTTTCACACCACCGCGCTCTGCAGCCCCACCCGCACCGCGCTGCTCACCGGCTACAACCACCACAGCAACAATGCCGGCGCGATCATGGAAGTCGCCACGGCTTTCCCGGGAAACACGGGCGTGCGGCCGCAGTCGATTACGCCGATGGCTGAAGTGCTGCGACAGAACGGTTATTCGACTTCCGCTTGGGGCAAGTATCACGAAACGCCGCCATGGGAAGTCAGTGTCAGCGGTCCCTTTGATCGCTGGCCCACGCATTCCGGCTTCGATGAGTTTTACGGCTTTATCGGGGGCGAGACCAATCAGTGGGACCCGATGATCGCCCACGGCACGACCTTCAAGCGCAAGCCGGAGAACGATCCCGATTATCACTTCACCACGGACATGACGAATCAGGCGATCTCCTGGATGCAGGCCCAGCAGTCGCTGACTCCGGACAAACCGTTCTTCATGTATTTTGCAACGGGCGCGACGCACGCGCCGCACCATGCACCGAAAGAGTGGATCGAAAAGTATCGCGGTCAGTTTGATATGGGCTGGGACAAGCTGCGCGAGCAGACCTTGGCTCGGCAGATCGAACTGGGTGTCGTTCCGCCGGGCACCAAGCTCGCGTCGAAGCCTCAAGCGATCAAGGACTGGGATCAATTGACCCCGGATGAGCGCCGACTGTTTGCCCGGCAGATGGAAGTCTTTGCCGGTTTCGCTTCGCACACCGACAACGAAGTCGGGCGACTGGTGCAGAGCCTCGATGAGATGGGCGAACTGGACAACACCCTCATCGTCTATCTCGTGGGCGACAACGGTGCGAGCGCCGAGGGCGGCATGCTCGGGATGTTCAACGAGATGACCTACTTTAATGGCGTGGCTGAAACGACGGAATTCATGCTGCAGAAGATCGACCAGTGGGGCGGACCGGAATGCTTTAACCATTTTGCGGCGGGTTGGGCCGTGGCCGGAAACACTCCGTTCACGTGGACCAAGCAGGTCGCCAGTAATTTCGGCGGAACCCGCAACGGCATCGTGTTTCATTGGCCCAACGGGATCAAAGCCAAGGGCGAAGTCCGCAGCCAGTTCCATCACGTCGTCGACCTGGCGCCGACGATCTTCGAGGCCGCTCGAGTGCCGGCTCCCAAGGAGGTCAATGGCGTTCCGCAGAAGCCGATCGAAGGGGTGAGCATGACTTACAGTTTCGACGCCCCGAAGGCTCCCGAACGACGCAAGACGCAGTACTTCGAGATCGCGGGCAATCGCGCGGTCTATCACGATGGCTGGTTCGCCGGAACGATTCACAAAGCTCCCTGGGAGGGCGTGCCTCGCCGGCCGCTCGCCCAGGACGTCTGGGAGCTGTATCACGTCGATGAAGATTTCAGCATGGCCCGCAATCTGGCGGCGGACAATCCGGGGAAGCTCAAGGAACTTCAGCAGTTGTTTACTCAGGAGGCGATTCGTCACCAGGTTCTACCGATCGACGATCGGACGATTGAGCGGTTTGACCCGAAGGTTGCCGGACGGCCTGATCTGATGAATGGGCGGACCGAGTTGACGGTCTATCCGGGCATGGTGTTCATGCCGGAAAATGCGTTCATCAATGTCAAGAATGCCTCGTTCGATCTTGAAGCCGATGTCGAAGTGGAGGGCGACAAGAGCCATGGCGTGCTGCTCGCGCAGGGCGGCCGCTTCGGTGGCTGGGCCTTCTGGGTCAAGCACGGCACACCTGTCTTCACGTACAACTTCCTTGGCTTGGAGTTGTATCAGGTAGAGGGTACGCGCGCGATTCCTGACGGCAAGCACAAGCTGAAGGTCGCCTTCGACTACAGCGGGGCCGGAGCGCGCGGCGCGGGAGGTAAGGCCAGTCTGTTCATCGACGGGGAGAAAGTTGGCGAAGGCAAAGTCGCGAAGACACATGCCAACACCTTCTCGCTCGACGATACGGCTGACACCGGTGTCGATACCGGCACTGCCGTTGATGAGGCTTATGGCGAAGGCGAGAAGAATGCCTTTTCCGGGCGTCTGAAGCAGGTGAAAATTCGGGTTCGCGGGGCGCACCAAAGCACTCCATGATGGCGCGGTCGGCGCGGCACGGCGTCGGGGCGCAGCGCACGAGGCGCAGGGTCAGTCGCAGAGCCAGCGCATCAGCGATTCGACGCTCGGCAGCCGCCGCCGGTTGACCCAGCGGAAGACCACGACCGCGACGACCAGGAACAGCGCCGCGAGCACCAGCGACTGCCAGCCCGGTCAGGAGGTCGAAGAAGAGGTCGAAGAAGAATGTGGCGAGTCATCAACAAGGAGCAAGTCCAATGGCAGGGTTCAGCAAGATCTATCTCGTTGGCCGCGAAGGGGGCTTCCAGGGAGCCGATGGCATCAACGACGTCGCCCTTCAGATCTGGGTTGGCGACGGCAACCGCCAGTGGCTCGAACCCCATTACTTCAACGCCAAGCCCCAGCCGCTCTCGAAGGTGAACCGGATCGTCCCGGCCGGCCCCGATCACCCCGACGCCCTCATTGACGCCTGCATCGCCTTCTACCCCCAGCACTTCCGCTCCTGCCCGTCGCTCGCCGAAGCTGCGATTGTCCTCAACGACACCGACTGCCTCGACTTCGATCTCGGCACGACGAACGTACCGGTGATCTGGAAGCAGCTCCGCGAGGAAGCCCGGCCACTCTTCAAGCAGCTCTGTGTCATGCAGGCGAGGCTCGAACGGGTCGACTGATCGCTTTCAAAGAACACCGGCAGCGGACGGGGGACGAGAGCTGAAATCGCCGCACGCCCCTTCGGCCCCGGGGCTTCTCACGACGGTCCGCCGCCGTCGGGCGGGGCGAATCCCTTCTGCACCGCATCCTCGAGACGAGCGATCTCGTCGTCGCGGAGCAGGGGAAAGTGTGACTGTCGCTTCGCCGCCGAGAGCGTGCCGCCGTTTTGCTGGCAGAGGCGAATGAAGAGGTCGAGCTTCCGCGCGGGAAGATCGACCACCTCCTGCATGAGACGCTTCGTGCGGTCGTAGCCTTTCAGGAAGGCGAGCTCCTCCGGGAGATCCCTCTCGATCGTCTGCTCCACGAACCGGAAGAGGGCCTCGGCCTGCCGCGTCAGATCGGGGAAGCGATACCACTCGGAACGGTCACTGCGAACCGTCATCTGCCCCTCAGCGTCGAGGGAGTAATCGACGATCTCGAGCAACGGCCGCGAAAAGGCTTCGAGAGACGCATCGTAGGCTTGCGGGTCGCGGAGCATCGCCGCCGACACTGGCACGATGATTTCCTGCGGCGTGAAGCGCCGGATGGCGAGGACGTTGTGGATCAGGAAGCGGTGGATGCGGCCGTTGCCATCCTCGAAGGGATGCGTGAAGACGAAGCCGTAGCCGATCGCCGCCGCGTGGATCACCGGATGAATCGCCGCCTCGCGGAGCCTCCCGTCGGCGGCGATGAGCCCCGCCATGAGTGACGACACTTGCTCCGGTCGCGGGCAGACATGATGAACGCGTTCCTGGCCGAACGACACCGATTCGCCGACGTAGTTCTGGACGGAGCGGTAGTCCGATTCCCGGTAGCGAGGATCGACGATCGCATTCTGGAGTGACACGAGCTTCGCCTTTTCACACCAGTTCTCGCGATGGGCCCGACCAAGCAACTCGACGAACCGTTCCGTCCGGTCAGGCGACGGCTCCTCACGCTCGATGGCAAACGAGCTCTTGGTCTCTTTCGTGTAAAGGTAGGCTAGGGCACGAGCGAGGACATCGGCGGGGCAGTCAGCGATCAACGCGGCACATCGCTCCCCCATGTTCGCCGCGGCGAAGGTCTCGAGATCGGGCGTCCGCCGCACCAGAGGCGCGAAAGACCGGAATCCGAGAAGGTTGTCGTTGATGCGTTGCCGGGGCGCACGCCGGCCACGCGGCGCCGTGAAGTATTCCTCCGGAGGCAACAGATCGATGTAGTTGCCGCTAGTCATGTCGTCGAGCGGGAGGCGTTTTTCAGTGAGCCACTCGTAGAGGTACCAGAGCCGGCGGCGGTACTTCCCGAACGGGGCTTCGGCGATGAACGTCGCCAATCCGTCGACGTCGATCACCTTGAAGATCTCCGCCAGCAGCGCGAGATTCGTGCCGTCGTTCTTGAGGGCGAACTCGAGGTGGTCGAAGTCTGAATCGCCCGGCCAGTAGACCGGGATGTAGATCTCCAGGACGCTCCCGTTGGGCCCGATCGATTCCCGCCGCACACCGCCAACGGCAACGAACGATTCGTGCCAGTTCGGCATCGCTTTCAGGGCATAGCGCTCGACCAGACGGGCGTACCCGGCGGGTCCACCCGGGCCCTCGGTCAACTCTGGCATGATCGATTCACCCTAAAGCTCAAAAAACGATTACCGAATCACAAAAACGTTTCTTTTTTCACGGAACACAACAAAAACGATTCTTCTCGGCAAAAAAAACGTGTACGGTCCAGCAGAAACGTTTATGGATGGCCTATCTTCTGAAAAAACGTATTCCGCGGGCCGGTAGATGTCAAATCGGCCCTGAGGAAGGGGGAGCCGGTCCGCAAGCAGCCTGCGGGGCACTGGCTTTGGATCGAGCCGCGGGCCAAGGCAGCCCGGCTGGAAGTGGGCCTGCCTCCCCCGCTGCGGGGGCGGTTCATGGCGTACGATGACCATTCTTCTGCTTCCTGATTGGCTCCGCCACGCCCGGCCCCCCCATGACACTCCTACGCGACCTGATCGAGATCCCTGAGTCGCTCCCCGCCAACCGGTTCGTCCTCCGGCTCTCCGAGGGAATCCTTGGCCACGCTTACCGAGAGGGTCCGCCGGCGTGTCGTGCGTTGGTTCCGCATGCAGCGGCTCCTCGACGCCCATGCGGTCGGCGG
>Ga0208721_1000306_pt1 | contig 11247 bp, 8 predicted proteins | sample LakMenEpi17Aug10_FD_150705 | JGI IMG/M metagenome (GOLD analysis project Ga0208721, IMG submission 150705) | Freshwater microbial communities from Lake Mendota, WI - 17AUG2010 deep hole epilimnion (SPAdes) | ecosystem: Environmental > Aquatic > Freshwater > Lentic | place: Lake Mendota, Madison... | reverse complement strand
CGACATCCACAGCCTCTGACGGCATTCCATGCCACGGTGCGGACGGCCCGCGAGAAGAGCGGTTTCAAGGCGGGCTCGAGCCAACGAGAAAAACCCGGCCTTGAGCGTGGATAGGAAGCCCCTCGGCACCTCGAAGCGAGCGTCGCATTCAGCCAGGCCAGTCCCGGCTGTTGCTCCTCATGGTCCTCGCTGCTCGGCCGACGCTTGCCGAAGTGCCATTGGCCGACCTATCCTTAGGCCCGTGAGGAAGGTCGTGCGGGGCATCCTCGCCCTGGGCGACTATCCGTTGCCTGTGCCGCTGTACGGGGAGCCTCGCGTGCTCCCGGCTGCCGCGTTCGACCCACGCCTCCACCGCCGGCTGGCGGCGGAACTCGAGGCCGCTGCCGGCCAGTCGGGGGCTTCCGTCCCCACGATCGAATCAGGGGCGTGCTGCCGTGACGGTCACGGCCATGCCCAGCAAGTTTCAGAAGTCGCGGCGCGTCGCCGCGACGATGTTCCGGTGGATGCTGCCGACCCGCCCGCGCCAGCTTGTCATGGCGACGGACGGGAAAGTCGGCCCACCGGGACGGTCCCCGAAGGGATTGTTCCGTCTCGTGCACAACTGCGAATAGCGGCGGCCGGACTTGAACCGGCGACACCCGGCTTATGAAGCCGGTGCTCTAACCAACTGAGCTACGCCGCCCTGCGGCCGAACTATAACGCGCGAATCCGCGGGCGTCAGCAGGCCTCGCTCACACCCGGTCTTCGCATGGGTCCGTGCGCCCCTCGCGCATGTCCTGCACCCGCCACGGCGGCACAAGACCGCAGCGTCCGCGCGGCACCGGCTCCCAGCCATACCACGACCGGAACGTGCGGTACGCGGGGGAGTGCGGCAGGCTGTCGTTCGTCCCGATAGACCGTCTGGTCGATCGCCATCGGAAACACGTCCTGCCAACCCGTCACCACTCACCCGCCCCGGCTCGACGCCAGCAGGATCACCGCCCGCTTGCCGTCGGTGTGGTACGGATCGCCCGTCAGGTTGCGCCGCGGCGCCGTCCGCGCACAGGCCCCGACTCCGGCCGCGTAGCCCGCCAGCTTGACCCGACCCGCCGAGAGCAGGTCCTCGAGCACGTAATCCCGCGACTCGTCCACGTCGGGATCGATGCGGTGCGTCGTCAGGTTCCAGGCCCGCGTCGTGAACCGCACGCCGATGTCCCGGCTCACCTGCCCCACCCACACCGGCAATCCCTCGAACGACAGCGGCGCCAGCCAGAGCCGGAGGTGCAGCCGCTCGTTGATCGACTTCCGCGTCCGCTGCAGCGCCACATCCTGGTCGCGGCCGAACAGGTAGAGCGGGCTGACCGGCGAGTAGCGGTAGTCGGCGCCGAGGAGGAACGCCCGCACCGTCTTCCAGCAGGTGGCGAGCGTGATCGTCTCGCTCTCATCCCAACGGGCGGCAAAGCAGCCGAGCAACGTCTCGAAGTCGCCCACCACCACGAGATTCACCGGGTCGCCGTGCCGCGAGGCGGCGGCGTTCGTCGTGACCGCCGGCAACGCCACCAGTCGCGAGACGAACTCGGCGGGCGTGCAGGGGGCGACCGTGCCCGGCGGACAGACGCTGGCGAAGTCCCGGCCGTGATAGTCGGCCGCGATCCCCGGCACCGGCACCGTGAACACGAAGTCAGTCTCGGCAGCGTCGCCGGCACGGGCGCCGGCGATCGCCCGGCTCAGGTCGGCCACCGTCGTCAGCCTGACGTGCACCGACTTCGTCCCCAGGTCGAGCCCCGTGAACACGAACCCCTCGGCCGTCTCTCCCGGCCCGATCGGCCCCAGTCGAAACCCGCGGTCGCGGAAGAACTCGTCCATCCTTCCGTTGGCGAGGTAGGCCGTCACGAGCTTCAGTGGAACGAGCGCCAGCAGGGGCAAAAACAGCCAGCCCATCGCCCCGAACGCCGACAGCCGCCGGCCGATCGAGAAATGGTTCAGTGCCGCCGCCTCCAGCGGCGTGAAGTAGTCGGCGTCGATGCTCAAGAGCTGCAGTCGCACGCTCTCCGCGGCCCGGTTCACGATCCGCAGGAACACCGGCTGGATGCCGCGCCGCGCCAGATCGACGCCGAACAGCCGGCGGCTCTCCTCGGCAGTCAGCACGGCGACCGTGACGGACGCCCGCGCATCCTCACGGCTCTGGGCCCGCTGCATGAAGGAGTCGGTCGTCGGCGACGGCCCATAGGGAGTGATCACCAGCCGCCAGAGACGGGCAGGAATCGCGCGGAGCAGGCGGCGCAGACCGTTCACGGCACGTCTCCCCGCATCCGGCAACGACAGCGGCCCGGGCACCTGCCCGGGCCGCTCGCATGCGTCGTATCGGGATCGGATCCCGGGTGGCTCACTCGACCAGATTGCACGACGCCTTCACGACGGCGTCGATCTTCTCGTCGGACAGGGCCCCCTTGGCGAAGGCATGGTTCGCCTTGACCGTCCCCTCCTTGTAGCAGACCACCGTGAGGTCGGCGTCCGGGGCGATCTTCAGGTCCCCGGGGCCGTGCTTGGCGTCCTCCGGCACGACGAAGGCGATCCGCTTGATGCCGTGCTTGGTGGCGAACTCGGTGGCGGCTTTCTTCAGCGAATCCTCGTCGGCGCCGATCATGTTGACGAAACCGGAGAGCTTGTCGTCCTTGTGCTCCTCCAGTTCCTCGTCGAGCTTCTTGAGGAGCTTGGCAAGCCGGTCGTCGGCGGTCCGGGCAAACAGCATGACCACGGGCCGGGCACCCATCTTGCAGCGATAGCAGAGCTTGCGACCGTCGGCGACGCCGTCGTCCGGGTTGCCGGCAACCTTCGTCACCTCGAACGCCCCGACCGTGTCGCCGACCTGCGGGCCGCTCGTGACCTCGGCAACCGCACTGCCCGCGATCGACAGCACGAGGGCCGCCACCACACCACGCACCATTGAACGCATAACGTGTACTCCGTTCCTTCGTTGCCGCCCCGGGACGGAGCACCTCGCCCCGCACCGCGACCGCCTGTTCCCGTCAGCGTACCGCAGGTACGATCTTTCGGGCAACGCGCGGGTCGCTCCTGGGAACAACCGCACGCTCCACGCAGCGGAGCGGCCACGCTTTTCGCCGCGTTCCTCACGGAGGCCTCATGACCACGACCGCCACGCCCCGCCGCCCGGCGGTTCCGACCGTGCGGCAGACGCAGCTCTTCATCGACGGCCAGTGGACGCCGGCAAAGAGCGGCAGGACGTTCGCCACGCTCAATCCGGCCACCGAGGAGGTCATCGCCCAAGTCGCCGAGGGGGACGCCGCCGACGTCGATGCCGCCGTGCGGGCCGCCCGCAAGGCCTTCGACGAGGGGCCGTGGCCGCGGATGGACGCCCGCGAGCGCGGCCGGCTCATGCTCCGGCTCGCCGACCTGATCGAGGCCGAGATCGACGAACTCGCCGCGCTCGAGTCGCTCGACAACGGCAAGCCCGTCCGCGACGCCCGGACCGGCGACATCCCCCTCGCCCTCGACTGCCTGCGGTACTACGCCGGCTGGGCCGACAAGATCCATGGCCAGACGATCCCCATCAGCGGCAACTACTTCTGCTACACCCGGCGCGAGCCGGTCGGCGTGGCCGGTCAGGTGATCCCCTGGAATTTCCCGATCCTGATGGTGGCCTGGAAGTGGGGTCCGGCGCTCGCCGCCGGCTGCACGATCGTGATGAAGCCCGCCGAGCAGACGCCGCTCACCTGCCTGCGGCTCGCCCGGCTCGCCCAAAAGGCCGGCATCCCCGACGGTGTGATCAACGTCGTGCCCGGCTTCGGCCCGACCGCGGGCGCCGCGATCGTCAAGCACCCGGGCATCGACAAGGTGGCGTTCACCGGCTCCGGCGAAACGGCGCAGATCATCATGCGTCAGGCGGCCGACCAGCTGAAGCGGCTGACGTTCGAACTCGGCGGCAAGAGCCCGAACATCGTCTTCGCCGACGCCGATCTCGACGCCGCCGCGGCCGGGGCCCACATCGGCATCCACCTCAACCAGGGGCAGTGCTGCTGCGCCGGCTCGCGGCTCTTCGTCGAGGACAGGATCCACGGCGCATTCGTGGAGCGGGTGGTGGAGATGAGCCGCCGCCGGAGGGTCGGCGACCCCTTCGATCCCGCCACCGAGCAGGGGCCGCAGGTCGACAAGGCCCAGTTCGACAAGATCATGGGCTACATCGAGTCGGGAAAGCGCGAGGGGGCGACCTGCGCCACCGGTGGCAAGCGGGTGGGCGACCGGGGCTTCTTCATCGAACCGACCGTGTTCACGAACGTCGAGGACGAGATGGCGATCGCCCGCGAGGAGATCTTCGGCCCGGTGCTGTCGGTGCTGAAGTTCTCCGACATGGACGAGCTGATCCGCCGGGCCAACGCGACCCCGTTCGGTCTGGCCGCCGCCGTCTGGACCCGCGACGTGGCCCGGGCCCATGCCGTGGCCAGGCGGCTCCGCGCCGGCACGGTGTGGGTCAACTGCTACGACGTCTTCGACGCGGCGGCCCCGTTCGGCGGCTTCAAGCAGTCGGGCTTCGGCCGCGAGCTCGGCGAACGCGGCCTCGACCCCTACCTGGAAACGAAGACCGTGACCGTGAGCCTCGACTGACACGACGGGAGCAGACCGGATGGGACGATTCTTCGGCAGGGTGACGACCGGCGGCGGCTGGCGGGCCGTGTTCTACACGCTCAAGAAGTCCCGGCAGGCCGGCGGCCTGTGGAAGTTCTGGAAGGCGATGCGGTCGCGGAACGCCTGCAAGACGTGCGCGCTCGGCATGGGGGGCCAGGCCGGCGGCATGGTCAACGAGGCGGGCCATTTCCCCGAGGTCTGCAAGAAGTCGTTCCAGGCGATGGTCGCCGACATGCAGGGGGGCGTGAAGCCGGAGTTCTTCGCCACCTACTCGATCCCGCAGCTGCGGGCCTTCACGCCCTACCAGATGGAGCACGCCGGCCGGCTCGTGCAGCCGGTGATCCTCGAGAAGGGCTCCCAGCACTACCGGCCCATCGAGTGGGACGAGGCGCTGGAGCGGATCGCGGCCGCACTGAAGCGAACCGCCCCGGACGAGTCGTTCTTCTACTTCAGCGGCCGCTCGAGCAACGAGGCGGGCTTCCTCCTCCAGCTCTTCGCCCGGCTCCACGGCACGAACCACGTCAACAACTGCTCCTACTACTGCCACCAGGCCAGCGGTGTCGGACTGGCCAGCGTGATCGGCACCGGCGCGGGTACGGTCAAGCTCGACGACATGGAGAACGCCGACTGCGTGCTCCTCATCGGCGGCAACCCGGCAAGCAATCATCCGCGCATGATGCGGACGCTGATGATGGTCCGGCGCAACGGCGGCAAGGTGATCGTCGTCAACCCGATCGTCGAGACGGGGCTCGTCAACTTCTCCGTCCCCAGCGACGCCTGGGCGCTGATGTTCGGCGCCGAGATCGCCAGCACCTACGTGCAGCCCCATGTCGGTGGCGATCTGGCCCTCGTCTACGGGATGATGAAGCGGCTGCGCGAGATCCATGCCGCCCGGCCCGTCAATGCCGCCGGCGAGCCGGTGATCGACGAGGAGTTTTTACGACAGCGTTGCACCGGCTGGCCAGAGCTCGCCGCCCGGCTCGATGCCCTCTCCTGGGAGGAGATCGTGGCCGCCTCGGGCGTGTCACGCCGCGAGATCGAGGCGATCGCGGGGCAGTACGCCGAGTCGCGCCGGGCGATCTTCGCCTGGACGATGGGCGTGACCCACCACCTCCACGGCGCCGCCACGGTCCAGGCGATCGCGGCCTTGGCTCTCATGCGCCGGATGGTGGGCCGGCCCGGCGCCGGCCTGCAGCCGATCCGCGGCCACTCCAACATCCAGGGCATGGGCACGGTCGGCGTCACGCCGACGCTCAAGCAGGCCCTCTTCGACCGGCTCCAGAGCCACTACGGCGTCACGCTGCCGACGACCAAGGGCTACGACACGCTCGAGTGCCTCGACGCGGCCGACGCCGGGCGGATGCGGCTCGCCGTCTGCCTCGGCGGCAACCTGTATGGGGCCAGCCCCGACGCCACGTATGCCGCCCGGGCTCTCGGCAAGCTCGACATGCTCGTGTCGCTGAACACGTCGCTCAACACCGGCCACGCCTGGGGCACGGCCGCCGAGGAGACGATCATCCTGCCCGTCCTCGCCCGCGACGAGGAGCCGGAGCCCTCCACGCAGGAGAGCATGTTCAGTTACGTCCGCCTCTCCGACGGCGGGCCGGCGCGGCACGTCGGCCCGCGGGCCGAGGTGGCGATCATCGCCGACCTTGCCGCCCGCGTCCTCGGCACGGGCGGGCCCGTGGACTGGGGGCAGATGGCCCACACGACCACGATCCGCCGGGAGATCGCCCGCATCGTGCCCGGCCTCGAGCAGATCGCCGACATCGACCGCACGAAGAAGGAGTTTTCGATCCCCGGCCGGGCCATCGACACGCCCGCCTTCCCCACGGCCGACGGCCGGGCCCACCTGGCGGTTCACGACCTGCCCCCGGCCCCCGACGGCCTGCAGTTGATGACGATCCGCAGCGAGGGGCAGTTCAACACCGTGGTCTACGAGGAGGAGGATCTGTACCGCAACCAGACGCGGCGCGACATCGTCCTCATCCATCCCGACGACATCGCCCGCTTCGGCCTCGTCGCCGGCGGCCGCTGCCGGATCCGGAGCACGGCCGGCGAGATGCGCGGTCAGATCGTTTCGGCCTTCGACCAGATCCGGCCGGGCTCCGTGGCGATGTACTATCCGGAGAGCAACGTCCTCGTGCCCAAGGCCGCCGACCCGCTCTCGCGGACACCCGCCTACAAGAGCATCGCCGTCGCCATCGCCCCCGACGACGCGGCCCTGCCGGTGCTCCGGCCCGCCCCCGAGATCCGCGCCGCCGGCACGCCAAAAGAGAAGATGAACCAGTGCGGCTGACGCCCGGAACGAACCACGGCCCTTACCCGCCTCCATGACGGACCATCTGGACCGGTTCGGCGAACGATACGGTGAGCCGGCCAGACATGGTCGTGGAGGTTGTCAGTGACGACGAGGCGAGCCGGGTTCGTGATTACGAGGACACACATCACGACTACGCGGCCGCGGGCCTTCCCGAGTACTGGATCGTCGATCCTGGGCGGCGGCGTGTGATCGCGCATGTCCTCGGCACGGCTGGATACGCCGTGGCTGGCGAGGATGGTCCAGCCGACGTGGCACCCTCAGGTATCTGCCCCGGTTTCTCAGTACCGGTGGGGCCGTTGTTCGCGTCGGCTTCCGACTCCTGCGGCTGATCGGGGGAGGCAAAGCCGCAACACTGATCCTAGTCATTGTATGTATCCTGTACGCGGTTTGCCGATTCTGGATTGGTCCATGATCGACTGCAGCCGGTCGTTCGTCATGCCGCGCGGCGGCTGGGCTACTCGAAGAGCGACCGCTGCTCGGCCGGCGCGGGCTTGGGCCGCGGTTTCGGCGCGCGGCGGGGTGGTCGCTCGAGCGCGGGCTCACGCGGCGCGGCCGCATCCAGCGGTGAATCGGCGGCCCCATCATCCGCCTCCGGCGCCGCATGCAGCTCCTCCGGCGGCTCCACGGCGAAGGCCGTGTCGAACACAGCCGGGGCAGCGCCCCCCTCGAACCCGGCGAGCAGCTGCCCGGCCCGCTCGATCACCGCCGCCGGCACGCCCGCCAGCTTCGCCACGTGCACACCCCAGCTCTTGTCGGCCGCGCCGGGCACCACCTGGTGGAGGAACACGATCTCGTCACGGTGCTGCCGCACGAGCACCTGCGCGTTGGCGATGCCCGGCAGCCGGGCGAGGTCGGCGAGCTGCAGATAGTGGGTGGCGAACAGCGTCCGGCAGCCCGGCCGGCCGCGCAGGTCCTCGATCACGGCCTGGGCGATCGCCAGCCCGTCGTAGGTGCTCGTGCCGCGGCCGACCTCGTCGAGGATCACGAGGCTCTGCGGCGTGGCCCGGTTGAGAATCCGCGCCGTTTGCGCCATCTCCACGAGGAACGTGCTCGCCCCGCGGGCGAGGTCGTCGCCGGCGCCGATCCGGGCGAAGAGCCGGTCCACGATGCCGATCCGGGCCCGCCGCGCCGGCACGAAGCTCCCCGCCTGGGCGAGCACCGTCATGAGTGCCGCCTGGCGGATGAACGTGCTCTTGCCCCCCATGTTCGGCCCCGTCACGAGGAGCAGCGCGGGCTGGTCGCCCGCGTCGGGCGCCGACCGGGCGGCAAGCGCGATGTCGTTGGCCACGAGCGTGCCGCTCGGCAGCAGGTCCTCGAGTACCGGGTGCCGGCCGGCCGCGACGACGAGCAGGCCGCCCTCGTCGACCTCGGGCCGGACCCATCCCCGCGAGCGGGCCACCGCGGCGAACGACACGAGGACGTCGAGCGTGGCGAGGATGTCGGCCGCCCGGTCGAGCCGGATGCGGGCCGCCGCCACGAACGCCCGCAGCTCGTCGAGGAGCTCGATCTCGCGCCGCACCCCCTCCTCCTCGGCGCCGAGCACCTGCCGCTGCCGCTCGTCGAGCTCGGGCGTGGTGTACCGCTCCGCGTTCTTCACCGTCTGCTTGCGGACGAACTCGGCCGGCACGCGGTCGGCATGCGACCGCCCCACCTCGAGGAAGAAGCCGAACACGCGGTTGTAGCCGACCTTCAGCGAGGCGATCCCGGTCCGCTCGATCTGCTCGGCCTGATAGCGGGTGATCCAGGCCTTGCCGCCGCTGGCGAGCTCGACGAGCTCGTCGAGCCGGGCGTCGCAGCCCGGCCGGATGAAGCCCCCTTCGCGGGCAAAGACCGGGCAGCCCTCGCGGAGCGTGGCCCGCGCCCGCGCGGCGATGTCGGTGCAGGGATCGACCGCGTCGCGGAGCTCGCCGAGCAGTCCGCCGCGGCCCGCCAGCAGCCGGACCACGTCGGGGAGGATCGCCGTGGCGTTGCCGATCCGCTCCAGATCGCGCGGGCCGGCTCGCCCCGAGACGACGCGGCCCACGAGCCGCTCCAGGTCGCCGATGCCGGTGAGCGTGTCCGCGAGCCGCGTTGCCAGGCCGGCGTCGGCGACGAGCGTCGCCACGGCGTCGAGCCGGGCGTCGATCGCGGCCTTGTCCACCAGCGGGGCCGCGATCCACTCCGTCAGCCGCCGGCCGCCCGGAGGCGTCTTCGTCCTGTCGAGCACGCCGGCCAGGGATCCGTCGCGGCGACCGCTGGTCACCGACCGCACCAGTTCCAGACTGCGCCGCGAGGCCTCGTCGATCTCCATCCGGTCGCCGGGCCGCCAGGCGACGAGCGTCTCGATCCGGGCCACCGCCGTCGGCTCGTTCTCCTCGAGGTACGCGACGATCGCACCGGCCGCATCGAGGGCCAACTGGTCGGCGCGAGGCTCGAAGCCGAGCCCCTCCAGCCGCCGGCCCGCGAGCGCCCGGCCGAGGGCGGCGGTCGTCGTGGCCGGGTCGAACCACCAGTCGGGCCGGGGAGTGACCGCCGCCGCTCGCCCCGCCGCCCGCACCAGCTCCCCGACCGCATCCCGGTCGCGTTCCGCGCACACCACCTCGGCGGGCTCGAGCCGGGCGATGTGGTCGGCAGCGTCCTCCCGGGGCACGGTGGCAGCCTCGAACCGGCCCGCCGCCACGTCCACCCAGGCGATGCCGACGACGACGCCGTCGCCCTCCCGGCCGACGACCGCCCGTGGCCTGAGGGCGACGAGCCAGTTCGGCCGGGCAGGATCGAGGAGCGCCTCGTCGGCGGCGATGCCGGGCGTGACGATCCGCGTCACCTCGCGCCTGAGCAATCCCTTCGTCGTCTTCGGGTCGTCGATCTGCTCGCAGATGGCGACGCGGCGGCCGGCCGCCACGAGGCGGACGAGATGCGCATCGAGCTGGTGGTGGGGAAAGCCGGCCATCGGCACGGCGTCGGGCCCCTTGTCGCGGCTGGTGAGCGTGAGGTCGAGGAGCGTCGCCGCCTCGCGGGCGTCGGCACCGAAGAGCTCGTAGAAATCCCCCATCCGGAAGAGCACCAGCGCGCCCGGGCAGCGGGCCTTCGCCGCCTCGAACTGCTGCATCATCGGTGAGTGCTGCGATCCCATGGCCGAGCAGGGCGCCGCCGTACGCAACCGGTCGCGGCCGACCGGAGACGTCAGGCCGGCCAGGCCTCCTCGACGACCGGGTTGGTAAGCACGCCGATGCCGCCGATCTCGACCGACACCGTGTCCCCCGGCTGGAGGAAGACCGGCGGCTGACGGGCGACACCCACCCCGTGCGGCGTTCCGGTGAGGATCACCGTGCCGGGGCGGAGCAGCATGCTCGCCGACAGAAACTCGATCAGCGCGGGCACGTCGAAGATCATGTCGTCGGTGTTCCAGTCCTGCATGACCTGCCCGTTGAGCAGCGTGCGGATCGGCAGCCGGTTGGGATCGGGAATCTCGTCGGGGGTCACGAGCACCGGTCCCAGCGGGCAGAACGTGGCGAACGTCTTGCCCCGGCACCACTGCCCGCCGCCGCCGTTCTTTTGCCAGTCGCGGGCCGACACGTCGTTGGCACAGGTGTAGCCGGCCACGTGGGCCAGCGCCTCCTCCTTGGCGACGTTGTGGCAGGCCGTGCCGATGACGACGGCCAGTTCGCACTCGTAATCCACGGTGTCGCTCCGCAGCTTCCGCGGCAGCACGATCGGGTCTCCCGGGTTCTGCACGGCGCCGGAGTTCTTCATGAACAGCACCGGATGCTCGGGGACCGCCGCGCCGGTCTCCGCGGCGTGCTGCCGGTAGTTGAGCCCGACGCAGAGGATGTCGCGCGGCTCGAGCGGGGCGAGCCGCTTGCCAATCCGGACCTCGACACCGGTGTCGCGCAGCGTGCCGAACAGTTCCCCTTCGAGCCGCGTGGTGCGGCCGTCGGCGTGCTCCCTGGCGAACTGGACGCCGCCGTCGGCGGCGTGGCGGATGATCCTCATGCAAGAACCATGTTTCGGGTGACCAGGCAGCCGAATGCGACGTCGATCCCGCTGCGGGCTGGCGGCCAGTATAAGGATTCATCGCAATCGGCATACCGCGAGCCGCAGTGCGGCCGGCACGGCTTCCCCCTTTGACCGCGGACACCGTGAGTCGTACAACTCAGGTGGTGGCCGCGGCCGCCGATGAGAGGCCCCTGCGATGGGGCGCTGTGAACCTGGTCAGGGCCTAACCGCAGCAGCCATAAGCAGTCCGTCCTTTGTGCGGTGGGCCTCTCATCGGCGGCCGGGCCCGACATCCGCCACGTTTCCGCCCCGAGGCTTCATGGCAG
>Ga0208721_1000303_pt1 | contig 11279 bp, 10 predicted proteins | sample LakMenEpi17Aug10_FD_150705 | JGI IMG/M metagenome (GOLD analysis project Ga0208721, IMG submission 150705) | Freshwater microbial communities from Lake Mendota, WI - 17AUG2010 deep hole epilimnion (SPAdes) | ecosystem: Environmental > Aquatic > Freshwater > Lentic | place: Lake Mendota, Madison... | reverse complement strand
CCGTCGCGGCAATATGTAAGCGTTCCAAAGTCGATGACGTGCCACGAGCGTGCGACGTCAATGTGACACGACATTCGCAGCGGAAAATGTGGTGCGTGAAATATCGCCGGTAGGTCGGGATGGTGTTCCAAAAGCAGCGGTGCTGTCGGCTTCTTTGGCGGAAACAAAACATCGTCGAGCGCAAAGGCCGCCTTGCCGATGACCTTTTTTCCGCGGGCCGTCTCCAGCCAGAGCTCGAACTGACCATCTCGGCTGACTACGGCGAGATACACCTCGAGGAGCGGAAGGGCGGCAAGGGTCTTCTGAAACGCTTGGTCGCGAACGACATCCTGGCCGGTGACGACGATGACATCGGCCGCCGTTTCCTTGGAAGTTGCTTCGGCCGCGAGGGCTGCCAGTGCATTGCCCGGGTGAACACGGTGATCAAGTTCGCTGAGATGCTCGGTGAGCCCTGCGGCATTCGCGTAGTCGATCGTTTTGATCGCACCGCCTGCCGATCGAAAGAGCTGGACATCGACCGCGTCGTCAGCACCGGCAGCAAACGCCAGTCCGACAGCCGTCGCAAAGACCCGCGGTACACCCCACATGCGAATGCCCGCATCGATGAGCACGAGACGTCGCCTCGCCGGTGGGCGCGGTGGAGACTCGCGCCGAAGATAAAGGGCTTCGTTCATGGCTACGCGGACGGCGAGCGTGAGTCCGTCATTTGCCAACTCGCTCACCAACAGTCGGTCGATAGAACCACGGTTGCTGATGTCCGACACACCCCCCACGGGCAGCTCTTCCGGGCAACTCATCGGCGTGGGCAGATGGACGGCGGCAAGGAGGAGCTTGGCCAACCTCGCCACACCGCCAAGCTCCGGATCATCCATAAGATCGAGCACGAGTTTGCGGGCGTCGCCAGCCGCCGGCAGATCGAGCTTGACGGGGGCTGGCATGAGTGACTGGTCAAGCCCGGTATCGAGTCGGAGCGTAAGTGACTCGACGCTTACGCGCCCCGCTCCCCGGCGGAGCCAGGCGAGATCGCGGACAATCTCTGTGAGCCCGCTCGATGGTCGCGCTGGCGTGAGTGTCGACTCCGAAAGCCCCGCTTCCAATTCGCCGATGATCGCCGCAAACACACCCGGCAGCGGCGATTCGCCCTGCCCTTCGAAGATCATTGCGGCAATCTCGGCTTTTGCTTCCGGTCGTGTTCGGAGTGGCCCTTCAATCGCGTAGATCCGCGCCAGCTCTTCGCTGGCCGAAATGAGGAGTTCAAGTCGGTCTTGCTGCTGACCACCTTGGATGAGCCCGTCGATGAGACCCAGTCGATGGATCGATTCGTTCCAAGAATCGCGACAAGCGGCTAACACCAGAAGCACCGCCCCAAACGGCGGCAAGCTCTGGGTTTGCAGTCGCTTGTAGACAGTCACGAGCTCCTGGCGAAACGCGATCGTATGGCCGTCGGTCCAAGTGACAACACTCCCTCCGTCTTGCCATCTCCAAAAAGACGGCTCGGGCGGCGCGAAGTAGTATTCGGCTGTCGTCATCTGACACGCTCGCGGTCGGCCGAGTGCGCGTTGGCAGTCGCGCGAGCCGCAGATCGGGTGGCGGCAACAAGTCCGCTTTCGCGAATCACTTCGCAGGCGCCATCAGGTGTCCAAAGCAGAGTGTCGCCCTTGTCGATCGCAAATGCCTCGCGCAGCGTCGCCGCCGGCAGGTGCGGGCTCCACGTCCACCCGGCCGGCACGATGATTCGCTCGCGGTCGACAAACACCGTGCCAGGCAATGGAGGCAGTGGTGTGCCACGGATCAAGACGTTTTCACGGCCGTCAGCAGCAAACATCCACCGCGCCAGTCGCACCTGCGGGGCTGTCGCCGCGTACTCAGTCCAGATGGCAAGCGATGTTCGTAGCCACGTGGGCTCGCGCTCAATCGCAGAACGCACGAGTCGAACCGCTCCTGTGACCGAGGCCGTGAGCGTGTCATGAATCGGGGGCAACTCGACTCCGAGTAGATCAGCAATGGGGCGCCACGAACCTGATGGGAGGTATCCACCGGGTACGCGGCCGGCAGCGGGGACGAGCTGCCCATCAGGAAACACCGTATATCGCTCGATGCCCGGTATGCGGCGCAGGTGTTCAATTCGTTGTTCATCGAGAGAGTCCGTGCGAAACCAGATTCGGGACGCGGTGACGACAGCCTCGACGCCGGGCCAGCGACGCAGCGTCCCAAGGGCACGCAGGTCATCCAGGGGCACGCACCAGGCCTCGCGAGGCTTCACGGCGGTAGCCCTTGTTGCTGCCAGAGCGTTCTCGCGCGATCGTCGAGAAACGTCCGCTTCTGAGCGTCGGCAATCCATTGGCATCGGCTCGCGAGCAAGCTGAGCTGGTCGCGGAGAACGGATTGCCGTGCCTCGTCATGGTCGGCGACCTTCCACTGCTGTTCGAGTCGTTCGAGATCGCGGGCCAGCTCCTCAGGATCAGGCCCTCCCTGAATGCGGGCTCGCGGATGAGAGCCCGCGGATTCAATTTCATGCGCCGCATCAACCGCCGGCTGCACTATCGCCGCCACCACTTCACGCTGGTCCTCGGTATCCCAGATGTACCGGAGTACCCAAAGGTCGGTGGCGTTTGCCGAAGAGCGACCACAAATGAGAGCGCTAGCGGCAATGAGCCGCTGGAGCTTGACGGCTCGCCTGTCCGAGAAGGCAATCCCCGCCTTCCGCAATTGCTGCACAACTCGGACATAGTCTCCGCGAACGGCGGCGACATCGACTCCGACAAGCTGTCGTTGCAAAGTGTGAAGATCGTGAACGGAAAGCGTCGGCTGAGTTGATCGACTTTCCAGTTCGAGTTTCAGACCAGCCGCAAGCACGTCGGCCAATCGCTCGTCCCCGACGCTATCGCATCGCACTCGTAAGAGAAAGCGATCGAAGAGCGCGTTGAGGGCGTCGTCTTCTGGCAAGCGATTACTCGCGCCGACGACCATTAAGAGTGGCAGGCGTCTCGTCTCACGACCGCGGCGAAAGACCCGCTCATTGAGCACCATCAACAGGCTGTTGAGGATCGCGCTATTGGCGTTGAGCAACTCGTCAAGAAACACGAGCGACGCTTCGGGCAGCATGCCTTCGGTGTTCGTGACGAGCTCACCGTCGCGGAGCTTTCGGATATCGAACGGCCCAAACAGCTCGTTGGGTTCCGTGAACCGCGTGAGCAGGTAGTCGAAAACGCGCCCTTCTATTCGACGGGCCATCGCCTGAACGAGCGCACTCTTGGCCGTGCCGGGCGGTCCCAGAATGAAGAGGTGTTCACCTCCGGCCAGGCAGACGCCAAGGAGGTCGATGACCTCGTCCTTGTCGATAAACTCTTCTTTGAGCGGAGTGAGGATTTCTGTCACGAGCCGCTCTGCGAGACTCGATTTGACTGCTATGTGATCCTGCATAACGTTTGTTCCCGGCATCGCATGCCATTAGCTTCGTCACGGACGATTCAAGTGGACACGTCGCTAGCCGCCCGGTCTTCATACCCTCGAAGTGCTGCGGTGATCGACAGTGCAAGGTCGCCATAATCACCGAGCGCGGCCCGCACGGCGGCCCGAATCACCGGCTCGCTCAATCTTGACGTATCGTTCCTTGCGATCAAGCGATCGACGTAGAGTGCGAGGAGACCACGGTGCCCGACAATGCCCCCCAGATCGCGAGGCCTTACGCCAGTCATTCCCACCGACGACAGCGGCCACTCGGCCCCGTATCGGCGCAGGTGATCACAGAGCGGGTCTGCCTCCGAAGCAGTGTGCGATAATCGATAAAGATCGGGCAGGAAGCGAAAGACGAGATCGACCGAGTAATGCCGCGAGACTGCGGCCTCATCCGGACAGGGCTTTTCGAGCTCAGCGGCAATGGCTTCGGCATCGACATTGCGGTAAGTGACGAATTGGCACGCCCGATGAAAAGCGTTCAGGGCCCAGAGACCGCATGAAAGGGAAAAAGGTGGAGGTGTTCCCGGAAACTCTGCGCGACAGATCGCCTCGTATTCGGCGAGCGCCGCATTGACACCATCTTCCTCTCCAGCATCGTCACTCGGCGGACCGACTCGTATCGCTCCCCGCTCGGCAAGTGCTCGCAGAAGCGCAGATTGGCTCATCGCGTCTCTTCCGGATCCAAGAGGTCAGGAACTCGTGCACGCAGCAGGTGGATCATCCAGGTCCTGCCTGACCTGCCCCCCCCTTAAACGAGGCCACATCCGAAGAGAGAATTCGGATGCGGTCGCAACTTTGGGAAAGCGATAGATGCCACGAGGGAAGAAGCATACGGCAGAGCAGATCATTGAAATACGCCGTGAGGCCGCGGTCGAGTTGGCCCGCTGTAAGAGTGTGCCGGAAGTGGTGGGGATGCTTGGTGTGACAGGGCAGACCTGCTACCGCTGAAAGCGTGAGTACGGCGGGCTTCGGTATGTTGAGGTCGTTGGCTGCGAGCTGCTCAACGTGATCATTCATCGATAGGAGGGTCGCGGTACGCTTCGTTGATCGCTTCACGGACGGGCCGGAGGATCGGCCGGAGTTGTATTACGATCCGGAGCGGCCGACATAGAGAACGCTAAGTTGCAGCCATCCCGCACAGGCCCCTATTCTTACGGCGGGGCCTGAACCCGGGGGCATGCCATGAGCGAAAGTCATTCCGACCAGCAAGGGATGGGCCCGGTCGAGGTTGTCGTGTTGGTCGCGGCGTGCGCGGCGGGGTTCTCTCTACTCCTGCCAGCCATAAACGGGGGAAGCAGGACGCCGAGTCGCCGAACGTCCTGCGAACTCAACCTTTACCAAGTTTCATTAGCGTCATTTCGATTCGGCGACCAACATGGATTCGTACCAGGCTGGCGGAATGCCAGTCCCAACAAAGCTGATGCCGCTGGCCAAAACACCGTCTCGTGGCCGGTCGTTCTTTTGCCGTACTTGGAGCGAACCGATATCCATCGGAAATGGAGCAGCGGTGATCCGGTGGCAACGCAAGTGTCGGTATTCATCTGCCCTTCAAGTCCGCCGGAGAACGTCGGCGAGCTCACTCTCTCATATGCAGGGAACGTCGGGAGTGGTGCCAACGCCCGGAAGTGGGACGGTGTGATGCTCGACACGACGGACGAGACGTTCGGGCGGATGGGTCTTGATGAGATCGCTGCGGCTGACGGCACATCGCAGACATGCCTCATCGCCGAACGCTGCGGCTCGGGCGGCAAGCGGCCTCTTCATCAGTACTGGTGGGACAGGCGAGGGTTGGCAGTGCCCGAAGAACCAACTGGATTCTTTGAAAACGTCGCCGCCTACGAGGCCTTCGCCCCATCGCCTCGACCTGGTATCGGCATCGCTGGCAAGCCGACGCCGGGTATGAAGGTCATCAACAACACCCGCGAGGATTCCGCTCCTGGCTTTTGGAGTCAGCCCTCGTCCAATCATGTGGATGGAGTAATGATGGGGTTCTGCGACGGGCACACCGTGTTTGTTCGAGACTCCATCGACGCGTCCGTGTATGCCCAGCTTGTTTCGAGTGACTCATCCAAAGCTTCTGAGATGTCGCAGGTAGACTGGGCCGCAAATAGTCATCCCGTCCTCACAGACTCCGACTACAAGTAGGCACATGGGCGAAGAGCCGGAGATCGAGTTCAACGAGGCTGGCCAGCGAATCTATCGCTACACGCAACCTCCATCGGAGCAGGAGTTCGTCCACGGCGATGGCTCCTTGATCGACGCGGTCGAGGCCCACATCGAGCGGCATCTCGGTGGCACTGCCTCGGTCTTCCACGAGATCATCTCGACCACCGTCCACGTCGACATCCATGTCGTGGAGCCGTCGGAAGCTCGCCCTTTCTACACACTCGTTACCAGTGGAATGGCCGAACGGCCGATGCATCCCCCCGAATCGGCCAGTGCCTGCGAGTTTGCAGAGCTATGCGTTTGCCTGCCTCCGGACTGGCCAGGACTCGGGCCGGAATGGAATCTGAAGCCCGTCGATGACAATCATCCCTGGGACGATGAACGCTACTACTGGCCCGTTCGCCTGCTCAAGGTGCTCAGTCGTTTTGCGCACGAGTACCGAAGCTGGCTCTGGTGGGGGCACACGATCCCCAACGGTGACCCCGCTGAGCCGTACGCGGAGGGCACCCCGTTCACGGGCGTCATGCTGACGGTCAATCCGCTGCTCCCCCAGGAGTTTCACCAACTCCGGGTCGGCGATCGGGACATCAGCATTTTCACGATCATGCCGCTGTACACAGAGGAGATTGACTTCAAGCTCAAACACGGGGCCGAATTGCTCGAATCGCTGTTCGACCATCACGGCGTTACAGCGGTGATCGACAATCGTCGGCCGAATGTGGCGTTGGCCTTACCAGAAGTCCGAAAGCCTTGGTGGAAATACTGGTGATCGCGTCGTGACGTCGTTCGCGCTTTCGCACTGGTTGCTCCTGCGTTGCCGCGACACGGGCCGCCGACTTCGACCGCTGCCCACAGTTCAGGTGCCCGTTAATCGGGTCGATGGTTCGTTCCCGAAGGTCGGAATGGCGACTCCACCTTCCTTCGCAAAAACTCCGCCAGACTCTTGGCATCATCAGTCCCGACCGACAGCCTGCCCCCGTTCTTGAAGTGAACGACGATGCAATCCCGTCCCCAAACGTTCCAGACCCACCCACCACGAAGGCTGTAGTGGATGCCCCATCCATCGAGGAGCGTCGTGCGACCGACTTCAGCCGAGGCGATGTCTGCATAACGAACCGTCCTCTGAAAGAGCGGTAGCGGGCCGAATCGGATCACCAGCACGTCGCCCTGATCTTCGACCGGCAGGTGATGGAATGAGGCAGCGATCGCCAGGAGCACGATTCCAATGGGCGGGAATAGCCATGGAATCTGGGGGAAGTCTTCGAAGACGAAGCCCACTGAGGCAAAGAGGATGGCGAGGGCGTAGATGAGGAGGCAGAGGGGAGACTTCTGTGTATGGGAGTATTCAGGAGTCATTTTCCATCGCCCTAGCTCCTCCGGCTTTCGACCCAAACGAATTTCTCGTTGCTCAGCTTCGACTCGCCATCCCACCTGTAGGCGCACAGGAATCCGTGCTTCGCCACGCTCCAGTCAACGCAGGCGACGTTCTCGCGAAGAAGGTCTGGCTGCATCCCCGTTCGCCAGTAGTGGCCGATAAAGACTGGCTTGGCGTGCTCCGGATACGGCACCGCACCTTTCTTCACAGCCTCGGGCAGTGGTTCGTTGCACGCGAACTTCTCCATCGAATATTCGCCGTACGTCCGCCGATGGGGGGCTTCAAACCACCGAACCCTTATGTGGCTGCGTACGTGGCCGTCCTTGTCCTTGAATGTGAAGCCATCCGGCAGCTTCAACTCCTTGCCTTTCAGGATCGCCTCGACGGGCTCGAACAGGCTGCCGTTGGGTGAGCAGGCTTCGCACAGAAACTCATCCGTGACCGGCCCGCTGATCTTGGCCATACGGGTTTCGTCCCAGCAGGCGTGAACGACTCGCAGGCCGTCCAGATCGAGCCACAGCGGCAGCGTTCGAAACCAGGCGAGATACGACGCCAGTTCGCCGGCCGGAAGCTGCCGCATCGTCTCGGCGTGCTGATGGGAGTTCTTCTCGTTGTGCGGCCGCAGGTGCTCGCCGGGATTGGCTGGATCCGGCGTGTGAAAGGCCAAGGCGTTGAGCTCGTGGTTGCCCATGACGGACAGGGCTGCACCGGAGTCAATCATCGGGCGGACGATCTCGAGCGTCTCTCGAATCTGAGGTCCGCGATCGATGAAGTCGCCGAGGAAGACGACCTGACGGTCTGGATGGCGGTACGCGCCGTTGCGACGCGAATACCCCAGCTTCTTGAGGAGTTGCTGAAGAGGGCCAGCGTAGCCGTGGATGTCACCAATGAGGTCGTACAATCGCAGCGCCTCCCAATCATCGCTCACGTTCTGCGGAGAAGCATACGGTGCGATTGGAGGACTCCCAACCGACGGCCTGACGTATCAGCTCCCAACCCGAATCAGAACCGACTCACCGTCCGGTTCCTCGCTGATCGGCACATCAAGGAAGTGACGGATGACGGAGATGTTCGTCAACGCATGCGGCGTCAGTTGGCCGGTTCGAAATGTCCCACCGCCGGCGAGTGCCATCGGGAGAAGCAGTTGGTCAGCCAGGTGCGGGCCAACGGGTGCACCCACACGGAGGTAGTCACGTACCTCGGCAACGGCGCGGTCGGCAACCTCTTCAGCGCTCACTCCGACCGCACCGATCGACGAAAAGACCTCCGTGACATGCTCACTTTCGACGACCAGCATGACCGCATTGCCTGGGCTGGAGGCGCCGCGGACTTCAACGCCACGCAGTGATTCCGCCGGCCACCCGAGCCGCTCCTGAACCTTGGCGATCTCCCGATCGACGATGTGCCGCGGCAGGTTCGCGTGGATCGCGATTCCAGACACTGACCGCGTCTCGCCGCGGGAAGTGACGTCCACCCGTACGAGCGGCGCCGGCGCAATGTCGATGACGACTCTTCCGCCTCCCGCTGGGTAGAAGCCAAATCGTTCCAATCGCGCGGCAACGGTAGGCCCCATGCGCTGAATCATCGGCAGGAATGCACGTTCGATGAAGTCGAACGGCGGGGCCATGCCATTGTGAGTTCCACCTTCGATGATCACGCGCGACGGCGCGGAGGCCATCATCAATGGTGGGAGCACGGTCTGGAGTACCAGCATCGTGCTGCCAGCCGTACCGATCGTGAAGGCGAACTCGCCTGGGCGGACCTCGCCGGGTGCGAAGACGAGTTCTCGCGAGCCGATCTCGGCGCCTTCAACCCGAGCGGTCGAAATCTCGGCCGCGGCCTTCACCGCCGCGAGGTGCTGCCGCATGAGTCCTGGCTTTGCCCGCGAGGCCCGGATATTCGTGATGCGCACGGGTCTACGGGAGACGATGGAGAGAGCGAGTGCCGTGCGAAGGATTTGGCCTCCGCCCTCTCCGTGCGATCCGTCGATGGTGGGAATATCGGCACGTGCCCGGGTCATCAGTCGTCCGCCTTGTCGCCGTCTTTGATCACGAAGCGAGCCCGCAATCGGGCCACTTCGGTCGCCAGGCCAGCAGTCTTCACGGAATGCAACACTTCTTCGAAGTCCTTGTATGCCTTCGGCGCCTCATCCTTCGGGTACTTGCGGCAGTTACTCATGATGTCGAGCGCCTCGAGTGAGCTATCAATCTCCTGCTGATCGAGCCGTCGCTCCGCCTCACGCCGGCCCATGGAGCGGCCCGCACCATGGTTCACGCTGAAACAGGAAAGCTCCGCACCAGGATCGGCCACCATCACCGATGAACCCGCCGCGGGATTCCCAGGGAGGAGAATCGGGTGTCCGGTTGTCTCGAATGGCGTCCCCTTGAGCGCGTGGTGACCGGCCGGGAACGCTCGGGTGGCACCCTTACGATGAACCCACTGGAGTGTGTTGTCCACGACCTCCTGGCGAGCAATGTTGTGGCTGATGAAATACACCAGACGCCCCGTCGCACCTGGGAAGACATCCTGAAAGGCTTCGAGCACCAGGGCGTTGATGAGCATGTGGTTCACGGTCGCAAAGTTCGCACCCAGTGACATGTCGTCGATATACGCATAGGCTTCCGGCGTTCCCAGCGGCGCGTAGACGAGTTGACGGTCGCCCGCCGGGAAAGGCGTCGACCATTCGCGGAACTTGCGCTCGAGGCTCTTGAACTGGTGGCTGGCGAGCTGATGCCCGAAGCCACGGCTACCGCAGTGCGAGAGAAACGCGACGCGGTCGTCCAGCAAGCCAAAGATCTCCGCGGCGTGGCGCGCCCGATCGTTGTTCTCGACGTTCACCACCTCGCATTCCCCAAAGTGGTTGCCGCCACCATAGGATCCGAGCTGAGTGACTTTGTCTGCAAAGTTGATCAAAACCCCATCGTGCATGAGGTGATCGAACCGCTGCAGGAGCGCGTCGCGTGTTCCATCGTGCCCGACATGAAACGAATCCTCGCAGCGGGACGCCCAGTCCTCCGGAATCCCGAGAGCCTGGCACACTTCCGCCGAAGCGCCCTCGGTTGCGGCCTTGCGTCCGATATCGGCACTGACCCGCCGGCCCTTCCGAACGCTGCGCTGACCGCGACCCGCGCCGGTGGGCGTACGATCCGTGATCGCGTCGATGAGCGCTCGGCGAGAACGTTTGTCGTTCACAGCCTCGGCCGGCAGGTCCAGTTGCAGAAGGCTCATTGAGCACTTGATGTCCACGCCGACGGGGCCTGGATAAATATGCGTTGGCGACACGAGCACGCAGCCGACGGGCGCCCCGTACCCGCAGTGCGCGTCGGGGTTCAGAACCAGATCGGTCACGCCCGGCGCGAGACGGGAGTTCAACGCCTGCTGAATGCACAGATCGTCGAACGTGCCGCGAATTGAGCTCGTGCCAATCACCGTGATGGGTTTGGTCGCGCCGCCGTTCACGGGAAGAAACCCGGTCGCTTCGCCGGTTTCAATGATCGCAGAGGCGGCCTTTGTTGTCTCGCTCATCGTCACGTTCCTTTCATGTACCCACAGCATTCAATGGGGTGCGGATCGATCCGAGGCGACAAGTATTGATGAGACACCCGCTCTAACCATTGAGCTACGGCTTCACAAAAGCGAAGCCGACGGGATTCGAACCCGCAACCTGGAGGGTGACAGCCTGTAGTCCCATCTGCATTCGCCTCGGATCGATCCGCACCTACTTTCTCACACTGCCCCTGAGCGACTATTGGTGGCGAGACTTCATCCACTTGCATGGATGGCGGGGTTCGAACCCGCATTACCAATGGAGTCCCGACCGGCATTCGCCCAGGGCTTATTCAGTTGACCACCTTCGCTTCCAAAAGGCCGGTGGTCGGGCCGGCAAGAATATCCGAGACGTCTCTTTTGCTTTTAAAAAGGATGTAGTCCCGAAAGCATCCGGCCCGACCCCAGCACAGTTCATAGCGTCACCGCATCGATCATTCCCGTCCAGTGGGCAGGCGTCAGCCGGCCCATTGCGAATTCACCGATCACTCTGAAGACGCTGTCCGAAAAACCACCGATGTTCAAGATGTCGTCACGGTCCGTTGCCTGAGTCGTCGAATTGGGCTGGATGTCCAGGCACACCATCCGTGCACCCGGATTCCGCTCCTTGTACCGCGACCATTCCCGCATCGTCTGCGTCGCCCCTCCGCCGAACATGCCGTGTCGGGGCGAGTCGATCCACGACTCATTGTCTGAGACGTAGATCACCAGATCACCCTTGGCCTTTCGCCGG
>Ga0208721_1000302_pt1 | contig 11281 bp, 10 predicted proteins | sample LakMenEpi17Aug10_FD_150705 | JGI IMG/M metagenome (GOLD analysis project Ga0208721, IMG submission 150705) | Freshwater microbial communities from Lake Mendota, WI - 17AUG2010 deep hole epilimnion (SPAdes) | ecosystem: Environmental > Aquatic > Freshwater > Lentic | place: Lake Mendota, Madison... | reverse complement strand
CGGCGCCGCGGCACGGGACGCGCTGAACGCGGCGACGGCGGCGGCCGCCGCGGCCGCCGCGCGGGCGGACGCCGACCGCGAACGAGTGGCACCGCTACGGGAGGCTGCGGCCCGGGCCGCGGCGGCGTTCGCCGCGGTCCTCGCCGCGTCGCCGTTTGCGACGGCGGAGGCCGTCGGCGCCGCGGCCTTGGCCGGTGCGACGATCGAGCGGATCGCCGCGGACCTCCAGGCCGCCGAGCAGGAGGAGCTGACCGCCCGGGAGCTCGTCTCGGCGTACGGTCGCGACCTTGCCGGCCGCACCGCGCCCGACCTCGCAGCCCTGGAGACGGCCCAGGCGGAGGCGGTCGCAGCGCTCGAACGCTGCCGTGCCGCCGACGAGCAGGTCCGGCGGCAGGTCGACGACTGCGAGCTGCTCGCGGCCGCTCATGCCGCGATCGCCGCCCGCCTCGCGGCGGTCGAAGCCGACTTCGCCACGGCCAGCCGGCTCCAGCAGATGGTGAGCGGCACCGCCCACGCGGGCGAGCGGATGTCGCTGCACCGCTGGGTGCTCGGCGCCGTCCTCGAGCAGGTCGTGGCCCAGGCGACCGTGCTCCTCCGGCAGATGACCCGCGGTCGCTACGAACTGCTCCGCTCGCAGGCGGCCGGCGACCGCAAATCACTTGCCGGCCTCGACATCGACATCCTCGACGTCTGGACGGGAACCCGGCGGTCGGCCCGCACGCTCTCCGGCGGCGAGACGTTCCTGGCCGCCCTCGCCCTGTCGCTGGCGCTGGCCAAGACCGCGGAGGCCCATCAGGGGGGGCGGCGGCTGGAGACCGTGTTCATCGACGAGGGGTTTGGATCGCTCGATGCCGAGACGCTCGAATACGCGCTGACCGCGCTGCATTCACTGCGCGACGAGGGCCGGGTGGTGGGAGTGATCTCACACGTCGAGGAGATGCAGCGGACGATTCCCGTGCAACTGCGGCTCCTGCGCCGCGGCGAGACGACGACGACCGAGATCGTGGGCCTGCCGGGACCGTGACCCATCGGGCGGCCTTTGCCGAGCGGATGCCCCGTCGCGACCAAGGCTCGCATCCCTTGCCCGGGCAATCCCGCCCGGTGAACCGCCCCCGCTGTTCCCGCGTTGCTGGAACGCGACGGCCCCGCTACCCTTCCCGCCCCGCGGCGGCCGGCGCCGCAGGTCTTCGGCAGGCCGCTCGTGAACCGCCCCCAACGCACGACGTCGATCTCGGCGCGGCTCTGCATGAGCGTGTGCCTGGCCGTCGGTTCAGTTGCCACGGCCCGAGCTGCGGATCACGAACCGCCGGATCACCAGGCGCTGGCGACGCAACGCCCTGCCGACGCGGTCGGCAGCCGGGAGCCCCGGGTCGCCCTCCTGCCGCCGGTCGAGTTCAACCTCGAGGAGAGCCTGTTTGCGGGCGAACCGATCGCCGATGCCGACACGAAACCGCTGGCACCCAGGCGGCGTTCCGCCGGCGGACCATTTGGCCGCGCGGCGCCGGTCTCGATCGGCGGCTTCTACGCGCCGCCGACCGCCGTGGTCAGGCAGCCGGCCACGCTCGCCATGAACGCCGAGTTTGCCCGCGTCGCGGCGCCGCTCGTGCCACCGCAAGAGGATGAACCGCTGTGGATCGGCATCGGACGGTTCGGCCGCCTCGAACTCGCCACCGACGCGATCCTGCCCGACTCGGCCCAGCCCGTGCCCGATCAGCTGTGGCTGGTGGAAACCGGCGTCACGCACGTGCGGCCGATCGCCAGCGGTGGTGCGCTGGGCGGCACGTTTCTGTTCGGCTCCGCCAGCGACCAGCCCTTCGCCGCCGGCCGCGACCTGACGCTGATGGCGATCGCGTTCTGGAACACGCCGGCGCGGAACGAACGCGACGAGTGGAACTTCAGCGTCTTCTATTCGCCCACCTCGCAGTTGCCCTATCCGCTGCCCGGCCTGGCCTACGCCTGGCGGCCGTCCGAGCGGTTCGAAGCCAAGCTCGGCGTGCCGGCCGCGCTCGAGTGGCGGCCGGACGACGCCTGGACCATCTCCGCCAGCTACTTTCCGCTCGTCAACGCGAACATCGAGGCCCGGCGCAGGCTCGGCGCCGACTGGGCGCTCGTCGCCTTCTACCGCACCGACACGCAGATCTACTTCCTCGCCGACCGGCTGCGCGACGACGAGCGCTTCTACGTCTTCGATCAACGTGCCGCCGTCGGGCTGGAGCGGACGCTCGGCAACGGATTCACACTCGAGGCGCTGGCCTCATGGCTGTTCGACCGGGAGCTGTTCCAGGGCACGAACTTCACCTCGGGTCGCACCGACGTGGTGGAGTTCGACGCCGGCCCGGGCCTGTCCCTGCAGCTGCTCTGGCGGCGCTGACCGCTGCTCTGGCGGCGCTGACCGCCGGGTTTCTTCACGCCAGCACCGCCATCTCCGCGGTCAGGCCGGGGCCGAAGGCCAGGGCCACGCACGGGGTCGCGGCCCGCGCCGCCATCAGGCGCTCGATGATGAACAGGATCGTGGCGCTCGACATGTTGCCATGGGCGGCGAGGACGTGCTTCGAGGCATCGAGCGCCCCCGACGCGAGCGTGAGCGCTTCCGCAACGCTCGTCAGCACCCGCGGGCCGCCGGGATGGACGGCCCACGAGCGGACGTCGGCCGGCGTGAGCCCCGCCCCGGCAAGCCCGTCGGCGACGACGGACCCGATGTGCCGGCGAATGGAGTCGGGAACCCGGGCCGACAGTGACATCTCGAAGCCGTGGTCGCCGATCAGCCATCCCATCTGGTCGGCCGACTCCGGAAGGATCCGCGACGCCTGGCCGATGATCCGCCATCTTCCCGGCTCGGCGGCCCGGGCATGGCCGGGCCCGACGCCCACCACCGCCCCCGCTCCATCGGCGAAGATGCTGTTGGCCACCACGGCATCGGGGCGGCGGCCATATTGAAAGTGCAGGCTACAGAGCTCGACGCACACCACGAGGACGACAGCCTGCGGATCGGCCGTGGCAAAGGCGTCGGCCACCCGCAGGGCATTGAAGGCCCCGTGGCAGCCCATGAATCCGACGTGCGTCCGCTGCACGCCTGCCGGGAGCCCCAGCGCCCACACGACGTCGAGATCGAGACCGGGATTGGCGAACCCCGTGCACGAGCAGGTGACGAGGTGCGTGATACCGGCGGCCGCGACGGACCCGGCCTCGAGCGCCGAACCGGCCGCTGCGATCGCCAACGGCACGGACGCCTCGCGATACCGTTCCATGCGGGCGGCGGTGGTGGGGCCGGCATCGTCGATGTCGCCCGCCGGCGGATAGAAGCTCTGTGCAAACGGCTCCAGGTCGGGCTCCTCGAGAAGCACCGACCCCCGGCTCTGAATGCGGGTTTGCCGGTAGATGGCAGTCAGCGTGCGCTCGCGTCCCGGCTCGGCATTGTTGAACCCGGCCGCGAGCGTGGCGGCATCTGTCTGGGCGATGCTGCGCGACGGCGCCGCCGTGCCCAGACCGAGCAGTGTCAGGCTCATGGCAGCCTCCCCGCGCCGATGAGCCAGGGCAGAACGCCGGCCGCCGTCCGCGGGGCCACGCGGGCGATCCGCACCGCGCAGGCGAGCAGCCGCGGATGCCGGACGGCACGGGCCACGCTCAGGCAACGGGCATGCCGGGGGCCGAAAAGCCGGCCGTGGCCCGACTGGTAGCGGGCCGCACGGTCGGCCGGGCATGCGGTGGTGGCCGCCGCGGCGGCGAACACGCGGGCGCTTGCCAGCGCCCAGCCGATCCCCTCGCCCGTGAAGGGCTCGACGTAGGCCGCGGCATCGCCGATCCGAATCACGGTGTCGCAGCCGCCGGCGGCAAGCGCGGAACGGTGCGTGAGCGGCGGCGTGGCCCGGACGCGCGCCGCGTGCAACATCCCGGCCTGCACCGGCCTGCGCTCGGCTCCGAATGCCTCGGCGAGGATCGCGCTGATCGCCGCCGCCGGCGAGCCCGCAGCGGCGACGGCCACCGGGGCCACGGCAGCGGCGACATCGATGCGGCCGTCTTCGAGCCGCACCAGGCCCACGTAGCCCTGCCTGCCGACAGCCATCACGAGCTCGCCGGCCGGGAGGCTGGCGGCGTCGGCCGGGAGCGTGGCGCCGACGCCGATCCGGCGCGTCGTGGCCCACTGCCGCCTTCGCTCACCGACTCTGCCGGTCGCAGCCGCTGGCGAACGCCCGACCCGGATCGCATCTGCGAGCCCCGCCGCGATCACGACGACGCGGGCCCGGAGGCGAATCGGGTCGGCGCCGGCCGAGCGGGCCTCCACGGACGCGACACCGTCGGCTTGCACGTCGATGGCCGTCACCGTCAGTTCCGGCAGCCAGGCCGCTCCGGCGGCGATGGCTGCTTGTACGAGCCCGACATCGAGTGCCTCGCGCGACAGCGTCGCGCCGGCCGGCATGGCGATCCGCGCCTCACGGCCGCCGGCCACGAGACGCACCGCGTCGAGCGGCACGGCCGTCGGGATGCTGCCCGCGGGAAGATCGAGCGCGGCGAGTTCCGCAACCGCGGCGGGAGACAGACAGCAGCCGCAGACCTTTGGCCGCGGAAAATCGGACCGATCGACGAGCAGCACCCGCCACCCGAGGCGTGCCAAGCGCAGTGCCGCCGCCGCCCCTGCCGGGCCGCCTCCGATGACGAGGCCGTCCCAGGCTTCGAGGCTTGCCGCGGTCTGCGTGAGCGTGGGCGGAATCATCGGCCCGCTCCATCCACCGGGCGCTGCCAGGTGATGAGCACGCGTTCGGGCCAGGTGGCCACGACACGTGCCGCTGGAAGCCCGGCGCGTTCCATGAGCTCGCGATACTCAGGCAGGGTGCGTGCGGCACGCACCGACAGCGGCCCATCGACCTGCGCCACCCGCGACCGCGTCAGCAGGCGCGTGGCGAGATGGGCGAGCACCAGCCCGCGCCGGCTGCGCAGGAGGTCGGTAACGACGCCGCCGATCGCCGCCGCCGCGGCGAGGCCGCGGAGCGTGGCGGCGGCGGCATCATCATCGAGATGATGCACGAACAGCGAGGTCACGGCCACGTCGCAGGCGGGGCAACCGCCGGCCAGCACGTCGCCCACGGTGAACGAGACGTTCTCCACGTCGCGGGCGGCCGCATGCTCGGCCGCCCGGGCGACGGCCCGCGGGCTCAGGTCGATGCCGGTGACGTGATACGCCGGGCCGAGCCGGCGGGCGAGGGCCACGGTCACGTCGCCGCCGCCGCAGGCGACATCGACGACACGGAGCGGCCAGGCGCGGCGGGGGCCGCGGGCCATGAGCCCGCTGATCGCCCGTGCCAGCGACGCTGCCGTCAGCGACAGGGCGTTGATCGTGCCGAGGGCCCGCAGCGCCGCGAGGTGCTCATCCGGGTCGATCGCCGGGTCGTCCATCAGTTCGGGCGACCGCGACTGTGCAAGGGACCATCGACTCGGCACGTCGCACCTCCGCCGCTGGCTCAATGGGAGTTCGACGGCTCATGACTATACAGCCTGACGGGGGTGAAGGTCTCGGTGGTTCTGTGGCGCGACCATCACGGTCGCCATGGCGCCCTGTTGACGGCGGCGGCCGGGTGCTCGGGCAAGGTCCTGGCCGCTCACGTGGGCGTGCCACGCGCCTGCCATTCGCCGCACCAGTCAGCGTCGCGAGTGTGGGGCCAGAGCCCGACATGAACGAGTTTTTCCTTCTCGTCCTGCATCGGCGGCATGGTGGGGGGCAGGCGGCGGCATTGTCCCCACCCGATCAGGTGCTCGGCAGTGTTCTCGGGCCGCCAGTGCAGGCACGTGGCACACATCTGACCGACCGGTGGCGAATGTGGGGCGTCCATGGTCACGGCAGTGTAGAGGAGACCGGGGGCGTGGGGCTGGCAGGTAGGGTGACAATTGTTTTACCCGCCCACCCCCGCCACGACACCGCCTCCGGCCAACCTCCGGGCGAACGCTCTGGCCCGCTCGAGGTCACGCTCGTCGGGGTGCTTGCGATTCAGGCCACCGGCGAACCACAGCGGGCCCCACGTATCAAATCCACGGCAGGCGAACTCCCCGACGACCTCAAAGCCCTTGCAGGCCAGGAGTTTCTTCAGCGGGGCGTGCCAGAGTTTCGCCAGAAACGGCAGCCCGGACGTGGTGAACACGAAGGCCGGCGTTGCGGCCTCCGGCGCGTCCGGAAGGCCGCGGAGCCATGCGAAGAGGGCCGGGGCCATTTGGCCGAAGTAGACACCCGAACCAAAGCCGACCAGCCCGAGTTCGTCGAGGCTCGTGTACGGGATGTCCTCGGGGGCTGCGACGAGCGAGTCAGGCCCGAGCGTGTCTGCCATGGCCCGGGCTACCTTGGCGGTGTTCCCGTGGTGCTCTGACTTGCACAGGATCAGACAGTGTTGGTGGGTCATGTGGGATTCTACGCCCGGCGGCATTCCAGCGGCGAAAACCCGCCCCGGTGCGGTCCCCACCGAAGTGACAGAACGCCGTGAGCGGGCATGAGATCGAGCAGGTGGAGGTGGTCGGCCGCCACAAGAAGCACGGACAGTGAGCCCGTCAGGGCTTGGAGGGGCGGCTGGCTGGGGCCAACGGCCGAGCGACCGCGCGTGTTTCGCCCACGGCGTTCACGAGCGGGCAGCCATGGCGAGCGGCTTCGCCCCGCCTGTACGCCCCGAGAAGTTCCTTGGACCGCTGGGCGAGCATCCGGCGCACCTCCCGCCGCTGGCCCTTCACCCGGGGAATTGTCATGGAGTCGTAGCCGGTCGTCTGGTGTCGCATCCAGGCGATGAGGGCAGCCTCGGCACGCCGCTCGATCGGGATTCGCTTGGTGCGGGCCACGGTGCCGCTACCGACCGGTGTGGCGTGCGCGGCGACGGCGCTGGCAAGTCGCTGCGCCATCGCTGCGTGCCGCTCATGGAATGCCAAAAACGCCACCACCGCCGCCTGGAAGTCTTCGACGTATTCGGCCTGCCGGGCTTCACGGCGTGTCGCGTCAGCGTCGCGGCGTTTCGCATACTGTTCCGTGGAACGCTCAGCGGCCAGGTCTTCCCGAACCTGCTCGATGGTCTCCCGCGGGGCCCAGATGCCGCGCGAGAAAACTCGCCGGCCGACTTTTTCCTGGACCAGCCAATGCTCACCGGCGGCCTTGACGCGGCGAGTGAGGGCGGCGTCACCGGGCGGAAGCAGTTCCCAGCCAGTCGGGACTTGGAGCGTCTGGCCCGAGGGCGTCCGGACGGTCGTGGGCGTCGGGCCAGGCAGGAACGTTTGTGTCGGCATGATGGGGGTGTTATCGGCACCGGCCGGGCCCCAGGAAAAGCCCGCCAGCGGGGGATCACCGACCGCCCTCACCCACCAGTCGCAGCAGCCGGGAAATTGCAGAGCGGCACACTCTGCGTCGGCTCGGCCAGAATCTCCGCGAGAGTCGATGCGGCAAACGCCTTTTCCATCTCGGCCAATGCGTTGTCGAGCCGGCGGTGAAGCGGGCAGAGCCGTTTCCCGTGAGCCGCCAACCCGAGCGGGCATGTCGTGATCCGCTCAATGGGATCGACGGCCTGTACGATCTCGAGGATTCGGAGTTTGTGGGGCGAGCGGGCGAGCGTGAAGCCGCCTCCAGTTCCGCGACAGAGCGGTTATGACGGGCCAGTTCCAGAGGGCTTGGACGCGCTCACGCCCGATCACCCAATGATCGCATTCCGGAAGCAGCATCTTGGCCGCTACCTGACGCGGTTGGTCACGGGCGAGTATGACGCCAAGATGGTCGACTACCTCGACATGGTCGGGAAGATTCACACACCGGAGGCGGGCAGCCCCGACCTGGACGTGCCGCTCGTGCAGATGAATGCCCTGCTGGGCTTCGTAGCGACCGCCGTCACACAGACCATCCTGTCGTTTGGCTTGGATCGCCAGACAGAGTCACGACTGCTCCTGGCGTTCGGCAAACTGCTCTGGATTCAGAACGACCTCATCTCGCGGCATTACCAGTTGGTCGCCTAGCGCATGCAACGAGGCAGGCGGCACAGTACGGATTGCCGATACCCCGGCGGCATTCGTTGCCGGGCTTGACGATACGGCCTCCGGGGCGGCCCTGGCAGGCGGCGGCGACTGGGCGGCCTGCGCGGACGGGGTTGAGTGATTGCAAAGGGGAGGTTGTGCCGATTCATAGGGCTGGAGCGGCTGACAGTGCGGCGAGGATATCGGCCAAATGGATTCGGGCTACCCAGACGTCGCATCGACGTGTCGGCGTGGGCTGATATCGCTCCGACGGCTGCCTGTCGTCGTCGTGTTTGCATGCCTGGCGTGCCTTCCCGGCATCACCGGCTCCATTGGTCATGCCCAGGAAGTGCTTCCCGCGCCCGGTCCGGTCCTCGATCCGAACCAGGCGGGCAACATCGATCTGGGGGCAGGCGAGCCGCTCGATCTCGGCGCTCGCCCGGGGCCCGGAACCGTGATCGACCCGAATCAAGTGGGCAACATCGACCTCCGCCTCCAGCAAGCCCAAAACCGCTTTGACGCAGGCAAGGGAGCGGCGGACTCGCTGCCGATCATCCGCCTGAGCGGCTTCTTCCAACTCGATGACGGCCTCTTCAGCCAGCCGCAGGCCAGCCAGCAACGCATCGGCGACGCACTCGACGGGGTGAGTTTCCGGAGAGCTCGACTCCAGGCGTTTGGCAAGCTCACCGACTTCACCAACTACTCGATCATGTTCGACTTCGCACAGGCCGGGCGGCCGAGCTTCATGGACGTCTGGGGAGAGCAGGAGCAGATTCCCTTCTTCGGCACGATCCGGATCGGCCAATTTCGACAGCCGGGCACCATGGAAAGCTGGACGAGCATCCGTCACTTCCAGTTCCTCGAGCGGAGCGTGGCCTTCCAGGCCGTGGAACCCTTTCGCCGCGTGGGGATCATGGCCTACGCGATGGCCGAGGACGAGCGGACCCAATGGGCCTACAGCGTCTACGCGACGGGACTCACCTTCTGGAACGGTCAGGAGACCATCTACAGCACCATCGGCGAGAATCGCAACGGGGCCCAGATCGGCGACAACGGCGGGGTTGCCTTCGCGTCCCGACTCACGCACTTGCTCTATTACGACCCTCTCGCCGAGGACCGCTACCTGCTGCACGTCGGGGGCGGCTATCGCTACGGCACGACGGGCGGTTCGCCCAACACGACAGGCGCGTTTGCCAAGACCTACCGTTCGGCGATCATCCCGGAGTTTTATGTCGGCGACCCGACTGGGCTGGGGTTTTCGGGCGCCGGCACGCCGCTCGTGGCCGACACGGGCCGGTTTCTCGCGACCGACTTCAACGATATCCATCTGGAGCTCGCGGGGAGCTACGGCCGGGCTCGCTTCCAGACCGAGGCCATGCTCACGACGGTCAACCAGTCTGGCGGACCCACGATCATGCAGCCGGCGGCCTACTTGCAGTGCGGTTACATGCTCACGGGCGAGTCCATCGGGTATCTCAAGCAGGTGGGCGCCTTCGATTACACGGTCGTTCCCTATACGCCCTTCTTCGGAACCGGTCGCAAGGGCCGCATCCGCGGGTGGGGTGCGTGGGAACTGGCGGCACGCTGGTCGTACGTAGACCTGTCGGGCGTGAATCTGCGTCCTGAAAACCAGCTCTCGAACACCGCCGGCCCACCCCCGTCACCGAACGCCGCCACCGTCAATCAGGCCACAGTGGGCGTGAACTGGTACTGGAACAAGTTCGCCAAGGTGCAGTTCAACTGGATCCGCAGCATGCCCGACTACATCGGCTACGGCGCGGCGCCATTCGACATTTACGGCACGCGGTTCCAGATCGAGTTTTGAGGGGCCACCCTCCGAGACCGTTTCGCCAGGAGGCTTTCATGCACCCATACGTTTTCAAGGCCCGCCGCGCCACATGGACGGCCGCCGGGCTGGCCGGCATCACGTGGTGTGTGGTGGCCATGGCCGCGATCACCGACTCGGGCGGCCCGGTGCGCGACGGCCGCTGCGACCGCTGCGGCGGCTCCGACCGCGTTCGGACGACCTGCGTGAGCAGGATGACCGAAAAGGAGGTCACCAAGGTCTGCTGGGGCTACCGGTGCGAGCAGGTCTGCATCCCGGGCCCGAGCATCTTCCGCGGAACACGTTGCCAGCGGGATGACTGCCGGTGCTGGGCCTGCTGGCTCTGGAAGCCGACCTGCGCGGAGGTCATCACCAGGCGGGTGCCCGTCAAGAAAGAGGTTCAGCGGAAGGTGCCGGCCGTGGAGTGGAAGGTCGAGGAGCGCTGCTGCCAATGCCGGCACGACGAAGAAGCCCGCCCCTAGCGAGAGACGCCTGGCAGTCGTTGCCCGCCATACCGCGGCCCGCGCCACGCGTCACGGCAACAGCGTCACTTCACCGGAGCGGAGATCGTAGTAGGCCCCGACGATCTTGATCGAGCCTGCGGCCTCCATCGTGCGGAGGATCTCGCTGCGTTCACGGATGGTCTCGACGGCGAGCCGCACGTTCTCACGGCAGACATGGGCCACATAGGCGGGGTTGTCGCTCCCCTGCTTGCCGTCGAATGGCCTGCCCTTCTCGATGGCCGGCCGAATCTTGGCGAGCATGGGCGTGATGTTGCCGAGTTTCACGTCGTCGATCGCGGCCTTCACGGCACCGCAACTGGTGTGCCCGACCACCATGATCAATTTTGCCCCCGCGACACGGCAGCCAAACTCCATGCTGCCGAGGATGTCTTCGTTGACGAAGTTCCCGGCGACGCGGGCCACGAAGATGTCGCCGATGCCAAGATCGAAGACGTCCTCCACGGGAATGCGACTGTCGAGGCAGGAAAGAATCACCGCCTTGGGAAACTGGCCTTCGTAGGCCTCGCGGATCCGCTGCGAATGGTTTCGCTGCGTGAGGTCGTCCGCCACAAACCGACGATTGCCTGCCAGCAGATTGTCCAGCACCATCTGGGGCTTGTATGCAGCCTGCTGCTCCTGCGTGAGCACGCCACGCAGAGCCTCCTTCTCCGTAGCCTGCAGCGTTGCAGCATCCGACTGCGGCTCATTGGCGAACGAAATGGCGGCCGCACCGGCCGCGGACCCGACCACCGCCAGCACGACGAGATAGAACACTCTGAAAAGAGGGCGGCGCGGGAAAACGAGCATCATGGATTCCTTGCAAGGAGCGCGACGACATACAAGACAGGCCTGACGAACGAGCGACAGGTTAACACACAGCCACTATCGCTGACACCATCGCCCAGACGCTTTCCCCGACGCCTTCCGAAACCGGAACGTGGGTCTCATGGGATTGGTCGGATGGCATTCCCATACGGCGGGTGCTTCA
>Ga0208721_1000299_pt1 | contig 11327 bp, 9 predicted proteins | sample LakMenEpi17Aug10_FD_150705 | JGI IMG/M metagenome (GOLD analysis project Ga0208721, IMG submission 150705) | Freshwater microbial communities from Lake Mendota, WI - 17AUG2010 deep hole epilimnion (SPAdes) | ecosystem: Environmental > Aquatic > Freshwater > Lentic | place: Lake Mendota, Madison... | reverse complement strand
GGGGCTGCCCGTGCCCCAGGAGCCGGCTTGAGCGGCCCAGCGCAGCCAGGATGGCGGAGCGCAGGCCGGTCTGAGTGAGCGGATGCCACGAAGGCATCCGTGAACGCCCGGCGACGGGGCACGGTCGGCCCCTGCCGCGGCGAGCGAGGCGCAGGGAACCGCCTCAGGCGATCTTCTCGAGCCTCGTCACGCGGCCCGGCTCGACCCATTCCGCCACGAAGATGTCCCCCGCCGGAGAGAAGCAGGCGTCGTGCGGGTGAACGAACTCGCCGTCCCGCCACTGGTCGGGCTTCGTCCGCAGGTCCTTGATCTCGTCGAGCCGCTTCACGGCCTGCCCGAGCCGCGCGACCACCATGTTCCGCTCGTCGAGCAGCGTCACGCAGGCTTTCAATTCGGGCACGAGCATCAGGCCGCCGAGCGTGTCGATGTTGGCCGGCAGGCCGAAGCCGGGGATCGTCTCCTTGTAGGTGCCGTCGAGGGCGAAGACCTGCAGCGTGCCGTGCGCCCGGTCGGTGACCACGATCGCCGGGTCACGCCCCGGCCGGCGGTCGATCCACAGGCCGTGGGGCGTGTTGAAGGTGCCCTTGCCCGGTCCGACGCCGCCGAAGCTCCCCAGCCACTTCGCCTCCTTGTCGTAACGATGGATCCGATACGTGCCGTAGCCGTCGGCCAGCAGGAAGCCGCCGTCGTCGAGGAAGGCGACGTTCGTGGGCAGGAATCCCGTGCGGCTCCAGTTGCGCGTCGTTGAAACGTCCTCGTCGGCCGCGTATCCGCCCGCCTCCATCGGCGCCTTGCGAAACCAGACGATCTCCCCGTCGAGACTCAGCTTGGCGAACGCCTTCACCTGCTGGTAGCCGCAGACGTAGAGGTATTCCCCGTCGGCTTCCTTCCGAACCTCGATCCCGTGGCCGCCCCCCTGAAACTGCGCCCCGAAGGCCCGCACGAACGCCCCCTGCGGATCGAACACGAAGATCGCCGGATGGTCCTTGCGGTCCCTGCGCCCCTCGTGGATCACGTATAGGTTGCCGGCCGCGTCGAGCGCCACGCCATGCGTCGTCTGCCAGGTGAACCGGTCCGGAAGCTGCGGAAAGTGGTGGTGCACGCGATACGTGTGGCTCCCCGCGCCGACGATCGTCTCCGCACCGAGCCGACGGGCCCGGGCCGACGCGGGGGCCGCGAGGGCGGCGACGGAGGCCGTGGCGGCGGCGACGAAGCCGCGCCGGGCGAGCCGGGGATGGGATTGCGACGCCGACGACATGAAAACCTCCTCGGGACCAGCGCCCGCTCAGCCGGCCACGGAGGCCAGGCTCCGGGCGTCGGCGAGCAGTGCGTCGACATCGGCATCCGTGGTCGCCCACGAGCACATGAACCGGCAGCCCCCGGAGCCGATGAAGTCGTAGAACATCCAGCCGCGCTGCCGCAGCCCGGCGGCGAGCGGCGAAGACAGACTGGCGAAGACCGCGTTGGCGTCCCGCTGGCCGAGCACCTCGATGCCCGGGACCTGTCGCAGGCCGCGTTCCAGCCGTGCGGCCGCGGCGTTGGCCCGCTGCGCGTTGGCAAGCCAGCCGCCCCCCTCGAGGAGGCCGACCCAGGCCGCCGTGATGAACCGCATTTTGGAGGCGAGCTGGCCCGCCTGCTTGCAGCGGTAGGCGAACTCCGCGGCGAGTTCGGGGCGGAAGAAGATGACCGCCTCACCGAGTCCCATGCCGTTCTTCGTGCCCCCGAGGCAGAGCACGTCCACGCCCGCCTCCCAGGTGATCCGGCGCGGGGCGACGTCGAGGGCCGCGACGGCGTTGGCGAACCGGGCGCCATCCATGTGGAGCCGGAGCCCATGCCGCCGGCAGGTCTCGTGGATCGCGGCCAGTTCGTCGAGCGTGTAGACGGTCGAGAGCTCCGTGGCCTGCGTCACGCTCACGACCCGCGGCTTGGGGTAGTGGATGTCGCGCCGCCGGTCGACCGCGTGCGTGATGCCCTCCGGCGTGAGCTTCCCGCGATCTCCCGGCAGGAGCAGGAGCTTCGTGCCGTTGGAGAAGAACTCCGGCGCCCCGCACTCGTCGGTCTCGACGTGGGCCAGCTCGTGGCACAGGATGGCGTGATACGACTGGCAGATCGCGGCGATCGCCAGCGAGTTCGCCGCCGTCCCGTTGAAGACGAAAAACACCTCCGCCGTCGGGCATTCGAAGACGTCGCGGATCAGGTCGCAGGCCCGGGACGTCCACCGGTCGTTGCCATAACTCGCCAGGCTGCCGGCATTCGCCTCCGCGATCGCCTGCCAGGCTTCCGGGCAGATGCCGGCCGTGTTGTCGCTGGCGAACTGGCAGCCTGGAACGACGCCGGTCCGGGGATCGCCGGCAATGGGTGTGGGCATGGGTGCGTACTCGCGATGGACTCGAGGCTCACGATAGCAGATGCCCGCCTGCCCCAGGGTCGCGGGGGAGAATGCCGGGCATTTGACGGCCCCCGCGCCGTGCCATACAAACTCGATATTCAGAACGCATGTACAGTCTTCCTCTCCCGTCTTCCCCGCTTCCATGACCACGCCCAGCGCCATCGATGCCGACCTGCTCGCCCGTGTCCGTCTCGCCTGCGTGCCCGGCGTCGGTCCGCGGCTGCGCCAGCTGCTGCTGGAGCGATTCGGCTCCCACAGGGGCGTGTTCGCGGCTGCGGCCGGCGACATCGCGGCCATCCCGCGCATCGGCCCGAAGACCGCCGCCGCGATCGTCGATCCAGCCCTGGAGCGGACGGCCGGCGCGGTGATCGAGCTCTGCGGCCGCCGGGGCGTGGCGATCCTCGCCGCAGGGGAGGAGGACTACCCGCCGCTCGTGTCGCGGATCGACGATCCGCCCGGCATCCTCTTCGTGCGCGGCACGATCGAGCGCTGCGACAGCCTCGCCGTGGCGATCGTCGGCGCCCGGCATGCGACCGCCTACGGCCGCAAGGTCGCCTGGCAGTTGGCCGGCGGGTTGGCGCGTGCCGGCTACACGGTGGTCAGCGGGCTGGCCCGTGGCATCGATGCCGCCGCCCACCGGGGCGCCCTCGACGCCGGCGGCCGTACGCTGGCGGTCCTCGGCAACGGCGTGCTCCGCGTCTACCCGCCCGAGCATGCCGATCTGGCCACCGAGGTCGCGGCCCGCGGCGCGGTGATCAGCGAGGCCTTGCCGCTGGCGGAACCGACTCCCGGCTGCTTTCCCCAGCGCAACCGGTTGATTTCAGGGCTGTCGTTGGGAACCGTCGTCGTCGAGGCGTCGTCCCGGTCCGGCGCCCTGATCACCGCCCGCACGGCCGGCGAGCAGGGGCGCGAAGTGTTCGCCGTGCCGGGGCCGATCGACTCGCGCATGTCGCGGGGCTGTCACGACCTGATCCGTGACGGGGCCCGGCTGGTCCAGAGCGTGGACGACGTGCTCGAGGAACTGGGGCCGCTGTTCGAGGCGACGGCGTCCCCCGCCGGCCGGACGATCCAGTCGCCCGCCGAGCTCCAGCTCGACGACGTGGAACGCCGGGTGCTCGACGCCTGCGATGCCATCCGCGCGGATGGTCCGGTGCCGATCGACGACGTCGTCGTCGCCTCCGGGCTGGCGGCGTCGCAGGTGATCGCCACGGTCGGCGTCCTGGAGATGCGGCGGATCATCCGCCGGCTGCCCGGCAACCAGGTGGAGCGCCGGTAACGGCACCTGCAGGGTTGGCAAAGCCGGCTGACCGCACCATCCGGACGTCGCCGTCCTTGACACCGACAACGCCCCGCCCATGCCGACGCGCAGGAAAGGCTCGCTGACCGACCTATCCGTTCCGGTGCGGTCCGCGTACAATCGGGATCATGGATACAGCGCTTTTTCATCGTGCCGAGGCGATTCGCGACCGACTCCTCCAGCTGCGAGACTCTCTTTGACTGGGAGGGGCGCAGGCAGTCCGCGGCCCGGCTCGAAGGGGCGATGACCGCGGCCGACTTCTGGAACAACTCCGACAAGGCCCAGGCCACGGTCGCGGAACTGAAGAGCGTCAATTCCATCCTCAAGCCGCTCGAGGAGGCGCTGGCCGTGGGCCGCGACCTCGAAGCCCTCGAGGAACTGGCCCGCGAGGACCAGTCGCTGGAAGCGGAGCTCGCCGCCGAGTCGAACCGGCTGGAGAAGCTCGTCGACGCCCTCGAGCTGGCGTCGCTCCTCTCGGGTCCCCACGACTCCTGTGACGCGCTGGTCTCGATCCACGCCCGCGACGGCGGCACCGACGCCAACGACTGGGCCGAGATGCTCCTGCGGATGTACTCGGCCTGGGCCTCGAAGCACGACTACGCCGTCGAGCTGCTCGACCGGCAGGACGACGCCGTGGCGGGCATCCAGAGCGCCACCGTCGCCATCCGGGGGCCGTGGGCCTACGGCTACCTCAAGGGGGAGACCGGCATCCACCGGCTGGTGCGGATCAGCCCGTTCAATTCCGAGGGCAAGCGACAGACGAGCTTCTCCGCCGTCGACGTCGCGCCGGAGATAGCCGACGACGACACGGAGGTCGAGCTGCGCGACGAGGACATCCGCGAGGACGTGTTTCGCGCCAGTGGTGCCGGCGGCCAGCACGTCAACAAGACGTCGAGCGCGATCCGGCTCACCCACTTCCCCACCGGCATCGTCGTCCAGTGCCAGAGCGAGCGCAGCCAGCACAAGAACCGGGCCACGGCCATCAAGGTGCTGCGCGCCCGCATCGCCAGGCTCCAGGAGGAGAAGCGCGAGGCCGAGCAACTGGCCCGCTACAAGCAGCAGCCCAAGACCGGCTTCGGGTCGCAGATCCGCAACTACTTCCTCCACCCCGACCAGCGGGTCAAGGACCAGCGGACGGGCCACTACGTCGGCAACTTCCAGAGCGTGCTCGACGGCAACCTCGACGGCTTCTTCGACGCTTTCCTGCGTTGGAAGGCCTCCGGTTCCGCCCCGACGGCTGGCGACGACTGACGGTCTCGACGCGACTGCTGGACCGCCTTCCCGCCGGCCGGTACCATTGGGCAATCGTTCCCAGCCCCGACCCAGGAAGCTTCATGGCGGAAAAAGAGCAGGCACTCGAGGTGGAGGGTGTCGTCACGCAGGCCCTCGCAAACACACGGTTTCGTGTCCAGATCACCGGCGGACACATCGTCAACGCCCACGTCGCCGGTCGGATGCGAAAGAACTTCATCCGCATCGTCCCGGGCGACAAGGTGAAGGTGGAACTCTCCCCCTACGACCTCACCAAGGGGCGGATCACGTTCCGGGAGCGGTAGGCGGCTCGTCGGCTGACGCGGCAGCCGGTCGATCCGGCTTCGCGCCGCCCTGCTTCGCCGGCGCGGAGCTCTCCTCCCCCTCATCCTCCGACCGGGTCGCGAAGAACTGCAGCAGGTCGCCGAAGGTCCGCAACGGCTCCTTCCCTTCGCGCATCGCGTTCGAAAGCGGAGTTGCCGGCCCGGTCGGCCCACGCGCAACGTAGGTCCTGCCCCCCTGCTCCCGGGGCGGCCGGCCCGCACGTCGCGGCGGCCGCCTGCCCGCCGGGGTCGGTGGCTGCCGCTCGCGGCGCGGCGCGGCGGCCGCTTCGCGGCCGGCTGTCAGCGGCGGTCCGGCAGACGTCGGTGCCCGTCCCTGGTCCGCGCCGGTCGGCTGCCGGCTGGCACGTGCCTCGCGCTTCCGCTCCACCTGGCGCTGCTGCCGCTCCCGTTCCGCCGGCGAAATCATCGTCAGGGCGACGCGGCGCCGGGCCTTGTCGAGCTCCAACACCCAGACCTTCACCATTTGTCCGACGCTGACGACGTCGTGCGGATCACGAACGTAGCGGCCGGAGAGCTGGCTGATGTGCACGAGGCCGCTGTCGTGCATGCCGATGTCCACGAAGGCACCGAAGTCGACGACGTTCAGCACGGCTCCGTGCAACTCCATGCCGACCTCGAGATCGTCGAACTTGATGACCTCCTTCTTGAACATCGGCTTCGGCAGGTCCTCGCGGGGGTCACGGCCCGGGCGGGATAGTTGCTCGATGATGTCGGCGAGGAGCAGCCGGCCGACGCCGAACTCCCCGGCCAGGGCCTGCAGGTCGACCGCCGTGCCCCGTGCCCCGGAAGGAGGCTCGGCGAGGCTGCCGCCGAGCCGGGCCAGCACCTGCTCCGCCACCGGGTAGCTCTCGGGGTGGATCCAGGTGGCGTCGAGCGGCTCGGCACCGCCGGTGATCTTGAGGAAGCCGGCCGCCTGCACGTACGCGGCCTCGCCGAAGCCCGGCACCTCGAGAAGCTGCCGTCGCGACGTGAACGGGCCGTTCCGCGTGCGCCAGTCGTGGATGTTCTTGGCCGTCGCCTGGTTGAGGCCCGACACGTACCGCAGCAGCGCGGGGCTCGCCGTGTTCAGATCCACGCCGACGTAGTTCACGCAACTCTCCACGACGCGGTCGAGCGAGGCGTGCAGGTGGCGGGCCTTGACGTCATGCTGGTAGAGGCCGACGCCGATGTTGGCCGGCTCGATCTTCACCAGCTCGGAGAGCGGATCCTGAAGCCGGCGACCGATCGAGATCGCGCCGCGGACGGCGGCCTCGTGCTGCGGCAGCTCCTCGCGGCCATACTGGCTCGTGGAATACACGCTCGCTCCGGCCTCGTTGACCATCACGTAGGCGACGTCGCGGGCCTGCAGTTCGCCCGCCACCAGTTCCGCCACCAGCGCCTCCGTCTCCCGGCCGGCAGTGCCGTTGCCGATGGCGATCACGGAGCAGTCGTGGCGGCCGACGAGGTCGACGATCTTCCGCCCCGCTTCCGCCCGCCGCTCCTCTTGCCCGATGATGTGCAGGACGGCGTGTTCCAGGGGCGTGCCGCACGCGTCGATCACGACCGCCTTGCAGCCGCTCTTGAACCCCGGATCGAGCGCCAGCACGCGACGGCCGGGCACCGGGGGTTGGAGGAGCAGGTTCCGCAGGTTGCGGGCGAACACCCCGACGGCGTGCGTCTCGCAGAACTCGGTCATCTCCCGGCGCAGCTCCCGCTCCAGGCTCGGCAGCACGAGCCTGGCAAGGGCGTCGCGAACGCAGCCGCGCAGGAAGTCGGCATGGACGTGGCCCGGGGGGACGAGCAGCTCCTCGGCCGCGGCCTGCAACTCCTCGGCCGGTCCGTCGATCCGCACCTTGAGGAGCTTGGCCCGTTCCCCGCGGTTGATGGCCAGCACGCGGTGCGGCGGTATGCGTTGGACGTGCTCGGCGTAGTCGAAGTAGTCGCGAAAGTGCTTCTCGTCCTTGGAGAGCGACTTGCCGGCGGCCGCGATCCGCTGGCTTGTCAGCCGCGCCTGGCGGTGAAAGATCTCCCGCAGCCGGCCACGCACGTCGGCCCGCTCGCTGTATTCGTGGGCGATGATGTGGCCGACGCCGAGGAGCACGTCGGCCACGGCACCGACCTCGACGTCGGGATCGACGAAGTCGGCCGCCCGCGTCTCGACCTGTGCGGCGGCGGGATCGGCGGCGAGGATCTCCCTGGCGAGCGGCTCGAGCTTTCGCTGCTTGGCGATCTCCGCCAGCGACAATTTCCGGGGCTTGAACGGCAGGTACAGGTCCTCGAGCTGCTTGAGGCTCTCGGCGGCCGCGATCCGCCCCTCCAGGGCGGGCGTCAGCTTTCCCTGGCTCTGGATCGTGCGCTGGATCGTGGCCTTGCGGTCGGCGAGCTGCCGGGCCCGGGCGACGCTCTCGGCGATCACCCTCACCTGCTCCTCGTCGAGGCCGCCCGTCTGGTCGCGGCGATAGCGGGTGATGAACGGGATCGTGTTGCCCGAATCGAGCAGGTGCACGACCGTCTCGACCCCGGCCACCGGCAGGTCGAGCCGCTCCGCGATGCGGCCGAGGTCGATGATCGCTGTGGATCCCATCCCGCTCGCAACGGACCGCACGTGTGTCATGCAGGCCGCCGCGCGTCTCTCCTCACGATCCCCGGCGGATGCAAACGCACCGTCGCCCGACGGGACCCGGAAATCTCCTTGAATCTATGGCTCCGGGCCGATCGCTGTCAAACGAGCGAACTTGGAGAACGCGGGGCGGGACCTGCCGCGCCCCCGGAGTGCTCTCCGGAGCCTCGCGGATCATGCCCCGTCAGTGGCCTTGACCCCGACGTGCGAGAACCCCTATCTCCCCGCAGCAAGGGTTTTCCGGGACAAGATTCCGCCCGGCGGAAACCGCACCGAGAAGTCACCGATTCCACTCCAGCCGGGCGCGGCCACATGACGATCACGGAGACCGGACAGCCCGCCCCGCGGCGGCCAGATGACCGCGCGGAACGGGAGCCTTCGGGAGCCTGCACGATGATCAGTCGGACGCCAGCCGCCACCTCCAGCTCGACACCGGCGACCGGGGACGAGTTCCTGCCCGCCGTTCCCCTGCTCGCCCTCGAGCGTCAGCATGCGGTCATCCGTGACCGGCTCCGCGACGCCATCGACCGAGTCTGCGAATCGGGGCGGTTCGTCCTCGGACCCGACGTCACGGAGCTGGAGACGGAGTTGGCCCGGGCCCTCGACGTGCCGCACGCGATCACCTGCGCGTCCGGCAGCGATGCCCTGCTCCTCGCCTTGATGGCCCTTGGCGTGGGTGCGGGGGATGAGGTGATCCTGCCGAGCTACACCTTCTTCGCCACGGCCAGCGCGGTCACGCGGCTCGGGGCGGTGCCGATCTTCGCCGACATCGATCCCGCCACCTACATCGCCGATCCCGCCGACGTCGAGCGGAAGATCAGCCGCCGGACCAAGGCGATCGTCCCGGTGCACCTTTTCGGCCGGACGGCCGACATGGATGCCCTGCTGCCGATCGCGCGGAAGGCGGGCCTGCCGCTCGTCGAGGACGCGGCACAGTCGATCCTCTCGACGTGGCACGGCCGCTGCTCGGGCGGCCTTGGCGACGTCGGCTGCTTCAGTTTCTACCCCACGAAGAACCTCGGCGGTGCCGGGGACGGCGGCTTCCTCACGACCACCCGCGATGACCTCGCGGCATCGCTCAAGCTGCTCCGCGTGCATGGCATGGAGCCGCGGTACTACCACCAGGTGGTCGGCATCAACAGCCGGCTGGACACGCTCCAGGCGGCGATCCTGCGCGTGAAGCTCCCCTGCCTCGACAGCTGGACGACGGACCGCCAGGCGAACGCGGCCCGCTACGGGCAGATTTTCGCCGAGTACGCCCTCGCCGACCACGTCACCGTCCCGAGCGACGAATCCCGCGGCCGCCACGTCTGGAACCAGTATGTCATCCGCGTGGCCGGCGGCCGCCGCGACGCGCTCCGCGCCCATCTCGCCGCGGCCCGCGTCGGCACGGAAATCTACTATCCCGTGCCGCTGCACATGCAGCAGTGCTTCCGTCACCTCGGCTGGGCGACGGGCGACCTGCCGCACACCGAGCGGGCCGCCGCAGAGACGCTCGCGCTGCCGATCTTCCCCGAACTCACCGCGGCCGAGCAGCGGACCGTCGTCGGGCGGATCGCCGAGTTCTTCGGCGCCGCACGGACGGGCCGGCCGGCCGGGGAACAGCCGGCCGGGGCCGGTGAATCGAGGAGCCTGCCCCGCCCCCACTTCCTGCGCCGTGCGGTGGGCTGTGCGGACGAGGTCCGCTCCTGACGCCTGACTGGCTGCACGGCTGACGGGTCAGGGATTGTCCGGGTCGAAGCGGCGATCCGGCCGACCGACCACGTAGACGCCCAGTGCCACGAGCAGGCCGACGAGAACGTACGCGAGCAGGTATTTGGGCATGGGTGCGGCCCGGCAGGACGGAGTGTAGGATCGGAACTCGTCGTCTCCGATTTTCAACCTCCAGCATCGTACCGCCAATGCCCCCGAAGACGAAACGCCCCCCGAAGGCCACCGCCGGCACGCTCCCGCCGGTCGACGTCAAGACCCACGGCCTGATCGTCGGCCTGGCCGACGAGGTCGCCACGGCGGCGGAGAAACGCCGCGACCCGTGGCTCGACATCCCGACCCGCAGCCTGTCGAACGTCCGCTTCAACAAGGCGCGGAAGATCATCGAGATGGGTGGGCAGACCAACCGGCGCCAGCTCTTCAACCTCTCCCAGGCGAAGAGCTACATGCAGACGCTGCTCGTGGCCACGGGCTGCAAGCAGCTCATCGACCAGCAGAAGACGACCAGCATCCGCGGTCTGTACTACCTCCTCAAGCACACCATCGAGGGCACCCGCGAGGAGACGTTCGCCACCCAGGAGGAGTGCGACCCGATCATCGAGGATCTGGAAGTCACGCTGGAGAGCCTCCGCGAGGAGCTGCACGTCTACGCCAGCAATCGCGGCGGCATGGTGGGGCCGATCACGCTCATCGACTCGGGAGACGAGATCGACTGCTCGCGGATGGGCTCGGGCGGCTACTCGATCCCGTCCATCGTCGAGGCCGACATCGTCAAGTTCAAGTCCTGTGACGCGAAGTTCATCCTCCACGTCGAGAAGGACACCGTGTGGCGCCGGTTCAACGAGGACAAGTTCTGGCGAAAGCACGCCTGCCTGCTCACCCATGGCGGCGGCCAGCCACCGCGCGGCGTCCGGCGCATGCTCTATCGGCTCCACAACGAGTTCAAGCTTCCCGTCTACTGCCTGCTCGACAACGACCCGTGGGGCTACTACATCTACTCCGTGCTCAAGCAGGGCTCGATCAACCTCGCCTACGAGTCGAAGCGGATGGCGATTCCCGAGGCCCGGTTCCTCGGCATCCGCTCCCGCGACTACGGCCGCTGCAAGCTCTCCCCGAGCGTGCAGATCGCCCTCAACGACACCGACATCAAGCGGGCCAAGCAGATCGCCGCCTACCCGTGGTTCGCCGGCAAGAAGGCCTGGCAGAAGGAGATCGAGACGATGCTCGCCAACGGCTTCAAGCTGGAAGTCGAGTCGCTGATCTCCAAGGACATCAGCTACGTCACCGACACCTACACCCCCGAACGGCTCGCAGAGGCCGACTGGCTCGACTGAATACACGCGAAACACCGGCATCCTGCCGGTTTTCGCTTGGGCATTCGGAGCCGCAGCCAAGGTGCGGCTCGAATGCCGAGCGGTCGCACATCCGGGCGACCGCGGCCGCCGCTGAGCGGCGGCGGGCGGCCACTCGCAGAGACTACGAGTGGAGCCGCCAGGGTGCTCTCATCGCTTGCATGGAGCCGGGGGTTTGCTTGGCGAGCATGAGTCGAAGCAGATGCCGGCGCCGCTGCCACGGTGCGACCACCGCGTGCGCGGAGCCGGGCTTCGCCCGGCGACCGTAAGCCGGAGCACACGCCGGGGCTCCGGCCACGGTGCGACCACCGCTTGCGCGGAGCCGGGCTTCGCCCGGCGACCGTAAGCCGGAGCAGACGCTTTGTCGGCTGCGACGGCGCGACAG
>Ga0208721_1000297_pt1 | contig 11379 bp, 11 predicted proteins | sample LakMenEpi17Aug10_FD_150705 | JGI IMG/M metagenome (GOLD analysis project Ga0208721, IMG submission 150705) | Freshwater microbial communities from Lake Mendota, WI - 17AUG2010 deep hole epilimnion (SPAdes) | ecosystem: Environmental > Aquatic > Freshwater > Lentic | place: Lake Mendota, Madison... | reverse complement strand
AGGGCGGCCGGGCACAGTATCGCAGCAGGTGCTCGAGACTCTGAAAATAGCTCGGCACGTCCGCCACGGCACTACTGCAGCTCGGGCATCGGGATCGGTCCGCCCCGCAGATCCTTCTCGTTGTCGGCCCGATCGTAGGACCCGAAGAAGAGCGCGTTCAGGTCGATCCACGCCGCCACCCGCCGCATCTCGTCGTCGCTGAGTTTCACGTCGTAGTGCCCCTTTGTGAGCAACTGAACCAGCGTGCTCTGCATCGCGCTGATCGGGCCGGCGGGGGGCGAAATCTGGATGCCCGAATTCGTCCGCGGCGCATACCGACCCACCAGTGCCAGGTAGGAGTGCGAGAACCTGCCATGCGGGCCGACCGCCAGGTGCAGGAGAAGCCCGAGGCGTGCCTCATTCCTCGGCGACGAACTGACAAAGGCCGCCGACACCCGGTCGTGGTGGAAACTGCTGATGTATGCGTCGACCTTCGCCGACGGCCCGCGACGTTCGGCGAAGTGGGGCGTCAGCTCAGCCCGCAGTCCGGGCGAGGGCATGGCCAGCCTGACATTCGGAACGGTCCCGGCCGACCAGTTGCCGTTTTACCTCTGGTGGTACAACCGCTGCGAGCGGCATGAAGTCGCCGGCGCTGGCGCTGTTGAAGTTCGACTCGCACCGCGGCTGCCTGCCGTACGCGATGCTGTGCTCTCCCGTCGGCGTCGAGGAGAAAGACCCCACGGGCGTGCTACCGCCCTCCTACTACAGCCAGACTCGCGGCCTCGCCTTCTTCCGCAACCGCTGGAAGGACGCCGACGACATCCTCGCGACCATCTCGGCCGACGCCCACAACGCGGGCATCGGCTGGGACTCGTGCGGCACGCTGGGTCTGAACCTGTTGGCGTTCAACACGCGGTTCTTCGGCCAGCCGGAAAAAAGTGGCAACATGCAAGCCTACAGCACGCTGCTGGTCGATGGGCGCAATAGCGTGGGCAGCGCGGCCGCCGCGCTGGGCAAGCCCGACAGCTACGAACCGGCGAAGAATGGCGGGTATGCGATTGTCGACGGCGGCGCGGTCTATCAGGGCCTCGGCTGCAAGTCCGTGAAACGCCACCTGTTGGCCCAGTTTGCTTCCGACAAGAGCCAAGCCGTGCTGGCCACTTTCGACCGGTTGGAGAGCATGACGCCGCACGTCTACACCTGGCAGGCGAACCTCGCCCGCCAGGCGGACGACGACGGCATCGTCCCGAGCGGCGGCCAGGAAGGCGGCCGGCCGATGTCTCTGCTCAAGGGCCGTAACGAGGGCTTCGTCAAGGGCTGGGTGGTGCATCCGGCCGACGCGGCGGTCGAGGCCAAGGGCGATCCCCTGCGGATCAACGTCAAGGGCGACAACGTCGACCTCTGGGTGGTGATGCTGGCCGGCCAGGGCGCGCCTCCCGCCGCCACCGTGACTGGAAGCGGTTTGGAGAGCGTGTTGAATGTGGCCGGCAACAAGGTGCGGTTCGACGCGAAGGCCAACCGCGTGACTGCCGAGTGAGCGCCGATAGCAGGAAAGGACTGTAATGGACCGTGTCCTGATGATCGGCCTCTTGGTTTCCGGCCTTGTCGCCGGCATTGGTTCGCCGGCCGCGGCCGGCGACGCCCAGAAGGCCCCGCAAGGGATCGAACTCGTCGGCGCCGACACCCCCTGGTCGACGTTTCTCGTTGTCGGCCCGACCGTGCGCTGGCAGAACGGCGAAGCGAGCGTCTGGCCCCTCAAAGGTTGCGGTAAGTTGCGGGTGGGGCGGCTTGTGCATGACAATTAGCGATAGGAAATTCGATTCCGCCGGGCCGGGTGTTGCGTGGGGTGGGGGTGAGGGGGTTAGCTTTGCTCGCATGCAAGGCTCGATGGCATAATGCCGATCGCACCATGGGCCCCAGGTATGAATCCACAAAGGGAGTTGTTTCATGCACATCCGGCGGATGGGCGTTGTTCTCGGGGTGATCTGGTCGGTGGCGTCTGTAGGGAGTGCCTGGGCCGCCAGCCCGGAGGCGGATTGCTGGCGGGTCGTCGAGCGCACTTTTACAAGTGACCGCGATTACGCCAGGCCGCTTGACGAGGTCACGGTGAACGCGACGTTCACCCACGCCGACGGCACGAAACTTGTGCGGCCGGTGTTCTGGGACGGCCAGCGGACGTGGCGGGTGCGGTTCGCCCCGACGAAGCCTGGCGTTTGGCAGATGCAGACGACCAGTTCGATCGATGCGGATCGCGGCCTGCATGGCGTGACAGCGCAGATCGACGCCCGCGCATACAGCGGCGACAAGGCGGTGTTCGCGCATGGCTTTCTGAAGCCGTCGCAGAATCGCCGGTACTTCGTGCATGCCGACGGCACGCCGTTTCTGTGGATGAGCGAGGACCACGCATTCATGGATGGCGAGGCGTGGGACCAGAGCAACCGGCCCGGCACGACGTCGCAGTTCAAACACATGGCCGATACGCGATGGAAACAGGGCTTCACCGTGTACCAATCGGTGGTGTGGACCCGCAAAGGCTGGGAAAAGCCGGGCGTGCCGAAGCTCGAGTACTACCGCGATCTGGACCGCAAGTTTGCCTACCTGGCGGATCTGGGATTCGTGCACTCGACGGCAGTGGGCTATCACAAGGATCTCGGAGACGGCGTGCCGGCCCCCGCCGAGCTGCAGGCCATGAAACTTGCGACGCGCTATGTGCAGGCGCGATACGGCGCGTATCCGCTCGCGTTCTACACCTGCGGCGAGTTCAACATCCCCGCGGGCGAGAAGGTGGATCCGAAGCGCGTGGGCAAGGAGAACCTCTACGTGCGTGACTGGTGGGCCCAGATCGCCACCACCTTCCATGCGGAGAACGCGTATGGCCACCCGCAGTCGATCAACTTCTGGCAACCGCTCGGCGACTGGTTCAAGGATGAACCGTTCATGACGTTCTGGTGCCTGCAGGCGTACAGCCTGCGGGACCACAAGTACTACCGTTATTTCTACGACCTTGCGCCCACGCGGCCGATCATCGACCCGTTCTCCGGCATGGATCGCGGCCACCCCCGGAGCCAGGAGGCGCAGCGCGGCATCGCCTACGTGGTCATGCAGAGTGGCGGGGCCGGATGGGGGTTTCTCGTCGAGGGCATCTGGAACAACTGCTACACGAAGGACAGCGGCAACTCTGTGGACACCTGGGGCGGTACGCCCTGGTTCACCACCATCGAATGGCAGGGCGCGACGTACATGACCCATGCGGTCCAATTCTACAAGTCGCTGAAATGGTGGGAGATGATCCCGCGGAACGGCGAGACGGAGTGGGCCAAACTCGACGATGACCTCAGGTCCCCCATCACCGCCGACGGCAAGGGGACGGTCATCGTCTACTTTTATGGGCGCGGCGGGGGCACTTTGGGGAAGTCGGCCGTGACCGGCGGCCAGGTGGCGCGCTGGTATGACCCGCGGACGGGCACGTATCGGGATATAGGGGCGGTGGCACCGGCGGCGGACGGCACGTGGACGATTCCGGGAAGGCCGGATGGGAAGGATTGGGTGCTGCTGGTTCAGAAACGGTGACGCGGTCGTTGCCGTCTGTGGGTCGATGGGAAGAGAAGGGGCTCGTCAGCACAGGTCGCCGGGGAGCGAACCACAAAGCACCTTACTTGGGGCGGTTGGCGGCGCCGTGTTTGGTCCACCAGTCGCGGTAGCCGGAGGGGTTGGCGAATCCGGCGGCGAGTTCGGGGGCTTTTTCGTCGCCGACGAGTCCGAGGGCGTAGATGGCCCAGCCGGCGGGGGAAGGATAGGTCGGCCAATGGCACTTCGGCAAGCGACGGCCGAGCGGGGCGGATCACGAGGAGCAACAGCCGGAACCGATCGGGCTGGATGCGGCCGGATCGTGGAGGTGCCGCGGTGCTTCCTGTCCACGCTCAAGGCCGGATTTGTCTCGTCGGCGCAGACCGGTCTTGAAACCGCTCTTCTCGCGGGCCGTCGGCATCGTGGCATGGAATGCCGTCAGAGGCTGTGGATGTCGATCGCGGGCAGTTCGTCGGGCGACGTCTGAGTCACGTCGCATTCGTCGTGGACCTGCACGAGCTCTCCCCAGTCGGTCGGTGGGCCACGGGCGGGAGAGACGGGCGGTGGTTCGAGCGGTTCGCCGAGATGTGTCAGGATCTTCCGGATCAGCCCCGGATCGCGGACAGGAAGTCCGCAGCAACCGGAGGTTGCCAAGAGTGCGAAGGCCAGGGATGGTTTCGCACTCGGAAAGCAGTCTGAACGCGATGAGCCGGATGTCGCCACCACACCCCGGGCACGCAACAGGAAACTCCTCGCCCAATCATCTCCGAGAACCTCGAGAGCTGGCTCGAGTGGCGCGACCGCGGCGAGCGGCCCGTGCCGGGATACGTCGAGGAGGAGTTCCGCGGCTATCTCGAGTGCGGGCTGCTCTGCTTCGGCTTCGCCCGCGCGGGCTGCATGACGTGCCGCACGGGATTCGTCGTGGCAGACCGGCTGAGCCGGCGATTGACGGCGATGGTGGTGGTGGCGACGACCGTCGGCGGCACGTCGATCTCGCCGGCGGGAGCCGACGAGGCGGAGGGCTCGGTGCGTTCTTCCGACATGGCCTGTTCCCGAGGGGAGGGCCCCAGTCTACCGGCTGCGGGCCGAGCCTTGATCGATGGACGGCGGACGATCGGGCGCGAGCCAGATCGCCACGATGCCGAGCACGTAGACGAGGCCGCAGAGCATGCCGACACGCGGGTAGTCGGCCCCGAGCTCCGCAAAGAGCGAGCCCGCGGCGAGCACACCCGCCGCCGTCACGAACCGGCCGGCGTTGTAGGCCAGGCCGCTGCCGGCAGCCCGCACCTCGAGGGGAAACACCGACGGCAGGTAGACCGCGAGCCAGCCGAAGAACAGGGTCGACACGAAGCCCTGCAGGCACACGATCGGGTGAAACGACACGTCGAGCGGCTTCGTGAGGCCGAACATGGCGAGCGTGGTCGCCGTGGCACCCACGCTGATCAGGAGGTAGCTCGCCCGGCGGCCAAACCAGCCGGCGAGCAGGGCTCCCACAAAACTGCCCACAAACGATCCCGCGGCCCACCAGCCCTGCGTGACGGCCTTGTAGGCCGAGTCGGTCGGGCCAGCGACAGCGTCGGCCCAGGGGATCATCCACTTGCTTGCCGACCACGCGCCGACCATGGGGATGCTCGCGATCAGGATGGCGACGAGCGTGGTGCGCCGCAGGTCGCGCCCGAAGAGCGCGGGCCGTGGAGTGGCCCGGCCCGCGGCCTTGAGCCGGCTGGCCAGCCACTGGGGCGATTCGGGCAGGGCCGCGAGCACGACCACGCCGAGCAATGCCGGCATCCCCGCGATCTGAAACAGCCAGCGCCACGAATCGACCGTGATCGGCCAGATCCGGCCGCACTGCGAGAGGATGATCACGCCCATGTTGATACCCGCCGCCATCACTCCCGAAACGGTCGCCTTCGTCGCCGCCGGCCAACTCTCGGCGACGAGCGCGATGCCGTTGGGCCACACGCCCCCGATCCCCAGGCCCACGAGAAACCGCAGCACGAGCATCTGCTCCTGCGACGTCACGAAGGCGCCCGCGGCGGCGCACAGCGAATAAAAGAGGATGCTCACGCCCAGGCCCCGGCTGCGGCCGAAGCGGTCGCCGAACCGGCCGAGCACCACCCCGCCGATCGCGGCTCCGAGCATCAGGGCCGCGGTGTAGCGGGCGAACCAATCGCCGCCGGCGGCTGGCGTGAAGGCCTCGCCCATCAGGCTCTTGGTCACGGAAAGCGACGCCACGGGCATCAGCCCCAGTTCGAAGCCGTCGAACACGAGCCCGAGGAACGCCGCGACGAGCACGGCCACGCGGGAAAAGCCCGTGAGGCCGTTCGCGTCCGGCTCCTTGGCAGGGTGCGCGGCCGTCATCGCAGCGTCACCTCGTAGAGCTGCGCAACGCCGCTCGAGTCGCTCGTGAACACGACCCGCGATCCATCGGGAGAGAACGTCGGATGGGGGTGCGTGTGCTGCGGGGCGAACACCTTCACCGGGCCGTCGTCGTAGGGGCAGTGGTCTCCGTTCCAGTGGTCGCCCGCGTTGCTCGACCGGCTCTCGGCGAGCGGCACGACCGGAGACTCGGGGCCGGCCGAGGGGTCGAATGTGAACAGGCCCCGGTCGGGATGCTTCGTGTCGGTGACGCACGAGCGACCGTCGCGGCCCACGCAGGGATGCCAGCAGGGAAAGTCGGTCACCCGCCGCACAACGCCCGAGTCGACGTCGATCCCGATCATGCCGTGCGGCCAGACCACCGTCACGATCTCGTTGCGGCCGCCGACGGCGCTCCGCGGCATCCACATCTCGTGCACCACCCACTCCTTCTTCGCGACGTCGCGGGCGTAGGCGAGCCGATGGTTCGTGCCGTCGCGGTTCACAACGTGGATCCTGTCCGTGTAGCGGCCGCCGAAGCGGAGCAGGCCCGGATCGTCGGGATGGAACTGCGGATGGCCGATCGAGTCGTGCTCGCAGGCGACCGAAACCGTGCCCGAGGCCGTGTCGATCACGTGCAGCCGGGCGACGTTGCCTTTGTCCGGTCCGAACTTCACCGGCACCGCCCACCAGCGCCCGTCGGCCGACAGCGACGTGGTGCCCATCGCGTCGCCCACCATCCCGGGCGGGATCATCGGCACGTCGCCGAAGTCGGCGAGGCACTCCTCGGGAAAGCCGCCGGCCGTCGCCACGCGCCAGGCGCCGCAGCCGGCGGTGAAATAGACGAACCGGCCGTCGGCCGAGGGATGCACGCTCCACTCGTTGACATCATCGCGGGCGGTGAGCTGCACGAGCCGCCGGCTCGCCCGCTCCTCGGCGAAGATCTGCGGCGCGCCCGTGCGATGCGACACGAACACGAGCCACTGCATGGCGTCGTCGTAGGCCGGCAGATAATAGAAAGGATGGTGGTGGATCGAGGGATGGCTCGTCACCTGCCGGACGGCCGCGCCCGTCGCCGGATCGACGAACGATCGCGACTCGGCCTGGTGCACGCTCCCCTTCCCGCCGGCCGTCATCACCGTGTCTCCGCGGTCCAGGCCGCGCGTCATGCGATCGCTGTCCGCTCGCCCAATGGCCGCCGCCGTTCGAGGAGCGTGAGCGGCGCTCCTGCCGGATCGACCGGGCAGGTGAACCCGATCGCCTCGAGGCCCTGCTTGATGGCCGCGAGCTGCTCGGTGGTGAGCGGCCGCATCGGCCGGCGGAACACCGGGCTTGGAAACCTTCCCAGGAGCCACTTCGCCGCCTTCATCCGCTGGTGGGCACCGCAGCCCGGCTCGCCGAAGGCATACACGATCCGCGCCAGCGGCGCCACGACGTCGCCCGCCTTCCGCGCCCGGGCGAGGTCGCCGTCGAGGGCCGCGTGCACGAGCTCCACCATCAACTCCGGCACGAAGCCGGCGAAGCCGATGAGCGCGCCATCGGCTCCTTCGAGAAGCGAGGCGAGCAGAAACTCGTCGTGGCAGGTGGTGATCGACACGTGCGGGGCCACCGCCTTGAGCTGCTCGTAGTCGTAGCGCCAGCGGGCCATGTCGCGCGTGCCCATCTTCACCATCACCACCTCGGGCAGCCGCACCATCTCCTGCATCTCGGCGAGCGTGTAGCCCGCCTTCGTCCACGCGGGATACTGGTGGATGATGATCGACACGCCGCCCCCGGCGGCCACGTCTTCGATGAAGCCGACGGCCGTCGCGCTCGATCGGCCGAATCGCAGCCAGTGGTGCGGCGGCATGAGCAGGATCGCCTCGGCGCCCGCCTCCCGGGCCTCGATCGCATGGTCGATCGCCTCCTGGCTGCCCTCCGCCGACACGCCGCTGATCACCTTCACCCGCCGGCCCGTCTTCGCATTGGCCTGCGCGACGCCCGCGGCCACGCAGCGCGTCACTTGGGCGCGCTCGGCGGGAGAGAGCGACATGATCTCGCCGGTGTGGCCGTTGCAGACCACGCCCTCGATCCCCGGCACGCTCGCCACGTCTGCGATCGAGGCCACGAGCCCTTCCTCGTCGATCGACTCGTCGGCGTGAAACGGGCAGAGCGTGGCCGGATAGACGCCGCTCCAGGGCCGGGTGCGCCAGGGAGAGGCATGGGCGGCGAGCGAGGGGCGGGCGGCGTGGCCATTGGCTGGCGAAGCGGTCATCGTGTGGTCTCCGAGTGCCGTCGACTCTCGTCGACTGGGGCCACCATACACCAGGATCGGCCGCGGATGCCGCAAATCTTGCGCAACAACGCGCAACAAGTCCGGCCGCCTACCGGGGACGGCGCGGTGGCTTTTTGCCGCCTTCGCCGCGGGGGCGGGTGATCGAACCGCCCGGAATGAATGCGGGCTCCACGCGGATCTCCACGGCTGCGCCGGCGAATTGCCCCACGATCCGCCGCGAGAGTTGCTCGACGGCAAGCCTGCCCACCCGTTGCGGATGCACCTCGACCGTGGCCAGCGCGGGCCACAGGCCGGCCACGAGGGCCCGCTCGTGATTGCAGGAGACGAGCGAGATGTCGCGGCCCGGCACGAGCCCCACGGTCGCGAGCGCGCGATACACCATCGCCGCGATGCTGTCGGCAGGGCAGAAGATCGCGGTCGGGCGCTCGTGCGCCAGGGCATGGCGGCCACGAAGCCCCGCGGCGATGCGGGCGACCAGCGGCTGCACGTGCGTCACATCGATCACGGGCTGCAGCGGAAACGACACGCGGCGACCCGGCGGGGAGAGATCGTCGACCACGGTGCCTGCGTGCTCCTCCATCGCCCTGCGGAAGGCACCGGTGCGGGCGGCAAACGCGGCGTGGTCGGCTTTCGGGTTGACGACGACCACCCGCCGGTGCCCGTGCTCCACGAGCGCCGCCGCCGCGAGCCGGCCAATGATCGCGTCGTCGGGGTCGGCCGTGTCGCCGGGAGCGCCGGCCGGTCGGCCGAGCATCCACACCAGCGGCGTCATGCGGAGCGCGCTCCGCAGCTTGGGAGCCATGGCGTCCATGATCCTCCCCTGCAGGGCGGCCTTGGCGACGATGCCGTCAAACATCACGCGACGCAGCGATCGCGGTGGCTCGGCAGGATCGGGAACGTCGATCAGCACGGGGTGGGCTCCCGCTTCGGCGAGCGCCTCCTCGGCCCCGTGGATCGCCTCCGCCACGACGGGCAGACTCGCAAGCGCCCGATCGATGCCAAACAGCACGATGGCGATGCGCTTGCCGGCCAACGGCTGTGGCCGCGAACGGCCGGAGCGATCGCGGAGCTTCTGGTATCCGAGCCGGTCCGCCGCGGCCCGCACCCTTGCCATGCATTCCACGCTCACCTGCGGATGTCCGCGGAGCGCACGGCTGACCGTGCCGGGAGAAACCCCTGTCGCTGTGGCGATATGTCGAATGGTGACTGCCATAGACGCCCGCTTTCCGAATCAACACGAGTATGCGACATTCCGGGGCATCCCGGAAGCGGCCCGCGACTGGGAGTGATCACCCTCGCCGGATTACAGGTCTGAGCAAAGGAGCACCCTATGCAGCACGACACCTGCCTGCACGAGAGACCCCAGTCGCAACCCGCGGGGCGAGCGTCTCGCTTGCCGAGAGTTGGAGCCCCACGGCAACCGGGACGGTTGCCCCACGGCAAGACGGTCCCTTTCTTCTGCTTGATGCTCGTTGCCGCGGCGCTCACCGCCCGCGCCGAAGAAGGAGCCCCCCCCGACCTCCTGCCAACGGTGGGCTCGATCGAGCGGCTCGACCCGCGGTTCGACGCGCTCGTGCCCCGCGACGCGGCGATCGAGGTGCTCGCGAGCGGGTTTGTGTGGGCCGAGGGGCCCGTGTGGCTCAAACGGGAGCAGGCGATCCTGTTCAGCGACATCCCGCGAAATCGCGTGATGCGGTTCAAGGATGGCGAGGGCCTGAGCGTGTTTCTCGAGCCGGCCGGGTTCACCGGGCCGGCGGAATATGGCGGCGATCGCGGCAGCAACGGGCTCACGCTCGACCGGCAGGGCCACCTGATCTCGTGCGAGCATGGCGACCGCCGCGTGAGCCGGCTCACGCCCGGCGGAGGCAAGCGCACCGTGGCCGACAACTTCCGCGGCAAGCGGTTCAACAGCCCCAACGACTGCGCCGTGCACTCCTCGGGGGCGATCTATTTCACCGATCCGCCCTACGGGCTGCCCGAGGGCTGGGACGACGAGCGCCGCGAGCTCGACTTCTGCGGCGTGTATCGCGTCGCGCCCGACGGCGTCGTCACGCTCCTCTGCGACACGATGACGCGGCCCAACGGCATCTGCTTCTCCCCCGACGAGAAGCGGCTTTACGTGGCCCAGTCCGACCCGGCGGCGCCGCTCTGGAAGGTGTTTGCCGTGCAGCCGGATGGCACGCTCGACGCGGGCCGCACGTTCTTCGACGGCACCAGGCTCTTCAAGGAGCGGAAGAAGGGCCTGCCCGACGGGCTCAAGGTGGATCTCGCCGGCAACGTGTTCGCCACGGGCCCCGGCGGCGTGCTCGTGATCGCGGCCGACGGCACGCACCTGGGCACGTTTCTCACCGGGCAGGCGACGGCCAACTGCGCCTTCGGCGGCGACGGCCGCACGCTCTACATGACGGCCGACTCCCACCTCTGCCGCGTCCGGCTCACCACGAGCGGCCCGCTGCCCGGGCCCTGAGCCGTTGCCGGCGTCGCTCACCCGGCTTCCCGAAACGAAGGGCCGAAGGATAGGTCGGCCAATGGCACTTCGGCAAGCGACGGCCGAGCGGGGCGGATCACGAGGAGCAACCGCCGGCGCTGGCTGGGCCGTATGCGGCCCGACCGTGGAGGCGCCGCGGAGCTTCCTATCCACGCTCAAGGCCGGATTTGTCTCGTCGGCGCAGACCGGCCTTGAAACCGCTCTTCTCGCGGGCCGTCGGCATCGTGGCATGGAATGCCGTCAGAGGCTGTGGATGTCGATCGTCTTCTCCGGTCGGCGTCGCTCGTAGCGGCGGGAACTCGCAGTGCCGACGTGCGGGCGGACTTTGGACCGCGTCGGCGACGCAGTCAGGACGGCGACCATGGGCGCACCGGGGCATGGACGAGAAAAGTGTGCGCCGGTACACTCGTGCGGCGACAAGGCCGACGCGAGCGACTCTCACCAGAGCCCCCTGCTCAACTGCTGCCTCAATCCACGCGACGTCTCGGTTCAGGAGGCCTGTGGCGCACGCAGCTGCGGGCGCCACAGGCTCCAACTGCAGTCACGCAGCCCACGGCTTGCGTTTTGCGGCCCGGGATTCATCGCTCCACTTGTAAGCCGGCCGGGACGGCTTGCGCCCTTCGCGGGCCGCGGCGGCGGCCTCCTCGCGGTTCGCAAAATCGTAGGCCCGCAAGACCGTGCCGCGGCTGACCTTCATCTCGCGAGCCAGCCG
>Ga0208721_1000294_pt1 | contig 11469 bp, 7 predicted proteins | sample LakMenEpi17Aug10_FD_150705 | JGI IMG/M metagenome (GOLD analysis project Ga0208721, IMG submission 150705) | Freshwater microbial communities from Lake Mendota, WI - 17AUG2010 deep hole epilimnion (SPAdes) | ecosystem: Environmental > Aquatic > Freshwater > Lentic | place: Lake Mendota, Madison... | reverse complement strand
TCCTCGACCCAGCGGCCGACCGTGCTCCCCAACGCCGCCAGGCCCGGATCGGCGATCAGCGACTCGGCCACCTCGTGATAGTTCGGCGCAAGCCGCATGTCGGGCCCGATCCGCTTCTCGGGTCCGGCCCAGCCGTTGATCTCGTGGCAGCCGTAGCAGCCGTACTGCCGGATCGTGTGGTAGCCCTCGACCAGCTTCGGCGCCGGCGGCTCGGGAAACCGCTCGCTCGGCTCCAGGTCCACGACCTGGTGGTGGCACTTCAGGCAGCTCGACTCCTCGAACCGCTGCGGCAGCATCGGCAGGATCCAGTGGTGGTTGTTGAACCAGCCGTGCTCGTCGTGCCACTCATGGGCCTGCTTGGGCGAATTCGGCGTGTGCGACACCCACTTGAACGCCGTCGCACTCCCCTGCCCCTGGTGGCAGATCGTGCAGCCGAACGACTTCATCGGATGGGGACTGGAATCGCCGACGAACAGGTCGAGCCGGGGATGCGTCGCGTAGGGCTGCGGCACGCCGCGCCGCACCTGCAGGGCCAGCGGCTTGCCCCAGGCCGGCGTCTCGACGAGGCCGGCGACGGCGATCTGCCGGGCCGGGGTCCCTCCGCCGGCGACCGCCTCGATGACGTCCCCCACCTGGATGCCGGCCTCCGCGGCCGGCGATTGCGGCACGACGACCGCCACCGTCGGGTCGTCGGCGTTCAACAGCCCCTGCGGCGCGAGCCGGAAGCCGTACAGCGACTCGAGCTGGTCGTTGCCGTCCCCGACGACGTCACGCTGCTCCGGCGGCGCGGCGGGCGTGGGGAGCGTGATGGCAACCTCGTGTGCGGCCGGATAGGCGGGGTCGGTCGGCGCCCCGGGGACCGTCTTGTCCATGCCCCGATGGCAGGTGCCGCAGCGGTCGAACCGGGCCACCTCGCGGAAGTTGTTGTTGAGCGTCAGTTCCGGGAGCCAGATCTGGTCGGGCCTGAGCGGCCCGTTGAAGGCGTCGAGCACCGGCATCTCGAGCAGCGACTTGCCCGCGGTCGACCGCCGCTGGTCGAGCGTCTTCTGCAGCTGCACGAGCTTGCCACGATGGTCATCGACGCCCTTGGCCGCGGCGTCCTCGGCTGCCGTGATCCGCCGCAGCGCCCCGTCGAGCACGAGCCGGTGGGTGTTGGCCTCCTGAAACCTGCCCGTGGCCACGGCCACGTCGGCCCGCTTGGCATCGGTGATGGCAAGCAGCGCCTGCTGCCGGTCGGTCGGGGCCTCGTCGGCGATCGCCAGCTCGTAGTCCGCCCGGTTCTTGTCGAGCTGCGCCTTCTCGAGCTTCAGGGCGCCCGCCAGTTGGTCCTCGCGAAACTTCGCCCGCTTGGCGATGTCGCGGAGCCGGGCCAGCAGGTCTCCCCGGGCGGCGAACACGGCACTCCACAGTTCAACGGCAGTGCCGGACTCCGCGGCAGCATTCACCTTGGCCGGGTCGACCTCGGCCTGCGGGGGCAGCGCCTTCACGCTCGCGACCACCTTGGCGAGGGCGGCCTCGGCATCGGCCGCGGCCTCGGCATCTTCCGGCACCGTGCGCACGGCCGCCAGCATCTGCTCGACGAGGGCCGGATCGAGCATCCGCCGCGCCTTGGCCAGCGCATCCGCGAGCTCGCGGCCGCGGGCCTCGTAGGCCTTCGACTCCTGCTCCTGCACGCGGGCCTTCGCCGACCACGTCTCCAACTCGCGGAAGCCGCGGGCATATTTTTTCCACGGGCGATCGTGGTCGGCGGTCAGCATCAGGACCGTCGCCACAAGAAGCAGGATCGCCGCCACGGCGAAGACGACGTGGAGGGCCTTGAGGTTGCGCCAGGTCTGTTCGTTTGCAGGCATTGGTTCGAGCGAAAGCCGTGGGCGTTACGAGTGAGGATTCGGATCGAGCCGGGCGCGAAGCCGAAGCCCGGCGCTAAAAGTTGAGCGAGAACTCCGGAATGCTGACGATGTACTTCAGGTTGAATGTCCAGCGCAGGATCATCTTGATCGGCAGCGACAGCATGAGCAGCATCAGGTTTGCCATGATCATGTAGCGAATGAAGCCCATCTTGGCGAAGTAGCCGCGAAACACCGTCACGGCGAGCAGCGGCGGCAGGACGAGCAGATAGATCCCGACCGCGATCAGGCCGGGCAACTCTCGATACAGCACGTACCCGGCCTGGGTCAGCTGGCCGGCTCCCTGCGGCGCCCGCGGCAGCGGTTGGTTGAGCAACTGCACCCAGAACATCTGCGGCAGGTCGACGTTGTTGAGCACCTCGACCTTGTACGGCGTCCAGAACTCGAAGGGGCCGAAGAAGTTCCAGTTCGGCCCGCGCAGGAAGGTGCCGAGGATGATGAGCGTGATCCACAGTTCGAGGAAGCCGAACTGGAACGTCAGGTAGGCGAACTTCCGCTCGGCGATCGAATAGTAGCCGTTGCCCTTCTTGTTGAAGTCGAGGTACGGCATCGCCATCAGGCCGAAGATCACGAGGCTGGGGAGGACCACGCCGGCGTACCAGGGATCGAAGTACACGAGCATTTCCTGGAGCCCGAGGAAGTACCACGGGGCCTTCGACGGGTTGGGCGTCTTGACGCTCGACGCCGGCTCCTCCAGGGGCGCCGGCAGGGCGATGGCCCAGAACAGCAGCAGCGCCGACACCGCCACCATGCAGATCAGTTCGGTGTAGACGAGATCGGGCCAGACGAGCACCTTCTCGTCATTTTCCTTCTCCATCGGTGGCAGCCCCTGGGCGATCCGGTCGTCGTTGACGACCGCCTGCTTCGTCGCCACCCATGTGAAGAAGGCGAGCAGAAAGATCAGCCCCACGATCGGCACGTTGTCGGGCTTCATGACGATGGCGGCGAAGTTCTCGTCGGCCATGGCCAGACCCATGACGAGCAGCGACGCGTTGAACAACGTCCAGGCCACCATCGGCTGCACGAAGAACCGGCGGAAGACGAAGAGCACGACGAGCAGCCCCATCGTGCCGAGCGTGTAGGCCACCGGACCCGACAGGGCATTGACGAGGCCGCGGACGGCGGCCGGCAGCGCGGGCACGAGCGCCTCCGACCGGGACAGCGCCAGGCTGGAGAGGATCATCATCACGCCGGCGAACGCCGCCCAAACCACGCCCCAGGCCGTCTGCCCCTTCTTCTGCCAGAGAACGAGTGCCGCGACGCCGTTCATCGCCGCCAGGACGGCGTAATAGCCCCCCAGGAAGCCGCCGACGTCCTCGAGAAAGAATGGATTGTGCATGGGTTCGTGTCAGTCCCGGTTCAGAGCGGCCCGCTGATGCCACCGTCCTTGCGGACCCGCCAGAAGTGGATCGCCAGGAGCAGGGCCACCGCCAGCGGAATGGCGATGCAGTGAAGCACGTAGAACCGGTTCAGCGTCTCCTCGCCGACGAAGCGGGCGCCGAGCAGGCCGAAGCGGGCATCGGATGCATCGGTGATCATGTCGATCCCCGCGACGGTGAGCAATTGCTGTCCCGGCCCCTCATAGCCGAGAAAGGGCGTCGCCCGGGCCATGTTGGAGCCGACCGTGATCGCCCAGATCGCCAACTGGTCCCAGGGGAGCAGATAGCCGGTGAACGAGAGCAGCAGCGTGAGCAGCAGCAGGATCACGCCGACGACCCAGTTGAACTCCCGCGGCGGCTTGTAACTGCCGGTGAGGAACACGCGATACATGTGCAGCCAGGTGGTGATCACCATCGCGTGCGCCCCCCAGCGGTGCAACTCGCGCAGGATGCCGAGGCTGGTCACGTCCCGCAGGGCGAGGATGTCGTTGTAGGCCCACTCGAGCGTGGGGCGATAATAGAACATCAAGAGCACGCCCGTGACCGTCTCCACCAGGAACAGGAAGAAGGTCACGCCCCCCATGCACCAGGTGAATGACAGCGCGATGCCCTGCTTCTTGATCGACACCGGATGCAGGTGGAGGAAGAAGTTGGTGAGCATGACCACGATCCGATTCCGCCGGTCGAGCGGCATCGGATGGCGGAAGATGCTCTTCCAGATCTGGGAGTTGCGGATGGTCTCGCCGATGGCCATGGTGCGAACGCGGTCCTTCCTGTCGAAATCGGCCTACACGATGACGAACGATTCGGGATCGGCCCACTGCCCCAGCTCTTCCTGGAACGTGCGGCTCTTGTCGATCTCGACCTGGCCGTCGTCGGCGATGCGGATCGCATACCGCTCCAGCGGCCGGGGCGCCGGTCCCTCGAAGTTGATGCCGTCCTTGTAGAACCCGCTGCCGTGGCAGGGGCACTTGAACTTCTGCTCAGCCTCGAGCCAGCTGGGCGTGCAGCCGAGGTGAGTGCAGACGGTCTTCAAGGCGTAGAGTTGCGGCTGGCCGTTGAAGTCACCGTTCACCACCCAGACGCCGTACTGCGGGACGTACTTCGTCTCGACCTTGCCGGCCGGGAAGCCGTCCTTGAAGCCGACCTTGAACTTGCTCGGAGGCTCGGCCAGGACGTTGGGGAACAGGAACCGGGCGAGACCGAGCGTGGCGAGACCGCCGGTCACGGACAGGGCGGTGAAGCCGACCGCCATGAACGATCCGAGCGCGATCTCGAGGAACCCGCGGCGATCCTCCTCCTCGGCAGCCTTCTTTGCCTTCAGTTCGGGCTTGACGGGCCGCGCCGGCAGGACCGCCGGCGGCGCCACGGGCTTCTCGACCGTGGGCTTCACCCGCGGGGCGGTCCGGGCGGGCGCCTCCGCCTTGCTCACCGGCCCGGGCTTGGCCCCGGACCGCGCGGCGGCCAGGATGCTCGCTGTGTCCCGCTGGACGCCGGTCTTTGGACCCCCTTTGGCGATGGTTGGCTTCTCGATGGCCGGCTTCGCGGCCGCGGGTTTCGCGGCCGGCTTGGCCGCCGTCGCCTTCGGAGCGGCGGGGGACTCCGCTGCGGCTTCCTTCTTCGCCCGTGCCATGGCGAGGATGTCGGACACGCTCGGACGGCTCCCGTCGCCGGATTTCGGCGACGAAGACGAACCAGCGCCGCCGGGCTTCGGCACCGACGGTCGGACGGCCGCCGGCTTGTCCGCCACGGGCTCGGCTGACTCAGCGGCGCCTTCCTCGGCCGGCGCAGCCGGTTTCCCGGCTCCTTTTGCCTCCGCACGGGCCGCCGCGAGGATTTCGGCCACGGACATCTTCTTTTTTTCAGCCATTGAATCCCCTGCGGGGCGGACGCGCTCCCGAAGTCAACGCTGCCAGGAAGGACGCAACCTTTCCGGTCAAAAACCTATTTTCGGCCGCGAATTTCAGAGTTCGTGATTTTTTTCACGAACTCCATACCTTAATTTATCCGCACGCCCGAAAGTGTCAACGTCGGCTGACGCGATCCATGTTCCGGCGGGCGGAAACCAGTTTCCGGCTGCTACAACACCTCGCCGGAACGCCCGTCCGGTTTGGTTCCCCGTCTCCATCACGCCCTCTCCATCACGCCGTCAGTCCCTTTGCCGTCAGTACCCTGAGCCTTCATTCCCCTTGCCTTCACTTTAAGCATGACAACTGTGACTCGATCCCGCCGCGTCCTCGTGGTGGGCAGTGGGGGGCGGGAACACGCCATCGCCTGGAAGCTTGCGCTCGATGGCGCCGAGGTGCTCGTCGCCCCCGGAAACGCCGGCACGGCGGCCGTGGGGGAGAACGTGCCGGTGCCGGCGACCGACATCCCGGCGCTCGTCGACCTCGCCCGACGGCGGCAGGTCGATCTGACCGTGGTCGGTCCGGAGGCGCCGCTGGTGGCCGGCATCGTCGATGCCTTCCAGGCGGCGGGGCTGCGCGTCTTCGGCCCCACGCAGTCCGCGGCCCGCATCGAGGGGAGCAAGATCTTCTGCAAGCAGATCCTCCACCGCGGCGACGTGCCCACGGCGATGTATCGCGAGTTCCGCACGGCGGCCCGGGCCCGCGAGTACATCGAGGCCCGCGAGGACGTGCCGGTGGTCGTCAAGGCCGACGGCCTCGCCGCCGGCAAGGGCGTGTTCGTCTGCCGGACGAAGGCCGCGGCCCTCGAGGCCGTGGCAACGCTCGGCAGCGACCCGCAGTTCGCCGCCGCGGCGTCCGGCATCCTCGTCGAGGAGATGCTCGACGGCGTCGAGGTGAGCGTGCTGGCCATCACCGACGGCCGGACCGTCGTCACGCTGCCGCCGGTGCAGGACCACAAGGCCGCGCACGACGGCGACGAAGGGCCGAACACCGGCGGCATGGGTGCGTACACGCCGACGCCGTTCGTCGATGCCGCGATCCTCGCCGAGATCGAGTCCCGGATCCTCGTGCCCACCGTCCACACCATGCGCCGGGCGAAGGCTCCCTTTCAGGGCGTCCTGTTCGCCGGCTTGATGCTCACCGCACAGGGGCCGAAGGTGCTCGAATTCAACGCCCGGTTCGGCGATCCCGAGTGCGAGGCCCTGCTCGTCCGGCTGGAGTCGAGCCTCCTCGACCTCATCGATGCCGCCGTCGATCGCCGCCTCGACACGCTCGAGCCGCCGACGTGGCGGCCCGGTGCGAGCGTCACGGTGGTGATGGCGTCGGAGGGCTATCCCGGCGAGATTCGCAAGGGCTTTCCGATCCGCGGCCTCGACGCCGCCCGGCGCGTGGCGGGGGTGCAGGTCTTCGAGGCGGCGACCCGGGCCCACGATGGCGGCGTCGTCAACGACGGCGGCCGCGTGCTTGCCGTGACCGCCGCCGCGGCGTCGCTCGGCCGCGCCAAGCTCCAGGCCTACACCGCCGTCAAGGAGATCCGCTGGCAGGGCGCCTGGTGCCGGAAGGACATCGCCGACAAGGGGCTGCGCCGCGAGCGCGAGTTGGCGGCCGCCGCACCCGAAGCCGACGCGACGGCGCCCGGCGGCGACGCCCCCGGCGCCGCGGTGACGGCGGCTGGCGGGGAGGCCGACACATGAAGCTCCGCGTCGGCATCGTCGGTCTCGGCAGCCAGTGGGACACGCGGTACCTCCCCGCGCTCCGGGCCCTCGCCGACCGGTTCGAGGTCCGCGGCATCTGCGAGCAGGTCGCGCATCGCGCGGCGCGGGCCGCCGCCGAGCTCGGCACCGTCGCCGTCGACGGATTTCGCGCCCTTACGGCCCGCGACGACGTGGACGCGATCCTGTACCTCGCCGACCAGTGGTATGGCCCGACGCCGATCCTCGCCGCCTGCGACCATGGCAAGGCGGTCTACTCCGCGATCTCGCTGCCCTGCGACACCGCGGAGGCCCGGCTGCTCCGCCAGCGGGTCGACGAGTCAGGGATCGCCTTCGTCGCCGAGCTTCCGCGCCGCCACGCCCCGGCCACCGTCCGGCTCAAGGAATTGATCGCCACCCGGCTCGGCCGGCCGCGGATGCTCTTCTGCCACCGGCGCGTGCCCAGCGCCGCGGCCTCCGCGACGGCCCCGGCCCGCGACCGCACCAGCGAAGCCCGCGACCTGATGGAGCTCGTCGACTGGTGTCGCTACGTGGCCGGCGTCGAGCCGACGAGCGTCGTGGCGGTGCGGCATGCCGAGGCCCCCGGTGGCGCCGCCGACGACTACCAGATGATGAGCCTCGACTTCTCCCCCACCGATCGTCCCGGCGACGGCGTGCTCGCCCAGATCAGCTGCGGCTACTACATGCCGCGCTGCTGGGAGGAGGCCGTCAACTTCCGTCCCCCGGCCGCGCTCCAGGCCGCCTGCGAGCAGGGCATCGCCTTCATCGACCTGCCCGCGAACCTCGTCTGGTTCGACACCGCCGGCCGCCACCAGGAGACGCTCGACAGCGAGCGGCCGATCGAGGAGCAGATGCTGCTCCAGTTTCATCGCAAGGTCACGAGCCTCGTGCGGCAGGTGAGCGGCCTCGACGACACGCTCTGCGCCCTGCGGGTCGTGCAGGCCGCCGCCGCGAGCCAGGCGGAGGGGCGCCGAATCAGGCTCGACGCCGTCGGTTGCGGAACGGTCGGCGAGCGCGGTCTCACGTGAACGGGGTTCGATCAGCCATGTCAGCGATGGAGGCGAGGACCATGGGCAGGAAAATCAGGGTGCGGAACGCCGGCTGGCATTCGAAGTCCGGCCGCGCATCCGGCATCTCGGCCGCACTCGTGATGATCTCGATCGCCTGGGCTGTCGGCGCCGCCCGCAGTCACGGCGGGGCGGCGGACCACCCGAGCACGCTCCGCGTGGAGAACGTCCGCTTCACGCCCCGCGACGCCACGACCGCGACGATCACGTTCGACATCGGCTGGGAGCATTCCTGGCGGCACGAGTCGAACCACGATGCGGCCTGGGTGTTCTTCAAGGTCCGGCCGGAAGGGGCGGCGGAGTGGCGGCACGTCCGGCTGGCGGCCGACCGGGTGCTGAACCCGACCGGCTACGGCCAGGCCGCCGACGGAACGCGGCTCGACCTCATCGTGCCCGACGGTGCCGACGGCTTCACGGGCCTGCTCGCGCGTCGCGCTGCCTACGGTCTCGGCAGGGTGACGGCGAAGGACGTGACCGCCGTCTGCGACCGCGGCTCCGTCCCGGGATTCACTCCCGACACGAAGGTCGAGATCCGCGGCTTCGGGATCGACATGGTGTTCGTCCCCGCCGGACCCTTCGAACTCGGCGGCGGCACGTCACCGAACCGTTTCTATCGTGTCAACGACACGGCCGATTCGAGCCAGCCCTTTCGGGTCACCGGGCCCGGCCCGATTCCAACCGGACAACAGCCGGGCCGGCTCTGGGCGCGACGCGGCTGTCAGCCGGAGGATGGCGGCGAGATTCCGGCTGCCTTTCCCAACGGCTACGCGGCCATCTACTGCATGAAGAAGTGCATCACGGGGTTCCAATACGCCGGCCTGCTCAACACGCTCCCCCCGGCCCGGGCGGAGGCGCGCTCTCCCCCCGATGTCCAGCGGATGGCCCGCTCCGAAACGGGCGGCAACGTGACGTACCGCGCCACCTCCGACGGCAACGGCCACATCAACCTCTCCGGCCTGTCCTGGGCCGACGGTGCCACGTTCGCGGCCTGGGCCGGCCTGCGACCGATGACCGAACTGGAGTACGAGAAGATCACCCGCGGCCCGATCGCCACCGGCTGGGACACCGGTGACTCGCTCGATCATCCCTCGTTCTGGGGCGTGACCAACATGAACGGCTGGCGGTCTCCGGTCGAGCGGCCGGTGACGGTCGCCAACGCCACCGGGCGGCGCTTCCAGGGGACGCACGGCCTCGGCACGACGACGCTGCCGGCCGACTGGCCGCAGGAGGATGCCGTCGGCACCGGGTTCCGCGGCGGTCACGGCGAGAGTGGTAATCCCTCCTACCGCCGGCGGGCCGACACGGTGGCGACGGACAGGCAGGGGAACTATTGGCGCGGCGTGCGCACGGCGCCGTCAGGTGTCGGACTCTGACCGCAATCAGCCTGCCGAGGACGACCAGCCTGTCAGCAGGCGCACTCTGGGCGACCTGGGCATGATGCAATCCGTCCCGACCGGACACGCGGCTGGTGAAGCCGCGGCGACTCTGCCGATAGGAGCGAAAGCGGGCCGACGCACGCGGCCCCCTTTCCCTCCAGAGGCCCGGCGACGATGCGCACTCCGCGGACCTGTCCCCTGCTCGACCGTCCATCCGCCTCCATCGGACTCGATGCCGCCCCGGCCCCGTGGGACCTGCGACGCTGCGCGGAGACGGGGTTCGTGTACCTCGCCAACCCGCCCGATCAGCACCTGTTTCGCGACGAGTTCGCCTGGGAGGTGACGCACGAGCGCGAGGCGAACCGGCGCCGCCGGCGCGAGCCCCTGCTCCACGCGCTGAGCGTCTGGACGAAGACGGTCCGCCACCGGCTGCTGCGCCGCGACAAGGTCGCGGTGCTGGCCGCCGATCTCCTGCGCACGGCGGCCCGCGATGTGCCCGGACCGCTGCGGTTGGTGGACGTGGGCTGCGGCGAGGGAACGTTGGCGCTGCGCGTCGCCGACCGGCTCGCGCCGGCCGTGGCCGAACGTCTGGAGCCGGTCGGCATCGAACTCTCGAACGTTCTCGCGCACCGTGCCGATCGCAAACTCCGCACCCGCGGCGGCCGCTGCATCCATGCCACCGGCATCGAGGGGCTCACCGACCTCGAACGTTCCAGCGTGCAGGTGATCGTGCTGTCGTGCATCCTCGAACACGAGATCGCGCCGCTCCCTTTGCTGCGCAACTGCCGCGCCTGCCTCGCCGCCGACGGCCGGATGATCGTCAAGGTGCCGAACTACGCCTGCCTTGCCCGCCACGTGCGCGGCCGACGCTGGTGCGGCTATCGCTGGCCGGACCACGTCAACTACTTCACGCCCGCCACGCTCGCCGCGACGGCCCGGGCGGCAGGCCTGCGGGTCGTCCGCATGAGCCTCATGGACCGCAATCCGATCAGTGACTCGCTCTACGCCGTGCTCGGCCGCGACCCGGCGGCAGTCATAGCCGACGAGGAGCCGTGGGCACAGCGACTGGCGGCCTGACGAGGCGTGCCCAGCGGTACGCCGATTGCTCCCCTTCACTTCCCGGGATGCCTCCGTCACGCGGCCGCGGCCGCGGTGCAGCGGGCCTGTCCCGGGAGAAACCTGCCATGCACGCCCGACGGTTCAGGCTGCCGTTCACCCGGCAGCCCGCCGCCGGGCCGAGTGGGACGGCAGCGGCACGGTCTCGTTCGGCTTCGACGCCTGCACCGTCGCGACCGGCAGGACGGCCGCCCAGGCGGCTGGCCGCGGCCTTCGCCTCGGTCGAGACCTTCAACCGCACCGTCCGGCAGCGCCGCGGTGTATAATCGAAACGGGTCGACGGACCGCGGACCACGGGCAGTCGGAACCGATCGCACGGCGGCCCGTACGCCGCCAGCACCTGCACCGCGGAGGCTCCCAGCATGGCATTCGACCGGTCATCCTGGCCCGCGCAGTCCGGCGGTCGCCGCGACGCGATCGCCGCCGAGATCGACGCCGAGGCGGCCTCCTTCTGGCAGGCCGCCGTCACCCGGCTGGCCCGCGAGATCAACCTCGGCTGGTGGCTCGCCGGCTGGCTCCCCTGGGCGGTCGCCGTCGGGCTCGTCGGCACGTTCGCCATGCTCTACACGCGGCTCCGCGGCGGTCACCCCGGCCTCGTCTGGACGGGCATCGCCCTCGCGCTCGCCGCCGGCGCGATCGTCGCCTGGCGGCGCAGCCGTGATCGGTTCGAGACCGCGGCCTCGGCCCGCGTCCGGCTGGAGGAGGCGCTCGGCCTCAAGGCGCGGCTCACCGCGGCGAGCGCCGGCGTCGGCTCGTGGCCCGATCGCCCCGCGCCGGACGGCCTCGTCTGGCCGGTCCGCTGGCGCTGGCAGCGGACCGCCTGCTGGGCGGCCATCGTCGCCATGCTCCTCGGCCTCGCCGCCTGGGTGCCGATTGCCGACGCGCGGGCCGACCGCAAGCATCCCATCGAGCGGCCGACCGACGCCCGGATCGTCGATGCGTGGCTCGACGAAATCGCCCGCCAGCAGGCGGTGGACGAACGCTCGATCGAGCGGGTCCGCGAGC
>Ga0208721_1000293_pt1 | contig 11476 bp, 10 predicted proteins | sample LakMenEpi17Aug10_FD_150705 | JGI IMG/M metagenome (GOLD analysis project Ga0208721, IMG submission 150705) | Freshwater microbial communities from Lake Mendota, WI - 17AUG2010 deep hole epilimnion (SPAdes) | ecosystem: Environmental > Aquatic > Freshwater > Lentic | place: Lake Mendota, Madison... | reverse complement strand
CGGGCGATGAGCTTCTTGGTGAGCAGCTGGCTGGGACTGCTGTTCGTGGCCGTGGGCCTCGGCGGCATTGATGTGGCCGATCACCTGCTGCTCGTCTATCCCCTGCCGATGGCCCTGATGCTGATGGCGGTGGGGGCGATCGTGATCAGCAACGTGTCTCAGGACCTCACCCAACTGGGGGGCCTGTGGAGTCGCCGGCCTCTGATCGGCATGGCCTTTCTGGCTGGAGCCTTCGGCCTGATGGCGCTGCCCCCCTTTGGTGGGTTTGCCGCCCTGCGCGAACTGCTGGAGCTGGCCATGGCCAGCAAGGCACCCGTGCTGCTGGGCGGACTGGTGCTGATCACCAACACCCTGCTCTGCGCCTCGATGATGCGGGTCTTCGGCCTGATCTGGGGTGGCGTGCCCAAGGCCTTCACGATCCGCTCGCCCGAGGTGTTGTGGCTGATGGTGCTGCCCACCCTCTTCCTGATGGGCCTGGTGCTGCACATCCCGCAACTGTTGCTGCAGCTGGGGGTGTACCAGCTGAGCCCCCTGCCGGGCTGGGGGCCGCTCGGCTGGCCCCTGGTGGTGTCCACCCTGATCGGTGCCGGCAGCTCGCTCTGGTTCTATCTGCGTCCCCACCCGCTGGCCGAACTTCCCTCTGGCCTCGGGGGCATCCAGCACTGGCTGGCTGAAGACATGCACACCGAATCCTTCTATCACCGCACTGTGGTGGCCTTGGTTGTGGGTCTGGCCCGCTTCAGCGCCTGGAGCGACAAGGCTCTGGTGGATGGCTTCAGCAGTGGAACCGGTGGTGCCGCCATGGCTGGCGCCCGTCAGCTCAGCTTCACCACCAGCGGTAATTCCCAGGCCTATGCCCTCTCACTGGTGCTTGGTGTGCTGGTGATGTCGGCCTGGCTGCTCGCGCGTTGATCTGGAGGACACGATGACCCTGCTGCTGCTGTTTCTGATTCCTCTGGGTGCCGCCTGCGGGCTGCAACTCCTGCCGGCCGGAAGCCCCTGGATTCGCCGTACGGCCGTGGCCGCGAGCCTGGCCCAACTGGTGACCGGTGTTGTGGCCTGGCGTGTGCCCCCCAGCGATCTCTCGCTGAGCTGGCTGCCGAAACTGGGGCTGCGCCTGGATCTCGGCCTCGATGGCCTCAGCCTGCCGTTGGTGCTGCTGGCTTCCCTGATCACGGCCATGGCCGTGCTGACCACACCGCTCGAGCAGACACGCGCCCGCCTCTTCTACGGATTGATGCTGGCCACCAATGTGGGCCTGATGGGATCGTTCCTGGCCCGCAATGCCCTGCTGTTCGTGCTGGCCTATGAGCTGATCCTGATTCCCACCACCTTGCTGGTGGCGATCTGGGGCGGTGAGCGTCGGGCTGGTGCCGCTATCCGATTCCTGATCTACGGGGCCGTGTCCGGCATCGCCCTCCTCGCCGCGGTGCTGGCCTTCGGCTGGCTCAACCCAGGCGGCCTCGATTTCAGCTTCTCGGCCCTGGCCAGCCACAACCTCACACCGGATCAGCAGCACATCCTGCTGGCCCTGGTGCTGCTGGCCTTTGGCCTCAAGCTGCCGGTGGTGCCGCTGCACGGCTGGCAACCGCTCACCTACAGCCAGGCCCCCACACCGGTGGCGATGCTGCTCAGTGGTGCCGTGTCCAAGCTCGGGGCCTATGGCCTGCTGCGTTTCGGCATCGGTTTTCTGCCCGATGCCTGGACCGATTGGTCGGCCTGGATTGCCGCCATCGGCGCGGTGAGTGCCATCTATGGCGCCCTCAACGCGATCGCGCAGCTCGATATGCGGCGTTTGGTGGCCTACAGCTCCCTGGGGCACATGGGCTTCCTGCTGCTGGCCCTGGCCGCCGCCACACCCCTGAGCCTGCAGGGCGTGATGGCCCAGATCCTGGCCCATGGACTGATCATCGCCCTGCTGTTCTGCCTGGTGGGCCTGGTGGAAACCAAAACCGGCACGGCTCAGATTCCTGAGCTGTCGGGTCTGTTGAATGCGCAGCGTGGCCTGCCGTTCACCATGGGCCTGATGTTGCTGGCCCTGATGGCGGCTGCCGGCGTGCCCGGCCAGGCCGGATTTGTGGCGGAGTTGCTGGTGTTTGAGGGCAGCTGGGTGGCCTATCCCATTCCAACGCTTGTCTGCCTGCTGTCGTCTGGCTTCACGGCCGTGTACGCAGTGCGCCTGTTCAATCGTGTGGGCTTTGGTCGACTCGACAACGCCAAGGCCAATTGGGTGAGCACCACCTGGACGGAGCGTGCTCCTGCACTGGTGCTCACCACTCTGGTGTTGGCGGGTGGCATCTGGCCCACTCTGCTCACCGGTTTCAGCGAAACCGCCACCGCCCCGCTGGCCCTGCGGTCCAGTGAGTCGGTCACCGTGATCGCCCTAGCGCCTTCCTCCACGTCGCAGCTCCCCGCATGACCGCCACCATCGCCCCGGAGCGCACCCAGGCTCCGTTGATTCCCCCCTCCAGCCATCACTACGCCGAGGTGATCCATCGCCTCGAGGCCGGTGGTTCGATGCTGCCGGACACACCGGAGAACCTCAAGCAGATCATCGGCATCTACAAGGCCTATGCCGTGCCGATGGATTTTTACTGGCGCGATCTGCTCTACATCGCCGAGCGTGTATTCCTGAATCCGCTGCCTGCTTTCAAGTACTTCATCTCGCAGGAGTACCTGGATCGACCCAACAGCTACTCCGGTGATCAATCGAAGCTGCGCATCTGGCGTGGTACCGAGAAGGCCCATCCGGAGCTGCTCGAGTTCATGGCCCGTGGCGAAACCCGCGGCATGCCCAAGCTGCTGCATCACCTCTGGCATGACCGGGTGAACATGGAGTTCGCCGAGGCCTGCATGCAGGCGATGCTCTGGCACCAGGGCATGGGCGGCCGCTTCAACGACTATCTGGAGAGCGACGCCTACAAGGCCAATGCCGACCGGGCGATCAAGGCCTACTTCCGGGGCAACCCGCTGATGCTGGGCCTCTACAAGCTGTTCCCGGAGATGTTCCTGGAGCAGGTGCGTCAGCTGTCCTATTACTCCAACCTCGGTCTGTTCTGGGAGGTGATGGCGCCCGTCTTCTTCGAGATGAGCGACATTTACGACGAAGGCGGCTTCAAGGGTGTGCCTGATGCGATGGATTTCCTGGTGAATGGCATCTTTGCCGTTGCCGGCCGGCCGATCTACCATCACCTCTATATCGGTGATGAGTGTTACGAGATCATCCCCAAGAGCGAAGGATTCACCTGGCTCTATGAGGCAGCCCTGCCCTATGTGGAGGCTGTCTTCTACCGAACCGCACCGTTCCGCGGCACCAAGAGCTACAACGCCCAGGCCGGTCAGGTGCCAGCCGATCAGGCCGACTTCCACTACGGCATCCTCTACGCCGACGTTTATCCCGTTGGTTCGGCCGGCATCCCGCCGACCCTGCTGATGCAGGACATGCTGCATTTCCTGCCCCCCTACCTGCGCGAGATCTATCGCGACCATCGCCGCGGTGAGGAGGATGAGCTGGTGCAGCTGGGCATCACCTTCCAGCGCTCGATGTACAACGTGACCTCGGCTGTGATTCAGGCCCTGCGTTGCGCCCTGCTTTATCCGCTGGACGACACCAACCCCGAACACCTGATGGCCAACCGCCGCTTCTTCGAAGCGCAGATGGACCGCTTCCTGCGGCCCGAGGCCCGTCTCCCCGACGTCCAGACCCAGGATTACCGCTGAGCCCCGCTGCGTCGAACCCGATGGCCACGATTCTCGACACCGCCGCATCCGCTGGCGCCTTCAACACCCTGCTGGCAGCCGTCGATGCCGCCGGCCTGCGCGGCGCCCTGGAGGGTCCTGGGCCGTTCACCGTGTTTGCTCCGGTGGACGACGCCTTTGCGGCTCTGCCTCCCGGCACCGTGCAGACCCTGGTGGACAACCCACCGCAGCTGGCCCGCATCCTCAAATTCCACGTGCTGGCGGGTGCCCATTCCCAGGCTGAACTGGTGGCTCAGCCCCAGTGGGACAGCCTGGAGGGAGCCCCGATCCCGATCCGTTGCAGCGAACCGTTCGAGGTCAAGAACGCCACGGTCGTCAGTGCCGACATCGTTTGCGACAACGGTGTGGTGCATGTGATCGACCGTGTGATCCTGCCAGGCTGATCCGCATCGCCAACACCGCGTGATCGGTTCCTCCCTGCTCAGCACCCTGCTGCTGCTGCTGATCGCGGTGCTGCTGGCTCGCCTCACCAGCTCACGCCTCGCTGGCTGGGCGGTGCCGGCCATCGTGCTGGAGCTGTTGGTGGGGTTCGTGCTCGGCAACACCGTTCTGCCCTACAGCCGCGTTCAGTCCCTGGCGGGTGTGATGGAGCTGGGGGTTCTCAGCCTGTTCTTTCAGGTGGGTCTGGAGGTGCGCGGTGGCTTGCTGGGTTCGCGGCCCGCTGCCGTGCTGCGCACGGTGCTGCTCTCGGCCCTGGCGCCCCTGCTGCTCTGGTGGCCCCTGCAGCAAGGCTTCGGCCTCAGCCCCTCTGCCACCGTCTTGTGGCTGGCGGTGATCTGCGCCACCGGCACAGGCGTGACCCTGCGGGCCCTCTCTCAAGCCGGGGCCCTGCACACGCCATCGGGCCGCCTGCTGCTGGGGGTGTCGGTGCTCGACGATCTTCCGGCGATCGCCTTGCTCACCCTCTCGATGGTGATGGGTGGCCCTGCTGCCCAGCAGGGAACGATTGCCGCCGCCGCATCTCCCCTGCTGGGCCTGACCCTGATGTTGGCCAGCTTGCCGCTCAGCCGCTGGTGGCTGCGGCGCCAAGGCCCCTGGCGTCCAGGGCTGCTGGGCGTGCTGATCCTGCTGATCGGCTGCAGCTGGGTCGGCGAGCTGTGCGGTCTCACCAGTCTGCTGGGGGCCCTCTGGGGTGGCGTGCTGCTGCAGCGGCTTGCGCCGATGGCGGAGGACAGCGGCGAAGCCCACGAGCTGCGCGGGCAACTGGCCTTGCTGTCCGAGGTGTTTCTCCCCCTCTATTTCATCAGTGTCGGCATGCGCGTCACGGCTGGCAGCCTGCTGGAGCCCCAGGCCTGGTGGATGGCGCTGGTGCTGCTTCTCCTGGCGATTGCCACCAAGCTGCTCTGCGCTGCTGGGATCAGCCCAGCGGATCAGGCCGCCGGGGTGGATCGCTGGATCGTGGCGTTCGGCCTGATCCCCCGCGGTCTGCCAGGTCTGGTGTTCGCCTCTTCGGCCTTAGCGGCCGGCGTGGTCACGCCTGTTCAGTACTCAGCGCTGGTCCTTATGGTGAGCGCCACCACCGTGCTCGGGTTGCTGATGCTGGGCCGTCGTCTTCAGCCCGCCACCCTGACATCCCGTTAGCTGGTGCGTCCTACTCCATTGCTCAGCGTTCCCTCGCCATTCCCAGACCGTCGCGCTCAGGCATGCCCGCGGGTACGGCACTCTCGCTTGGGTTTGATTGTCTTTGGCCTGTTGCTGGCCGGCTGTAGCGACAGTGGTGTGCAGCCCAGCGCCAGCCTGCGCATGTTCGACTGTGCGTTTCAGAGTGGCAAACATGTTCACCTGCACATCAGTGAATCTGAAGCGCGAGCCAGCCTGATCACCGACTATCGCCGGGGTACAGCTGACAGCCATGCCGGCGATCTTCGCGCTGGCCGTGAGAGTAAGGGCCGGCTTGAGGCTGCGGCAGGTGGCCGGCTGGTCATTGCGATGTTTCTGCTCAATGACCATTTCGGTGAGTCCGCCGGCGAAACTGTTTCACTGCACCTGGCGGCTGACGGCCGCGCCCGCTTCGAAGCCCGGGGCAGTGGTGGGCAAACCCGCACCATTGATGCCGGAACCTGTTCGCCAGTCGGCCATCAGCCCCCGCTGAGTCGTCGCTGAGAACCCTGAGGCGTTCTCGCCCTTCGCCACAACGGGCGCTACGGTTTGATCATTGTGATCCTTCATGCCGTGAGGATCTCTGGCAGTGGCGGCCTGAGCGCGCTGGAATGAGCCCATGCAGAGCGTCCTTGCCCGCCTTGGTCTTGATCGTGTCTGGCGCTTGATCTGGCGGCCGGACACCGTGCTCTGGCTGTTGCTGGCCAGTCTGCTGCTGTTGCCGTTTGTGATGCTCACTTCGATGGGCGGGGCGAGGGTGGCGCAGATGAAGCTCCAGGCCGATGAAATCTCAACGCTTGCATCCGGTATCCGCTCCTATTACGCGGATAATGTGATTGCGAGGCTGCAGGCTGCCGATGGTCAGGCCGTCTACTCCGAGAGCTACCGCGATGTGCACGGCGGCATTCCGATTCCAGCCACGCTCTCGATCGAACTGGGGGCTCTGTTTGATAACGCCCATAGCGACGGCAGGATCTCCTATGAGTTTCTGTCCGACTATCCCTTCGCCAAACGGGTGACCCACCCACTCGATAGTTTTGAGCAGAGTGCAATCAAGGCCTTTCGCAGTGATCCCAGGCTGAAGACCTACACCCAGCTCAACGGCAATGGTCTGGGACGTTCCTCCTATCGGCTGGCCACCCCCGTGTTGATGCGCTCAGCCTGCGTGACCTGCCACAACGCCCACCCCGATTCTCCCAAGCGGGATTGGAAAGTTGGTGATGTTCGCGGCATCCAGGAGGTTACCGTACGCGGCATCCAGGCCGAGGGCTTCGGGAACCTCGCCGGCCTGTTTGGCTACGTCGGTCTGCTGGGCCTGACGTCTGTGGCGGCTACCGGTGTTTTTCGGCGCCAGAGCCAGAAGCTGACCAGCTTGAACCGTCAGCTGCTCGATTCCAGTCAGCGCGAATCCTCACTCTCTGCCCGTCTGGCTGATCAGCTGCAGGAGCTGTCGATCTTTGGCAGCGTCGTCGACGACTCGATCATCGGCATCACGATCGCCGATATGCGCAAGCCCGATGCGCCGCTGATCTACGTGAACAATGCCTTCACTGTCATCACTGGTTATTCGCGACAACTTGCAATTGGCTATAATTGCCGATTCCTGCAGGGCGCCGATACGGATTCGGCCGAGCTGGAGCGCATCAGGGATTCATTACGCTCCGGTCGCTCCTACAGCGGCGAGTTGATCAACTATAAACAGGATGGTACGCGCTTCTGGAATCGGCTGACCCTTTATCCGATCCGCATCGGCGATAGTGACACGCCTGATTACTACGTTGCCAATCAGGTTGATGTCACCAGTCTGCGCAATCCCAACGAGGCCTCGATTCCCGATCCTGAAGCTCTGCGCCAGGCCGTTGCGCAGGCAAGGCGGGCCCTTCTCGATGCTGAGCGCTTCGGCAGTGCGCTGCACAATCATCTGGCAGCCTCACCCGATTCTTCAACCGTGGCAGCGGAGGCTTACCTCGTGGCGGATCAGCAGGCCCATGAACGTCTGGCCAGCCTGATTGCTCAGCTGGATCACCTGCTCCGCAAGGAAGGGACAACGGATGACTGAGCTGCCCGTCAGCATCCGGGAATCGACTCGCGTTCTGCGTGCTCTGCTGCTTGGCTACTGGCTGGGTGCCTCTGCGTTGCTCACCATTCTGTTTGGAGCTGTTGATCTGGTTGAGCGGCATCGTGAGGTTCTTCATGATGCAGGCCACATGCGCGATCTGGTGGCTGCTTCGCTGTTCCCACCCATGCGTTCCGATGAACGGCAGATGTTGCTGGAAACCTATTCAAATTCTCCGCGTGAGGACAAGCTTGATGGCATGAACTTTCTGCTTGTTGTCAATGACGCTGGCAAGATCGTTTATTCCTCGCGCCGCGCCTGGCGGGGCTTGCCGATCACAGACCCTTTGCTGGCAAGAGTTGAAACCAGTGATCCGGACTTTGATGCTGTTGTTCACTGCTTTCTTCGCAACCCGGGTCAGTGTATGGATCTTTCATCCACCAACCTGAGGCTCAGAACTGGCAGTTTCACTGTGGTTCGTTCTGTTGCAAGGCCGGGGCGAGATCTTGGTCTTGAGCGGCAGGAGTTGTTGGTCGTTATCAATTACGACCCCGGGGTGGTGCTTGCTGAATTCGGACAGGATATCGCTCTTGGATTGCTGTTCAGTCTGATTATCTCGGGGCTACTCACTCTGTTGGTGTGGTGCCTGTTGATCTATAGGCTACTGCCACAGTTCGCTGAGGCAGCCCATACCGATTCACTCACTCGGCTGATCAACCGCGGCCTGTTCATGGATCAGGCCAAGGACTTGCTCGCTGAAGCCGAAGATCGCGGTGGCGAGATGATCTTCGCTATTCTGGACATCGATCATTTCAAGCGTATCAACGATACCTATGGCCACAGCTGTGGTGACGCAGCTCTTGCCCATGTCGCCGAGGTCTTCCGGATGGTGACCCGGCCAGACGATCTGGTCTGTCGATTTGGCGGTGAGGAGTTTGCGCTTCTGTTCAATGGCCAACGTGAATCGGTTGGCCGTGCTCTGGATCGTCTACGTCTTCAACTCGAGATGACACAGCTCAGCTACGCTGGCCACCAGCTCAAATTGAACGCCAGCATCGGCGCTGTGTCCACTGCTGACTGTGGCTACAACATTGATTATCTCTATAATATGGCAGATAAGGCGTTGTATGTCGCCAAGCGGTCGGGGCGCAATCGTCTGGAATGGAATGATGGACGTGTTTTCAGTCGTCTTGGACGGTGACTCGCATGCAGTTTCCACCAGTCCCTGGTGATGAAGATGCGCGGCTGGATGAGCTGCGAAGCTTCGGTATTCTCGATACCAATCCTGATCCCAGTTTCGACGATATTACTGAGCTGGCTCGTCAAGTTGCTGGTTCCGATATTGCCATCATCAGTCTCGTGGATGCGGACCGTCAGTGGTTCAAGTCTTGCGTGGGAGTCTGCTTGCCGCAGCAGCAGACGCCCCGCTCGATCTCCTTCTGCGCTCATACGATCCTGCAGCAGACTCCGCTCATCATTGAGGATGCCTGCGCTGATCCTCGCTTTGCCGAGAATCCTCTGGTGATCGGAGAACCCGGAATCCGCTTCTATGCAGGATTTCCGTTGATCAGTCCCAATGGGTTTGCTCTGGGCAGTCTCTGCGCCATCAGTCTTCAGCCCCATCGGCTCAACCAGCAGCAGATGGATGGCCTTCACCGCCTGGCCTCTCTTTCCGTCTCGCACCTCGTTCATTGGCGCGCGGCTGCCCTGCGCGGCGGTTCGCCGACTGGTTCCAGTGCTGAGCGTCTGCAGCCGGCTGCCTTTCGCGAGGGGTTGACCTCGCTGGATCGTCTGATGGCTCGCGACCAGCTCCTGCAGAAGCTGGAGATGATTCTGGCCATGGAGGTGGACTCCCCGTTTGCCCTGCTGCGCTGCCGCTTCCGTGATTACGACCGGGTGAATGCAACCCTCGGAGGGTTGATCGCCGAAGAATTTCTCGATGAGGGGGCTCGTCGCATTCTGGCGGCGGTACCACGTGGTAGTTCGGTGGCGCGCTTCGCCGATGCTGAATTGGTGGTCTTGTTGCCCTTTGGTGCTGACGATTCGGATGTTCAGCGCGTCGCTGAGCGGATCATCGGTTTTTCTAGTCAAGTGTATCGCAGTGGAGTTCATTCTCTGGCGATGGACCTTGCGATCGGCATCGCCATCTATCGCAACAACTACGACAATGTTGAGGCCATGCTCGCTGACACCAGCATGGCGGTACGCATGGCTCTGCGCTCCACCAGCAGTGCCTATCGCTTCATCGACAGCGAAGCGCGGGTCGTTGCCCGCGCCAGCTATCGGCTGGAGTCTGATCTGCGTGAGGCGCTCACACGCAAACAGCTGGACGCCTACCTACAGCCGATCATTGACCTCAGCAGTCGCGAACCCATCGGCTTTGAGGCCCTGGCCCGCTGGTCCTGCAATGGTGAGGTTCTGACGCCGGCATCCTTCCTGCCGATGCTCAACGAGAACGGCATCACCGGCGAACTGGATCTGCTGATCATCGAGAAGGCTCTGGCAGCCATCCCTTTGCTCGCGTTGCCGATTCCGCAACGCAGCATGACGATGAGCGTCAACCTCTCCGGCATACTTCTCGAGGATCCTGATCTATGTGCCCGCCTGCTCCAGCTGATTGATGAGAATCCTCTGCCGCTGGGCTGGACCCTGCAGATGGAGCTTCTGGAGGAAGCCTTTCAGAGCACAACCCCTGCATTCGATCGCTTCCTGCAGGATCTTGTTGAACGCTCGGTGCGTATTGCCATCGACGACTTCGGCACCGGCTATTCATCTTTGGCCCGCCTGATCAGCCTGCCGATCCAGGCAGTCAAGATCGACCGCGCCTTCGTGCTCCGGCTTGAAGACAGTGGTGATTCACCGCGCAAGCTGTTGCGCACGATGATCACCATGCTCAACGATCTGGGCCTGTCTATCACCGCCGAGGGTGTGGAGACCAGTGCTCAGCTCGCTTGGCTGCTGGACAACTCGGTGGAGAAGGCCCAGGGGTATCTGTTCCACCAACCACTGCCGATCAATGAGGCGATCGTCCTGCTGCAGGGGCTCAACTATCGTCCCAGCGCCATTCCCGTGGACCCTCGCCGGCTTCAGGCCGTGCGCCGCCGGCGTCGCCGCTCGTCCTGGCTGTTGAGCTTCCTTGACCGACGTCAGAGCCAGGACTGAGTCCCTGGCAACCTCAGTTCACTGGCCTGGTGTACCAGACCCTTCAGAAGCAATCATTGCGGTAGGTCTGCCAGGTTTCCCCTCGTGTTGCTCCGGTAGCACTGATGCGGATGATGCCGCTGTCAGCCGGTTCATTCGGCGTCGAGCACTGGCGCAGGGTGCAGATCCGCCGCCATGGTCCGAATTCGGTCTCTGCTGCATCCGCTGACCGACTTCCGGGTTTTCCGTCAGCAGTGTTCGCTTGATCGGTGTCGCTGGTCGGCGCCATCGAGTCGAGTCTCAGGGCTGGACCTACCCTCTGGATCTGCCCAGGGCGTTGACTGTCGTCGTTACGACTGGACCACGCTTCTTATTGACGCGCCAGAGAGGAAACTCCCTGCGGGCTTCAGGAGAGTTTCGGCAGCACATCCGCCAGAACCCCGTAGCAGCGCTCCAGCTGGGCGTCGCTGATGCTCAGCGGTGGCAGCAGATAGACCACGTTGCCCAGGGGGCGCAGATACACCCCCTGTTCCAGACACAGCTGCTGCAGCCGCTTGCCCACGGGGTTCAGATAACTCTCGGGGCCGATGTCCAGATCGAAGGCCGCCATCGTGCCGAGGCTGCGGGGCCGACGCACCAGGGTATTGCTGCTGAGTTGTTCCAGCAGGGGCCGGTGGCGGCTCTCGAAGTCCTGGTAGCGGGGAGGATCGGCCTGCAGCAGATCCAGGCTGGCCAGGGCTGCCGCACAGCCGAGCGGGTTGGCTGTGAAGCTGTGGCCGTGGAAGAAGGTGTGGCCCGGCGTTTCGCTGATGAAGCCCCGGTGGATCCGTTCGCTGGCCATCGTGACCCCCATCGGCAGGAAGCCGCCGGTGAGGCCTTTGGAGAGGGCCATCAGATCCGGCTGGATGGCAGCCCTCTGGC
>Ga0208721_1000292_pt1 | contig 11501 bp, 9 predicted proteins | sample LakMenEpi17Aug10_FD_150705 | JGI IMG/M metagenome (GOLD analysis project Ga0208721, IMG submission 150705) | Freshwater microbial communities from Lake Mendota, WI - 17AUG2010 deep hole epilimnion (SPAdes) | ecosystem: Environmental > Aquatic > Freshwater > Lentic | place: Lake Mendota, Madison... | reverse complement strand
GAGCACCGGACGTCGATGCGGATACCGCCGGCACGGTGTCCAACACATCGGAAACTCGGGCGGTGATCGATGAAATCAACGACTTCCGCAATTCGCCGACTCGCGCAATCTCCGATTCCCTGTTCTCCACCGTCTCGCGAAGTGCTGCGGCCGTCGCCACGATGCCTGCAACGTTGGAGGTTCCACTGCGCCGATCGCGTTCCTGACCACCACCCATGATGAGTGGCTCCAGCACCACACCCGACTTCACCACCATCACACCCATTCCCTTCGGGCCACCGAACTTGTGGGCAGAAAACGACACGACGTCGGTCACCGTCACGATGTCGCGCACGTCCAGCCAACACGCCGCCTGCACTGCGTCACTGTGGAACACCGCAGTTTTGGCGGCGCCGCGCACCACCCGCGCCACATCCCGCATCGGCGTGATGCTCCCCACTTCGTTGTTCACCGCCATTACCGACACCACCGCGACACGATCACCACGATTTGCAATGCGCTCAAGCGTCTGCTGCAGCGCTGCAATATCGATTACCCCACGTTGATCAACGGCAACCACTTCCCCACCGAGGTGCTCCACGCAGTGCAACACCGCATGGTGCTCGGCTGCGCTGCAAATTGCCACGCCCCCGTGCCTTCTTGCCGCACCGAACACCGCGGCGTTGTCTGCTTCGGTTCCACCACTGGTGAACACCACCTCGCCGGGTTTGCAACCAAAAGCATCCGCGATGTCGTCGCGGGCTTCGTCGATGGCGGTTCGCGCCAATCGAGAAAACCTATGACTTCCCGACGGATTCGCGTACTGATCGGACAAGAACGGCGCCATCGCAGCAATCGCCGAACTCCGCATGGGTGTGGTTGCGGCATGATCGAGGTAAGTCAGCCGCCCCGCATCCGTGCCCATGCGAGCCGAGGCTACTTCTTGGTCTCCACGCCGATTCCGGCATTCGTGATGACAACATCGTTCGTGGTGAACTTGACGTATGAGCAGCTCGGTCACCTACGGCGCTGCGTTTGCCGACGTCTATGACGAGTGGTACGGCACCAGCGACGACCTGGAAGCCATCGTGGAGCTCCTGTCGGAATCGCATCCGCGACGTGTCCTTGAATTGGGAGTGGGAACCGGCCGTATCGCATTGGCGTTGGCAAGGCGACTAGCAGCGATGGAGCAACCCACGACCGGTGCGGTACACGTGGCCGGCATCGACGAGTCGCCCGAAATGCTCGCTCGTCTCCACGCCAAGGATGCACAACGACGGATTTCCTCCCACCTGGGCGACATGGCACGCGAACAGCCTCCGGGCCCCTTCGATCTCGTCTTCGCGTCGTACAACACGTTGTTCAATCTGACGAGCTCGCCGCTGCAGGCAGAGTGCCTCGCCAACGCAGCTACACGACTCACCGCAACGGGTCGTGTGGTCATCGACGCCTGCGTCATTGATCCGCAGGCACCGACCACCGGAGCCACGAGCGAACGGCGCGGTCCGTGGAAGCTGCAGACCAACAGCACCTACGAGCCAGCATCCGGCAACATCAGAGGCGTCACGGTCAGTACCCACGATGACGGGCGCATCGTGCGTCGGCCGTTTCACATCACCTATCAATCGCCCGAAGCCATCGATGCATCGTGCCACCGGGCGGGACTACGGCTCGTCTCCCGCTACTCATCGTGGCAAAAGGCACCGTTCGACGACTCCTCTTCGCGACATGTGAGCGTGTACGACAACGTACGCTGAACGTCGATGAGCAAGATCACCGTGTCGCGCGACATCAAAGCCAGCGTCGAACACGTGTGGCACATAGTTGAGCCGGTCGAGCGTCACGTCGACTGGATGGCGGATGCCGAGTCGATCGAGTTCACCACTGATCAGCGTCGAGGCGTCGGGACGCAATTTCTCTGCAAAACCAAGGTTGGACCCATCCGACTCACCGACACGATGCGCATCACCCGCTGGGAACCCAACCGTGCGATGGGTGTCGAACACATCGGATTGGTCACCGGAAGTGGAGTGTTCACCCTCACTTCCCTCAGCGAACGCGTCACGCGATTCGAATGGACCGAGACACTGACGTTTCCCTGGTGGCTCGGTGGGCCGCTCGGAGCTTTCGTCGGCGGCAAATTGGTGCTGCGCGCCATTTGGCGAGGCAATCTGAAGCGGCTTGCGGCGCTATGCGAAGGCGCGAACTAACGCGGTTGCCGCCATTGCCGCAACCACCACCACGATGAACGGCGCCTTGCGCCACACAGCGATGATTGCAACGGCGAGTCCCACCGCACGGGCATCAAGTACGAGGTGCTGAGCCGACGTGAAGGTGTCCTTGGCAACCAGCGCTGCGAGCAGGCTCGCCGGAATGAGCGCCAAACATCGCCCCAGCACCGGCGGCATGGTTCGATTTCCCACTACGACGAATCCGAGCACTTTCAGTCCATAGGCGACACTCGACAGCACGATGATGAGCACCCACAGTTGTCCGGAGGTAAGTGCGATGTCGCTCATGGACGCACCCCGAACAGCACGCCGACGACGGCGACCAGAATCGCCATTCCCACCGGAACGAACGGCGTCAATGCCACGCAGACGACTGCACCCGTCAGGGCCGCCAATCGTCCGCGACGAGTCCGCAGATGGGCCGGCAACATCGCCGCAAATGCAGCAGGGAAGGCGGCATCAAAACCGAGAGCGTGGGTATCGAGTACCGATCCGGCAAGTGCACCGATCAACGTGCCGAGGTTCCACGTAACGAACAACGACAGTGCCGTTACCCAGAATGCGGTACGCGCCAAGCGCGGTTCCGACTCTGCGGTCGTCATTGCCGTGGTCTCGTCAATTACGAACTGTGCTGCGAGGAGTCGCTGCAACAGCGGCAAACGTCTTCCGTTCGCATCGTCGGACACCCTTCCGGCAAGCGCGACACCGTAGACGAAGTTTCGAACCGAGAGCAGTGCTGCTCCCCCGAAGGCTGCACCCAGGGAACCGCCGGCTCCCACCACGCTCATCGCCGAGAACTGCGAAGCCCCGGTGAACGTAAAGAACGACAACGCGCAGGCTTGCAACACGGTCGCGCCGGACGACACCGCAGCCATGCCGAACGACAACGCAGTGACACCGACTGCGGCTCCAAGTGTGAGGCTTGCACTCACCACTCGTTTGCGCTCGCCGTCGTCGGCGCGAGTTTGTGCCGAACTCATGCTCGAGTCGGACGGTGTGGCGTGGCGCTCATGCCGATATCCCGCGCAGCATTTCGTCGGCGGCCGACCACGGGTCGAGCGCACCCGACGCCACACGACTTTCGAGGTCGTCCCACACCTTCCCACTGCACAATTCGCGTGCACGCAACTCCAGTCGGCGTTCCACAATTTCACGCAATTCCTCGCGTCGCCGCACCTCGCGTCGATGCAGCAGGTCTCCGGTGGTCTCGGCGTGCGCACGGTGCGCCAATACGGCGTCGAGCAACTCGCCCACGCCTTCGCCAGTGGTCGCGACCGTTGCAGAAACGCTGGGCTTCCACTCCGATACGTCGAACTCCGTCAGTTCGATCATCGCATGCAGATCGCGGCGTGTGGACTCCACTCCGTCACGATCTGCCTTGTTGATTGCAAATACATCGGCGATTTCGAGAAGTCCGGCTTTGTTCGCCTGCACCGCGTCTCCCCAACCAGGGTTCACCACCACGACGGTGGTGTCGGCTTTGCCGGCGATTTCCACCTCGACTTGTCCCACTCCGACGGTTTCTACGATGATCCAGTCGTGGCCGGTTGCGTCCAACAGCCGCACCGCCTCGCTGGTCGCCAGCGACAAGCCACCGAGGTGTCCGCGCGTTGCCATCGAGCGGATGTACACCTTGTCGTCGTGCGTATGGTCCTGCATGCGTACTCGGTCGCCGAGGATTGCGCCGCCCGTGTACGGTGACGACGGATCGATGGCCAACACGCCCACTCGAGCTCCACGCTTGCGCAACTCCCCGATCAGCGCCGATGTGAGTGTGCTCTTGCCGGCGCCAGGGGCTCCGGTGATGCCCATCACATATGCGCGCCCCACGAGCGGACTTGCGATACGGGCCACCGTGCGAGCGCCGTCTCCTCCACGCTCCACCAACGACAACAATCGGGCCAATGCCCCGCGGTCGCCTGAAGCTGCGGCGCCGAACAACTGGGCCGGGTCGTGTGAGCGTGTCGCCATCGGCGCTACACCGCGACGACTTCAGTCACACCGTCGACACGATCGCGCATGATGCGTTCGATCCCGGCTTTCAAGGTTTGGTCGCTCGCCGGACATGTACCGCAGGCGCCAACGAGCGTCACCGACACCACACCGGTGGTTTCGTCGACATCGCGAAGCACGATGTCGCCACCGTCGGCTTGCAGTGCCGGACGAATGACTTCGATCGTTTCTTCAACTTGACTGCGAATTGACACTGTTCACCTCTCGAAGCCCGGCGCAATGATGAGACCGAACCCCTTCTACGATAGGAGCGTGCTCGCACACCAGGGTGGCTGGGATGAGATCCTGCTCGTTGCCGGACCGATTGCAGTGATCGTGTTCGCACTGTGGCGAGCCACGAGACGCGTCAAACGCGAGTCACATCGGCACCAAGACCGCTGAGTCGTCCGACGAGATCGTCGTACCCGCGGTCGATGTGGTGGATGTCATGCACGACGGTCTCGCCACTTGCCACCAGTCCTGCAACCACCAAGGCTGCTCCGGCACGGATGTCGGGCACGCGAACCTCGCCGCCGATGAGTTCGTACACGCCCCTGACCGTGGCTTTGTTGCCGTAGATCGCAATCGATGCGCCGAGTTTGCGGAATTCCTCGATGTAGCGGAAACGCCCGGGGAACAGCGTCTCGGTCACGGATCCTTCACCCCGACTCACACACAGCATTCCGACCAGCAACGGCTTGTAGTCGGTGGCGATACCCGGGTACGGCTCGGTGATGAAGTCGATTGCTCGGAGCCTCTCGTGTGAAGTCACGCGAATGCCATCGCGTTGTGGAGTGACCGCAACGCCCATCCGGGCATAGCAATTCAGCAGTTCCTCCATGTGCTCGGTTCGAGCGGAGCGCACCACGATGTCGCCACCCGTTACCGCCACCGCTGCCATGTAGGTGGCTGCCTGCACACGATCGGGAACCACCGTGTGGCGAGCACTCTTCAGCGAGCCGCGCTCACATCCGTGGATGATCAAACGTGAGGTGCCGATGCCTTCGATGTCGGCACCCATCGATATCAACATGTTGCAGAGGTCCTGCACTTCGGGTTCGCGGGCTGCGTTGTCGATGACCGTCACTCCGGTTGCGTAAACGGCGGCAGTGAGCAGATTCTCCGTTGCGCCGACGCTCGGGATGTCCAACTCGATGGTGGTTCCCTTCAATCGGTCGGCGAACGCGAAGATGTCGTACAACCCTTCCTCGACCGTTGCACCCATCTTTTGCAACCCGGACACATGGAGATTGATGGGACGTCCCCCAAAGTCGTCACCGCCAGGCCAGTTGATGCGAGCCGAGCCATAATGCGTCAGCAGCGGACCGAGCACATTGAGGCTTGCGCGCATCTTGTCGAATTTTTCGAACGGAACTTCGGGGGTGATGTTGCCGGTGTTCGTGAGCTGCAGTTCGTGGGGTCCCAACCACTTCGAGGACACCCCGAGGGCTCCCAGCGTTTCTGCCATGGTGTGCACGTCGGTGATTGCGGGCACGTTGGTGAGCACGTAGTCGCCCTCGGCGAGCAGGGTTGCCGCCATCAACTTGAGCACCGAGTTCTTTGCGCCCGGCACCTGCACGGAACCCGATAACGGGCCGCTTCTGCGCACCACTATGCGCGGAGACTGAACTTTCACCTCTCTCAGTATGCTCGCGCAGTGACGTCAACTGGTGAACGGCGCATTCTCACCCTGTTGGCATTGGCTTCCGTGCCGTTCGCATTCGTCAACACGCTGTTCACCCAGACCGTCTCGTTTGCCGCCGACGAATTCAACCGAGCCGACACCGACATCGGCTTTGGTGCCGCGATCGTGCGCTGGGGTGTCGTGCTCGTGCCACCAATCGCAGTACTCGCCGACCGCATTGGGCGACGAAGGGTGCTGGTCGCTGCCGCGTGGGGTGCACCCGTGCTGGCTTCGCTGGGCGCCGTCGCACCTTCGTATGAATGGCTGGTGGCGTCGCAAGCCGTCGCTCGCCCGCTCGCACTGGTGATGAACGTGATGATTCTCGTGATGCTCACCGAGGAGATGTCGAGCGAGACACGCGCCCGATCGGTCGGACTCGTTGCAATCGCGAGCAGCATCGGATCCGGCACTGCCGTCGGTGCACTTCCGCTTGCGGACGTCTCCCCATCTGGTTGGCGATGGTTGTACCTGGTTTCCTTGGCGTTCCTTCCCGTGGCTTTCGTGTTGCAGCGAACGTTGCACGAAACGACGCGTTTCACAAAAGTGCACTCGGCGACGAGTGCTTCTTCTGCGGTCCGCGTGTCACGCTCGCGACTGGTCGCACAAATCTCGGCGGCATCACTCACCGGCGTGTTCGTCGCCGCAGCAAGCGTGTATCTCGTGAACTATCTTCGCGATGTCCGCGACTATGACGCCGTCATGGTGACCGCCTTCACCATCGTTACTGCGGTACCCGCGGGAATCGGCATCATCATCGGCGGCCGAATTGCCGATGAACGCGGACGTCGGGTGGCTGGTGCACTTTCGTTGGTGCTGGGGACGGCTCTGGTAGTCGTTGCATTCTCCACGAGCGGTACAACGATGTGGGTGTCGGAGATTTGTGGGGGCATCCTCCTTGGAATCTCCTATCCCGCGCTCAGCGTGTATCGCGGCGAGATGTTCCCCACCGCGCGTCGCGGTGCTGGAGCCTCGATGGTCACCGCCAGCGGCCTCATCGGCGGCAGCGTCGGGCTGATCGTCGCCGGCCAGTTGCTGGATGCCGGCTGGAGCTATTCACGCGTGATGGCGGTGCTGGCGTTGGCGCCACTGGCTGTTGGTGTGATCGTGGTAACGGCATTTCCCGAGACGGCCCACCGCGAACTGGAAGAAATCAGTCCCGAGGGCGGTGTCGCGTGATTCGTCAGTCTCGACGACGGCGACGCTTCAGCACCCGAGCCACCGGCAATCGTTTGGCAGGTTTGGCGGCTTTCGATGCCGCTGGTTTCTCCACCGGCATGAGACTTACTTCGATGCTGCGTCGCGATTGGTTGAAGTCACTCACCGACAAGGTGAGCGGGTCACCGATCTTCACCTGCTCGCGCGGTGTTCTCGGTGCAGGCGACTTCATGAGACGCACGGGAAGATAACCGGCCACATCGCCGATTCGCACGTACGCACCGTGCGATGCGAACGACTCGACCACGCCCTTCACACGCGCACCTATCGCATGCTTGGCAGCGAACGCCTCGAACTGTTCCACCGAATTGACTGCCGACTGCGCCGAAGCTCGGCTCGTCGATGCCTGCGGCGACTTGTTCGACGATGACGGACGTGCCGATGCGGAAGATGATCGCGGAGCCGGCACTGCAGCCGGTCGTGCCGGCGCTGCCTCCTTCACCGTTGGTCGTCCTGGTGGTCGACTCGTTGGCCGCGGAATCGGTGCCGTCTTGTTCGGAACGCCACGACGCGGCGGAGCATCGGTTTTCACGCGCACCGGCAAACGATCGACGAAGACCCACCCGACGTGCGGTACCGGCTTGCCGCCAATCAAACGTCCCTGCTCGAACAACCATGGATAGTGGTCGTGGAACTCCTGATAGCTGTCGTTCGACACCACCGTTGCATTCACCTTGTCGGCGATCATCAATACGAAACCATCTCCTCGGCCCAACGCACCCGCAGGCGGCGTCACCAGTTCGCCGTTGGCGATCGCCTCGGAAAACTCGACGGCTTCCTTCTTGTCGATACGGTGCGCAAAACTCGCATCCACCACCACCGTGACCTGGGTCTTTGGGTATTCCTTCATGAACGCAAGCACCGCTTCGTTCAATTGCTTCAAGCTCGGCGCACCGCGACCTTCGGTGGCAAGGTTGCTTCCATCCACCACCACATGGCTGGGATTGGAACGATCAGCGATTTTCGGTTTGCTGACTACCACGTGGCAAACGTCGAGTCCATCAAGTCGGCGAGCTCTTGGTCATGCACGGCCTTCGAGCCGGTTGCGGGACTTCCCGATTCGACGCGTGCCGCATGGCGCAAGTCGTAACCGCGATCCTTGAGGCGCCAAATGATGTGTTCCACGAAGTGCCATGCGCCCATGTTCTCCGGCTCTTCCTGCAGCCACAACACTTCCTTGGCGTTCGTGTAACGACCGAGCACCTCGTTGATCTGCGCCTCCGGGAACGGATACAGCTGTTCCACACGCACCACGGCCACGGCTGCACCACGCTTGGTGCGTTCGCTCATCGCATCCCACGCCACTTTGCCCGAGCACAACACCACACGTCGCACGGCCGAGCGGTCGGCTACGAACGGATCGTCCAACACCTCTTCGAACGAACCCTGGGTCAATTCATCGACGGGTGAACGACTTTCCTTCATTCGCAGTGGTTGCTTCGGTGACATCACCACGAGCGGCTTTCGCACGTCGCGACGAACTTGACGGCGCAACAAGTGGAAGTACTGACGCGACGTCGTCGGGTACGCCACCTGGATGTTGTCCTCTGCGCACAGCTGCAGGAATCGCTCGAGGCGTGCCGAGGAGTGCTCGGGACCCTGCCCTTCCATGCCGTGCGGGAGCAGCAACACGAGACCGTTGTGCTGACCCCACTTGTCCTCGGCTGCCACGAGATATTGGTCGATGATGATTTGCGCGCCGTTGACGAAATCGCCGAATTGCGCTTCCCACATCACCAGTGCAGCCGGATTGGCATGGGAGTACCCGTACTCGAATCCCAACGCCGCATACTCCGACAGGAGCGAGTCGTACACGAAGAACTTCGCGGCACCGGCACCGAGGTTGGCGAGCGGCGCATACTTGGTTTCGTTCATGTAGTCGACCAACACCGCATGACGATGACTGAAGGTTCCACGGCGGCAGTCTTCGCCAGCCAATCGCACGGGCGTTCCTTCCATGACCAACGAACCGAAGGCCAATGCCTCGGCTGTTCCCCAGTCGACTTCGCCGTCTCGTTCGTACATCTCGGTGCGGCTCTCGAACTGTCGTAACAGCTTCGGATGCACGGTGAAGCCGTCCGGATATCGAGTGAGCGACGCAAAGATGTGGTCGAGCACCTCACGGTCCACTCCGGTGGGTACGTGCGGCAGCACGCCAACCGGCTTCGGCGGCGGTGGCACTTTGGTGACTTCTCGCGCGTGCGCCCGAGTTTCATCGAGTGCCGCCTGCAACTTGCCCTGATAATCCGTGAGCACCTTCTCTGCTTCCTCGATGGTGACGACTCCGCGCTTCACCAGGGTTTCGAGATACAACTTGCGAACGCTGCGTCGCTCGGCAATCGCCTTGTACATGAGCGGCTGGGTGTAGCTCGGGTCGTCACCCTCGTTGTGGCCGTGACGGCGGTAGCACACCATGTCGATCACCACGTCCTTGTGGAACTGCTGGCGATAGTCGAATGCGAGCTTTGCGACGCGGACGCATGCCTCGGGATCGTCTCCGTTGACATGGAAGATCGGCGCACCAACCGACTTGGCTACGTCACTGCAGTACTGCGACGAATGCGCGTATTCGGGCGACGTGGTGAAACCGATCTGATTGTTGATGATCAAGTGGATGGTTCCACCCACGCGATAGCCGCTGGTGTCGCTCATCGCGAGACACTCCGCAACGACTCCCTGACCCGCAAACGCTGCGTCACCGTGCACCAGCAACGGCAACACACTGAATGCACCGGGCGGTTCGATCTGGTCCTGCATGGCGCGAACGGTGCCCAACACGATCGGATCGACGGTCTCCAAGTGGCTGGGGTTGGATGCCAACTCCACCGGCAACAATGCGCCGCTACGTGCCTGGAACTTCCCGGTGGCGCCAAGGTGGTACTTCACGTCACCCGAGCCTTGGACGGCATGTGGATCCACATGACCCTCGAACTCGCCGAAGAGGTGCTCGAGGCTCTTGCCAACCACGTTGGCGAGCACGTTCAAGCGCCCGCGGTGCGCCATGCCGATGACGGCGCCGTCCAATGCATGGTCGGCAGCCAAGTTGAGGATCATGTCCATGATCGGCACGGCCGACTCGGCACCTTCCAAACCAAATCGCTTGGTGCCCACGTACTTGGTGGCCAAGAAACGCTCGAAGGCTTCGGCGGCGTTCAACCGTTCCAGGATCACCATTGGCTCGGGTTCGAATTCGTCGCGATGACCTTCGACTCGCTCCTGCATCCAGCGCTGCTCATCGGTGTTCTGGATGTGCATGTACTCGATGCCGATGGTGCGGCAGTACGCATCGCGCAAGACACCCAGCAACTCACCCAACGTAGAACGCTGCACACCACCCACACCGCCGGTGGCGAACTCACGATCGAGATCCCAGATGGTGAGTCCGTACGTCAGCGGATCGAGTTCGCGCGGCATGCGCGGCGCCTTCCAACGCAACGGATCAAGGTCAGCGATGAGGTGACCGCGAACGCGGTGTACTCGGATCAGTGTGGCAACCTGCATCTGCTTGTGGGCCTGCAGATCGGCGCCCTCGAGGTCGTTGGTGTCGGTTCGCCACTTCACCGATTCGTACGGCACACCGAGACTGCGGAAGATGGCTTCATAGAAACCGTGTTCGCCCAGCAACAGTTCGTTCACGTACTTGAGGAAGAGACCGCTCTCGGCTCCCTGGATGATTCGATGGTCGTAGGTGCTCGTGACGGTGACCACCTTCGACACACCCAGTTGGTTGAGTGCACGCTCGTCACTTCCCTGGAATTCGGCGGGATAATCGATCGACCCCACGCCAACGATGACTCCCTGTCCCACCATGAGCCTGGGCACCGACTGATTGGTGCCGATGGTGCCGGGGTTGGTGAGGCTCACATTCGCACCTTGGAAGTCGTCCAGTGTGAGTTTGTTGTTGCGCACCTTACGAATGATTTCGTCGTACGCCATGAGGAAGCCCATGAAGTCGAGGGTGTCGGCACCTTTCAATACCGGCACCACCAACGTGCGCTGACCGTTCCCCTTGTCGACGTCCACCGCAAGGCCCAAATTCACGTTGGTGTAGCGCTGCAGCTGGGGCTTGCCATCGGCGTCGGCAACGTATGCGTTCTTCATGTTCGGCACGGCATCGGTCAATGCACGAACCACCGCGAAACCGATCAAGTGCGTGAAGCTCACTTTGCTCTGCCCGGTTCGCGAGCGATAACCGTTGATCACACGCCGGTTGACTTCCAACAACTTCGCAGGAATCTGGCGCACACTCGTGGCGGTGGGCACCGACAAACTTCGCTCCATGTTGGTGGCGATCGCTGCGCCAACACCGCGAATTGGTTCCGGTTCACCAGGAGGTGTCAGGGTTGCGGGTGCAGACACCACCGTTTGCGTGGGCGTGATCGCCGTGGGACGACGCACCG
>Ga0208721_1000291_pt1 | contig 11503 bp, 8 predicted proteins | sample LakMenEpi17Aug10_FD_150705 | JGI IMG/M metagenome (GOLD analysis project Ga0208721, IMG submission 150705) | Freshwater microbial communities from Lake Mendota, WI - 17AUG2010 deep hole epilimnion (SPAdes) | ecosystem: Environmental > Aquatic > Freshwater > Lentic | place: Lake Mendota, Madison... | reverse complement strand
GGCCGCGGACACGGACCACATCGCCGCTCTGCGTGCCGCGGGCGACGGCCAACGGCCGCAGGCCCTCGAGCGTCGGCACGTCCACCGTGGCGCCGAGCGCCGCCTGGGTGAACGTGATCGGGACCTCGCAGTGCAGGTCGCGACCCTGCCGGGTCAGGAACGGGTGGGCCTCGATCTCGATCACGACGTAGCAGTCGCCCGGAGGCCCCCCGTTGCTGCCCGGCTCCCCTTCGCCGGCGAGGCGGACACGGACGTCGTTGTCGACGCCGGCGGGAATCGTCACCCGGCGTTCGACCTGCTCCTCGCGTACGCCCTCGCCGGCGCAGTCGGGGCACTTGTCGCGCACGATCGTGCCGGCGCCCCGGCAGGCCGGGCAGACCGTCTGCAGGCGGAACACGCCCGCCGACTGGATCACCTGCCCGCGGCCGGCGCAATAGTCGCACTGCTGCGGCCGCGTGCCCCGCTTCGCCCCCGTGCCCTCGCAGCCGGCACAGGTCTCGTGGCGGGCGAAGGCGACCGTCGTGGTGGCACCGCGGGCCGCGTCGACCAGCGACAGCGAGACCTGGGCGAAGACATCGCGGCCCTTCCGCGGCCGGTTGCCGCGCCGGCCGCCGCCCCCGCCAAACGCCTCGCCGAAGATGCCCCCGCCGAAGATGTCGCCGAAGGCCTCGAAGACGTCACCGATATCGTTGAACTCGTGCCGCTGTCCCCCCGCGAGGCCGGCATGGCCGAAGCGGTCGTAACGGGCCCGCAGTTCCTCGTCGGAGAGCACCTCGAACGCCCGGGCGGCCTCCTTGAACCGGGCGGCGGCCTCGTCGTTGCCCGGGTTCTTGTCGGGGTGGAAGCGGATCGCCAGTTTTCGATACGCGTCGGTAATCTCCGCGACTGAAGCTCGGCGGGCGACGCCGAGCACCTCGTAGAAATCCCGCTGCTCACCCATGGTTCACCGGTTCAGCGTCGCACGACGGTGGCAGGGACGGGTCCGGGCCATCCGCCGTGCTCGTCCCGTTCAGCCGTCCGCACATCCCTGATCCCATCGAACCCACGCATGCCGCCGTGGCCGGACGGCTAGCGGACGACGCCCTCGACCCGTCGCTTCTTCGCCTCGTCCTTGTCGAGGCTCGTGACGAGGGCCTCGGTCGTGAGCATGAGTCCGGCGATGCTCGCCGCGTTGCTCAGCGCCACGCGGACGACCTTCACCGGGTCGATGATCCCGGCCTTGAACATGTCGACGTACTCCCCCTTGTTGGCGTCGTAGCCGACATTCAGATCCTTGCCCGCGACCTCGTCGGCCACCACGCCGCCGTCGATGCCGCCGTTCTCGGCGATCTGCCGGATCGGCGCCTCGAGGGCATGCAGGACGATGTCGACGCCGATCTTTTCGTCTCCCTTGGCCTGCGAGCGGGCCTTCTCCACGGCCTCGCGGCAGCGGAGCAGGGCCACGCCGCCGCCGGGGACGATGCCCTCCTCGACGGCCGCCCGGGTGGCGTGCAGGGCATCCTCGACGCGGGCCTTCTTCTGCTTCATCTCGGCCTCGGTGCCGGCCCCGACCGACACGATCGCGACGCCGCCGGTCAGCTTGGCGAGCCGCTCCTGGAGTTTCTCCCGGTCGTACTCGCTCTCGGAGGCATCGAGCTGCGTGCGGATCTGCGCGACCCGGGCCTGGACGTCGGACTGCTTGCCCGCACCCTGCACGATCGTGGTCTCGTTCTTGTCGACGGTGATGCTCTTGGCCTTGCCGAGGTGGGAGAGGTCGAGGTTCTCGAGCTTCAGCCCGAGGTCCTCGCTGATCAGCGTCCCGCCGGTGAGCGTGGCGATGTCGCCGAGCATCGCCTTGCGCCGGTCGCCGAAGCCCGGGGCCTTGGCGGCACAGATGTTGAGCACGCCGCGCAGCTTGTTGACCACCAGCGCCGTCAGGGCGTCGCCGTCGACGTCCTCGGCGATGATCAGCAGCGGCTTGCCCGACTGCACCACCTTCTCCAGCAGCGGCACGAGATCGCGCAGGTTGGAGATCTTCTTTTCGTGGATCAGGATCAGGGCGTCATCGAGTTGGCACTCCATCTCGGCCGGCCTGTTGACGAAGTACGGCGACACGAAGCCCTTGTCGAACTGCATGCCGTCGACGAACCGCACCGTGGTCTCGGTCGTCTTCCCCTCCTCGACCGTGATCACCCCGTCCTTGCCGACCTTCTGCAGGGCTTCGGCGAGCAGATCGCCGATCTCGCGGTCGTTGTTGGCGCTGATCGCCCCGACCTGGGCGACCTCCTCGGGCCGCTCCACCTTGCGGGCCATGTCCATGAGCCGTTGCACGGCCGCCGCCACGCCCTTCTCGATGCCGCGGCGAACGGCCGTGGGATTGCTCCCGGCCGCCACGTTCCGCGTCCCCTCGCGGAAGATCGCCCGGGCCAGCACCGTGGCCGTGGTCGTGCCGTCGCCGGCCAGGTCGGAGGTCTTCGAAGCCACTTCGTTGACGAGCTTGGCACCCATGTTCTCGAACGCGTCCTCGAGGTCGACTTCCTTGCTGACGGTGACGCCGTCCTTGGTGACGGTCGGACCGCCGAACGACTTGTCGATGATCACGTTCCGCCCCGTCGGACCCATGGTCACGGCCACGGCACCGGCGAGTTTCTCGACGCCCTTGAGGAGCTTGGCGCGGGCGACGTCGTCGAACATCAATTGCTTGGGCACTGGTCTGTCTCCTGGATGCGGCCTGGGTTGGGTTGGGGATGGAACGGGGCGACTGTCAGGTCATGACCTTGGCGAGGATGTCACCCTCGCGGAGGATCTTGACGTCGTGACCATCGACCTCGATATCGCTGCCCGAGTACTTGCCGTAGATCACCTCGTCGCCGATCGTGACGGAGAGCGGGGCCCGGCTGCCGGTGTCGAGCAGCTTGCCCGGGCCGACGGCGACGACATGGCCGCGCTGCGGCTTTTCCTTGGCCGTGTCGGGGAGGACGATGCCCCCGGCGGTCCGCTCCTCGGCCTCGACGGGCTCGACAACCACCCGGTCGTCGAGCGGACGGATCTTGAGATTTTTGCTGGCAGCCATCGGTTCAGGTCTCCTGTTGCAGAAAGGTTGGTTGGTTTTCGAACGAAAGTCGCATTCCGCCGGACGCTCCCGCGCGGGGAGCGGATCCGGCTGACATCACATGCCGTGGTCGTGGCCGCCCATGCCACCCATCCCGCCCATGCCACCCATGCCGCCCATGCCGTGGTGGTCATGGCCGCCGCCGGCGGGCTCCTCCTCATCCTTGGGAATCTCGGTGATCAGCGAATCGGTCGTGAGCAACAGCGCGGCGACGCTGGCCGCGTTCTGCAGGGCCGTCCGCACCACCTTCGCGGGGTCGATGACGCCGGCGCTGACGAGGTCGCAGTACTCCCCCTTGTCGGCGTCGTACCCGTCGTTCTTCCCCTTCATCTGCCGGACGCGGTTGACGACCACCGAGCCGTCCACGCCGGCGTTGTCGGCGATCGCCTCCAGCGGATACCGGAGAGCGTTGCGGACGATCGAGGCTCCGAGCTTCTCGTCCCCCTCGATGTCGAGCTTCTCCAGGGCCTTCTCGCTCCGCAGCAGCGCCACGCCGCCGCCGGGGACGATGCCCTCGGCGAGGGCGGCCTGAACGGCGCTCTTGGCGTCATCGATGAGCGCCTTCCGCTCCTTCATCTCGGTCTCGGTGGCCGCGCCGACGTTGATCTGGGCGACGCCGCCGGCGAGTTTGGCGAGCCGCTCGAGGAGCTTTTCCTTGTCGTACTCGCTCGTGGTCTTCGCGATCTCCTCGCGGATCTGGGCGATCCGCCCCTCGATGGCGGTCTTCGTGCCCGCACCGCTGACGATCGTCGTGTTCTCCGCGTCGATCGTCACCTTCTTCGCCCGGCCGAGGTCGGTGAGCTTGACGGCGTCGAGCGCGATGCCGAGGTCCTTGAAGATCGGCTGGCCGCCGGTGAGCACGGCGATGTCGCCGAGCATCGCCTTGCGCCGGTCGCCGTAGCCGGGCGCCTTGACCGCCACCGACTGGACGATGCCGCGGAGTTTGTTGACCACCAGCGTGGCCAGCGCCTCCCCCTCGACGTCCTCGGCGATCACCACCAGCGGCTTGCCCGCCTTGCTGATCGCCTCCATCAGGGGCACGAGGTTCTTGGCGGCGGAGATCTTCTCCTCGAGCACGAGGATGTAGGGATTCTCCAGCTCGCAGGTCTGGGAGTCGGCGTCGGTGACGAAGTGCGGCGAGAGGAAACCGCGGTCGAACTGCATCCCCTCGACCACGTCGACGGTCGTCTCCGCCTGCTTCCCTTCCTCGACGGTGATCACGCCATCCTTGCCGACCTTGAGAAAGGCCTCGGAGAGGACGTTGCCGATCGTCGGGTCGTTGTTGCCGGCGATCGTGGCGATCTGCATCAACTCCTTCTTGTTCTTCTCGTTGATCGGCGTGGCCGAGGCCACGATGGCCTTGGAGACGGCCTCGACGGCCTTGTGGATGCCGCGGGCCAGGGCCATTGGATCGGCCCCGGCGGCGATCATCTTGATCCCCTCGCGGAAGATCGCCTCGGCGAGCACCGTGGCGGTCGTCGTGCCGTCGCCGGCCACATCGTTGGTCTTGCTGGCGGCCTCCTTGACGAGCTGGGCACCGAGATTCTCGTACGGATCCTCGAGGTCGATGTCCTCGGCGACGGTCACGCCGTCCTTGGTGACCTTGGGGGAGCCCCAGCCCTTGTCGAGCACGGCGTTGCGGCCGCGGGGGCCGAGGGTGCTCTTCACGGCGCGGGCGAGTTTCGCGACGCCGGCGAGCAGCGGCTGGCGGGCCTCGTCGTCGAACACCATCTGTTTTGCCACGAGTAACTCCTTCACTAGGCGAAGAACGATGTCGGAAAACCGCCACGGCCGATGTCGGCCGGTGCCTGAACCGGGACGGACCGTCTATGGCAGTCCGAACCGCGGGTGGCCCATTCGAACGCAACCGGCGTGCCGGGGCGAAAAAGATTCGGCGAAAATGCCAGGGATTCCTCGTTTTTCGTTGTTTTTCCGGCCGCGGCCCGGGAGGAGAAAACCTTCCCGGATGCCTTTTTGGCAGCCTCGGATCGACGATCCGTCACGGGGCCCACGAGATCGGGCCCTCGAGGCCACGGACGAACGCGGCGAGGAGGTCCGCGGCCCGATCGGCATCGTCGAGCGAAATCGTCTCCACGGCCGAGTGCATGTAGCGGTTCGGGATGCTGACCAGCCCCGTGGCGACGCCGCTGCGGGTCGTCTGGAGAACGTTGGCGTCGGTCGGGGTCGCCCGGCCGCTGGCCGCCAGTTGGACGGGGATCTCCCGGGCCTTGGCGGCGGCGAGGAGCCGTTCGACGACGTGGGGATTCATGTTCGGCCCGCGGAACACGACCGGACCCTTGCCCAGCGACACGTCCCCCTCCGCCTTGCGGTCGATCGTGGGGCAGTCGGTGGCATGGGTCACGTCCACGGCGATCGCCACGTGGGGATCGACCGCATGGCAGCTCGTCTGGGCGCCGCGCAGGCCGATCTCTTCCTGCACCGTCGAGGCCACGAACAGGCCACAGGGCAGGGGGCCGGCGGCGACCGCCCGGCGAAACGCCTCCAGCACCACCCACAGGCCGACCTTGTCGTCCATGGCGACCGAGCAGGCGAGGTTTCGCCGCAGCATCTGGGCCTTGAGCTCCAGCGTCACGCAATCGCCGATCCGGACGACCGACTCGCAGTCGGCCTTGTCGGCGGCGCCGATGTCGATCCACAGATCCTTCATCTTGGGGACGACCTTCCGCTCCTCCTCGGTGAGCAGATGGATCGGCTTCCGCGACATGACGCCCGGCACGGGCCCCGCGGCGGTCCAGACGGTGACCCGGGCGCCGACGAGCTGGATCGGGTCCCAGCCGCCGATCGGCTGCACGGATATGAAACCGTCGGAATCGATGTACTGGACGATGAGGCCGATCTGATCGCAGTGGCCGGCGAGGAGCATGCGGGTGGACGCCCCGGCGTTCTTCGCGCCGATGACGTTGCCGTGGGAGTCGGTCGTCACCGTGTCGGCGCAGGCCGCGAGATACTCGCGGACGACGGCCTGGATCGGCTGCTCGTAGCCGGACGGGCTCGGCGTGTCGAGCAGGCGGAAGAGAAAGTCACGGGAAGCGGATTCCATCGGCGGTCACTCCTCGAGTCGGGCAGTTGGGCGGAGTTGTACTCGATGACGGAAGAAAACGCGCTCCCGCGAGCCGACGGGAGCAGACGGGACAGGCAGGGAGCAGACGGGACAGGCAGACGGGGACAGGCAGACGGGACAGGCACCTGTTCCTCCGGAACACGAGCCAGCCGCCCCGATGGCCAGGAACGGAAGGCTCAGGAAGGATCATGCCTGTCCTTTTCGCGTCTTTCTGTCCTTTTCGCGTCTTTCGGCGCCAAGTCTCCTCGGGCGGGGAGTCGCCGTGGCAGGCTCGAGCGCGGGCGTGAGCGCCGCTTCGTGCGTCACGAGGCCTGGATCGTCTGGTAGACCGCCATCATCATCTGCTCGGCTGACGCGGGATCGCCCGGGCTGAAAGAGTTGATTACCGTCGCGGAGCCCCCCTCGCAGTCGATCGACACCACGGTGACGAGCACGCCCGCGGAATGCTCACCGCAGACCGTGATCTTTCCGGGCTGCAGAGGGTCGAAGACCTGGAAGCCGGATTGAACCAGCACCTCCTGGGCGATCTGCAGTGCGGCCAGGGGAGCGAGGTAGGTCTTGATCGCGGCGGCGTAGGCGAACACGGGATGGCTCTCGGAACGGGTACCGGAACGATGACAGACTGCACGATGGTACCGGGCACGGGCGTCTCCTCCCAGCCGAGGCTCGCGTGTGCCGCCTCGACCGCTCGCTCGATGCCGCGGCCGGGGCGGTCGTCAGGTCGCCCCTGGCCGCAGCCAGGGTCACCTTGATGTTGAATGCCGCCCCAAACACGCTTCTCTATTCCCGCCATCGTCCTGCTGCCGAAACGGTGCCTCCCGGGACTGCTCCAATGCACTTTTTCCGGGGAGGGTATGCTCTCTAAACTGATGCGTCTCCCCGAATCCAGACTCCCCATGACCACTGAACCCGTCCGCGTCGGCATCGTCGGCCTCGGCACCGTCGGCTCGGGCGTCGTCCGCCTGCTCGTCGAGTCGGCCGACCACATCACCAGCCACACCGGGCGACCAATCGTCGTCGAGCGGGCCGTGTGCCGCGACGTGGGCCGCGACCGCGGCCTGAAACTCCCCGCGGAACGGATCTCCGCCGACATCCGCGACATCGCCCGCGACCCGTCGATCACCGTGGCGGCGCTCCTCGTCGGCGGCCTCGAGCCGGCCCGGTCGATGATGGTGGAGCTGCTCGAGAACGGCAAGGACGTCGTCACCGCCAACAAGGCCCTGCTCGCCGAGCACGGCCCCGAGCTCTTCGAGCTCGCCCGGCGGCACGGCCGGTCGATCGCCTTCGAGGCGGCCGTCGCCGGCGGCATCCCCATCGTGGCCGCGATCGGCGAATGCCTGGCCGCCAACCGCATCGAGTCGATCCGCGGCATCCTCAACGGCACGAGCAACTTCATCCTCTCGCGGATGGAGGAGGACGGCGCCGACTACGCCGAGGTCCTGGCCCTCGCCCAGGCACGCGGCTACGCGGAAGCCGACCCGTCGATGGACGTGGACGGCACCGACGCGACTCAAAAGCTGGCGATCCTCTCCCATCTGGCATTCGGCGTCTGGGTGCCGTGGGGCGAAATCCCGCGGACCGGCATCGAGCGGATTGACGCCGCCCTGCTCAGCTACGCGGCCGAGCTCGGCTACCGGATCCGGCTCGTGGCGGTGGCCGCCCGGACGGAGGACGCCGGCGGCGAGCGGCTGGCGATGCGGGTCGCGCCGGCGCTGGTGAAGATCGGCACGCCCCTGGCGGAGACCCGCGGCGCCTACAACGCCGTGAGCATCGTCGGCGATGCCGTGGGGCGGATGTTTTTCCACGGCCTCGGTGCCGGGCAGATGCCCACCGCCTCGGCCGTCGTCGCCGACATCATCGACACCGTCGTCGGCCGGACGGCGATCACGTTCCGGACCACCGGCGTGCTCGACGTGGAGAGCCCGACCGCAAAGATTGCCGGCGTGGACATGCAGGAGCGGCACTTCCTCCGGATCAAGGTCACCGACCAGCCGGGCGTGCTCTCGCAGATCACGGGAATCCTCGGCAGCCACGGGATCTCGATCGCCTCGGTGATCCAGCATGGCGCGGAGGGTGCGGAGGGGAGCGACGCCCCGGTGCCGCTGGTGATCATGACCCATGCCGCAGCGTCCAGCGCGGTCCGCGAGGCTCTGGCTGCCATCGACCGCTGCTCGACCGTCCGCGGGCCGAGCGACTGCCTGAGCGTGCTCGACGATGCCTGACGCCCGCATGAAGCACGTCATCGTGATTCCCGACGGCGCTGCCGACGCCCCGCAGGCGGCGCTCGGTGGCCGGACGCCGTTCCAGGCGGCGCGGACGCCGCACCTCGACGCGCTCGCCGCCCGGGGCCGCGTCGGCCTCACGAACCACGTTCCCGACAGCCTGCCGCCGGGCTCGGAAGTCGCCTGCATGAGCCTGATGGGCTACGACCCGCTCGCGTTCTTCACCGGCCGGGCGCCGCTCGAGGCCGCCGCGCAGGGAATCGTGCTCGGGCCCGACGACTGGGCCGTGCGCTGCAACCTCGTCACCGTCCGCAACGGCCTGATGGAGGACTTCACAGCCGGCCACGTCTCCACGGCCGAGGCGACGGAACTCCTCGGCGCCGCCCAGCGGGGACTTGCCCGCGATTTCCCCGCCATCGCCTCCCGCTGGTCATTCACACCCGGCGTCAGTTATCGAAACCTCCTTCTGCATCGCGGCGCGGCCGGCCGCGCACCGCTGGGGGCCGACCTGCGGGCCACGCCCCCGCACGACCTGATGGACCAGCCTGTCGCGGGCCGGTTTCCGCGCGGCACCGGCTGCCGGCTGCTCACCGACATCATGGCCGCGAGCGCCGCGTGGCTCGTGGACCATCCCGTCAACACGGCGCGGATCGCCGCCGGCAAGCGACCGGCGACGCACGTCTGGCTGTGGGGCGTCGGCCGGGCGCCGGCCTTCGAGCCCTTTGAGCGGAAATACGGACTCTCGGGCACGATGATCACGGCCGTCGACCTGCTTCGCGGCCTGGCCGCGCTCGCCGGCTGGAGGCGGCTCGAGGTGCCGGGTGCGACCGGCTATCTCGACACCGACTACGCGGCCAAGGGCCGGGCGGCGATCGCCGAACTGGCCACGGCCGACCTCGTCTGCGTTCATGTGGAAGCCCCGGACGAGGCCAGCCACCAGGGGGACGCGGCGGAGAAGGTGAAGGCCATCGAGGAGATCGACGCCAAGATCGTCGGCCCGATTTCGGCTCACCTTGCCGCGATCGGCCCGCACCGGATCCTCGTCTGCCCGGACCATCCGACGTTCCTGGCGACGAAGACCCATTCGCGGGGCGCCGTGCCGTTCGTCATGGCCGGCAGCGGCGTCTCCAGAAACGGGCAGCAGACGTATGACGAAGGTGCGGCCGCCGCCGCGCAGGACACGATCCTGCCGGGCTGGCGGCTGATGGGGGAGTTTCTCGGTTCCAACCGCGCATGACGCGCAGGAGTGACGTGGGCGATGGCTCTCGTGGTGCAGAAGTTCGGCGGGACGAGCGTGGCCGATGCGGGCAAGATCAAGGCGGCCGCCGCCAAGGCGATCGCCCGGCATGCCGCCGGTGACAAGGTCGTGGTCGTGGTCAGCGCCATGGGGCATCAGACCGACATCCTCGTCGATCTGGCCAAGCAGATCTCCGACCGGCCCAGCGCCCGGGAGATGGACATGCTTCTCTCCACCGGCGAGCAGGTGAGCGTGGCCCTGTTCGCGATGGCGATCCAGGCGGCCGGACACAAGGCGGTGAGCCTGACCGGCGCCCAGATCGGCATCCGCACCGACTCGACCCACACCAAGGCCCGGATCCGCTCGATCTCCACCGACAACGTCCGCCGGCTCCTCGACGACGGCGCGATCGTGATCGCCGCCGGCTTCCAGGGGATCGACCAGAACGGCAACATCACGACGCTCGGCCGCGGCGGCTCCGACACCACGGCCGTGGCTCTGGCCGCGGTCCTCGAAGCCGACGTCTGCGAGATCTACACCGACGTGGACGGCGTCTACACCACCGATCCGCGGATGCTGCCCGAGGCCCGGCGGCTGGCCTCGATCAGCTACGACGAGATGCTGGAGCTCGCCAGCCTCGGTGCCGGCGTGATGCACTCGCGGTCGATCGAGTTCGCCAAGAAGTTCGGCGTCAAGGTGCTCGTGCGATCGAGTTTCCGCGACGTGCCGGGCACGATGATCCTGCCCGCCGACGAGGCGACGCCCCGGCCGGCGAGCGGCGTCGCCCTCGCCAAGGAAGAAGGACGGATCACGCTCGAAAACGTCCCCGACCAGCCGGGGTCGAGCCACGCCCTGTTCACGCAGCTGGCCGCCTCGGGGATCGCCGTCGACATGATCGTGCAGAACGTCGGGCAGGGGGGGCGGGCCGACATCTCGTTCACCGTCCCGGCCGACGACCTCGCCGAGGCCCTCGAGCTGGCCGGCCCGGTGGCGAAGAGCCTCGGGGCGACGGGGCTGTCGCACGACGGCGGCCTGGCGAAGGTGTCGGTCGTGGGCGTCGGCATGGCCCGGGCCGAGGGGGTGGCGGGGCGGATGTTCGCCGCACTCTCGAAGGCGGGCATCAACGTCCGCATGATCACCACGAGCGAGATCAAGATCTCGGTGCTCGTAGACCGGAACGACGGGCCCGCCGCGGTGGCCGCGGTGCACCGGGCCTTCGGCCTCGAGAAGGAGACTGCGCAGGAGGACGGCGACATGCCGGCCCACCGGCCGACGAAGTCGAGCCCGCTGGAGGTCGTCCGCCGGCTGGAGGGGATGGAGGACCTGGCGGTCGAGGACTGCATCCTCGACTCCTCGCAGGCGCTCGTGACCTTTACCGACTTGCCCGACACGCCGGGCGTGGCGGCGGACGTCTTCGAGGAGGTGGGGCGGGCCGGCCTGTTCGTGGACATGATCGTGCAGAGCCATCCACGGGACGGCCGTGCGGAACTTTCGTTCACCGTGCCGGCCGGCGACCGCGACCGGGCGATCGAGGTGGCGGGGCGGATCGCAGCGGCCCGTGGGGCCCGCGTGGCGGACGTGCCGCAGGTGGCGAAGCTGTCGATCACGGGCGTCGGCATCCGCAGCCATGCCGGCGTCGCCGACCGGCTCTTCAAGCCGCTTGCCGACGAGGGGATCAACATCGACCTTGTGAGCACGAGCGAGGTGAGGCTCAACGTGGTCGTGGCGGCGGAGCAGGGGGAGAAGTCACTCCGCGTGCTGCGCCGGGCGTTCGGGCTCTGAATTTCGCGCCGTCGCAGCCGACACAGCGTCTGCTCCGGCTTACGTCGCCGGGCAGAGCCCGGCTCCAGCGTCGAGCGCCGCCCGACGCA
>Ga0208721_1000288_pt1 | contig 11544 bp, 9 predicted proteins | sample LakMenEpi17Aug10_FD_150705 | JGI IMG/M metagenome (GOLD analysis project Ga0208721, IMG submission 150705) | Freshwater microbial communities from Lake Mendota, WI - 17AUG2010 deep hole epilimnion (SPAdes) | ecosystem: Environmental > Aquatic > Freshwater > Lentic | place: Lake Mendota, Madison... | reverse complement strand
TGCAACCGGCCCAACCCGCCGGTGGACGGCAGAAGTCTCCTCGCTGAGGCAGGATAGCCTCACGCTCGTCGAGCTTCCGCCGATCCACCGGCTCAGTTCAACGTGCGCAGGAGCCGGGCTCCGCCCGGCGACCGTAAGCCGGAGCCGACGCCGGGTCGGCGGCGACGGCGCGAAAGACAGCAACCGCATACACTCTCCGCCATGCGGGCAGTCGTGCAGCGGGTGAGCGAGTCGAGCGTGACGATCGACGGCAGGACCGTCGGCCGGATCGACGTCGGCCTGCTCGTCCTCGTCGGTGTCGAGCATGGGGACACCCCGGCCGATGCCGAGTGGCTGGCCGGGAAGATCGCCGCCCTGCGGATCTTCGCCGACGAGGCGGGGCGGATGAACCGCTCCGTCCGTGACGTCGGCGGGGCCACGCTCGTCGTCAGCCAGTTCACGCTCGTGGCCGACACGGCCCGCGGCACGCGGCCGAGTTTTATTCGAGCGGCCCGGCCGGAGGAGGCGGTGCCGCTCTACGAGCGGTTCGCGCAGGCCCTCGGCGACGCGACCGGCAGGCCGGCGGAACGCGGCGTGTTCGCGGCCGACATGCGCGTGGCCCTGGTCAACGACGGGCCGGTGACGATCTGGATCGACTCACGCCGCAAGACGGACGCGGCCCCGGATGCTTCGCCGGGCGCCGTTCCGGACACCACGCCATCCCCCGAATCCACCACGGAGACATCCCCATGACAGCCCGCACCTGCCTGCTCGTCGCCGCCCTGTCGGGCGGCCTCGCCGTGACACTCGGCGCCTTCGGCGCCCACGGCCTCAACGACACGAAGTACCTGGAACGCAAGTACGCCGACCTGCCGGCGAAGACCGTGGCGGGGATGGAGGTGCCGGCGAGCTGGAAATATTTCCGCGACTTCGAGACGGCGGTCCACTACCAGTTCACCCACACGGCGGCCCTGATCGCCTGCGGCCTCCTCATCCAGCGCCGTCCGTCGCGGCTGCTCGCCGCCGCGGCCTGGTGCTTCATGGCCGGCATGCTGCTGTTTTGCGGTTCGCTGTACGTGCTCGTGATCGGCGGGCCGCGCTGGCTGGGCGTGCCGTGGGGCGCGGTGGCCCCCTTGGGAGGCAGCCTGCTGATCGTCGGCTGGCTCGCCCTGGCAGGCCACTGCCTGGGCGAGCGCTGACCGCCTCGCGGTCAGGCGCACGGCTGGGCGAGAGGCTTTGCCAGCGGCAGCGTGAGCACGAAGCGGGCACCGCCGTCGGCCGGGGGATCGCTCACGAGATCGCCCCCCATCTGCCGGGCGAGGCGGCGCGACAGCGCAAGGCCGAGGCCGACGCCCGCGCCCCCCTCTGCCGCATCGCGGGCACTCTTCCGAAACGCCTCGAAGAGCCGGGCTGCCTCGCGCGGAGCGATCCCCGGGCCGTGGTCGCGCACGGCGAGCGCGAGGTACGTGCCGCGTTGGCCGACGGCAAGCTCGATCTCGGCCGGTGTGCCGCCGCGGGCATACTTGCAAGCGTTGTCGACGAGATTGAAGAGCACCTGCTCGACTGCCGCCGGATCGGCGATGACAACCGCGTCCGCGGCATCCGGGCCGACGTCAATCCGCCAGGTGAACCCCGCTCCCTCGGCCCGCTCCGCTGGACGGGCGACGGTCCGCGCGAGCAACTCTGCCACCGGGACCCGCGCGGTGCGTGATGCATGCCGGCCGCGTTCCAGTCCGGCGTAGGCGAGGACGTTCTCCACGAGGTGCGTGAGCCGGTCGGCCTCCCGGCGGAGCGTGGTATGGCAGCCCTGGATCTCCTCCTCCGGAACCATTCCCTCTTCGAGCATGCCGGAGTACAGCCGAAACGTCGTCAGCGGCGTCCGCAGCTCGTGCGTGACGCTCGACACGAACGCCGCCCGGCGCTCCGCGAGCGCGAGCACGCTGGCCAGAAGCGCGGCGAGTGCCGCGGCGGCGACGGCCATCGCCACCCAGGCGGCGACGAGCGAGCCACGCAGCGGCGACCATGTCGCAGATGTCGGCTGTGCGACGTCACCGGGCACGAGCCGGGCGGGAATCGCGGCCAGCAGCCGCTGCTCGTGCGCGGGGTCCGCATCGGGGGCAGGCTCGAGGCCGGCGTGCGGCAGCAGATCGACGATCGAGGCCAGGAGCTCGGCCCGCAGGGCCTGCCAGTCGAGCACGCAGCCCTCGATCTCGGCGACGCCGGGCCGCGACGCGATGCGGCGGGCGAGGACGATCTGATCCCCGACCCAGACGGCGGCCAGCGGTGCCAGCGGCGGCGCGTCGGGAGGGGCATCGTCGGCCTGAACCTGATTCAGGACCTGCTGCTGGAGCACGTTGGCCGATGTCTGCCGGGCCTGGAACTCGGCGATGTTCCTCTGCGTCTGCACCCGCTGATCGGCGAACTGCTCGGGGTCCGGCTGCCGCGCGGAGCCGACCGCGGCGACCGACTCGACCGCGGGCAGCCGCGATGCCAGTGCGGCGATGTCGAACGACACGCCCTCGGCCTTGGCCGGCGCGGCGGAGACGACCCGGCTCCGGCCGCTGGCATCGACGACGAACGCCGCGCGGACCGGCGGCAGCGGCCGCGTGCGGCGAACGTTCGCCGTCTCGCGGGCCACGAGCGCCCCGACCGCCGAGTCGATCCGCCACAGGGCGAGCCGCACGTTCTCCTCGACCGCCGCCTGCTGCCGCGCCGTGGCCTCCGCGCGGTCCGCCTCCAGCGCCCGCTGCGTCAGTGCGACGAGCGCCAGCGCCGCGACGAGGACGCTGGCCGCGTAGGCGGCCCAGGCACGGCGTGGGCTCATCGCGTCTCCTCCACGCCATCCACGGCCCATGCATAGCCCTGGCCGCGGACCGTGAGCAGCCGCCGCGGCGCGGCCGGGTCATCCCGCAGTTTCTCGCGCAGCCGCATGACGTGCATGTCGATCGTCCGCGTGGCCATGCCCCGCGGGTCGAGCCGCCAGACCCGCCGCAAGAGTTCCTCGCGGCTGATCGCCCGGCCGGCATGGGCCGCGAGGTAGGCGGCCAGTTCGGCCTCCTTCTCCGAAAGCTCGGCCCGCGTGCCGTCGGCATGCCGCACCTCGCGCCGGGCGAGGTCGATCACGAGCCCCGCGCAGGCGATCAGCTCCACCGGCCGCGGCCGCTCCGGCGACCGGCGCAGCACCGCCTCGACGCGGGCCAAGAGTTCGCGGACGCCGAACGGCTTGACGACGTAATCGTCCGCGCCCGCCGTCAGGCCGTCCACCCGCTCATCCTCGGCGGCCCGCGCCGTGAGCAGGATGACCGGCCGCGTGGGCCGGGACTCGCGGACCCGGCGCAGGATCTCCAGACCGTCGCCGCCGGGGAGGACGACGTCGAGGAGCACGAGGTCGAGCTCCGCCGACTCCGCCAACGCGAGCCCGCGCGGGCCGTCGCCGGCCTCGAGCACCTCGTAGCCGGCGAACCGCAGCGCCGTGACCACGCCGCGCCGGATGGCGGCGTCGTCCTCGACCACGAGCACGCGACGGGCCGGGCCGGTCATCGCTTGGCGTATCTCCCCCGGGCGTCGGCCGTGGCGCCCGCGAACGGGATCTTCGTCGTGCGCACGTCGAGCAGCGGCTTGAGTTCGTGGATGTTCGTGTAGCCGTAGGCGTGGAGCACGTTGAACGTGTGGACGTTGAGCGCCGCGCCGGCGGTCTTGGTAGCGAAGGCCTGCTCCTCGTTCTCGAAGTTGTTGTTGCAGTAGATGAGCACGCGGGTGTCCTTCGTGGGGATGGCCTTGGCGAGTTCGGCCGCCGTGATGTCGGAGAAGTTCAGGTGCCGGGCGCCGCGGACGTGCAGCAGGTCGTATTTCTCCCGGCTGCGGGCGTCGAGGACGACGGTGTCGGGCCGGGCCGCGAGCGCCATGAATTCATCCTCGCCGATGCGGCGGGCCTGCCGCAATTCCTCCACGGCCGCCACGCCCGCGGCGAAGCGGCGGTAGTCGATCCGGGGATTGCCCTCGTCGGCCCGGGCGGCCGGGGCGAGCAGGGCGGCGGCGACGAGGACGAGCGACACGAGCGGACGGCGGTCTGTGGGGCGGAACATGGAATGGGCTCCCGTGGAAGTGCGGCCGGCTGGCACCCGCCGGGCCGCGCCGCACCTGGAAAAGTATCGGTGCCCCGGCCCCACCGGTGGGTAACGGACGTGTAACGGCTTCGAGGTCAACCTGCGGGCTTGAAGGCGTGTACCATCGCCCGGTAACGCAGGGGCGGATCGCCCGCCGCGAGGCCGCCCAGTGGCGGCGGCCCCTGCACCACCGCGCAGCTCGTGAATCCGGCCGCCGCGACGAGGCCGCGCAGGCCGCGGAGATTGGGCGACCACCAGTTCGACGGGTCGCCGTTGAGCTCGCTGCCGGGGAAAAACTCGCACAGCGGAACGTCGGCGGCACCCGGCACCTCCATCGCCTCGGTCTCGATCACGGCGACGCCCCGGGTCAACGAGGCCAGTTTGCGCATCGCCGCCAGCGGGTTCTCGGTGTGGTACAGCACGCCGAGGAACAGCACGACGTCGAACGTGCCGATCTCCGCCGGGCGGGCCGCCATGAAATCGAGCACCACGGGCTCGACGCGGCTGGCGAGCGCCCGCCGCGCGAGATCGAATCGTGCCTTGCCCGGCATCCGTTCCGGATCGAGCCGCCAGCGCATGCATTCGGTCCGGTAGGGCGGGGCGGGCTCGACGCCCCGGGCCGCGCACTCCGCGAGGTAGGCGTCGGTGAGCCTGGTTTCCACCTGCCAGGCCGGCAGGTCGAGGCTCACGACCCGCGTTGCGCCGCGCCGTTCCGCCTCGAACGAATAAAAGCCGTCGTAGGCACCGATGTCGAGCACGCTCTTGCCGGCCAGGTCGGGAAGCCTCAGGGCCGCCAGTTCCTTCTGGAGCGCCGCAGGGCTTTTCTGCCCCTTGGTGACGACACCGTGGCCGAGATCGATCGAGTGAAACCAGACCTCTCGCGCCGCCGCGGCGGCGAGCGCGTCGGGGTCGAGACGCGCCGGTGATGCGGTGTCCATGGAGGAGAGTTCCCGGGGGGAAGAACAAGATCCGGCAGGACGGAAGTCTGATCGTTGTGCCGGCCCGCCGACAAGCCGGCCGCGGAGCAGAGGGCCGCTACCCCTCCCGCGCGGACGCGTGCCGCACGTCGTCGAACCGCTGCAGGAGGTTCACCTTCTGCCAGATCTTCTGGCACAAGCCTGTCGTCAGGTCCTCGATCTCGCCGACCGCCTCCAGGACCACCGGGTCGTCGAACCGCTGGACGTAGATCGCCGCCACTTTCCCGGTCAGTGACAGCAGCTCGGAGCAGTAGTCGAGATAGCGGTTGAGCTCGAAGGCGGTCATCGTCTCCCGCGGCGACGCGGTCGTGCTCGAGTAGCGGTCGAGCAGCCGCTCCGGGTCCTTGGTCAACTGGTGCATGTCGATGACGTGGGCCACGCTGCGCAGCTCGTGGAGTGCCCGCAGGCCGCGGGATCGCTTCAGCCGCCGCTCCCAGCCGACGAGGAACACGAGGCCGGCGCCGATCAGCACGGCCTCGCTGAGTCCGGCCTCGGTGGTCTGAATGACGTCGATCAGCTCGACGCGTCTCCAGCGCAGACCGGTGGCGGCCACCGCCAGGCAGATGGCGGCCGGGGGCGGGAATCCTGCTCCTGCCATCGACGACCATCGTCGAGGAGCCGCCGCCGGGTGGGTCCGGGCCAGTTCCGCCACCGTCTGATCGGCTCCGCGCGTGCTGGGCGCAGGCTGTCGCGGACCGTGAAAGGATCGTAGAATGTGGTTCGTCAGAAGGTAGAAGGAACCCGCGCGATGCTCCCCGACGGGCTGAAATTTCCGAGCACCGCCGAGGTCGTCGCGGACGAGGCCGATCGGTTCCGCCGGGCCTCGCCTGCCGAACGGGTGCGGGCGATTCGCTCCGCCCTGTCGGCGGGCGCCCTGTTGATCGAACGGTCTCCGCGGCGGGATTTCCTCGAGGCCTATCGTCGCGAGCAGGAGGAAGCCGCCCGCGAGGCCATCAAACGATTCGTGGTTCGGCATGCCTGGCAGTCCTGAACCGCTGGCGGGCGATCTGGTGGCGGCCGTGGAAGGTCTCGGTGCGGCCTTCCAGGCACGGGGCATCCGCTACGCCCTGCTGGGCGGACTGGCGACGATCCTCCGCGGTCGGCCGCGATTCACGCAGGACGTCGACGTGCTGCTCGACGTGCCGCAGGTCGAACTCCCCGGCCTGCTCGACGACCTCATCGACCGTGGGTTTTCCCTCGACCCGCCCACGGTCATCCGCCAGTACGTTCAGGAACACATGACTGCCTTCCGCTTCGGCGTCGTGCGCATCGACTGGCTCAAGCCGATCCTGCCGCTCTATGCCCATGCCCTCGCGGCGGCTACGGTGCTGCCATGGAGCGAAGGGCACACGCTCCGCGTCCTCGCTCCAGAGGGGCTGATCATGACGAAGATGGTCGCCTTTCGGCCGCAGGATCAGGAGGACATCCGCACGCTCCTGGTTGCCAACCGCCACGACATCGACATCGACCTGATCCGCCACGAGTGGGCGCTGGTTGCCGGCGGCGAGGAAGAGCGGACGCATTGGCTGGAGACTGAACTGGCCGCGATCCGCTGACAGCCCGGCCGGAGAGATGCACCGCCGACGCGGACGGGATTCACTTGCCCCCGCGGGTCACGCGCACCCCGGCCTGGCCGCTCATGGGCACGTCACTCCTTCACCTCCAGGTTCACGCTCGCCGAGTGGGCGTTGAACTCGGGGGCGTAGCGGCTCTGGATCTTCGCGAAGCCGCTCGACGCCGTGCCCCGGTGGGCCGCCCGAACGGAATACTCGAAGACGTGCACACCCCGCGGCAGCCGCTCGAAGAACATCTGCGTCGCGGTGTCGCGGATCGCCACGTACCAGGCCGCCCCGTCGCCGTACCGCCAGCCCGAGAGCACGTCCACCGGTTCCGTGATGCTCGGCCGGTGGTCGGCGAGCTCCAGAAACTCGTAGTCGCGGTCACTCGTCACCACGAGCCGGACGACGAGCTCGTCGCCGAGCGCGACTTTTGCCTCACCTCCCTGCTTGACGGGCACGAGCTCCGGCCCAGCCTTCGTCATCCGCTTCACGAACAGCTGCTTCTCAATGGAAAGTTCCTCGCGGCCCGCCGCCGGCACCTTCGAGATGTCGTCAAGGTACTGCCAGTGGACGCCGCCGAAGGCGACGCCTTTGTCCTTCTTCGTGACGGTGATATTCGCCATCTCAGGCTTGATTTCGCGCCGGGTGAACCGCTCCTCGAAGAAGCCCGTGCCGGCCTCGACCTTCGCCGGCTCCACCCGCTCGCCGCCGACGTCCACCGTGACGAGCTCCTGCGAGGCGAGCAGGTCGTCGCCGCGGCCGAGCAGGGCGCCGACGGCGTCGGCCGTCGCCCGGCTGCCCCGCCAGTGGCTCGTCCGCTTCTGCGACAGGAGCCAGACCTTGAGGGCCTCGACGGAGTCCTTGTCGCCGGCCACCTCGTCGAAGGCCTCGACCATCATCGCCTGCGACGCGATCGGGGCGTAGTGCCAGCTCCACCAGCCCGGGTGCGGATCCCGCCACCACATGCCCTGCCACGACTCCTTCTCTTCACCCGGCTTGACGTCGGCGTCCACCGCCCGCTGCTTGAGGCTGTCCATGATGGAGAGCGCCGTCTTCTTGTCGCCCGAGCGGGCCAGCGCGATCGCCAGTTGCCCCTGCGTCAGCCGGCCGTCGAGCTTCATCCAGCACTTTCTGGCGACGTCGAAGGCCCACGTGATCGCCGCGGCCGCCTCCCCCTGGGGCGGCGCGTCCTGCGTGAAGAAGCTCCGCGCGTAGAGGGCGTAGACGCCCAGCGGCGTGAGCACGATCTGGTCGGGCTTGCCCGCCCAGAACTTCTCCGCCCGGCGCTTCTCCTCGACGAGCCGGCCGTCGAGCCAGGGGATCGTCTCGAGGGCCGGCTGGACGTCGATCTTCACGCCCGCAGTTCGCAACCGGCCGAAGCCGGCCACGATCCCGAGCGTGACGGAGTCGCAGGTCCGGCCGCCGGGGAACCAGGGCCAGCCGCCGTCGCCGGTTCTCAAGCTCGCCAGCCGCGTCAGTGCGGCCTGCGTCTCGTTGCCGGCCCGCGTGGCGTCGAAGAGCAGCGCGATCCGGGCCCGCGCCTCCTTCTCGTCCACCGCGTCGCGCACCCAGGGCGTCTCGGCGAGCAGCGTCTTGACCAAGTCGGTGTTTTTCTCGAGTGGGCTTTCCAGCGCAGCCGTCCCCTTCCACTGCTCGAACACCCGGCCGATCCGCGGATCGCTCGTGGCGAGGTGCCGGGCGAGCGAGTTGGCGTAGAGCCGCGTGAACAGCGTCTCGGTGCTCTCGTCGGACTGCTCCATGATCGAGGGCAACGCGAGCACGGCGTACCAGGCCGGGTTCGACGTGGCTTGGACGACGAGCGACTGGCTCTGGATGTCGGTGCCAACGCTTTGGGCGAGCCGGTCGAGTGACACTTTTCGCGCGGCCGGGCCGCGGATCGTGACGGGCACCGATTCACTGACGAGGACTTTACGGGGCAGGACCGGCACAAAGGCCTCCTCGCCGTCGGCGGCCTTGCCGGCGGAGCCGGTGGCGAGGTAGCGGAGCGTCTCGGTGCCGTCGGCCACCTTCACGGTGAACACGACCGGCTTCGATTCGCCGGCGGCGATATCAAAGGCCTTGCTCGACTCACCGACGATCAGCCCGGCGCGGTCGGCGTCGGTGCGGGCGTCGGCGAGGGAAAACTTCACCGTGCCCGCGAGCCGGCCGGTGGACTTGTTGCTGACCTTCACCGGGATCTGCACGACGTCCCCCTCGCGGAGGAACCGGGGCATGACCGGCTCGACCATCAGGTCCTTTACAGACACGCATTCAGCCACGATTGATCCGCTGCGAAGCGCCGCGTCGTGGGCGAGGCCCTTGAACTGCCAGGTCGTGAGCGTGTCGGGGAGCGTGAACTCGATCGACACGACGCCGTCCTTGCCGCTCGAAAGCGTCGGCAGGAAGAACGCCGTCTCGACGAGGTTTTTGCGCGGCGGCGGGGCCGCGGCGGCGGGGACCGCCGGGCCACCGGGGCCTTGTGGGTCGCCCGCCTGGAGTTTGTCGGCTTCATCGACTAGTCCGGTACGGGCCACGTTTGTATTGTCCAAGGCTTTGCTCGGGGCACCGGGTTTCGCTGCGGCACCCATGGCAAAGGCTGCGAACTCAGCACCGGGTTTCGCCCCTTTCCGCATCCGCATGAGCATCCGGCCGCCGTTGCCTCCGCCGATGCCGCCTCCGCCGATGCCGCCCTCCCATCCCATCGCCGGCGTGCCAAAGGGATCCCGCAGCACGCGGTAGGTCAGCTGCGGCACACCCACCTGCGGCACGTCGAAGTGACCGAGGACGTGATTGAACCCCTCGCCGCGATTGGTGAACGAGATGTTCAGCCAGCTCGACTCACGGCGGAACATTCCCATCAGGTCGCCCGGCCAGGCGTGGGCGGCCAGCGCGTCGAGCGACTGGTCGTAGGCAAGCGCCAGGAACTCGGCCGCGACGGGCGCGGCCGGCCCGGCCACCGGATCGGCGACGCTCATGATCTTCGCCCGCCAGATTTCCTTCGCCCCGGGCTCGAGCCGGCGGGTGAACCGCTCCCACTCGATCGCGAGTTTTTTGTTCGTCCACGGCACGTCGATCGTGCGGCTTTCGGAATGGATCCGGCCGTCGCGGACCAGCCACGCCCGCACGGTGAACCCGCCCCGGTGGGCGTCGGTGACTTTCAGGCTCACCGGCCACTGCGTCCGCCCCGGCTCGGTCCAGTACCGCGCGAGCGTCTTGCCCGCCTGCACGATCTCGACGAGCGCCCGCCCCTTCGCATAGCCCGTGCCGACGAAGGCCGAGAACTCGGCGTTCGGCTCCACCGACTGCTTTTCGGACTTCATCACGAACGCCCGCTTCACGCCGTAGCGGTCGGCGGCCGGATCGACCACCTCGATCACCTGCTCGGCCCTCACCGCCGGCACGGCGCCGGCCGCCGGAATCTCGAACACCGCCTTGTAGATGCCCGCCGGCAGGTTCGCCGTCGCCTCGGCCTTGCCCGTGGCCTTGTCGGTGGCCACCTTCTGCGTGAAGACGGCCTCCCCCGCGGCCCAGGTCTGCGGGTCGGCCGGGTTCGGCTCCACGGGCCGCGGGCCCGCCGGCGCGATGTCGCGACCTCGACCACGGCCGCGGAACGGCCGCGGCATCCCGCCCGGGCCGCCAAACAGGTCGCCACGCACCACCTCCGCCGGCTGCACGAGCCGCGACACGATGAGCGTGCCGGCCGCGTCACGGGGCTGGCCGTCGAGCGTGGTTGTGCCGATGCCGATCTTCACCGCAGCGGGCTCGCCGCGGACGACCGCCTGCCACTCCCCGGCCGACAGGCTCGCTTCGACGTCGGTGTAGCCGACGCTCACGCTCCGCGTGTCGCTGCGGGTCTCGCCGCTCGTGTCCGTGACGTCGGCCACGACTGCGTAGGTGAAGACCGGCAGCGACTCCTTGGGCACCGTGCGGTCGGGCTTCGCCGTGAACGTGACCGTGAATTTTCCTGAGTCATCGGTGACGGCCGTGCCGCGGGCGATCCGCTGCCCACCCGCGTCGAACGGCAGCCAGGGGAAGAACCAGCGGCACCAGAAAGGCCAGCGGACCTGCCGCGTGACGTGCCATTTTACCTTTGCACCGGAGACGGGCAGGCCCGTGTAGGTCGTGGCCGTGCCGGAGAGCACGACGTCGCCGCCGAGCGGCGGGCTCTTCTCGGGCGCCGCGAGCTTCACGAGAAACTTCGGTCGCTTGTACTCCTCGACGCGGACACCCACCGCGCCCCCGAAGCCGTTGTTGCCCGGCGCCCGGGCCTGGATCGACCACTGGCCCGGCAGGGCACCGGTCGCGATCGGGAAATTACCGGCGAACGAACCGTTGGCAGAGGTCTTGTGGGTCGCCTTGGCCACCTCGCGGCCGTTGGCATCATTGAGCACGACGATGATTTCGCGATCGGCCACGGCGCGGTACTCGGCCTTGGCATGGTCACCCGCGCAGGCGATCCCCTTGTAGTGGACGATCTGGCCGGGCCGATGGATGCCGCGGTCGGTGACGAGCACGAGTGTCTGGTATCCCGACGACTGCTCGTTTCGCCAGACGTGGGTCGGATCGGTGGCGGCCATGTGCCGCTTGCCCCCGCGGTCGGCCGTGGCCACGACGACGACTTCCTTCTGGTTCGGAACCGCGACCTCGTAGCGGCCATCCTTGTCGGTGGTGACGGTGGCGGCCTCGGTGAACGGCGGCGGCCCGCCCTGCTCGCCGCGGACGAACGCCTTGACCGTCGCCCCGGCGACCGGCTCGCCCGAGGCGATGTCGACGACGTGGCCGGCAAGGCCGGCTGTGTGCGGGTTCTGCTCCGACACGATCGACAGGTGCGTGACGTGAACCAGCGTCACGAAGACGACGTTGTCCTGCTCGCCGAAATTTTCCTTGTGGCTGGCGATGACCCAGTACGCCCCGGGCTCGAGA
>Ga0208721_1000280_pt1 | contig 11693 bp, 11 predicted proteins | sample LakMenEpi17Aug10_FD_150705 | JGI IMG/M metagenome (GOLD analysis project Ga0208721, IMG submission 150705) | Freshwater microbial communities from Lake Mendota, WI - 17AUG2010 deep hole epilimnion (SPAdes) | ecosystem: Environmental > Aquatic > Freshwater > Lentic | place: Lake Mendota, Madison... | reverse complement strand
GTCGGGATGTGATACTGCGAGGCATGAGAATATGATATCACCGTCTTCTGGGCCGTGCCATCATGGGTGCCGGCCTCGTTCCTGCGCGGCACCTCCGGCGGGGTGCCGCAGCCCGGCAGCGTCGGTCGGGGCACGGCGTCAGCGGCCCGACTGCTCCAGCAACTGCGCCGTCCAGGGCGTCGTGAAGTCGGCCCGCTCGAGGTCGATCCCGGCGGTGACGACCGCGGCCACGAGCGCAGCGAATGGGCCACGGGCCGGATCGTGACCGCAGACGACGGTGTCGGCGTCGATCGCCCGCGGGTCGCTGGCGAGCGGTGCGAGGACGCGGGCCGCGTCCTCCGCACGCCCCGGACAGACGAGCGTGCGCGACCAGATGCGGCCGGCGGCGAAGGAGGCCGGCTCTGCGGTCCCCAGCGCCACGAGTTGCCCCTCGCGCAGGATCGCGATGTCGGTGAACAACGCCGGCACGAACGCGTCGTCGATCGCCGCCACGACCGTGCGGCCCATCAATACCGCGTCTTCCAGCAGCCGCTCCAGGTCGGCCCGCTCCAGCGGGTCGAGGCCGGCGAACGGATCGTCGAGCAGCAGCACCTGCGGATCGTGGAGCAGCGCGCTGGCGACGAGCAGCCGCTTGGCCGGACCCGACGGCAGGACGTCGAGCGGTTCGTCGGCCCGGCGGGAGAGATCGGCCATGGCGAGCGCCCTGTCAATCGCCGAGCGCAGCGCGACGCCGCGCAGCCCGGCGGTCGTCGCGAACAGTTCGAGAAACTCGCCCACGCGCAGGTCGGCCATGTCGGGCATCCGATCGGGCACGGAGCCGATCAGCCGGCGGACGGCGGCGGCGGCGCGGCGGGCCGACTGGCCGGCGACGACGACGTCGCCGGAATGGATCGGGATCGCCGTCGCCGCAGCGGCGAGCAGCGAACTCTTGCCCGCGCCGCTCCTGCCGATCAGGGCGAGGCCGCGGCCCGCGGGCACGTCGAGCGACACGCCGTCCACGACCGCCACGCCGCCGCGGTCCACCCGCAGTCGGTCGCAGCGGATCATGTGCCGCCCTGTGGTTCCGGGTGTGCGGCGGACGTCCCCTGCTCCGCCAGCCGCGCCGCGGTCATCTCGATCGCCACCAGCATCCCCTTGGCCTTGTTGACCGTCTCTTCGTATTCACTGGCCGGGTCGCTGTCGGCGACGACGCCGGCGCCCGACTGCACGTAGGCCTTGCCCCCGGAGATCACGACCGTTCGCAGCGCGATGCAGGTGTCCATCGAGCCGCCGAAGTCGACGTAGCCGACCGCGCCGGCATATGGGCCGCGGCGCACCGGCTCCAGCTCGTCGATGATCTGCATGGCCCGGATCTTGGGGGCGCCCGACACCGTGCCTGCCGGCAGGCCGGCCCGCAGGGCGTCGAAGGCCGTCAGCCCCTGCCGCAGCCGGCCGGTGACGTTGCTCGTGAGGTGCATGACGTGGCTGTAGCGCTCGATCGACATCACGTCGGAGAGCTGGACCGAGCCAATCTCGGCGACCCGGCCCACGTCGTTGCGGCCAAGGTCGATGAGCATCACGTGCTCGGCCCGCTCCTTCGGGTCGGCGAGCAGTTCGGCGGCCAGCTTCCGGTCCTCCTCCGGCGTGCCGCCGCGCCGGCGCGTCCCGGCCAGCGGCCGGACCGTGACGGTGCCGTCGATGCTGCGGACCATGATCTCCGGCGAACTGCCCACGAGCGTGCAGCCGGGGGTCCGCAGGTAGAACATGAACGGGCTCGGGTTCACCACGCGGAGCGTGCGATAGAGTTCGAGCGGCTCCCCCGTGAAGGGCACCTCCAGCCGCCGGCTGAGCACGACCTGAAACACGTCGCCCGCCCGGATGTATTCGATCGCCCGCTCCACGGCCGCCAGGAACGCATCCCGGTCGAACGCCGAACGGGCCGTGCCGTCGGTCAGGCAGCGCGGGTCGGCACGGGGGCCGATGTCGGCCGCCGGCGGCCAGGCGGCCGGGGCGAAGAGCCGCTCGATCGTCGCGTCGATCCGACGCCGGGCGTCGTCGTAGGCGCCGGCGATGCCGGCGGCGGAGTCGTCGTCGATCCGCGCGAGGACGACGACGTCGATCACCTTGGAGACGTTGTCGAACACGACCATCCGGTCATAGAACGAGAACGACAGGTCGGGCAGGCCGCGATCGTCGGCGGGCGCATCGGGGAGCCGCTCCCAATACCGGACCGAGTCGTAGGCGGCATAGCCGACCACGCCGCTGGTGAACGGCGGCAGTTCGGGCAGGTGGGCGGGCCGGTGCTCGGCCATCCGCCGCTCCAGTTCGGCGAGCGGATCGGCGCAGGCGAAGGTCTCCAGCTCCCGGCCATCCGGCCCGACGATGCGGACGGTTTCGCGGGTCGCCTCCAGCCGCAGGAACGGCTCCGCCGCCAGGAAGCTATACCGCCCCACGCGCTCGCCGCCGACGACGCTCTCGAAAAGGCAGCCGGCTTCACCGGCGTCGAGCCGGGCGAAGGCGGAAAGCGGAGTCAGGCTGTCGGCAAACAGCCGCCGGTAGACCGGCACGAGCCGGCTCGTTCGGGCGAGCTCCGTGAAACGCTGCCTGTCGGGGAGATGGGGCATCTGGACTGGAGGCTGACAGGCTCGGGCGGGCCGGCACCCGGGCCTGTGAGACTACCCGTGGCCGCGGCCGCCAACAACACGCCCGCCGCCCCCTGCCGGGAAATCCCCCGCGCCTGCGGGACGCCTGTCCGCTATGATTCCTCCGATCTCGGCGGGAGTTTTTCATGAAGTGTCAGAAGTGCGACAAGCCGGCGGTGTTCCATATCACCGAACTGGAGACGGGAGACGTCCGCGAAGTCCACCTCTGCGAGGATCATGCCCGCGTCTACCTCAACCAGTCGGAGGGGGGCGGCGACGAGGAGTCGGCCACGGAGACCGGCGCCGTCGAAGGGGGGCTCCCCGGCCCGCTCGGCGTCGGTCAGACCGCCGGCGAACTGGCGATCCTCGACCAGAAATCCTGCCCGATGTGCGGGATCACGTTCTTCGAGTTCCGCAACCAGGGCCGGCTCGGCTGCCCGCACGACTACGTCCACTTTGACAAGGAACTGGAGCCGCTGATCGCCAACATCCACGGCGCGACGACGCACACGGGCCGGCGGCCCTCGCGGCCGGCAGACGGCCCGTTGCCCGAGGGCACCGAGGAACTGACCGGCCTGATCGGGCTGCGGCGCGGCATGAAGGAGGCGATCGCCTGCGAGGACTACGAGAAGGCGAAGGAGGACCGCGACGCGATCCGTGGCATCGAAGACCGCTGGCTCGGTGCCCCTGCCTCCTGATCCTCCGCCCATCGCCCCGGCCATGAAACACGCCATGAAGCACCCCATGAAACTCGAATCGCTGACCCAGGCCGTGGGCGAATGGCTGCGCGGCACCGGGCCGGAATCGGACATCGTCATGAGCAGCCGCGTCCGGCTGGCCCGCAACGTGGCCCAGTACCCGTTCGTCAGCCGTGCCTCCGAGCAGGACCGGGCCGACATCGAGCGGTTCCTGCACGAGCGGATTGCCGCCGCGCCGGTGGGCAGGCAGCTCGAGTACATCGACGTCGGCCGGCTGGAGGAGATCGACCGCCAGTTCCTCGTCGAGCGGCAGCTCATCAGCCGCGAGCTGGCGGAAGCCCAGGGCGCGCGGAGCGTGGCGATCGATGGCCGCGAGCAGGTCAGCCTGATGATCAACGAGGAGGACCACCTGCGGATCCAGTGCATGCACAGCGGCCTCGACCTGGAGGGCGTCTGGAAGCAGATCAAGGGGGTGGACGAGCAGATCGAGAAGGTCGTTCCCTACGCCTTCCATCCGCAGTTCGGCTTCCTCACCGCCTGCCCGACGAACGTCGGCACCGGGATCCGGGTGAGCGTCATGCTCCACCTGCCGGCGCTCGTCATCACCCGGCAGATCGACAAGGTGTTCCGCAGCCTGCACAAGATCTCCCTGGCCGTCCGCGGCCTGTACGGGGAGGGCTCGCAGGCGACGGGCGACTTCTACCAGATCTCCAATCAGACCACGCTCGGCCGCACCGAGGAGGAGCTCGTCGAGCAGGTCGGCGACGTGGTGCCCGTCCTCATCGACTACGAGCGCCGGGCCCGCGAGTTCCTCGTCCGCGAGACGCAGCAAAACGTCCACGACCAGGTGAGCCGAGCCTACGGCATCCTGCGGACGGCGCAGACGATCAGCGCCGAGGAGACGATGCAGCTCTTGTCCCGCGTCCGCATGGGCGTGCTCCTCGGCCTCATCGGCGACGTGAAGATCTCCGACATCAACGTGCTCCTCGTCCGCACGCAGCCGGCCCACCTGCAGAAGCTCCGCGGCCTCGAGCTCGACACGAAGGACCGCAACATCGAGCGCGCCCGCTACCTGCGGCAGCACTTCGAGGCCGGCGGTTCCGGCTCCACGAACTGAATGTCGCGCCGTCGCAGCCGACACGGCGTCTGCTCCGGCTTACGGTCGCCGGGCGAAGCCCGGCTCCGCGCATGCGATGCTTGCACCGTTGTAGGTGCTGCGGAGCCGGTGGATCGGCGGAAAGCTGACTGGCCATCGCACGCCGGCCTCAGGCGGGGAGCTTGGCCCGCAGCGCTTCCACGACGGGGGCGGGTACGAACCGCAGCAGACGCTCGTCGTCCGCCAGCGGCGTGATCTGCTTGAGCAGCGACGACGAGATGTGGGAGTAGGCGGCGTCGGCCATGAGAAACACCGTCTCGACGTCCGGGTCGAGCTTGCGGTTGGCGAGCGTCATCGTGAACTCGGCCTCGATGTCGGTCAGCGACCGGACGCCGCGCAGCAGCACGGTGGCACCCTGCTCGCGGACGAACGTCACCGACAGGCCGCTGAACCGCTCGACGCGCACGTTCGGCAGCCCCGCCACCGCCGCGCGGACGAGCCGCACCCGCTCCTCCAGGGAGAACAGCGGCTGCTTGTCGGGGTTGATGCCGACGCCGACCACGATGGTGTCGAAGAGCCGGCTGGCCCGCCCGATCACGTCGAGGTGGCCGAGCGTGATCGGATCGAAGGAGCCGGTGTAGACGGCGATGCGGGCCGGGCTCGCGCTGGACATGGGCCGAATACTCCGGGGCTGGGCGGGCCGGGCCGCCGGCCCGGCCCGAAAAGGCCGCTCCGGCAATCCGTCTCCCGACGGGGAGACGATTATGGTATGGATTCAGCGCCGGGGGCGAAATCCCCGCCCCGGACCGGAGGTTGGCCGCACATGTCGAAGGGTCTGGCGATGCTCGGAATGGTCGTGGCCGGACTGGTCGCCGTGCTGTTCGCGGCGGACCTGGCGGCCAAGGTGCCGTTCGGTCGGGCCAGCGTGTCGGCCGACGTGGGCTTCATCGTCAGCAGTGTGATCCTCGGCTATGCCAGTTGGCTGTTGCTGGACCGCCGGCCCGCCTGATGGCTGGCGGCGGGCAGGCCGATGTCAGGCGGCCTTGAGGATGGAGCCGGTGAGCGGAGGCTCGCCGCCGCCTGCCAGCGTGATCGCCAGGTCCGAGAGACCCACGACCCGCGCCCGCTGCCCCGTCTGACGCCGCTCGGCCCAGGCAGCGTATCGGTCGAGTCTCGTGCTCACCGGCCCGCTCGGCCCCATCGGCACCTTCCCGACCCGGAGAATGCGCAGCGATCCGGGCCGGAGCCGGGAGAGCGGCCCGTTCAGCCAGCCCCACAGTCCACGGCTCTCCCGGGGAGCAGCCCGCACCTCCCACAGACCCCATACCGGGTGGCGGCAGTCCCAGCCTGCGGGGGCCGGGCGGCGGCTGCCCCGCGGCTCCGGTCCGAATGCGTCCACCACCACGATGCGGATGCCTTCCGCAGCGAGGAGGGCGTGATGGTCGAGCGGCCGGGGGCCGCGCAGGACGGCGGCCGTGAGTCCGGGCAACTCCTGGCGGGCGGTGGCGATCCGCTCCCGCAGCGTGCGCTTGGAGTCGAGCCACTCCGGCGCGATCGCCAAGGCGAACTCGTCCTGCGCCGCGACGGGACCGGCGGCGGCGATCGTCTCCGGATCGGCCGCCCAGGTCACTGGGCAGCGCCGGCCGGCGGCGTGTCGCCCCCATGCCGCGCGGGCGGCGGCGGTCATGCCTGTCGGCAATTCGGCGCAGATCACCACACTCGCCGGATCGACCGCGGTTCGCATGCTCCCTCCCGGCCGCTCCCCGCGGCGCGCTTCCCAGAGGGTATCGGCGGCGGCGGACGCGCTCTCCAATCGGCATGGCGCGGTCCGGTCGGCCCGTACGACCCGCTGCGGCCCGGTACGATCGGGAACGGAGCCGCCGACCGTGCGGGTTGGGGGGTGTGTCCGGTCCGCGTCAGCGCGGCCCGTCCACCGTCGCCATGGCCGCGACGAGCCCGGAAACGGTCGCCACCTGGGCCTCGGCCGCCGGCTCGAGGCCGAACGACGTGAGGGCGGCGGTCGTCACCGGGCTGATGCTCGCGATCCGCCAGCGCCGCATGCGATCGCCGAACAGCCGGGCGGCGGCGGCGGCGATCGACGGGCTCGTCACGGTGATCCAGTCGATGCCGGCGGCATCGACCGCCTCGAGCGTGGCGGCATCGAGCTCGTCGAGCGGACGGTTTGTATAGGCGGCCACGTCGACGACGTGATGGCCGGCCGCGGCCAGCCGGGTGGGGAGCACGTCGCGACCGCGGTCGGCCCGCACCAAGAGGAACCGGCCGCCGGCGGGAAGATCGGCGAAGGCGGCCGCCAGCCCCTCGGAGCGGAACTCGTCGGGCACGAGGTCGCAGGCCAGCCCGACGGCGTCCAGTTCGCGCCGCGTGGCGCTGCCGATCGCGGCGATTCGCGCCGTCCCCAGCCAGCGGGCGTCGCGGCCCGCGGCTCGCAGCCGGGCGACGAAGCCGCGGACGCCGTTGACGCTCGAGAACACGATCCAGTCGTACGCCCCGGCCGCCCCGATGGCGTCGTCGAGGGGCTGCCAGGAGTCGGGGGCGTCGAGGCGGACCACCGGCACGCAGATCGCCTCGCCCCCGGAGCCCCGAATGGCGGTGGCCAGATCCTCCCCCTGCCCCGCCGGCCGCGTCACGAGCACGCGTCGGCCTGCCAGCGGCCCGGTCCGCTGCATCGATCCGGCGGCTGCGCCCACGATCGCGATCGCCGGCGGCCGCAGCCCGGCGGCGGCCGCATCGACCGCGCACCGCGCGAGCGTGCTGGTGATGATCCGCTGGTCGGGCCAGGAACAGCGGCTCACGATCGTCACCGGCGTTTCCGCCGGCTTGCCGGCCTCGAGCAGGGCGGTCGACCAACGGTCCATCTGCTCGATGCCCATGTAGATCGCCAGCGTTCCCGGCAAGGAGGCGATGGTCCGAAAGTCGACGGCGTTGGGCTTGTCGCCCGCTTCATGTCCGGTCACGAGCGTGAGGCTCGATGCCGTCGCCCGGCTCGTCAGGGGAGCGGCCGCGGCGGCTGCCGCCGCCAGCGCGGCGGTCACGCCCGGCACGAGTTCGTAGGCGATGCCCGCGTCGCGCAGCGGCTGGATCTCCTCGGCCAGCCTCGCGAACACGGCCGGGTCGCCCCCCTTGAGCCGCACGATCGTGCGGCCGCTGGCAGCCAGCCGGACGAGCAGGCGTCCGGTCGCCTCGCCGGGATCGCCGTCGGCGGTCTCGCGTTCCACCGGCACCAGTTCCGCGGTCGGTGCGATGGCATCCCGCAACCACGGCGGCACGAGTGCGTCGTGCACGACGAGGTCGGCCGTCTGCAGGCACGCGGCGGCCCGGATGGTGAGCAGGTCCCAGGAGCCGGGGCCGGCACCGACGAACCAGACACGTCCCGGGCGACTGTCGGTGCGGGCGGTCATGGTGCGGGCGGACATGGGGACGGAACATGCCTCCGGGGCTGATTTGCGAAAGGTGTTTGTCGGTCGTCAGGCAGGCACTACACTGCGGAAATCGTTTCCGCAGCCGGCGCCGACATCGTCACACACCATGCCCCCAGAGTCTACAGCAGGGGCCGGAAGCCCGGCTTCGTCGCCGCAGCGGGAGCCGCTGTCTCCCGTCGAGCGGGCCCGGCTCACGCAGTGTTTCAATCGCGGCACCCAAAACCTTCCCACCAACGCCGACTATGCGTTGGAGATGTTCACTGCCTGCGTCCTCGGGGATCCGGGGAACGCGGTCTACGTGCAGGCATTCTTCGGGGCCCTGAAGCGAAAGTTCGGGGCCCGCAAGGGGGGCGGTCTGGCGGCGCTCTGGTCGGCCGGATCGCGCGTCGGGTTGAAGAAGTACGCGTCGGCGGCGCAGTGGAAGGAGCTCATCAAGCAGGGCGTCGGCATCATCAAGTCGAACCCCGCCGATCACCAGTGTCTGCTGGCGGTCGCGGAGGCCTGCGGCAACCTGCAGATGGTCGAGTCGCAGGGGGTGTTTCTCAAGGCCGCGCTCGATGCCGCACCGAACGACGCCGAGGTCAATCGGCAGTGCGCCCGCTTCGCGGCCAGCCAGGGGCAGTTCGACCAGGCGGTCGCCTGCTGGGTGCGGATCTCCGGCCAGAAGGGCCTGGCCGAGGAATCGCAGCGCGAGATCGCCCGGCTGCAGGTGGAGAAGACGATCGTGGCCGGCCAGGGGATGAGCGGCCGCCCCTCGGCGGGCGGAGGGGCGCGGCCGGCCGCCGGGCAGCAGTCGGCCCCGGTCGATCGCGCGACCGAACTCCGCAACGAGATCGCAAAGAATCCGGCCGCGGTCGATGCGGCGTTGGAACTCGCCGACATCCTTGCTCGTGATGCCACCATCGACGAGGCCGAGGGGGTGCTGGCCCGGGTTCTCGCCGCTTCGGGGGGAGAATTGAAGGTTCGCGAGCACGTCGAGGACCGGCAGATTCGTTGGGCAAAGCAACGCGTGGTGCTCGCGGAACGACGCGCCGAGGCCGAGCCGACCGCTGGGAATCGAACCCTCGTCGAGAAGCTCAAGACGGCCCAGGTCAAGGCGGAGATCGACGTCTACTCCGCCCGCTGCGCCCGCTATCCCGAAAACCTCACCTGGAAGTACGAACTGGCGCTGCGCATGAAGCAGATCGGCAACTACACCGAGGCGATCCGCTGCTTCCAGGAGGTGCTCCAGGACCTCCGCCGGCGCGGGCCGGTGTCGCTCGAGCTCGGGGAATGCTTCCAGAAGATCAAGCAGTATGATCTGGCCATGAAGAACTACCAGGTCGCCGTGGAACTGCTGACGGACCGGGAACTGGAGCTTCGCAAGCGGGCCCTGTACCGGGCGGGCGTGCTGGCGAGCGGCCTGCACGACCTGGACGCCGCCCACAAGCACCTCGGAGTCCTGGCCGCCCTGGACTTCGGATACCGCGACGTGGCGGAGCGTCTGGACAAGTTGGGTCCGGTGAAGGATAAAGGGGCGAAGCCGGAAGGCGATCGCAAGGGCTGACCCCCCTGGCAACGGTCCCCGACCGGCTCTGCCCTGCCCCGGATTGCATCGTCCCCGCGTACAAACCCCAAACCCAGCAAGGATTCGGAATGCCTCATTCGGCAAGTGCCAAGAAGCGCCATCGGCAAAACCTTCGCGATCGCGAAAGCAATCGCGCCGTCAAGTCGGACCTCAAGTCGCAGGTTCGCAAGGTCCTCGAAGCGATCACCACGGGCGACGTCCCCCAGGCCCGCGAGGCCCTCAAACTCGTCGCCAAGAAGGCCGATCGGGCCGCCGCCTCGAAGAAGATTCATCGCAACCGTGCCGCGCGGATCAAGTCGCGTCTCTCGGCCCGGGTCAAGGCTGCCGGCCACGGAGCCGTTGCCACGGCCTCGACGAAGTCGCGAAAGTCGTCGTAACGGGGGATCGGCCGCGCCGGCTCACCATTCGATGGTGCGGGCGTCGAAGACCGGACCCTCGACGCACGTGCGCCGGTAGTCCCAGCCCCCGTGGCCATCGCGAACGCGGGCCACACAGGTGAAGCAGATGCCGACGCCGCATGCCATGGGCGTCTCCAGCGACACGTCGCAGCCGACGCCCCGCGGCTCCGCCCAGCGGGCGACCGCCGCCATCATCGGCTCGGGGCCGCAGCAGGCAATGCGGGTCGACGCGGCGAGGGGAACGGTGGGAGCGAACAGGTCGTCGAGCAGGTCGATGACCGTGCCCTGCACGCCGGCCGACCCATCGAGCGTCGCCAGGTGCACGTCGCAGCCGGCGGCGCGAAAGTCGTCGAGGTCGCCGAACAGGCCGGCGTGGCGGGCGCCCCAGCAGAAGGTGATGCGGTTGGCGGTCGCCGTCTGCCTGTCTCCCGCGCCGTAGGTCGCCCGGCCGAGCCGCTCCCGGGCGAGGGCGAGAAGCGCCGTCTGGCCGATGCCGCCGGCGACGAGCAGGAGATGGTCGCTCGGTTGCCGTGGAAACCCGTTGCCGAGCGGTCCCCAGGCCACCACTTCATCCCCGGCCCGCAGCCGGGAGAGGGCCGTCGTGAATTTGCCGTGCACCGCGTAGACGAAGTCGGCGTACCGAAGGCCGGCGGCGTCGGCGAAGACGTCGTACACGGCCAGCGGACGGGCGAGGAGCGGATCGGACCGGTCGGGGATGCGGAGCATCGCGAACTGCCCGGGCAGCGCCTGCGCCGCGATCGGCTGGCAGTCGAGTCGGATCCGCCACGTTCCCGCCGCGATCTGCCGGTGCGACACGATCCCGGTTCGGAGGTGGCGGGCATGGTCGGCGAAACAGGTTTCCGCGGGCGTCATGCCGTCATGCTCCCTGCTCCCCAGCCGGCCTCTGCTTGCGCCACGACGATGCCTTGCCTGGCCGCTTGCGCCGCACCGGCCCAGGGACCTTCAGCGGCCCCGACTTCGCTCCGCCGGGCTTCTTGGTGCCACCACCGGCGGGTTCCCGTTTCTGGGAAGTCGTCGGCAGTCCCTGTCCGCCACGGTCGCCGGTGGAACCGGCAGGGTATTTCTTGCCGGGCTTGGCGGGGAACTTGCCGGGCCGGCCACGCGGCGGGCCCTCGTCGCCTCCCGGACCTGGCCGACCTGAGCCTGGCCGACCTGAGCCTGGCCGACCTGAACCTGGCCGACCTGAACCTGGCCGACCTGAACCTGGCCGACCTGAACCTGGCCGACCTGAACCTGGCCGACCTGACCGTTCCCCACCGCGCGGGCTGAACGGTCGTCCGCGCCGCGGGCCACGGTCCGGTCGCGTCGGTTCCCGCTCCGCGTCGGGGCCGACCGCCGCGATGGCATCGCGGCGCAGGTCTTCGATCTCGCTCCAGGCGAGCTGCCGCCACTGCCCCGGCAGCAGGTTGCCGAGCGACAGCCGGCCGACGGCGACGCGCTTGAGTTGATGCACCTTGTGGCCGAGCCGGGCCAGCATCCGGCGAATCTCCCGATTCTTGCCCTCGTCGAGCACCATCTCCAGCACGGCGCTCAGCTTGTGCTGGGAGCGGATCGACACCCGCTTGGCATGCACCTCGCCTTCCGCGAGCCGCACGCCGCGGCGCAGCGACTCGAGCAGCTCTTCCGAGGGCACGCCCGCCACCTGGACGAGGTATTTCTTCTCGACGCCGTATCGCGGGTGGGCGAGCAGGTTGGCGAGCCCGCCATCGTTGGTGACGAGGATCAGCCCCTCGCTCATCCGGTCGAGCCGGCCGATGGCGAAGAGCCGCTGGTCTCCCGGCACGAGATCGACGACCCGGGGCCGGCCGGTGGGGTCGAAGTTCGTGGTCACGACGCCGACCGGCTTGTTGAG
>Ga0208721_1000279_pt1 | contig 11710 bp, 16 predicted proteins | sample LakMenEpi17Aug10_FD_150705 | JGI IMG/M metagenome (GOLD analysis project Ga0208721, IMG submission 150705) | Freshwater microbial communities from Lake Mendota, WI - 17AUG2010 deep hole epilimnion (SPAdes) | ecosystem: Environmental > Aquatic > Freshwater > Lentic | place: Lake Mendota, Madison... | reverse complement strand
ATGATGTTCCAGCCCTGGCCCTGCAGGTGGTGCAATAGCTCGATGCAGTCCGGCCATTCTGCCAACGGCCCTTGGTTGACCCAGACAAAAGGGCAGTCCGGCCATACCTGGCGGATTAGGTGAGCCATTACCAAGCTATCCTTGCCGCCACTGACTGAGCCATAGGCGTAGCGATCTGTGGCCTCCAGCCAGTGGCCAATAACAGAAAGCGCCCGGTCAACCTTGCGGGTCAACCAGGGCGCTCGTGAGCCGGTGCCAGTGTTAAGCAAGGCCTAGCGCCTTGTTGATGTCGGCGTTGAAGTTTTGGGTGCGCTCGTCACCTGCTCCGTTCAGGAACAGAATGCCGTAACCGAGCTTAGCCCGCACGGGGCAGAAAGCGTCGATCTGCTCCCCGTGCATCTCGTTAACCTGTTGCTGCAGTTGCTGCCGCAGGGCCTTGCGCAGGGCGGCGTTATCCTTGCCGGGGAACCATTCGCGGATTTCCTTCCGAGCGGCCTCTAGCTGGGCGTCAGTGATGTTGATGGTGGCGGTTGCAGTAGTCATTAGCGTATCTCCGTAAGTGGTTGTGAAATCCTAAATCAGCACCCGTATTAAGCAGCCAACGTAGCCCAGGCGGTTTCCTCGACGAGGAAAGTTTCAGTCCCAGGGGCGTCACACTTGGCAAAGCCTTTTTCGATCAGCTCAGCATCGGTGTCAGCATCGGTTGGGTAGACCTCAACGGATTGGCCGTTCAGGTGGCCCCAGTACTGGTTATCGTCATCCTTGGTGATGCTGTCAAAAACGTAGTAGTTGATTTCGGTGGCAGTAGTCATTAGCGTATCTCCGTAAGTGGTTTGTTCCATGCCTTCAATATACCCCCTGCATATCGAACTGTCAACACTTTTCGACAAAATAGCCACAGCCTAGGCGCTGTCTACCTCCTAGCCCTTGCCGCTGGAGAGTCAGCGATGCCTCCGGCGATAGGTCGGCAAAGCTTACCCCGTAGCCCACCACGGCAGCATCCTTGATCCGCAGGGTTTTGCGCTCCCCCAGTACCGGCATAGCCTGTACCCCCAACCGCTCCATCGCCTTGCCTAGGGCTATCCCGAACTCAAAAGGTGACACCTGGTCCTGGTACTGGGCCTTGATGGTCACCAGCCTTGCCTCCAGGCTAGGACATGGCTGCAGGGATGCACCCGTCAAGGTGCCTAGCTGCACTAAAGCCTTACCCACCCGCAATACTTGCCCGTCCAGGCTACCGAATAGCTCCAGGTTGGCCAGCTCAGTCCGCACCCCTAGCCAGCTTTCGCTACCCAATTGCACCCAGCCCTGGCGGTCCGGGATACCGTTGATCGTCTTCAGCGACCAGCCCAGCTCCTTTAGCCCCGGCAGGCGTTCTACCAAGGCGCTATAGAGCCGGTAGCCATGGTCGGCGGGTATCCTATCGCCCTGCACCGGCCAAGCTAGCTGTATCCAGGCGGGCGGTGTGGACTGGCATGGCACATCGGGCTTTGTTGGCTGATAGCCAGGCGGGGGGTCGCCAGCCCCAGTCGCGGATGGCAATATCAATGGGTCGGTCCCGGGGTAGGTGGGTGGCGGGGATGGGTCGCATAAGTTCAGCAGCCGGTCCCCATAGGTGCCAGTCGTAGTCATGGTCCTCTACCTCCCAGTTGGTAACTTGCCCGTAGCCATGGGCGCGTTTCTTGCCCAGCCCAGTACAGCCCTGCAATAATGCCGCGATGCCTTCCCGGTCGCCCTGACAGTACCAGGTGATTGTCGGGGCCAGCCGCACAAACAAGGGCAGGTCGTAGGCTTTCTCCGCCCCCTGGCTGGTATCCCACTTTGCCTTGCGCTTCCCCCAGGCCGGTGGGGGGCTATCGATCCCAGGTGCCCAGCGCTTCCTGAATTTGCTAACCGACTCATTGCGGTAGGTATAGCACGGACTAGAGGTTTGCCAGTACCAATCCTCGCCCAGCCAACCCTTAGCCAGTGGCATGTGCTCATCCACTACCGGGCGGCTAGCTTCTACGTCCTGGGCGCTAGGGTTGGGGGCCGCCATGCCCCGAGCATCAAGGATCAACCACTCCAGCAGGCTAGCCAGATCGGGACTCCAGTCGTCGAAGACGGCAATGCCCGACGATAGCCGGGCGGTAACTCGCAAGCTAGCCATTGAGCAACCCCTTTAGCTCGCTGGACTCCTGGGCCTGGGCTAGAAATTCCTGGTAGACGCTCAGATAGTCCTGATAGGCATGGTGGGCCTCCTGGGCGGCGCTGGATAGCGTCTGGCTGCCAGTAGCTAGCGATAGGAAATGGCCGCGTTCCTGGCCGCGCTGGTACCAAAATTCTAGCGATACCAACCCATTGCCACGGTTGGCCTTGCCGCCGATATAGGGACTTTCGGCAAAGCGCAGTAGGGTATCGACTACCCAGCCAGTCTCGATGGCGGTGGTGTGCAGATCCCAGCGGCTATAGAGCCTGGAGCCAGCCATGATCAGCCGGTCGCTGGCGATCATCTGGTCAGACTTCTTGGCCTTATCCTCACCCTTAGCCTTTGGCTTGGCCTCGCCCAGCAGGCTCATCTGGCCTTCCTCTGCACCGCCTGGGAGAAACTTTTGCAACGCTGGATCGTGGGTACTATCGCGGCGGGTGGTTTGGTCTACCGTCAGGTACTGGGTCCAGTTGCGTAGCATCTTGCGCAGGTAGGGCAGGTGGTCTGCCTTGGCCTGGCGGTAGGCTTCAACCTGCTCAGTGGTGGGTGGCTCAAATGGGTTAGCTGTTAGCGTGTCTTTGTACTCCAGTAGTTCCTGCAGCCTGGGCAACACATCTGGCGGCAATAGGCCAGGAAATTCCCGGTAGATCAGCTCCGCCGACTCGTAGCACAGCAGATACGCACTACCCACCGCCAAACGGCCATGGACCATCTGGGCATTCTTCGCCCCAAATACCCCGGCAGGCTTGGCCGTACCCAGCACCGACAGCCAGGGCATCAACTGCCGGATGCGGGTGTCTAGGTCCATATCATTGGCGGTGCTGCCATCAATGCGGCCCCCAGCGAATAGGGTGTGGTGAACATCCGGCGATACCTGCAGGGCCAGCGCATCCAGCACACTAGCCATGCCACGGCGGCGTAGGATACCATTGCGCAGCGCATTGCCGGAGTAGACAAAGCAGGAAACCGGGTTCCCCTCCAGGTCCAGCAGCTTGGCCGTCTTCAGGTTGCTGACATTGCCTGCTACCTCGCCAATGTGGCTAAGCGGGCTTTGCAGGGTCACCTGGCAGTGCAAGGTGATCCGCTGCCGGTTGTGAATGTCGTAGGCTTCAAACATCGGTGGTTACCTCTACGTCGATAGCATCGTCTGGCGCATCCTGGCCTAGCGCCCGGTCTTCCTCGAAGCGCAGGCGGCACAGCACCTGAATGATAGCCGCCCGGGTCCGGCATAGCTCAAGCACATCCCACTCGGTAAAGCCGTCCTTGGCGATCTGCTGCAGCAAGTCCCGCCAGCCGACAAAGACTAGCGCCTCATCCTGGGTCAGCTCCTGGATCTCGCTCAGGTCAGCGTTTACCCGTAGGATGCGCTGCTCTGGCTGCACGATGCCGGTTAGGACCGCTGGCCGTAGGTGGCTGATCAAGGCATTGACCAGGCGTTGTAGGTAGTCCTCCAGCGTGGTGGATACCTCAGCGCTATTCTGAATGGTGGACTCCAGAAAGGTCCAGGTCTTGGTGCCCATCGCTGGACTTTTGGCCCGGTCGCGGCACTTGAACACCCAATAGCTAAGGGCTGCAGCTAGCCCATAGGCGCTATCGGAGGCATTGGAGAAACCAAAATAGTTCATAGGTCTTGACAAAACTGCCACTATAGTATCACAGCCCTGGCCAGCCACGACAAAGCCCGCCAGGTGGCCAGCGGGCTGGGGTGGGGTGGTGTGGTGTTAAGCGGAGATGCTGTCCTCCCCGTCAGTCGCTAGCCTACGGAAGTCGAAGCCAAGGGCTTGAAGCTTCTTAGCTTCGGCAGGGTTGCGGTTCAAGCTTTCGACGTAAGCCAGGAAAGACTGGTGCTTAGGCTTGAAATCCAGCCAAATAGGGGATGGATTATCCATGTAAACCGGGACCAACTTACCGTTTGCGTCCTTAATCTTGTTGCCACTTTCATCCCTTTTGTCGTCATATACTTTTGGGGGCTTCTTGAGAAACTTGCCATCAATAAACTTTCCAGCCAAAATCAAAGTCGTCATCCACAGCTCATACCTAAATTTCGTGTGAACCGGGTAGTTCCCAGTCAATCCACCGGCCAACTTGCTGACGGTGGTACGAAGCATTAGCGCAGTGTCGTTCAGTTGATGGCTATAAGCTGGATTGGTCCTGTTAGAGGCAAGAATCCCGATAAAGTCCTGGATCTCCTTGTGCTTATCTGGGTGGGCAATCGCAAGACGCAGCAACGCCCCGCGAACAGGTCCAGTCCGCATATCGCCTGAAGAGTTCTTAGGAAACACTACTTCTAGCTCGGGCTGAAAGTAGTGCATAACGTCAGAAATCTCGGTATTGGGCCAACTGTAATTAGCGAAAGTAGCTGAGGCCTTTGCGTCCCAACGCAAAGCGTTGACAGCACTTACGTGGAAGCTGCTGTGAAACACACAGCCTGCCATAGCAGCTAGCTGGGCTAGGCCCCTTGTGCGACCACGGTCAATAACCTCAAAGTTGCTGCGAACAGCGCTGAAGTCAACCATAAACCACTGCGGAATACCAGACTGAACCACCGCAGCTAGCCTATGCTGGCCGTCAAGCACATAACCCTCAGGCGTAATCTGAATAACAAGGCCTTTGACAAACTTCCAGTCGCCGCTCCGCATAGCTGCAGCGTACTTTGACACTGCATCCTTGCTGATCTTTCGCTGGAAAACAGCACGACGGCTAAGCCATTCTTCGGCTTTTTCTGGGGTAACCCAGACCTTTTCTAGCCCGCTATCGTTTGCATCAAGACGGCTTTCACTGTCGGAGGAAGTATTTCCACTAAAGTGTGGCATAGTTAAAACATGGGGTATCCCCATGAACAAAAAGTACAACTAAAAGCGACCCCACCAGCCGGCAAGCAAGAGGGTCGCTTTTAGTATAGTCCATTTTTTCAAACGATCAACAGGCTAGCGGCTTATAGTTGGGTGTCAAGTAAAAGGCCCGGCTGATAGGGCTGGGAGCGTTCTTCCATGTTTATCTGATGCTGCCATGCCCCATGGAAGTCCTTAAACATTTGCATTTCGTCAGCCGCAAACTTATCAGGCCCTTTGCTGTGCTTCCTTCGATGGGTCTCTTTGCTGAGAAGTGCGCAATTCCTGATTGTCCCGTCTGACCTATCTTTAAGCTCTAAATTAAAATGGTCAAACTCACAGTCTTTGGTTGAATGGCCAGTCCTAGGGTCTACTATCAAAACACCATTAAAAATATCCCTGCCATCTGGGTGTATCTTAAGGAAGATACGCGCAGCTTCACGTTTGACTGAGTCCCGAAAAGGCTCACGCTCAGCATTTAGCTTGTTAAACACGGTATTCATTTGATGCCCGACGGTAACAAGCGTTTCCCTGACCTCCCCGACACCCTCCTCTGTCCTAGCAGCAGATGGCAGGACAACCTTTAGCAACACGTTATGGTACTCCTCCTGTTTTTTAGCGTTTTCTCTCTGCATCTCACAAAGTTCTTCAAACTTTTCATCAACATATTCTCTATATGCAGCAAAGCTAATGTCGCTGTTTGTCAGGCCAGCGAATCGCTGATCACGGGCCATCCTGGCAGCGCCCTCAGCCACATGCTCTACTGCTGCAGGGGTGGCCTCCTTGGACATCATATCTTCCTGGTTAAGGGCGTTAGCCTCTGGAGTCTGCGACTGCCTAGCCAGCCATATCACACCAGCGGGGCTAAGCAAGATAAAGTGGGAGGAAAACTCATGGGCGGCTTTTTCGTTTAGCCCCCCTAACCCCCCTGAGCCACCGAACTCAGAGTTCGGTGGCTCAGGGGGGTTAGGGGGGTAGCATTGCTTGTAGACGCTCAGCCTGTCTCCCGTCAGCTTTTCTGACAAAACCGACTGCTCAAGGGGGAATTGCTGTAAATGTTTCTGGATGTTCCTTTCTTCCATGCCCAGAAAGGCTGCCACCTGCCTGACGGTGAGCCATTGCCGATCTTCAAAGTCAACCCATTCAAATCGGCAATACATTTTGCCAGCAAGGCTTTCGCAATTTCGCTTAAATTCTCGCTGATCAGGATTTTTGAACCGCTCCAAAAACAAACGGTCCTGCCGGTTAAGTGCAGACTCCCTGACTGGATTAGATAAACCACTTGTTTTCGGCGCTAACGCACCAGGACTCGGTTCGACTAGCTCAGCATCGATAACTTCAACAGGCACAATCAAACTGCGTTTTGGCGGTGGATCTCCAGGATGCACAGCATAAACATAGGTAACAGGTCTGCCAATCTTTAGCTTTACAGACTCTTCCCTTATTTTTCCGTTGTCCAAAAGATATTGCCTACGCGACTTGTAGTAAGGTCGCAGATATTTCGTATTGCGGACCTTATCTCGCAAGTCATTCAAAGCAATGCCATTAGCAGCTAAACTTAGGATCTTCTCGTCAACAACAGCGTAGACTTCTTCTAGCGTTCTTTCGGCAGGCCCGGTTTTAATCGCTGGCGTCTCCACAAAAGACGACTGCCCTAGCTCAATCTTAGATTTGAGCTCATCAAAATCAAACAGATTGATCTGACTGTCGTCGGAAATATTACGCATAACCGAGGGGTTTTGTCAACCAGCAAAATTACTCTAGCATATAATTCCCAGGCAATAAGCCATAGGTTTACATTCGGGTTTCTTCCCCCACCCCGTGGGGCCTCAAAGGCTACCGATCCACCCCCACCCCGTGGGACACCATAACCCTGTAAGAGTCACCCCCACCTAGTGGGGCACAGGAGCTAAACCGACTCACTCCCACCGCAGTGGGGCCTGGCCTACGCCGCGTCGCGCTCATCCACCACTACCACGGGATCAAGCACCTGCCGGGCCAGGGCCTGCATGGCTGGCGGGGCGTCCGGCTGGGCTAGCACCAGGGCGGCTAGCTGCTTGGCCGCAGCCTGGGCGGCTTTAGTCCGAGCAATGCCCTTGCGGAAAATGGCTTTCGACTGTGGGCTTAGTTGCATGGCTATTTCCCTCCCAGGCTAAAGGGCGAGGTCCGCCTGTCCTCAGCCAATATCCGCAGGCTCAAGGCCAACGATACCCCTGGCTCTGACCTGGGCATCAGCGCTGCCATGGCTTGCAGGTTCTCCGGGCTAGCCTGCTCTAGCAGGTAGCCAATGGCGACCTCCACCAGTCGGCTGGTTTCTTCAGGGTTGGCGGTGCAATAGGCCGCCAGTTGTCGGGCTAAGTTCATGGTCGTGGCTCTTGATCAGGGCAAATATCGTCAGTCGGTGGGCCGTAGGGCCGCACCGCACAGGGCAGATAAAACCGGCTGCTAGGGTTGTGGTACTGGCAGCCCAGGCAAACGTCTGGGGCCATAGCTTTACGGCAGTGGCCTACGGTGCTAGGCATGGCCAGAACCCGGTCATTGTTGGCGTGGCGTTGCATGCGGCGCAGTAGGCCGATCAAGCGGTTGGCCTCACTCATGGCACGCCTCCCAGTCGGCGCATTGGTTCCAGATGGCTGGCCCGCCAGGGTTGAGGCCACAGTAGAGTGTCACCCCGAATTCTTTCTTGCCGTGGTAGTGGCGGCAGTTGTAGCAAGCCGCTGGCCTGGGCACCAGCTCGACGGTCATGGGTAGCAAGTCCTGGTTCCTCACACCGCCACCTCCTGCAAAACCGGACTGCGCCAGTAGGCTGGCGGCGCATAGCCTGCCTGGGACTCAAACACTAACCGCCCGCTAAAAGGCAGCTCATAAAACACCGTGTACTGCTCCAGCGGCCATGGCCAGGGCTGGCCGGGGGGCACCAGCATATCGCCCCACTTGCGCCACAGCCACACAGCGGCAGCAGCAGCTGGATCAGGCTGGTCAGAAAAGTCGGGGATGTGGCACTCGAAACTTTGAGACATTCCAGGCTGTGTGGCAACAACCACATGCACTGGCAGACAAGGTAATGGCATGGTTAATACTCCTCAAAGGTTGCGTCACTAAACCGCTGATACTGCGGCTCAAACAAAAGCTTGACGGTGCCAGTCGGGCCATTGCGGTTCTTGGTGACAATCACCTCGGCAATGCCCTTGTCTACGGACTCCGGGTCGTAGTACTCATCCCGGTAGAGCATCATGATCAAGTCAGCGTCCTGCTCAATGGATCCAGACTCGCGCAAATCACTCATCAGGGGCCGCTTGTTGGTCCTGGACTCGACGCCCCGGCTAAGCTGGCTGAGCACCAGCACCGGGCAGTCCAGTTCCCTGGCCAGCATCTTGAGGCTGCGGGTAAGGTGGCCCAGCTCCATGGCCCGGTTGCCACTGGCCTGGCCATCGGCCATCAACTGGAGGTAGTCGATCATGACTAGCCCCAGTGCACCATGGCGACGCTTTTGGCGGCGGCATTGGCTGCGGATGTAGCTGAAGCTAGGCAAGGGGTTGTCGTCAATCCAGATAGGCCGATCCGCCAGGTTGGCAACGGTGCCAGCCAGGGTGGCCATTTGCTGAGCTGTAACCAATCCCTTTTTCATCAGGCCTGTTTCAATGCTTGCCTCTGCCGAGAATAACCTGTATCCAAGCTGCTGTCTACCCATCTCTAGCGAAAAGACGCAGGCTGTTAGTTGGGTTTTAACAGCCAAAAAATTAGCCAGGTTGAGGCTGAAGGCGGTCTTACCCATGGCAGGGCGGCCAGCGGCAATGATCAAGTCCCCGGGCATGAGGCCACCGTTTAGCATGACGTCCAACTGGGAGAAGCCGGTTTGATAGCCTGGCAGTTCCCGGCTCTCTAGCCTGGCCTCGACCTCGGTGTAGACCTCGGCGGCCACCTCCGCCATGGGCACCAGGCCCCCGGTGGACTCCTGCAGCATCAACGCTGACAGCTCAGACTCCGCTCGCTCTAGCAAGGCATCCAGCGGCGAGCGATCATGCTGTAGCTGCACCATCAGCTGGCCCAACTTGCCTAGCCGTCGCCGGGTCCAGGTTTCCATGACCTGCTGGCAGTGCAGATCGACTGCCGCACCACTGACGACGCTATCCAGGAAGCTGGCCAGGCCTGCCCGGCCACCGACCCTCTCCAACTGCTTGGCATCCAGCGCCATGGCCACCTGCAGCATATCGCAGGGGATGCCCCGGGCTAGCAGGCTAAGGCAGGTTTCGTACAACAGGCGGTGGGAGTCCAGGTAGAAAGCCTTGGGCGATAGCAGGTCCGAGACCTCTTCCAGCAGGTCCGGCTGGTAGAGCAAGGCACCCAGGATGGCGCGCTCTGCCTCGATGGCCTGGGGCGGCAATAGGCCATCCTCGCCCACAGGCACGGGTACTTTGACTTGAGCAATCATGCGTGTTCCCTCTGTTGGTGTTGGTTCATCTCCCGACGCACCCGCTCGTCATAGCTTTCCGTGGCCAGCTTAGCCTTTGGCCTGGCTGGCTGCAGGCTGGCTTGGTACTCAGCCCAGAGATATTCCAGTTTATCCCATTTGCCATCTCGCTCCAAGTTTGACACATGGTACATCGCCTTCGTCTTAGGGTTCATCTGCCCGTCAACAACAATGTGCTTGCCAGCAACCATGAACTCGCAGAACTTTGGCAAGATCTTGCCCCACCCATTCTCCCGCCACGGCCTGGGCGCAAACTGGGCCGCGAATGGATCAGGCTTGGATGGATCCACTGCGGCCACCGGCGCGGCGGCGGGCGGCGCAACAGTTCTTTCCGGATCCAGCTTGCTGGTTTTCACTTTTTTTTCATTTTTGACAGGCGCAATAAAAAAAAGATCTTTGGATAGATCATCTGGATCTGTTCTTACTGGATAGATCGTCTGCAGATTCTGCACCCCCTCCCCTGCAGATTCTGCAGGCCCCCCCTGCATATTCTGCAGTACCCCCTGCATATTCTGCAGGCCCCCCCCTGCATATTCTGCAGTGGGGCGGGGTAATTTTGGGTCTGGTTCTGGATCCAGATCATTGGTTTGGATGGCACCAAAGTCGATGAATTGATCGCTTGAGGTTTGGCCGCCATCAGCCCTGAACCGATCCGTTAGCTGCAGGATGCCTTTAGCCTTGAGGCTATCCCGGGTTTGGTAGATTACCCGCTGACAAAGGCTAGTCATCCTGGCCTGGGTTTCGACTGACGGCCAGCAGCGGCCATCGGCGCCGATAAAGCTATTCAGGCAAAGCAACAACAGCTTTTCGTTGCGGCTAAGGCTGGATTCCCAGATGATCTGTTCGCGCTGGTAGGCAGGGAGAAAAGTTGTGCCCATAGGAACTCCTTGGGTGTGAGGGTGGATGGAAAAGGGAACACAAGACAGGGTTAGGCCAGGTAATAGGCTGAGTTTTTCCTGACAAACATGGGGCTGTGGATGGCAACCGCCCGGCCATAGAGGCCCAGCTGTAGCCCAATCTGATAGCGCACCACATAGCGCTTGCCTTTCATGAGCGCCACGATCTGCCGCTCGTAGTCGGCAAAGCATTCTGGCTCCATGGCCTGGGCTAGCCATTCGCTGGCCTGCATGGCTACCTGGCGCTTAATGGCCTTAACCTCTGGCGGAGTAGTATTCTCTGGATCATGGGCTACTGGATCCAGGCGTTCGCCAGCCACTAGCCGGGCATAGCGCAGGGCACTAGCCGGGTCGTAGGTCAGCATGGACTCAAACACAAGTAGACGCCCCTTCAAGTTGAGGGCCCGCCAGTGCTGTGGATGCAGCTGACGGACCACCGCAGGGGCGCTTAGGGCAGCACCCTTCATTCACCCTCCTTGAGCGACTGGAGGGTATTTACTGCCTTTAGTGCAGCCTCTAACCGCTGCCGGGCTTGGTCTACCTCCAGTTCAGCCAGTTCGGCCTGCTCCTGGGCAGCCTCGACAGCCTTGGCTGCCAACTCTGCCCTTATGCCAGCAGCTTCTAGTTGGGTTTCTAGGACCGCTAGAATGCCCTCTAGGGTGCTTTGATCGTCCTGATGGGGTGTTTGTACCTGTGCCGGTGCCGAGGCGGCTAGCTGGGCCTCTAGCGCCCTGATCCGATCCTGGTACTCCTCGATGGCGGTTTCCAGCTTAGCGACTTCCTCCACCAGGCTGAGATCTTCCTCGGTGGGCCCGTCGTCCAGGTGGTGGCCATTGCCATTGCCGTTGGTGGCGCTGGTGACTTCCTCGACGATGTCACTAAGCTCGCTGGCCACGGCATCGATGCGTTTCTCCCGCTCAGCCACACCGTCAGCAAAGGATGCCTCGATGTGTTCGCGGAAGTGAGACCCCCGGCCAGATGGCGCAAACCAAGCCTCGTGGATTTTTTCGCCGGTTAATTCAGTTACCCGCCGAGACAATGCCCGCCAGGCTACTTCAGGCTTGCCCTCCAGTCCCATGTCGAAGGCCACTTGTCGGGCTACCTGGATCCGATGGCTTTCTAGGGTGTATCGCCGGTTGGCCTCAGACGCCAAGATACCAGTTCTATGTAACCAGCCTTTTTCCCCTTGGGCGATGCCTAGCTGATCCGCCAGTCGCTCCAACTCTAGTTGCACCTGCTTAGCATCGTACTTGGCCAGACCCAAAATGGCCACAGTGATGTTAAGGGTAGTCTGGGGTCCAGTGCGGATAATGGCCGCATGGAT
>Ga0208721_1000278_pt1 | contig 11750 bp, 9 predicted proteins | sample LakMenEpi17Aug10_FD_150705 | JGI IMG/M metagenome (GOLD analysis project Ga0208721, IMG submission 150705) | Freshwater microbial communities from Lake Mendota, WI - 17AUG2010 deep hole epilimnion (SPAdes) | ecosystem: Environmental > Aquatic > Freshwater > Lentic | place: Lake Mendota, Madison... | reverse complement strand
GGAGGCGGAGGCCGCAGAGATTGCCGGAATTGATCTTGCATCTGCCCCTTCTGAGCTGGTGACCCACCCGCGCTATCGCGAAGTCGCCCCCTCGCTCTTCACGCTCACTGGGCGTACCCACCTTGAAGTGGGTTCAGCCGACGATCACCTACGGTGGGCCGGCGAGATGTTGAGGGCTGGCGCCGACTGCATCTATTACTCGGGTTCACTCGACCGCATCGAGTATCTCGCAAAGGAATACATTCCGGTCGTCGGCCATGTTGGCCTCGTGCCGTCTCGCGCGAGCTGGACGGGCGGGTTCCGTGCCGTTGGCAAGACCGCCAACGAAGCCCTACGGATCCACGCCGAGTGTGTCGCACTCGAAAATGCAGGTGCAATAGCCGCCGAAGTTGAAGTCATTCCTGCCGCAGTCGCCGCCGAGATCAGCAAGAGGCTCACCCGCCTCTCTTTGTGGTCGATGGGAGCCGGAGCGGGTTGCGATGCGCAGTACTTGTTTGCGATGGACATCCTCAATGACCCGACCAATCGTGATCTCTCGGGAACCGCGCACATTCCGCGACATTCGAAGGTGTACCGGGACTTTTCCGCAGAGCACGCAAGGTTGCAGCGCGAGCGGATCGCGGCATTCAACGAGTTCCGAACCGATGTGGAGTCCGGCGTGTTCCCTACGGAAGCACATCTGGTACCGATTGCCGAGGACGAGTTGGCGAAGTTCCGCGCCGCCCTTCCACCGCTGTAGTCATCATTGGCGACATCAGCAAAGGTGTCGACCCCACTTGAACGGCGGATAGAAATGGTCGTATGGAAATCGAGATGATCGTGGAGATTCCACAAGGTTCGCGCAACAAGTACGAGATGGATCACGACACCGGTGCCATCTGGCTGGATCGAACGCTCTTCACTGCAACGCAATATCCACTCGACTACGGGTTCTTCCCGAACACGCTTGGCGAAGATGGCGACCCACTTGATGCGCTCATCTTGCTGCCGCAGGCAACGTTTCCCGGTTGCCACATTTGGGCAAGGCCCATCGGCGTCTTCTGGATGGAAGACGAGAAGGGGCCGGACGCCAAGGTGCTCTGCGTCCCGTCACGTGATGCCCGGTACGACAAGCACCGCGACCTCACCGATGCTCCGGACTTCCTGCTGACCGAAGTTGCGAACTTTTTCGAGGTGTACAAGCTCATCGAGCCCGGCAAGATGTCGAGTGTCGGAGAGTGGGCGGACGTGAAGGCCGCCGAGGAGGAAATCGCTGCGGCTCTCGCGCGTTATACGCGCGACTGAACGGCAACTCGCGCTCCCGGCAGGAATCGAACCTGCGACCTGCGGTTTAGGAAACCGTCGCTCTATCCAACTGAGCTACGGGAGCTTGTTGCCGTCACTTGGCGAGAGCGACGATTTCTTCTACCAGTATCTCAGGGGCTTCCCAATTCAACATGTGCCCCCGACGTGGGATTCGCCTCAGCGTGGAGCCCTTGATTCCTTCGTGGAGCCAATCGGTGTGGAATGGAGGAGTTGTCTTGTCTTTCTCTCCCACCACGATTCGGCACGGCAAGGTGATGTTGCCGAGCTGTGAGTAGCGATCCTCCTTCACGAATGCGGTCAAGATTGGCACCAGTGGTTGTAGGTCGGTTTTCCGAAAGATCTCGATGAAAGCTTCCATCATCTCAGGGAATTTCTCGTCCCCCATGACTGACTTTGCAAAGAACGCTGCAGTCGCATCGTTGCGAATCATCCTGCCCATCAATCCCGATTGGATCATTGGAATCTGAATTCGGTTCTGGATGTTCTTGCGGTTCACGTCTCCGGCAAACGTCGCCATCAGCACACACCCACGAAGATGTCGCGCCATGGCGGTTGGCTGTTCGACAAGGGCGCGGATTGCGAGGAATCCACCCATGCTGTGCCCGACCAGAATTCCGCCCGTCACGTCATATGCACGAAGTACCGCCAGGTAGTCATCAACCATCTGACGGGAACCGACTCCTTGGCTGCCAATATCACTACGACCGTGACCTCGTTGATCGAAGGCGATGACACGAAAGCCGCGACGAACGAGGTCTTCGGCAATCACGTTCCAGCCGTGCATATCGAGGGCGAACCCGTGTGCCAGCACGACGGGAGTTCCGGACCCCATGGAGACGGTGCTGAGTTGAGTCCCGTCGTCGGTGGTGATAACGCGCTCGACGGCTGACAACGGTCGTCTGAAGTCATTGGCCATGACTAAACCCTAGTAACCAACTCCGTTCGCTGATGCTGGAGAGTGCCAAGAGAACTACGCTCGCCCCAGAGGCAGGTACAAATGGACGACGCAGCGAAACTCCCACACAAATACGGACGTATAGACAAGGACTACGCCATGGCGCTCGCCACGCGGCCACCTGAGGATGACGGTCCCATCTACATGGTGAACCTCATGAAGTATCACGAAGTTGCGCAATACACCGCCGATGCCAGTGTCGATAAGCCCATCAGTGGTCGCGAAGCAGACGATCGCTACAACCCGGCATCCATTCTCGCCAAGATTGGCGCCAACATGATGTTCGTTGGCGATGTTGTAAAGAGTCACGTTGGATCCGAAAATTGGGATCGCATTGCAGTCGTTCGTTACCCGTCGCGCAAATCATTCATCGACATGCAATCACGCAAGGACTTCAGCGAAAAACACGTTCACAAAGCCGCTGGCATGCAACGCACCATCATCGTGTGTTGTCGCCCGCAAGATTTGTCGCTTGACACTCGAGGTCGACCCAAGACCGATGACAACCGACTCGTCGCCATGGTGGTTCGCCAAACTCCGAACCGTGATGCCGCATTCAGTCAGCTACCTGGCGCGACCAACCTTGCGGCGGAAGGCACCATCATCGGGGACGGTCGAAAGTGGGACACCGTACAGTTCGTACCGGTTGCCTCCGACGATGAAGCGGAGTTGCTCGCAGCCTCGATTCCTGGAACGGCAGACGGCGATACATACGTGATGACCGTTCGCGCCTCCATGGACTCCATCACTCAGGGCTGAGGGCGACAACGTGCAGGTTGAGATCAATCGTCGGGACATCCGACAAACACGATTGGTCTCCACTGTGATACCACGCGACTTGCCACCCCAACACGTCGCCATGCGTCTGGAGCGCGCGGCGCTCACCTCCAACAATGTGAGTTACGCCCTCAGTGGCGACATGCTCGACTACTGGGGCTTCTTTCCCACCGAGGAAGGTTGGGGTCGTCTACCCGCCATGGGATTCGGTGTAGTGACAGCCTCCAACTGCGCCGATGTTCCGGTCGGGGGACGATATTTCGGCTTCTTCCCACTTGCCGATTACCACGTCGTGGAAGCTCAATCTTCCCGCGGCGGATTCATCGATGCCGCATCATGGCGCGAGAAGCATGCCATGGCCTACCGAAGTTTCGATCGAGCGGAGGTCACACCAAACGATGATGCGATCCTCGTCCTACGTGGACTCTTTCTCACCTCATTTCTGATCGAGGACTTCATTCGGGAGCGGCAGAATTTCGGCGCATACCAGGTGATAATCACCAGTGCATCGAGCAAGACGGCGATTGCGCTCGCCCACTGCGTGAAGAGGTTCTCCGATCTGCGCGTGATCGGACTCACTTCAGCACCCAATGCTGCCTTCACCGAGACCGTTGGCGAGTACGACGAAGTCATTACCTACGACATGTTGCACTCCATCGAGAAAACGAGGTCGATCGTCGTAGACATGGCCGGAAATCCGAACATCGTCGGTCAAATTCACGGGTTGCTTCCTGACTTGATTGCGCACTCGGCAAGTGTTGGTGCCACGCACTGGGATGTCGAGCGGAGCAGTGCATCCATTCCGGCCCCACGCCCGGAGTTCTTCTTTGCGCCTTCGCAGCTCGCAAAACGCGGCAAGGAGTGGGGGCGCGAGGAAGTCAATCGACGAATATCCGACGCCCTCGCAGTCTTCATCGACAGCAGTGCGCGTTGGATGTCGATGCGTCACAGCCGTGGCGCGGAAGCAATAGTCGGCGTCTACACCGATCTCGTGGCGGGCAAAGTCGACCCGAGCGTCGGCCACATCGTGGCGTTCGACTGACTCAATTCGGCAAGGTGTAGGAGTTCTCGAACTCGTCCTGCAACACCGTTGCAAGTGTTGCGGTGGTATCGATCACCAACTCTTCGGAAAGCACGCGGGTGCGATACGACCAGCCATGCGGCATGGATAGTCGTGCCCCAAGGGTGGCAAGTGACTCTTCCGACATGGTTGCATCCACACCCATGCACAAGGCCTGCATCACATAGGCCTTCCCCTCAGGGTTCACGAGCTCGAATACCGACTTTCCGGCGTCCCAGAAAAATACGGCACCACGATTGACCGTGATTTCGGAGTAGGGGCCACCGCCGAGTTTGTCGCCCAACGGCAAGGTTGCAATGCGACGAAACATGATGCCGCCGAACTCTCGTAGTACCGGCTCCATCGGTGCCACCTTGGTGCCAAGCCCGTCAAGTACCCAACGGCGCGGACCATTCACTTTGACGAACATCGCTCCCAATTCGGCGGCGACAGCTTTGGGGTCGATGTTCTCCCATAACTCCTGTGGGCAGTCATTCAGCAACTGCGTGCCGTACACCTCGGCATGCAGTCCGTCTTCGCGAAGGAATATCGGCAGCAACTCGCCATACCTCACGCCGCGCATGTTGTCGATGAGGCGTTGTGGTGATGATTGCGTCATGTCGCTCCCCTGCGCTCGTTGATCGAGCTCCCGCTGGTTCACGGTAGTGCGAATCGGCAACAATGTACGCATGGGAGCCGCGAAACATCTCGCCCCGGATCTGGCTCCGACATCGATGAAGGTCGATGTCGCCATCGTCGGCGCCGGGTTTGCAGGTATGTACATGTTGTATCGCGCGCGACAGGCGGGATTCACCGCGCGCGTCTTCGAACGCGGCGGCGGAGTCGGCGGCACCTGGTACTGGAACCGTTATCCGGGTGCTCGCTGCGACGTGCCGAGTCTCGAATACTCGTACCAATTCTCCGACGAGCTCCAGCAGGAATGGGAATGGTCGGAGAAGTACGCCACGCAACCCGAAATTCTGCGGTACGCCGAGCATGTCGCTGACCGATTCGATCTCCGCCGCGATATCTCCTTCAACACCACGGTGATCTCCCTGCAGTGGCACAACGATGCGTGGCTGGTAACGACCACCGCGGCAAACGACGCATCTCCCCACCGCGAGCACACCACCACGGCACGGTTCGTGGTGCTCGGCACCGGCTGCCTGTCGTCGGCGAACGTACCGCGCTTCCCCGATGATCATCTGTTCACCGGTGGCACGTACCACACGGGGGCATGGCCACATGAAGGTGTCGACTTCTCCGGACGACGAGTTGCAGTCATCGGCACGGGGTCGTCCGGGATTCAATCCATTCCCCTCATCGCCGAACAAGCGGCACATCTCACGGTGATGCAGCGAACGCCTGCATACTCGATACCAGCCCGCAATCAACAACTTGCGCCCGAATACGTCGCCAGCATCAAGGCCAACTACGCCGAGTTTCGCCGAAAGAACAGTCTCACCCGCGCAGCACTCGGCGGCGATACACCGACCGGACCGCACGGTGCCTCCGAAGTGAACGAGGTCGAGCGTCGGGCGGCACTCGAAGAGCGATGGCAGAAGGGGGGCCTGCTGTTTCTCGGTGCGTTCAATGACGCACTCACGAATCCGGAATCGAACCGTCTCATTGCCGACTTCGTCCGCGACAAGATTCGATCGACGGTGCGAAATCCGGATACTGCACGAAAACTCACACCCGATGACATCATCGGATGCAAGCGACTATGCGTGGACACCGAGTACTACGAAACGTTCAACCGCCCCAACGTATCGCTCATCGACTTACGCGAGCAGCCCATCGAGCGATTCACGGCAAATGGCGTCGTCGTCAGGAGTGCCACTGGTTCGCGCAGTAGCGAGGAGCACGAATTCGATGCGATCGTCTTTGCCACCGGCTTCGACGCAATGACCGGCGCAATCTCCAAAATCAGCATCACAGGACGCAATGGCACGATGCTGCGTGACGCGTGGTCGGCTGGTCCGGTGAACTACCTCGGGTTGTCGGTGCACGGATTTCCCAACTTGTTCACCATCACCGGTCCAGGAAGCCCGTCGGTGCTCACGAACATGATCGTCTCCATTCAGCACCACGTGGAATGGATCGCCGACTGCATCACATGGTTGAAGGACCATCGAATGTCAACCATCGAGGCCGATGCCGACGCGCAGCAACGATGGGTCCAGCACGTCAACACGGTCGCCGGCATGACGCTGTACCAGTCCTGCAGCTCGTGGTATCTCGGCGCCAACGTCCCAGGCAAACCACGCATCTTCATGCCACTCCCCGGGTTTCCTGCATACGCTCAGACGTGTGCCGACGTGGCGCGCGATGGTTATCGCGGCTTTGCCGTGTCCCACCACTAAGTGCCTAGGCTGGCGCACAACATACGTCACCACACCCGCGAGGCCGATATGTCCACGATCGAGCGACACTCATCCAACCCGTATCTTTCCAACAATCTCGCGCCGGTACACGAAGAAGTCACGGTGACCAACCTTCGTGTGACCGGACACATTCCCACCGAACTCAGCGGCCGCTATCTGCGCAATGGGCCAAACCCCGCCGGATCCGTTGACGAGAACACCCACCACTGGTTCCTCGGTCACGGCATGGTGCACGGCATTCGTCTCGATGACGGTCGTGCCATGTGGTACCGAAATCGCTGGGTGCGAACGAATGACGTGTGCAAGGTGTTGGGTGGAACTCCGCCACCATCAGACTGGCCAAAGGACCATCCAACGTTCTCTGCGAACACGAACGTGATTGGACACGCGGGTCACACGTTCGCCATCGTCGAAGGAGGTGGCCCGCCGGTTGAACTCGGATACGAACTGGACACCGTTCGTGTCTCGAACTTGCACGGAACACTTCCCCATTCGTTCTCCGCCCATCCAAAGCGTGATCCAAAGACTGGCGACCTGCATGTCATGGCCTACTACTGGGCGTGGGGCAACCAAGTGCAGTATCTCGTGGTCGGCGTCGATGGTCGCGTGCGAAGGCACGTCGACATCCCGCTACCAGGCGGCCCGATGCTGCACGACCTCGCCATCACCGAGCATTACGTGCTGGTGTTCGATCTCCCTTGCGTGTTCAACCTCGATGCAGCGATGAACGGTGTGAGCTTTCCCTATTTTTGGAACAACGACTACGAGGCACGCATCGGACTGCTTCCGCGCGAAGGTCAGGCAACCGACATCAAGTGGATACCCGTAGATCCTTGCTACATCTTCCATCCGATGAATGCGTACGAAGACGGCGATGAAGTCGTTCTTGATGCGGTACGGCATCCGAAGGTGTTCGATCGCGACCGTCGCGGACCGAATGAGGGTAGCCCCGTGCTGACCCGTTGGTGGCTCGACGGAAAGCGCGGCACTGCGCGAAGCAGCATCGTCAATGACCGACCACAAGAATTTCCACGCATCAACGAAGAACTCACGGGTCGGCGATATCGGTTCGGTTACTCATCGGGTATTGGCACAGGATTCGCCCAAGACACACTGATGAAGACCGACGTTGACAATGGTTTCGTGCAGTCACGCGTCGACCAGCCGCGCTATGGCTACGGCGAGCCGGTGTTCGTTTCGCGCGAGGGTGCAAAGTCCGAGGATGATGGCTACGTGATCACGCTTCGCCACGACACACAGAGCGACACTTCCGACCTTGCGATCTTCGATGCGCAGGCAATCACCGAAGATCCGGTCGCGGTCGTGCATCTTCCGGTGCGCGTCCCCAACGGATTCCACGGCAACTGGATTCCAGACGGCAACTAGGCGAGCGACAAGGAGTCGCGCACCTTCACGAAGTCGTCGAGTGCAGCGGGATTGACGAGTGAGTCGAGTGAGCACACATCGCCTGGTTTTGCGCCCAAGAGAATCTTCTTCACCGGAATCTCGAGCTTCTTGCCCGAGAGTGTCCGCGGAATCATCGGCACCACGATGATGTCGTCGGGGACGTGACGGGGCGAAAGCCGGGTCCGCAACTCCGTGACGATCAGCCTTCGTTGCTCGGTAGTGAGTTCACTTCCTTCCGATTGCACAAAAAGCAAGAGCTTGCCCAGCTCTTCACCCGGCGAGGCGAGATGAATCACCAAGCTGTCCACCACGAAGGGCAACGACTCCGTGACGCTGTAGAACTCGGCGGTACCGATTCGAACACCGCCACGATTCAACGTGGCATCGGATCGCCCACTCACCACCGCCATTCCGTCGTCGAAAAACGTGATCCAGTCGCCGTGGCGCCACTTGCCGGGGAAATCCTCGAAATATGTCGACCGGAGACGACGTCCATCGGAATCGTTCCACAAACCAACGGGCATCGATGGCATCGGAGTGGAGATGACGAGTTCGCCGGTTTCACCCGGGTCGCACACCGTCCCGTCGGGCCGTAACGCCCGAACATCTGCGCCGAGAAGCGCGCACGACATCTCACCTGCACGAACGGGAAGCAATGGAGACATCCCGAGAAATGCACTCCCAACGTCGGTGCCACCACAAATACTGTGCACGGCGACGTGATGGCCAACATTCTCCATCACCCATCGATACCCCTCAGCGGCAAGCGGTGAACCAGTCGACCCGACGATACGAAGCGATGAAAGGTCGAACCGATCTCGCGGCACCAATCCGGACTTCAGGCAATTGTTGATGAAGTTTGCACCGAGCCCGATCATGGTCAGCCGTTCATCACCGGCAACCGACCACAGTCGCGAAATGTCGGGATAGGCAGGATCTCCGTCGTAGACAACGATCGTGGTTCCGACGAGCAGGCTCGAGATGAGATAGTTCCACATCACCCACCCCGTGGTGGAATACCACATGAAACGCTCACCATGACCCAGGTCGTGATGCAACGACATGATCTTCATGTGTTCATGGAGGATTCCTGCATGACCATGAATGATCGGCTTCGGCAATCCAGTGGTGCCGGATGAGTACAGGATGTACAGCGGATGGTTTGCCGCTACCGGCGTGATCGCAACTTCGCCAGGAGATTGCGAATCGCGAATGAGTTCACCGTCCGAAAAGAGATCCACGCGATGCGTGGTTCGCACCGACGGAATGGATGCCAGGATTCGTGCGACGACTTCCGACTTGTCGTGCTCCTTCTTGCCGTAGCGATACCGATCGACGTAGAAGAGCATCGCGGGTTCGATCTGCCCGAATCGGCTGATGACGGCATCTTCACCAAATTCCGGCGGACAGGAGGAGAACGCCACGCCACTCGCGGCGCAAGCCAGGAAGAGTGCCGCTGTCTCGGGGATGTTCGGAAGAAATGCTGCCACTCTGTCGCCTTGTCGAATACCCGCTTTCACAAGAATCGACTGATAGTGGGAGATCAGATTCAGCAGCTCTCCCCACGTAAGTTCGACTCGCGAACGAGAGTCGGAGTAGCCGATGACCGCAACTTCGTCGCGGTGACCCTTTGCCATTCGAACGACCTGTTCGGCAAAGTTCAGAGTTCCTCCAGGCCACCACTTGGTTCCGACCATCGCCGGGTCGCGAACCATCACCTGAGACGGTGTGTCGTGCCACTTGACGTCGAACCACAGTGAAATCTGGTTCCAAAACGACGCTGGGTCGCCCACACTCCAGGAGTGAAGGCTGCGATAGTCGGTCACCGACGATGACACATTGCGTTGCACATGGGCCAAGAACCGGTGGATGGCGGTGGATCCGCCCACCGGCATGGAGACGAGCTCACCCCGATTCACGCTCGACCTTTCATGCCGTACGCCACCGTAGCCGTCCATGTGCGAAACAGCGTCGAACGACAAGTTTCTCGTTCCTTCTGGCAACCTCCTGCACACAGCTAGCTGAGCGACACCCGTCGCCGACTGGCAACTTGACAAACCTCACAGGAGTGATACATCCATGATCATGGCAGAAAGCACTACCACCACGGCAAGCTCGGACGGCCGGCTCGTGACCGTCGCCGACCTTCGCTATGAATTCGATCGGGAACGGCGCATTACCGACGCCCATTTTGCAAACATCCTGACGCTGATTGAGTTGCTGAACCAACGGCTCGGTGCAGTAGGCAACCAGTTCGACAACGTTGACAGACGATTCGATGAGCTCGACAAGAAATTTGACCAACGTATCGAACAGCTCGACAAGAAATTTGACCAACGTATCGACCACTTCGAGAACAAACTCGACCAACGTTTCGAACACATCGACAAGAAATTTGACCAACGTATCGACCACCTCGAGAACAAACTCGACCAACGTTTCGAACACATCGACAAGAAGTTTGACCAACGTTTTTGTGTGCTCGAGGAGCGCCTGCGATTCAACAAGACACTGGTGGTCGCTTCGCTCTCCGCATTCGCAAGTATCTCATCGGTCATCGTCACCCTGCTGAAGTAGGGGCTGATTCGCGCGAACCCTATCGCGCAGCTAGGAACGGTGATAATTGGGTGATTCGTGAGTGATGGTCACATCATGCGGGTGGCTCTCTTCGCGGCCAGCAGCGGTCACCCGCATGAACTTCGCACGACGATGAAGTTCGAGCAGCGTTCCAGCCCCCACGTAACCCATTCCCGAGCGCAACCCGCCAACCAACTGGTACACCACATCAGCGAGCGACCCGGCATATGCCACCCGTCCCTCGATACCTTCGGGAACCAATTTGTTGCGGCCACCACCGCCTTGGGCTGATCCGTAACGATCGGCACCAAGTCCCTGCATCGCACCGAGCGATCCCATGCCGCGATAACTCTTGTATCGGCGACCCTCGAACAGCTCCACGTCCCCGGGTGCCTCGTCCGTACCCGCAAGCAAACTGCCGAGCATCACCACACTGGCACCGGCAGCCAGTGCCTTCACCACATCACCCGAGTACGTGACACCGCCGTCGGCGATGGTGGGAATACCAAGTTGCTGCGCTCTCTGCGAAGCAAACCAAATTGCCGACAACTGTGGCATCCCTGCCCCTGCGATGACACGTGTCGTGCAGATGGAGCCGGCACCGACACCGATCTTCACGGCATCGGCACCCGCAGCATGCAGCGTTTCTACGCCGCTCTCGTCCACCACGTTGCCTGCGACCACCGCCAATTCTGGCCATCCGGCCTTGATGCGTTCGATGGCCTTCACCACGCCGGTGGAGTTGCCATGTGCGGTGTCGATGACCACTGCGTCGACGCCGACTCGCACGAGTGCCTCGACACGACGCTCCAAGTCATCACCGACACCCACCGCCGCAGCAACCCGCAAACGACCGGCGGAGTCACGAGTGGCATTGGGAAACTCCTGTCGCTTCATGATGTCTTTCACGGTGATAAGACCGCGCAACCGACCCTTGTCATCGACGAGCGGCAGTTTCTCGATGCGATGTTGCTGCAGCAACGACTTTGCTTGCTCGAGCGTCGTGCCCACTGGTGCGGTTATCAAATCCTCGCTGGTCATGAAGTCACTGACCGGACGCCTGTAGTCGTCGGCAGAACAGAAACGAACATCCCTGTTGGTCAGGATGCCAACCAGCACTCCCTCGCTGTCGGTGATCGGCACGCCAGAAATCTTGAATCGACTCATCAGCACCTCGGCGTCGTCCAATGTGGCGTTTGCGCGCAACGTGACGGGATCGCTGATCATTCCCGACTGCGACCGCTTGACTTTTTGCACCTCTGCCGCCTGGTCCTCCACCGAC
>Ga0208721_1000277_pt1 | contig 11790 bp, 13 predicted proteins | sample LakMenEpi17Aug10_FD_150705 | JGI IMG/M metagenome (GOLD analysis project Ga0208721, IMG submission 150705) | Freshwater microbial communities from Lake Mendota, WI - 17AUG2010 deep hole epilimnion (SPAdes) | ecosystem: Environmental > Aquatic > Freshwater > Lentic | place: Lake Mendota, Madison... | reverse complement strand
GTCCGCGGAAATCACCGCAAGTCGACCCATGGCGAATGCGTCTCGCGTAGCGAGATCACCAAACCCAGCCGCCACCACCTCGTCGACGAATGCGCCGTTGGCCGATACGTAGACGTCGTACGGGGCGCCGGCCAGCAACTGTTCTCGCAAGAGCCCCGATGAACCAAAAACGAACCCCACCTTCACGTCGAACTCGGCGTCGGCGAGGGCCGCGACTTCGCCGAAGGCATTGCGAGTGTCGCTTGCGGCTGCAACGACTGCGTCGTATCGCGGCTCGCCAGCGCATGCCCCAACAGACGCAACGAGGATCGATGCCAACACCAGGCGGCGAGACAAGGCGGCGCGCAACACGACTCGAATGGAGCGGACGACGGGATTCGAACCCGCGACCCTCACCTTGGCAAGGTGATGCTCTACCAACTGAGCCACGTCCGCGTTAGGGATTTGAGTTTAGCAACGGGTCGGCAGTCCCCACCGTGTCGCTTCCGGTGGTGCGAACCGAACTCGTGGTGAGGATGACACCACCCAAGCCCAACAACACCACGATTCCGCCGAGCACCTGCACGATTGCCACACCCTGACCAAGGAATATGAACGCCAATGCGGTCGAAATCACCGGTCCGCCGAGCGTAATCAGCGACGAGACCGTGGTATCGAGATAACGCTGTGCCCACGTCATCAGATAATGACCGATGGTTCCAGGAATCAGCATCATGAGCAGGAGGAAGAACCAATCACGCGATGTGACTGCGCCAAGATCGTCGCTCGTCAAGAGCGCCCACGGAACTGCGAGAACGACGTTGGTGAGACACACACCAGTGAGGAACGACCACGTATTCATTCCCTCGTCGCGAGCGCGTTTGGCGGCAATGAAGTACACCGTCCAGACCAACATGTTCCCCAGGGCCATGGCGTCACCCGCGAGGCTGTGCTCACTCGCCGCACTCCCCGAATCTGCACCCACCACGACGGCAACCACACCGACGAAGCTCACGAGCGAATACACCACGCGTTGCGCCGTGATTTTCTCCCCCAAGATCCGCGGCGCCAGGAACAACAGCACCGCAGGCGTGAGACTGCCGATCAGCGTTGCGTTGGCGATCGTCGTTTCTTGGAAGGAGCCGAAACTCAGGGCCGCGGAAACCGAGAAGAAGATTCCGGGTTTCCACGCCACTGCCATGTGGTGTCGAGTGAAGCCGTCACCCGCAAGGTGCGACAGCGTGAACAACATTGGCAACCACATGAGCTGGCGGTACAACACGATGGTGGGAAGCGAAATCGTGAGGCTGGACACGAAGATCGGCCCGATCGCCCACGCCACCACCGCCACCACCACCGCCACCGTCGGCGCGGCCCGATGTCGATGCAATGCGCCGGTGCTCGCCGACATCACGCAACGCTCCGAGCAGCTTCCAGTGCCACGCTGCGAACCCGACTACGAGCGCTTGTCAGCGGGGCGCAGATCGATGCGCAATGTAAGGATGCCGTCATCGAGCGACGCCTGGGCATCGCCGATCATCGCAAAATCCTGGAAATCCGAATTGGCCTGAGCGATGAAGTGTTGGCGTTCTTCACCGGCGACGGGAGGAAGCGGGCGCTTGCGAACTGCCGCTGCACGCTCCTTGAATCGCTGCACCATGGCGTTGGGATCAAAACTCACGGCTCTACCGTAGTTCGTCGTCACCACTCGAGCGCGGGAGCGGTTCGACGATCGCTGCCTCGTGCTCGGCACGTGCACGCCGCAACATCTCCTTGCGGGTTGCTTCGTCTGCATCCTTGAATGCTTTCTCCCCCATTACCTCGAGCGGAGCCAACACCGGGTTGTCGGGACGTGCCGAATACCAAAACCAGGCGGTGACCGCCGCGAGTGCCACGCCGATCACGATGAGCAACAGTCCCACGATCACGCTGCCAAACTAGTTGCGTGACCAATCTGCTCTCCACCATCGCCTTCCTTGCCATCGTGGGTTTCCTGGCATGGGTGGGTTGGGGCATGGAACCCCACTGGTCGTCGAAGGACGGCAGCAAGTTCATGTGCAGAATGCACGTACACCCGCAGGACGCAAACGATCGGCCGCGTTGGCGCGATGTGAAGGTGAGCGTCGACGGAAATGAACTGCTCGTCTACGCCCGTACTCGACGAAGTGGAAACTTGCGCGGTGTGTGGAAGGTGGTTGGCGCCGTGAACGACAGCGAGAAGAATCGTCGCTTCTACGAAGTGCGCTCCACATCCGACGTGGGTGCAACCATTCGAGTGCCACAGTCCAGCCGCTGCGTGCCGGTGCTCGACCGATTGGTGCCCTGAGCGGGATGGGGCAACGCTCGACTAGAGCGACGTCAACAACTCAGTGAGTGGTGCACCCACCTGCGGGAGATCGATCAAGAACGCGTCGTGACCGTGCGGTGAGGAGATTTCCGCATACTGCGCCCGAACACCGTTGCGTGCCACGAGCTCGCAGATGTGACGTTGCTGATACACCGGATACAGGATGTCGCTTGAAATACCCATTGCCAGTGTTGGTGCTGTGATGCGTGCCATTGCCTTTTCCAAACCTCCCCGACCACGCGCCACATCGTGCAGATCCATGGCTTTACCGATCAGCAGATAGCTGTTGGCATCGAACCGACGAATGAGTCGGTCGCCATGGTGGTCGAGGTAGCGCTCGACCTCGAACTTGTCCCACAGGCCGATGCCGTTGTTCTCGGCGTCCATGTCGGCAAGATCACGACCGAATCTGTCGGTGAACACGTTGTCACTGCGAAACGTCACTTGGGCCACCATTCGAGCAATCGCCAGTCCCTCCCACGGACCGTCACCAATTGCAGCGTCGTAGTAGTCACCACCACGCCACTTGGGATCGAGCCGAATGGCTCGGCGTCCGATGGCACCCCAGGCAATTTGTTGCGCAGTCGACTGTGCGCAGGTGCCAATTACCGCAAGTGAGGCAACACGATCGGGATACGTAATGGCCCACTCCAACGCCTGCATTCCACCCATCGATCCACCGATCACCGAGTGCCAACGGCGAACCTCGAGGTGATCAGCGAGACGCACCTGAGCTCGCACCATGTCGCGAACCGTGATCACCGGAAAGCGCGAGCCGTACGGGACTCCGTCATCCGGATGGATCGATGCAGGCCCGGTGGTGCCTTGACATCCGCCCAACACATTGCTGCACACCACGAACCACTCGTTGGTATCGATTGCCAGACCCGGACCCACCAAGCCTTCCCACCATCCGGGCGTGGGATGTCCCTCGTCCGCCGCGCCCGCCACGTGACTGTCGCCCGTCCACGCGTGACAGACGAGGATTGCATTCGACCGCTCCGCGTTCAGCGTGCCCCACGTTTCGTACGCAATGACCACGTCGCGCAATGTGACGCCGACGTCGAGCGCCACGGCACGCTCACCCAGTGACAGGAATTGACGACGCCCTGCAGGCTGCGACGAATCCCACGCTCCTGTGGCGGGATAGTCGGTGCGTTGCATGTGAGGTTCCTTCGTGGGTTCTGCCACCATGCGATCCGTTGTCCCTTGCGGGACCACATCGCCACCGAAGTGACTTGGCACCGTGGATTCCCGGTTGCCGGACCGTATGGTCGCTCGTGATGTAGCGCTCCCAGACTAGCGGTAGCGTGATTTCACCCAACGGGCGGAGTTGGGGCTGCGCACCTTCGTCGTGCGGCCACTCGGCGGTACACCATTGCAGCGATCGGGCGTACTCCAGGCAACAAGATGAGACGACCCACCAGTGGCCAGGGCTTGCGAGCATTGCGCAGCGCCCGCGCAACCGCGACGTGCGCCGAAGCCGCCTCCCCCGCGACGTCCACCCACTGCACTGCCTCTTCGCACTCCGCACGAGTCAGACCCAAGGTTTCGAGATTCGCATGTTGATAGGCCACGCTCACGAGCGGACGAGTCGTGCGGCGAGCGAGAAACCCGACACACGCCTTGCAAAACTCGCACTCACCGTCGTACACGAGTACGGCGCTGGTTAGCGTTGCGGGCATCGTGGTGCGCGTGTTGTTGTCAGTCAAAATGTTGGCTCTCCATCTGTTCACGATCGTATTGGTTGCCGTGATGGTGGGACTCGGATTCTGGCAACTTGATCGTCACAACGAGCGTGCCACATTTAACGACGCAGTACGAGCCCGCGCACAAGTCGAACCTCGTTCGCCCGATGAAGTGCTGTCGATCGATTCCAATCTGGCGAATCTCGAGTGGTACCCGCTCACGGCAACCGGCGAGTACCTCCCCGATGCCGACACACTCCTCGTCAACGTGTCTCAAAACGGTCAGGCAGGAGTGGACCCCGTGTCGGCACTGCAGTTGGATGACGGACGGATCTTGCTGGTCAACCGTGGATTCATCCCGCTTGCCGAGACAGTGCCCGCCCCACCCGAGGGTCGTGTCACCATTCTTGGACGAGTTCGCGTCTCTGATGAACGCGAGCGAGGCGAACTCAGTGATGCTGCCGAAGGTACGTTGCGCGAGATCCAGCGCATCGACATTCCGCGTCTTGCTGCGCAACTGCCCGGAGAGGTTCTCCCCGTCTACGTAGATCTGCTCGGCAGCAACCCGGCCGACTCGCCGATGCTGTCACGAATCGCCGACCCCCAACTCACGCTCGGACCACACTTGTCGTACGTCATGCAATGGTGGATTTTCTCACTCTGCGCCGTGGTGGCGTGGGTGTTCATCGTGCGGCGATCGCTCGCAGCAACGCGCCGGGCGACGACATCAGCCTGAATCGAGTGGCGGCGCCCACACGGCGAAACACACCGAGCATTGCTCGACGCACCTCGCTGGGCGAGGCATCGATCCGCAGATACGCCGACCATTGATGGGTTGGCAGCGAAAAGAACGCGTCAAAAAACTCGGCCACTGCCGCGTCAGGGAGCGACTGCAGCACCTCGAGCCCCATCTCGTGCCACGCCCTGGCACGAACGTGCGCAACCGGCCAGACCGCATTCCACACGGCAAGTGCAAGACCGCTGCCGGTCTGCTGTCGTGCCAAATGGAATTGGATTGCGCCAGCCACTCTCGGTGCAGCCCGCAACGAAGCAGCAACCGAGTAGCCCGTTACCGGATGGACGTAGCCTGCCGACGCACCAAACCCCACCACACGCGTGGTGCGCATCGGCAATGGATCACCCATGGGAATCGTGACCCGCTCGCTGCCGTAGGTCGTTGCGGGTGTTCCGTCACCACGCGTTGATGCACCATCGCCCAGCCTGGCTGAAAGCCGAGCTTCGAGCAGATCGATGGGCCGAGGCGGATTTGCGTACAGCGAGGTTTCCTCCAAGAGCACCGAGCCATCGGCGAATGGTGCGCCGTAGAGAAACGTCGGCGGTCGGCTCCAATCCATCAACGTAAACACCTCTGGCTGAACACCAACCCGCCGTGCAGTATTCGCATCTACAAGGAGACCGAATGCCGTCTGGGCACCGGCGTGGTCGCGTGGCGCAGCAGAAGCACCGTTGCCGCGTGGCGCAAGCAAGACACCACTGCCGGTGGCGTCCACCACCAGCGCAGCCTCCAGCGTGGTCCCATCCGCCAGATGCACGGTGCTGGAGTTGGCACCGTGCGTCACTCCGTTGGCGGCTCCTTCGTGTACGGCCACATCACGCAACAAAGCGGAACGAAGTCGCACATTGTCGAACACCACGTACGGGCGTTGCAGGAGATGCTCACGCTTCCCCACCACGCGAACGGTGTTCCAACCATCTCGAAGAACATCGTCGAGTGGACACCCGAGTTCTGCCTCGGACACGTCGTCGCGCCACGACCCATACGTGGCGTTCCACGGCGTGGTTGGCGACAGCACCACCACATCCACGTTTCGCTGTGCCAACGAGTTCGCCAGGGCTGCACCGGCCGGTCCGCCGCCGACGACCACAACGTCATGCGACACGAGCTACACCAGGTCGGCGAGATGGGCGTGGTCGTTGTAACGCAACAACCGCCAGATGTTTTCCCGGGGACGAAACAGCTCGGTAAGGGAACAGTTCTTGGTGTACACCTCGAATTTGCCCGTTTGCGAAGTTTGCAAACAGTGGCGCAACAACGCATCGATCGTGCCGCCATGGCACGTCACCATCACCGTTTTCCCGCGATAGTCGCGCTCGAGTTCCTGAAATGCGGCGATCACACGAGCATGGAATTGCGCGAGGGTTTCCCCGCCCGGAAATACAACAGCATTGGGATCGCCGTTGAAATCCGGGCGGCCATATTGGGCGACGAAGTCATCGAACTTCATGCCGTCGCACACCGGACCCGGATCGTGTTCGCCGAAACCCGGACGAACGTCTATGTCTGCATGGCCGATGAACGGAGCGTAAATGTCGGCGGTTTGCTTGGCGCGAGGATACGAACTCGACACCACTGCATCGACGTTCAGTTCCGAGGTTCGTGCGAGGCGCTCCCCGAGTGCCTTGGCTTGCGCCTTGCCGAGGTCGGTGAGGCCCTTGCAACTGCGCAGACCGCCGATGTAGCGATCGACCGTGGCGAATGATTCGCCGTGACGCACGAGCACCACGCGAGTGTCGGTCATACGAGCTTTTCGACGAACCCTTCGAGTTGACGCAGATTTCGACACTCGTACACGCCATCGGTATGACCGCCATATTCGCCAACGATGGAGTCGCCCGTGTTCCAATAGGAGCGCGGCTCGGGGTTCAACCAGTACACGTGCCGGGCGTGTTTGCGCATCTCCTTCACCACCCAACTTTGCGACGCGTGATAGTTGTTGCGCGCATCCCCAAGGAGCAACACCGTGGTCTTGGGATTGATGTCCTTGCCGTAACGCTCCCAGAACACTTCGAAGGCATGCCCGTAATCACTGTGGCCATCCACCCACACCACATCGGCTTCGGTGTTGACCTTGTGGATGGCCTCCTGGATGTCTTCGGTTGCGCGGAAATGCTTGGTGACTTCGTCGATGCCATCGATGAAGACGAAGGAGCGCACCTTGCTGAACTGACTTTGGATGGCGTAGACGAGCATCAGCGTGAACCGGGCAAACGCTGCGACGCTGCCCGAGATGTCGGCAACGACCATCAACTCCGGCTTGGCTGGCCGCGGGTACTTGAACTTCGGCTCCGCCGGCACTCCGCCATAGCTGAGCGAGTGGCGAACGGTGTTGCGAAAGTCGAGCGGACCTTTTCTGCCGTGACGACGTTTTCGCGCCAAACGCGCGGCGAGCTTGCGCGTGAGCGGAAACAGCGCCTTCTTCAGCGACTGCATTTCTTCTCGGCTTGCGTGCATGAACTCCACGTCTTCGGGTAGAGGCTTGCGAAGCGTCTTTGCCATGGCCTCGGCACCTCGGTCGGCAACGAGTCGGCGACGAATCTCCGCCTCGACCTCCTTCTTGAACTGCTCGATGCGCATCTCGTACTCGTCCTTGGCCAAACGTTGTTCGAGGCTGGTGGACTCACGTTGCGACGATGCCTTGCCGGCTTCCATGAGCTTGGCCAGCATGTTGTCGAGATCGAGGTTGCGCAACGTTCGATACAGGTAATACGTGCCACCCACGGGACGCCCCGGCTCCATACCCGCAAAGCGCGCCACTGACTGTCGTGCCAATGCCCGCATCATCGCTTGATCACCCTGCATCAGCGCGCGCATGAGCATGTTTGCAAGTTCCTCCGGAGTCAGGGCTTCGAGCCCACCGCCACCGGCTCCCCGACCTTCGCCTTGTCCCAGTTGGGCCTGATCCTGCTCATCACGCCAGAACTCGTCGGCTTGATCTTCGCTCGGATCGACGATGTTGTACTGCGATCCACGGAGGGAGAAGTACACCTCGAAGATGGTTTCGAATACTCGCCAATGCGAAGAGTTCTTCACCAACGTGGCACCGAGTGCGTACTTGAATGCCTCGCGATCCTCGATGGGGATCACCTTGACGGCTTCCATCGCATCAAGATTTTCCGTGAGGCTTACCGGGAGGCCTGCACGTCGCAATTCCCCCACGAAACCCGACATCAAGTCGATGACCGGCACGTGTCCTCTATTCGTCGACCGACAGCTCTTTGGCGGCCTTTGCGATATCGGTTTGGTATTTGAGCAACACGTGGAGCGTTTCCTTGGCTTGCTCGGCGTCGATGTGGTCGACACCCAACAAGATGAGCGTGCGGGCCCAGTCGAGGGTTTCGCTTACCGAAGGCGCCTTCTTCAAGTCCAACTGACGGATGCTGCGAACGATTCGCGCAATCTGATCTGCCAAGTTGGCGCTGATGTCGGGCACCTTGGCCAGAACGATTTCCTTCTCGCGCTCCATGTCCGGATAATCCACGTGGAGATACAGGCAACGACGCTTGAGCGCCTCGGACAATTCGCGCGTGTTGTTGGACGTGAGAAATACCATCGGAATCTGTTTGGCGGTGATGGTGCCAAGTTCCGGAATCGACACCTGATATTCGCTCAACACCTCGAGGAGCAGGGCTTCAGTCTCTACTTCCACGCGATCGACTTCGTCGATGAGGAGCACCACGGGATCCGGAGCAGAGATGGCTTCGAGGAGCGGCCTGGTCAGGAGGAATTCGTCGCTGAAGATGTCGTCGTGCACTTCCGTCCACGAATCACTGGTCTTGTCGGCCTGGATACGCAACAGCTGCTTTTTGTAGTTCCACTCGTACAGAGCCTTGGATTCATCCAAACCCTCGTAGCACTGGAGACGAATGAGACGCGCACCCGTGAGTTCGGCAACGCTCTTTGCCAACTGCGTCTTGCCGGTTCCCGCCGGACCCTCGATGAGCACGGGCTTACCCAGACGCTGGGCGAGGTACACCACTCCGGCGATGCCGTCGTCGGCGAGATAGTTGATTTTCTTGAGACCATCACGCACCTGCGCAACGGAGGCGAATGCGTTTGTCATCACGGTAAGGCTACTCAGGAATGCACTCTGTGAACGAGCGCTGGCAATAGCATTTGAGCACGATGACTGAACGCTCGCAGTTCGCGAGCAATCTCGGTGTGGCCGGCGGAACGCTGGCATCACGAGTGACGGGGTTGGCTCGCCTCGTCGTGTTTGCCGCGGTGATCGGGCAAACCGCGCTGGCCGATGCATTCGATGTGGGCAACAATGCGCCGAACGTGATCTACGAGCTGCTCCTCGGCGGCACCCTCACGGCCGTACTGGTACCACTCTTCGTGGCGCAACGCGAACGACACGATCATGACGGAACGGCTGCGGTATTCGGCACGGGACTCGTGGTCCTCGGTGTGATCACCGTTCTCGCCGTGTTGGCGGCGCCGGCGATATTCCGGCTGTACTCACTGTCACCCGCAGGGGATGCAGACATCTTCCATGGCGTCGGCACCGCCCTCACCCGGGTGTTCCTCTTGCAGATCTTTTTCTACGGCCTCAATGCGCTTGCAGCTGCAGTGTTGAATGCGGGCGGAAGGTTCTTGGCTGCTGCGTGGGCTCCGGTGGCATCCAACGTGGTTGCAATCGTTGCCCTTCTCGGGTTGCGCAGCGATTCGTCGATTGCCGAGGTTTCGCTCGCTGCTGCCGATTCCGGATCGCGACTCTTCTGGTGGTTTTCGCTCGGCCCAACTCTCGGTATTGCGGTGATGGCCCTCATCGTCATGTCGGTTGCGATACGGGCCGGCGTGTTCCCCCGACCCGTCTTTGCTCCGAGGCACGATGCCGTGCGAGAGCTTTTCAAGGTGTCCGGCTGGGCCATCGGATACATCGCAGCAAACCAGGCGGCACTCATCGTGATCAAGAATCTGGCCGACCCCGGATCCGGCCGACTGGATGCCTACGCAAAAGCAATGACCATTTTTCAATTGCCACACGGGCTGCTTGCGGTCACCATCGTGACCACCAGCGCACCGCTGATGGCCCGAGCCGTTGCACGACACGACCGCACGGAGTTTGCCCAGCGATTCATCGGAAGCGCTCGCTCCACCGTGGCACTCACGCTGGTGCCATCGATCGCATTGACGGTGTTTGCCGCGCCGATCGTTCGCGTACTCCTCGGTTGGGGGGCGTTCAGTGACGATGCAGTCACCACCACCGCTCGCGCCCTCAGCGGTTTGGGTGTCGGCTTGGTGGGATTCTCCTTGTACCTCTTCGCACTTCGCGGTTTCTACAGCCACAGCGACACGCGTACGCCGTTTCTCATCAACCTCGGACAAAACGCTCTCAACATCGTGTTGGCAGTCCCGCTGGCCGATCGCTACGACGTGCACGGCCTTGGACTGGCGTTCGCCATTTCGTACCTGGTGTTTTCCGTCGTGGCAGTAGAGACCATGTCACGACGACACGGCACGCCACACCTGCCCGGACTGTTGTTCAGTAGACGATGAGGTCGTCGCGGTGAACCAACTCGACAGGCACCTCGTCGGACAACTCTGAACTCTTCTTCCCGGCCGCTGCAGCCGCATGGCGCTCGTCCACACGAACCAATCCGCGAGCCAGAACCACCCCTGTCGTATCTGCGATTTCCACCACATCGCCGGCGGAAAATCCACCACGAACTTCCACCACGCCTGCGTGTAGGAGCGAGACTCCCCTCGCGACGAGCGCAGAGCGGGCACCATCATCGACGGTGACTCGACCGGCGGGCTGTGCGGCAAACGCGATCCACAACTTTCGTGCCGTCAAACTTCGATCGTGAGCCGCAAACGTGGTGCCAACCGCACTTTTTCCCGACACTGCATCCTGCAACACCGATGCACGTGACGCACGCGCAATCACCGTGCGTACACCCGACCAACTGGCAATTCGAGCTGCCGTCAACTTGGATGCCATCCCACCGCTTCCACGCGCCGTACCGGAAGCGCCTGCGCGCACGGTCATGAGTTCGTCGGAGGCCGAGACTTGCTCGATGAGCGTCGCCGACGAATCCGTTGCGGGGTCGGCGGTGAACAAGCCGTCCGTATCGGTGAGCAGGACCAACACATCGGCATCCACGCTGTGGGCGACCAATGCAGCAATACGGTCGTTGTCGCCGAATCGAATCTCGTCGCTGGCAATGGCATCGTTTTCGTTGATGACCGGGACACAACCCAACTCCAACAGTCGCAACATGGTCTGTCGAGCATGGAGGTATTGAGCACGATCGATGAAGTCATTCGGCACCAACAACACCTGCGCACCCACCAAACCATGTGCATCCAAGGCGGAGTTGTAGTGACCCATGAGTCGACTCTGACCTGCTGCAGCCAGCGCCTGGAGCGTCGCGGTATCGGTGGGACGCTGCGACAACCCGAGTGCCGCAACACCTCCAGCCACGGCACCACTGGTAACCACCAACACTTCATGGCCTTGGCTGCGCAGCTGCGCCACCTGGAAACACAACGACTGCACCATGGCAACGTTGATGGCCCCACGATCGTCGGTGATCGATGACGTTCCGATCTTTGCAACGACTCTCATCGAGCTACCTCAACCCACCACGTGCGTGTATTCGAAGCTGAATTCCTTGATGTGAATCGTTGCCCCGTCATGCGCCCCGGCTCGCGCAAGGAGTCGTGGCACCCCCAGACCCGTGAGTCGGTCGTCGATGTAGTTGAGTGCGTCCGGGGACGACACGTCGCTGAGCGCGACTGCACGTTCCACCGCCCGACCATGCAGGCGGAACTCGTTGTCGCCGACCTTCTCCACCCGCGTGCCCTCCGGCTCTGGCCGAATGGTGATCTCGGTGTTGTCCACTGCCGGCACCTCGCGCGCCTCGTACACCAACTCGGCGAGTGCACCCACCACGTCGCGCACACCTGCACCGGTGACGGACGACATCGTTCGCCATCCGGCGGCCTCCCATCGAGCCTTGGTGTCACCA
>Ga0208721_1000276_pt1 | contig 11791 bp, 12 predicted proteins | sample LakMenEpi17Aug10_FD_150705 | JGI IMG/M metagenome (GOLD analysis project Ga0208721, IMG submission 150705) | Freshwater microbial communities from Lake Mendota, WI - 17AUG2010 deep hole epilimnion (SPAdes) | ecosystem: Environmental > Aquatic > Freshwater > Lentic | place: Lake Mendota, Madison... | reverse complement strand
GCGCCTTTGATCGCAATCACGCCCTGCCTGCCGCGCTCGCGTGCGTACTGATAAACCTCCGCCGTGAAATGGCCGCCGCTGTCGATCGCCACCACATGCGGTCGGATGCCGTGGCCCAGCGCGTGCGGCCACTCGCGTAGTACCAGCTGATCAAGCTGCTTCCAGAGATCTGCGCGGCTCGGGTCGCCGTGGATCTCCTGGTGGTCTAGCAGCCAGCCTTCCTCATCGCGGCCCCACGCCCAGACGCTGATCGCCAGGCGGTTGTCCTGCACGTCAACGCCGACCGTGACAGCTGACGCACCATCTGGCACAGTACCGGGCTTGTAATGCTCGCAGCGCTCCATCAATCCAGTGGCGCTCACCTTGCTGGCGTAGTCCTCTGCGAACGTCTCAGCCAGTCGCGTATTGACGAAGCTCTTAAGCATCGGCGCATCCGCCTTGCTGCGCATGAACTCGTCAACCATGTCGCCCCAGCTCAGCCAGCCGAGCGGTGAATAGAGTCCACTCAGCTGAAAGCCAGCAGTCTTACCGCCATCGCCAGGCGCAGTAGCGCGCCATTCACCATTACGCAGCAGGGCAGGCTTGTGCAGTTCCCCGAATCGCTCTTTGCACGCCTCGCATTCGTATGCCGCGCTGCTCGGATCATCCTTCTCCCACTTGAGCTGCGACCACTTCAACCATTGCATCGCGCCGCAACTTGGGCATGGCACAAAGTAACGGCGCTGATCACTGCGTTCATACTCCGCCTCGATACGACTGAAGTCCTTGATGGTCGGCGTACTGGTCAGCAGGATCTTCCGCCGCGCGAACGTCGTCGCTCGTTTCTCGGCCAGGCTGACCGGATCGCCCTCGCCGTCAACGTCCAGAGGGAAGGCGTCCACCTCGTCGAGGAAGATGTAGCGGCACGGCGTCGATCGCAGCCCGGTGGCTGAGTTACTGCCGGTGAGCAGGAGCATTCCACCTGGAAACTCCTTGCTAAACATCGTGTTACCACTGTCCCTGCTGCGGCTTGGCGCGATCCGCTCCGCCAGCACTGGCGTATCGGTGATCATGCTTTCAAGGCGCTGCTTGCTCAGGCGCTTGGCCATCTCAACTGTGGGCTGTACCGCCAGCAGTGGGCCCGGTGCATGATGGATGACATACCCGAGCCAGTTGCTGCCGGCTTCGGTCTTGCCGGTCTGCGCTGCGAACATCATCACCACACGCTGCACGGTGCTCCCTGTGCTCAGGCAGTCCATCGGTTCGCGCAGGTATGGCGTGCGCCCTGTGCGCCATGGGCCCGGCTCTGCGCTGGCCTTGCTGCTCAGCATCCGATACTGATCGGCCCACTCGCTGACCGTCAGCTGCGCATCAGGTCGCAGGCCATCAAGGAAACCGCCGCGGTATGCGTTCATTCGCTCAGCTCCGACAGTGCCGCGCGGTGCTCCTGGCTGAGCAGTTCATGGATCACCACCGGATCCGTCTCGCCCGCCAGTTGGTGGCTCAGTCGGTCCGCCAGGTTGGCCAGTGCTTCGCGGATGCTGCGCCCCAGCGCGAACGCTTCCTTCTTCACCTCATCGGCGCTGATCAGCTCGCGGCGTTGCTGGCTCACCTGCAGCTTGGCCAGCTCGGCCTGGTAGTGCTCACGCCTTGCGCGGCTTTCATTGAGGTCTGGGATCTCATCATCCGGCAGCGCCTCCACCCGGCGCTTCAGCTCGCGCGGTGTTGGGTCCGCCGGTGGTGACACCTTGCTATTGGCTGTGGCTCTCGTGTTCTTGTTCCACAGCTCCAGCGCCAGATCACGGTCCAGCCACCGCTGGCCGTCCTTGTCAACGATGGCAGCAGCGATTCGGCTTTTGCTTGCGTGGGTAACCGCGCCTTTCGTGCAGCCCTTCAAGATCGCAAACTCAGCAAAGCTGACAAGCACGGGTAGTTTAATCACTAAACCGATGCTAAACCCTCGCTAAACCGCCTGCCCTCGCTGCGCCGGGATCCCTTGCGGCGCAACGGTTTAGGCGGTTTAACGTCTGACGCTAGTTGAATGGCGAGATTTGAACTAACCCACATGCAAGGAACAAAAAGGGACCCAATCACCGCGACGCGAACACCAACCGTTCAAAGATCGACGGAAACTTTTCACTGAACTTCTTAGCCAAGATGTCACGCACTGGGAATTGTGGCTCGTACCGGGGCTGACGAGTGATGTGGAAGATCGTGTGAAAGCCCCGGGCCATTCCGCCATTGCGCGGTCTTGGTCCCACACGTGCGTAGATACCACGCGGCAAGCCACCAGGCGTACCGACGAAGAAATCAGACTCGCGCCGCTTGCGTTGTGACCGCCGCGAGCCAGAGACGTTCTGCGTTGCGCCTTGCTCGCGTAGGCCGCCAATGCGGCTGAGGATGCGCACCATGGTGGGGCCTGGTACGTTGCCGTACCTGTCCAGCTTGAGGGGGTAGACGCCGCCATTGGGCCTGGCCTCGGCCGGAACGATGTACTCGCCTGCCCTTAAAACGCCCTTGGCTTGCATTGCAGCTTCACTGCGCTTCTCGCTGCGCCTGCCACCGCCGACCATTGGCTGCAGATACTTTGCGGCAGCAGTGCCTTTGACCGCAGTGTCCTTAAAGCCGAAGCGTGCAGTTAGATCATTTGGCTTGGCCTTCTGAACAAACATTGAGTTCAGTGTCCATTTTGTTGGCTGATCGACGTATCGCGGCGTGACGTTCTTGAGATAATCGCGTGCGTCGTATGCAGCCAGCGTAATTGCTTTGGCCAAATCTTTATCCAAGTTCCCGCGCACGGCTGAAGTAAAACGAGCCAACTGATCCAGCTGGCTCGTATCAACATTGAGGCTGAGGTTCACTCCCGCACCTGAACCGGCATGACCAGATAAGTCTGACCGATAACGACTGGCGAGGTTGAGGTGTTGGCTTGAATGGTGATATCAGTGTCCGTGAAGCCCTTAAGGCCATCCACCAGATAGTGGACGTTGACGGCCAGTTGCGGCAGCTTGCCATCACATGCGACGGACTCAGCGCCGCTGCTGGTTTCGGACTCGGCGGTGACTTCAATGGCGCCGCTCTTGACGGTCAGTCGCACGATGTCATTAGGCGAGACACACGCGATCCGCTCCAGCGCTGCGAGCAGCGCCTCACGGTTGCAGGTGGCCAGGGTCTTGAAGGTGGCAGGGATCAGCTGCTGCACTGATGGGTAGGTGCCATCAAGGGTGCGCGTGATCATGCGCGTGGTGCTGTCCAGCTGAATGGCCACATGCCCGCCATCCACGGCGAAGGATGCAGGGTTCCGCACCTGCGCCATGGCGCGGGATGGGATGACCACATCCATCACAGGGGCATTGGTCGGGATGGTGCGCGACGCGAGCCGGTGGCCATCGGTCGCTTCCATGCGCAGCTCGCTGCCGTCGGATACCAAGTGAATGCCCGTGAGCACCTGCTTCGACTCATCAGTGCTGGCTGCCACCAGCACAGCAGCCAATGGCGCCGCCAGGTCGATCGCAGCGCCATCAGCAGCCGCCACTGCGGGCAGGCCGGGGAAATCATCCGCAGAGGCCGCTGAAAGGCTGTAGGAGCCGCCTGCAGTGGCCAGTGCCACGCGATCACCGTCAAGGGTCAAGGAGACCACGCTGGTGCCATCCAGCCGGCCTGTGATGTCCGCCAGCAGGCGATGCGGCACGACGGTGGCGCCAGCAGTGTCAACCATGGCGTCGATGCTGGTCTGTATGCCGATGCTCAGGTCATAGGCGGTGAGCTGCAGGCTCCCGCCATCAGCGCGGAGCAGTACGCCAGAGAGGATCGGATGGGTCTTGCCATTGCCGACAGCACGCGCCACAGCACGTAGCGCACGGCTGAGGTCGGATTGGGTGCAGGTGATCTTCATTGGGCAGCAGCTTCAGAAAGGGAACAAATGATGCCGTCGCAGTCGGCTTGGAATGATGCCACCAGCTCCAGTGGGATGGGGTGGCCATCATCCTGCGCGTTGTCGCGGATGGCATCGGCATAGGCGCGTGCCAGAACCAGGGTGTCGTGCAGCCGGTTGATCACCGGCGATTGCTTGGCGGGAATGTCAATGGTGTCCATGGGTCAGCCTTGTGGCCAGCGCAACCCTACTGCGCCGTGATCCATCCTGCAACAAACCTAACAGGCCTAACGCATTCCTAACGGGCTCTGTTAGGCGCAAACCCCTTGCCACCACTGGGTTCTCTCCCTTACCTAACAGACCTAACAGAAAAAGGTATAGATACATATGAGAGAAGACCTTACCTACTGGGTAGGGGGTACTACTCCTCTCTATAAGGGGGTCTTCCGAAAATCCGTTAGGACCGTTAGGTTCGTTAGGAATGAGTGGTGGACTGGGTTTTGGGCCTAACCAGCGCCTAACAGACCTAACAGCTCGATGCTCATTTGCACGGCACGGCTGGTTCCGCCGCCACCTTTGAACCAAACAGCGCCGGTCTTCACGGCACCTGGCAGGCGCGCGAGCACGATCGGCCAGCAGTTGCTCCATGCCGTATCAGAGAGCATGTGAGCGACGGCGTTAGCCGTGTTGCTGACGATCACGCAGCCGTCCTCAGCCTTGATGCCATGGCGTCCGAGCACGTTCTGCGCTTCGGTGGGTGTGACATGCGGATCACTGCCGCGGTGCAGGGCAAGCTCCACAAGCTCTGCGATGGTGCGCGTGACGGTGCGGTCACCTTCCACGCGGAGCTGATGCTGGAGGATGGTCTGAAGGCAGCGCCGCTCGTCTGGCACCTCGACGGCTTGGCTGTAGGCCGTCCAGTCGTTCTGTTCGATCAATGCCCATGCCTGCTCGCGGGTGACTACATCACGCGACTGCAGCGCCCATGCACCGGCCAGGAGGGTGCCGTACTGATCGCCAAGGCGCTGCGAGTCGAATGCCTCGGCCGCGGCCTTGACGAAGACCTTGACCGACTGGCGGATGGTGGGGATCAGCGCGATGGTGCGCGCGATCAGGCGTTGACCGACCTGCTCCGAGATGAAGCGGTCAAGGTCGCGATCCAATGCCTCCCAGTGCGCGGTGCGTTCATCCTTTGGCAGCTCGGCTGGATTGCGAAGCGTGAGCTGCGCAAAGCGGGATTTGTCGGCACCCTGCTTCAGAGCAGTGGCGATGCTGCTCATCAGAAACATGGAGCGGATGGTGTACCGCTGCGTATCACCCTCTGGGCTGCCCTTGAGGGTATGCGCGCGGCTTTCGCTGCTGGCGACACGCGCAAGGCCGAGCACCGCCTGCATCCGCTGCTGATCGTTGCGCTCATTGCTCTCAGCTTCGTCGAAGACCACCGGCAGCGCATCAGCGCGCAGGGCCTGCCGAATGCCAGGCTCGGTGGTGTTGCCGGCCACGATGAGGCCCATGTCGCCGAGCAGTGGGGTGACATAGCGGCCGAGCACCTCGGACTTGCCGGAGCCTGAGCCTGCGGTCAGCCAAGCATGTGGCCGCCAGTCAAGCGCGCCGCAGATCGGCGCCAGCGTGACCCAACCAGCCAGCAGCATCCCGGAGGCTGGCACCTCCCATAGGAACCGCTCGGCAAGGTCAAGCACCTGGAAGGCTGCGTCGTCATCCAGTGGTTGTACGCCTGATGGCCCTTGCAGGCGGCTAAGCCGCTGGTAGACGTAACTGCTGCCGGTGATGCCATCGCATACGGTGCGGTTGGCGCCATCAACGATCAGCTGATCACCGAGGTGCAGGACTGATCGGCCGCCATCCCACCATGCGCCACGCCCGCGGATGCGATCGGGAGAGTAGACACCAGCCGCGGCCTGCTGGGTGAAGATGCTGCTGGCGGCTGCAGTCCAGTTGACGCCTGTCTTGCTGGGATAGAGCGTCTCCCAGTACGACAGCGGCGCCAGTGCGCATAGGTTGGTGCCGGTGTGACTGCTGCGCGATAGGCGGCAGACCTGCCCGGTGCTGATCGGCTGGTAGTAGTAGCCATCACCATCGAAGCCAAGGCAGGCAAAGTGCTCACCCGCGGCTGGCAGTGGCTCGGGGTCTGGCTGCGCTATCGGATCAGGCGACTCCGGCGCAGCGGTTGGCGCCTCGATTGGCGGTGAGCGGTGGGCCTTGATGTAGGCGGCGGCTTCGGCTGGCGTCCATGTGGCATCAGCAAGATCCCACCCATCGGCGGCGCTATCGGGCGTGGTGACGATCCGCACCTGTGCGGCGCCGATCGACAGGAGACGCCCTGCCAGCTTGACCATCGCCTGGCGGCCGACATCATCAGCATCAGGCCATAGGGTGCAGCGCCGCCCGGCCAAGGGTGACCAGTCGGCCTTGTCGATCGCCTTGCACCCTGATGGCCAGGTAGCGACCGCCGCCGATGGGAACAGGCGTGCAGCAGCGTCGGCGGTCTTCTCGCCTTCAACGATCAGCACCGGCGCATCAGTGGCCCGCCGCGCCCAGTACAGCGGCCGCGGCGCTGGAGGTGCCTTCCAGCGCCAGCCGGTGCCGTCGTACGAGAGGGGTCGGATCTTCTTGCCGGGAAAGCGGCAGACGATGAAGGTGCTGCTGTAATGCCATACCTGCTCAGCGCCGGCAGTCGGTGGCTCCGGCACTACCGATAGATGCTGCTCAATGCGCTGGCACGCTTCGGCATACGGCCAGCCTGTGATGCGGGTGAGCAGGTCCATGCCATTGCCACCGCCGCCACCGCCATCCTTGCCGCCGCACTGGTTGCAGTACCACGAGCCGGTGCCGTCCTTGTCGTCGAAGCGGTAGCGATCACTGCCGCCGCAGCATGGGCAGGGCTGGTGCTTGTCGGTCAGCTGATCCGCGGACAGCCCGCCCAGCGCCGCCAGCAGGTCCGGCCACCTGCCGCGCGTGAGGTCTTGGATGGTCATTGCTTAAGCGCCCGCTCCAGTAGCACGCGGATCGCCGTTGCACGCGACATGGCATCACCACGCCAGGCATCCAGCCGCCGCAACAGCTCAGGCGTCAGGCGCACGGGTGTGGGATGAGCAAGACGCATCAGCTGGCGGTGGGGGCTTGCGGACTGTAGCCGCCGCTGCTACGGTCGGCAAGTCAGCTCAGCTGACACCACACCACAGGCTGGCAATGGCCACAACAACACATAAACACCTGCCGCTCTGGCTGGCGATGGAACAGGCCGGCATGAACGCACCCGGCACGCCACGCGACGCCATTGCGGCCGAGATTCGCGCGATCAGGGACTGGCTTCTTGGGCTTGATGAGGTATTTGCCGATGCGATTCCGTCGCAGCTCTACAACCTGCTGACCGCGCAGTCTCTGGAAGCTGAGAAGGCTGAGCCACCCGCGGCAGCCACCAGGCCGGCGACTCTGCAGCTCACGGCCGACCAGCAGGCTGCGATCGAGGGGATTCTCGAGGACATCACCAAGCCCGGCGCCACGCCTGTACTCTGCGGTTATGCCGGCACCGGCAAGACGGTCACCACCGCAGCGCTGGTTTCGCGGCTGGCTGATCTCGGCAAGCGGGTCGTGGTGGCCACCCCAACGCACAAGGCTCGCTCCCAGGTCGAACGCGCCCTGAACAACTGCGGCGCCCACGGATTCGAGGCTGTCACGGTGGCACGCCTGCTGGGGCTGAAGCAGGCTCGCGATCGCGATACCGGCAAGGAGACATTCAAGCCGGATCTAGGCGGCAAGAACATGCTCAACAAGGAAGAAGAATGGGACGACGCCTTAAGGATGAAGGTTAAGATTAAAGGCATTGATGTTGTCATCGTTGACGAGACATCAATGCTCAACAGCGAACTTTACGACTTGCTGCTGCGCGAGCTTGAAGGTCGCCCCGTTGTGTTCGTCGGCGATGACCGCCAGCTGCTGCCGGTGGGCGAAGATCAGGCCTGCAGGGCCTTCACCGAGGGCAGCTCGCTCTATCGACTGACCGAGGTACTGAGGCACGATGGCGCCATCCTTAACCTGGCCACCGCTACCAGGCAGATGCCGGTCGGCAGGGCCCGCTTCGCGGCAGCCGAAGGCGGCGGCTCTCGCGTGGTAGGCCACCGCAGCCGCTATCAGTGGGGCGATGCCCTGCTGGGGATGATGGCCTCAGAGGAAGCGATGAGCGATCCAGACTTCTGCCGGGCCCTGGCCTTCACCAATAAAGCGGTGGACGAGATGAACCTACGCATCCACCAGCGCCGCTACGGGTTGAACGCGCCGCAGTTCATAGAAGGTATGACCTGCGTGACAGTGGACGCCATCCCGGATCCGCTGGGGACAGGCCTGCTATTGAACAGCACGGTTGATGTGCTGATTGTGGAGGCCGAGCGCGGCCCGCGTCGGTTTGCGGACTTTGGCGATGAGCCGACCGATGAACCCTGGGACACCTGGGAACTGACGGTCATTGGTGATTTTGACATGGCGAGGACGTTTCGCGTTATTGCCAAGGATCACGAACAGCGCTGGAAGGAATCACTGAAGGAGATTGCCGATCAGGCGAAGGCCGCCAGCAGCAAGGAGCGCAAGGAGCTTTGGGATCTGTACTTCCGGCGCAAGGATTGCGTCGGCAAGCTGCAGCCCGCCAGCGCACTGACGATCCACAAGTCCCAGGGCAGCACGTTTCGGCATGTGTTTCTGCATTGGAGCGTTGACGGTTGGGGATCGGCGCCGACCGCCCAGCAAAACCAGCTGGCCTATGTCGGAATCACCCGAGCTGCTGAGAGCCTGCATGTGGTGGCAGACCGATGACCAATAGACTGCTAGACCGCTGCACCATGGCGCTCACCGAAGCGTTAATGCACGAGACACCGCCAACCATTGAGCAGCGGCACCAAGCACGCCGCGCTGTTGAGGCGGTACTCGATCACTTGAGCTACGAGCTGATCAGCTTGGCAGAGCGCCGCCCCAGCATGACCGTTCATGCGCTGGCAATGCTGCTGCGGGAGGAGGCAAAGCTGTGAGCATGACCCTCCGTCCCTACCAGCAACAGCTGGTAACCGACATCCGCTTGCAGTACCAGCTGGGCAAGCGCAGCGTGCTGGCAGTGTTGCCCACTGGCGGCGGCAAGACCGTCTGTTTTGCCTACATCGCTGATGCTGCCAGCCGCAAAGGCAACCGCGTGCTGATCCTTGTGCATCGCGCGGAGCTGCTGGACCAGGCCAGCCGCAGCCTGCCGATGCACCACGGCATCATCGCCGCCAATCGCGCCATGGACCTGAGCCATGCGGTGCAGGTGGCCAGCGTGCAAACCGTGGCGCGGCGGCTGCACCGGCTGCCGCGGGACATGTTTCAGCTGATCGTGGTGGACGAGGCCCACCACACCACGGCTGGCACTTGGGCGGCGGTGGTGGAGCACTTCAGCACCGCCAAGTTGCTGGGTGTGACGGCAACACCGATCCGTGGTGATGGCCGCGGCCTTGGCCAGCACTATCAGGCCATGGTTGAAGGTCCGAGCGCGCAGTGGTTGACCGATAACGGCTACCTAGCAGCTGCGCGGGTGCTGGCACCGCCTGGGTTCAGCGCTGCCGGGATGCGCAAGCGGATGGGTGACTTCGATCAACGCGACGCGGAGCAGCAGGTGCGCGCGATTCATGGCGACTGCGTGAGCCACTACCGGCAGCATCTGGCAGGCCAGACCGCCATCGCGTTCTGCTGCAGCGTTGCCCATGCCGAGGCAGTGGCGGCATTGTTCCTGCAGGCCGGCATCCCAGCCGCCAGCATCGACGGCAGCATGGATGCCACCACGCGCCGCCAGCTGCTGAGCGACCTTGGCAGTGGCCGCATCAAGGTGCTCACCAGCTGCGCGCTGATCGGTGAAGGGGTGGACGTGCCAAGCGTCGGGGGCTGCATTCTGCTGCGGCCTACGGCCAGCGTGGGCCTCCACCTGCAGATGATCGGCCGGTGCCTGCGGCCATCCGGCAGCAAAGTGGCTGTGGTGCTCGACCATGTAGGCAACTGCCTGCGGCTGGGCCACCACCTTGAACCGCGCGAGTGGACGCTGGAAGGGCTCAAGAAACAAGACCGCGAGAAGGCGCCCAGCGTGAAGGTCTGCCCGAAGTGCTACGCCGCAATGGCCAGCCAGTCGCGGGTGTGCGGCGAGTGCGGGCATACGTTCGCCGCTGAGGTGCGCGAGCTGGAGCAGGTGGATGGTGAGCTGGTTGAGATGGCCGCCCGCCAACGCAAACGCCAACAAGGCACCGCGCAGAGCCTCGACGACCTCCGCCAGCTAGCGCAGCAACGCGGCTACAGGCACGGATGGGCTGAGCGGGTGTACCAAGCCAGACTGGCGAAGAGGCATGGCATCGCTTGACCGAGCAACAGATTCAGCAGCACATCCGCCTTGCCCTTAGCCGCGGCCCGGTGCGCCTGTACCGCAACAACACCGGCACGTTGCGTGACCAGCATGGCCGCCCGGTGCAGTTCGGCCTGGCGGTTGGCAGCGCTGATCTGATCGGCTGGCGCACGGTCACGATCACACCCGACATGGTGGGGCAGCGGGTGGCCGTATTCACCAGTATCGAGGTGAAGAGCGCCACGGGCCGACTGCGCCCGGAGCAGCAGCAATGGCTGGAGGCCGTGCAGGCAGCAGGCGGCATTGCTGGCATCGCGCGCAGCGTTGAGGATGCGGCACGGTTGACAGGGGATGCGCAGGGTGTATGATGGTTGCACGGGGCGAGAGTCCCGCCTTCATTGCGACCCCAACCATGGAACCAATCTTTTACCTGCTGCTGCCTCTGCTGCTGGTGGTAGCTGTCATCCTCTGGCTCTCTGAGAGCCGCGAGCAGCGCATCCGCCGCTGGTACAAGCAAGGCATGAGCCAGCGGTGTATTGCTGATCGGCTGTGCTGCAGCCGTTACGCCGTCCGCAAGGTGCTGGCATGAGCAACGCCATCTGCTTCCTGATCGCCGCGGCCACTGCTGCATTCATTGGCATTCAGGCCGCCGACATTCCACCTGCCACTCATTCCGGCACGCAGTCCTACATCCGCAAATGACCTCCTCTGATTCCTACTGGACGCTGCAGGCTGCCATCGCATACGGCGGTGGCTTCATGCGGCGCCTTGCTGATGCTGGGCTCCACGCTGACCCCAGCAACCGCCAGCGCCTGCTGCTGGCATTCCCGGAGCTGCAGCAGTGCTACGGCCCGCAGACGTTCCTCCACCGCCAAGCGCGAGGTAACGCATGACCAGCAACGCCGAATATCACGCCGACCCGGCCATCAGCGCCAGCCACCTGCACGCGGTTGCCGCCAGCCCGTACCACTACTGGAAGCGGTTCATTGATCCGAACCGCCCGGTGGTGCCGCCTACTGCAGCCATGCGCCTTGGCACCCTTGTGCATTGCGCAGTGCTTGAGCCTGACGAGCTAAGCGCGCGCTACGGCATTGCGCCCGATCGCCGCACCAAGGAAGGCAAGGCCGCCGCGGCCGAGATGGAGGCCGCCGGTATCGAGCCGGTATCAGCGGCCGACATGGAGCAGGCCATGGCCATGAGCGCCAGCGTGCGCAGCCACCCTGATGCTGCGGCGCTGCTCAAGACCGGCAAGGCTGAGCAGTCCTTCTGGTGGGATGACACGATCAGCGGCCTGCGCTGCAAGTGCCGCCCGGACTGGATGACGAATGACACGCTGGTAGATCTCAAGACCACCACGGATGCCAGCCCTGCCGGCTTTGCCAGGTCGGTGGCGCACTGGCGGTACCACGTACAGGCCGATCACTACCAGGCCGGCACCTTCGCGCGGCGGTTTGTGTTCATCGCAGTTGAGAAGACCTATCCCTTTGCGGTCGGCGTCTACGAGCTAGACAACGACGCCATGGATCATGCCATCGTGCTGCGGCGGCAGAACCTGGACACCATCGCCG